>Ga0209598_10000066_pt1 | contig 76252 bp, 78 predicted proteins | sample M_140807_EF_Meta_FD_187317 | JGI IMG/M metagenome (GOLD analysis project Ga0209598, IMG submission 187317) | Freshwater microbial communities from Lake Montjoie, Canada to study carbon cycling - M_140807_EF_MetaG (SPAdes) (version 2) | ecosystem: Environmental > Aquatic > Freshwater > Lake... | reverse complement strand
TTTCATGAGTGCCGCGCACGCCGCCCAATTCGAGTCCCTGACGCTGACCCAAGGTGTAATACATCAGGCCGCGGTGCTCGCCCAGTTGTCTGCCATCGGGGGTCTCGATCGATCCCGGTTTGGCGGGCAAGTAGGCAGAGAGAAATTGCTCGAACGGTCGTTCACCGATGAAGCATATGCCGGTACTGTCACGCTTGTCGTGAACCGGCAATGCGTGATCCAGTGCGATACGACGGACCTCATCCTTAGGCAGTGAGCCGACCGGGAACAGCGTACGACCCAGCATCGCAGCGGGCACGGTATGCAAGAAGTAGCTCTGGTCCTTGTTGGGGTCGAGGCCACGCAGCAGCCGCGGCGTCCCCGCTGAGACGTCCGTTCGTGCGTAGTGCCCGGTGGCGAATAGCTCGGCGCCCAGCCGTCGGGCGTGTTCGAAGCAGACGCCGAATTTTATTTCGCGGTTGCAGGCGATATCCGGGTTGGGTGTACGTCCTGCAGCCAACTCGGCGAGAAAATGCGCAAACACACGATCGCGATATTGCTGGGCGAAATTCACGGTATGGAGCGGGATACCAAGTTCCGAGCAAACCTTGCGCGCATCCTGCAGGTCGCTGGCCGCCGTGCAGTAGCCATCCTCGTCGGCGTCCCAGTTGGTCATGAAAAGGGCGTGGACATCGTATCCCGCCCGCAGCAGCAGCACGGCCGCTACGGCAGAATCCACGCCACCCGAGATGGCCAACACGACACGATCAGCGCCCATGGGGTGATTATCGCGGAATCGTCCGCGCTCTGGTATCCGCCAGACGATGGCGGTGCCTCAACCGCTTTGGCGGCGCGCCTCCATCCCGGATTCGATCAAGTGGTTTAGCAGTGATAGAGGATGGCGGACGCCTGAGAGATAGTCATCCACGCAGCGCAAGACCAAGGGGCTGCGCAGGCGAGCTTGGCGCGCCAGCAGGTGGTCCCGGCTCATCCATTGCGTGCGGATGATGCCGCGATCCAATGGACGGCCGGCGTCATGGCTGCCCAGCCGGCCGCTGAAGGTGACTCGCAGAAAAGAGCGTGGGGTATGTTCGGGCTGCCAGAGGTAGATGCCGATCAGCGCCTCGGGCTGGAAGGTCCAGCCGGTCTCCTCGAGTGTCTCCCGCGCGGCAGCTTCGATCAGCGTTTCACCGGTCTCCAGGTGGCCGGCCGGTTGATTGAACACGATCCGTCCCGATGCGCGCTCCTCCACCATCAGAAACTGGCCGTCCCGCTCGACTACGGCCGCCACTGTCACGTCGGGTTTCCATACCATGTCGGTCATTATAGGTCCGCCTTCCTTGCGGATAAACGCTCAGTTGTCGCGCGCCCACTCCGGCAGTTCCGACTGACTCAGGCTGCCATCCCAAGCCGCGTTGAAATGGCTCAGGTGGTAGCGGGCGATGGGCTGGTCATTCAGTTCGACAACGCCCTCCCAGCGGGATGACGCCATGCGGTAGGCGACCGCACGGTCATCTGCGACGATGAATGCACAGGCATTGCCGGCGGTTCCACGCGGCAGGTTACGTATATCGATGAAGCTCTTGAGTCGGTGCGCCAAAGACATGAACGCACCGCTCTCCGGCAGGCTGTACTCGGGATCCGCGATCAGCACCTTCAAGCGGGCATGGCTTTTGCCGAGCAGCAGTCGTTTGACCGGGTCGACGAATGCCGGGTGATCGTAAATCTCAGGTTCGAGCTGTCCCGTGTAAATACACAGTGATCGTTCGGCGCGCGCGATGATCTGAGCGGCTGCCTGACGGTATTCCTCAAGGGTCGTGAGGATCTTTCTCGACGCTGCGAAATCCAACGCGTTGTTCATTCGCCATCCCCACCGCACGGTTCATACGCCGGTGCGGTATGCCAACCTCGTCGAATTCAGGCCCGACCGGGCTAAACCCGAGCTTCTTGTAGAAGCCCAGAGCGGACACCTGTGCGTACAGGTAGACCTCCCCGAGACCATCGCGGTGCGCCTGTTCGATCAGGTACATCACGATGGCAGCTCCAACTCCCTTGCCGCGGTACTCATCCAGTACTGCGATGCGCCCGATCTTACCGACGGGGTCAAGGCGGCCAGTGCCAACTACGTCACAGTTTTCGAGCCGGGCAACAACATGCCGGCAGAGCGGGTCGCGCTCGTCCCATTCCTCGGCTTCAGGCACCCCCTGCTCGACGACGAAGACCTGCCGCCTTATGGACTCGAGTGCCACGCGATCAGCCTGCCAAGCGGCAGGATGCAGCGAAATGGCAACGGGATCAGGACTGGCCATGGGAAGGAAGCTCTGGGGCATCAGATGCTGAGTCAGACGTCCTTGGCCAAGCGCGCCGCCAAACCGAGGTAGCTGGCGGGCGTCATTTCCCGCAGTCGTGCTCGTTCATCAGCCGGGATGGGGAGGGCATCAACGAAGGCTGCCAGCGAGTCGGCATCGAGCCGCTGTCCCCGGGTCAATGATTTGAGTTGCTCGTAGGCGTCCGGCACCGCATACCGACGCATGACGGTCTGAATGGGCTCCGCCAGCAGTTCCCAGTTGGCCGCGAGATCTCTGGCCATCAGATCCCGATCGACTTCCAGTCGGCTTAGGCCTCGGGCGATTGATTGCACTGCAAGGTCCGCATGAGCCAGCGCGACGCCGATGTTGCGCTGGACGGTGGAGTCGGTCAGGTCGCGCTGCCAGCGCGACACCGGTAATTTGTCGGCCATGAATCGCAACAGGGCATTGGCGACCCCAAGATTTCCCTCACCGTTTTCGAAGTCGATGGGATTGACCTTGTGCGGCATGGTCGACGAGCCGACTTCCCCGGCGACCACTTTCTGTCGAAAGTAGCCAAGGGAAATGTAACCCCAGAAGTCCCGGCAGAGGTCGATGAGAACGGAATTGCACCGGGCCAGCGCGTCAAAGTATTCGGCCATCCAGTCGTGCGGCTCGATCTGGGTGGTGTACGGATTCCATTCAAGGCCGAGCGAGCCGACGAAGCTGCGCGCAATCGACTGCCAGTCGGCCGCAGGGTAGGCTGCCACGTGCGCATTGAAATTTCCCACCGCACCGTTCGCTTTGCCGAGTATCGCAACCTTGCCGTAGGCATCCCGCGCGCGGCGCAGTCGGTGCACGAAGACTGCCACTTCCTTACCGAGCGTGGTGGGCGTCGCAGCCTGACCATGGGTACGTGACATCATCGCGTCCTCGGCATGCCGATGGGCCATCCCCCGCAGGGAGTCCACTAGCGCATCGATGCGCGGCAGCAGGACGCGTGCCCGTGCATCGCGGCACATCAGAGCATAGGAGAGGTTGTTGATGTCTTCGGATGTGCATGCGAAGTGCACGAACTCTAGGCGCTGCGCCCAGACCGGGTGAGTCCCGAGCTTGCGCTTGATCAGATACTCGACGGCTTTGACGTCGTGGTTGATTTCCCGTTCGATGGTCTTGACCGTCTGCGCGTCCGCTTCATCCAGATCGTCAGCGACCTGGGCGAGATGGTGGAGATCCGTCGGCGTCAGTCCGCGCAGTTCGACGATGGCGTCATTACCCGCCAGCGCCTGCAGCCACGCGACCTCGACCCGGACTCGTGCCCGGATCAGGCCCGCCTCGCTGAAAATATCCCGCAGGTCGTTGCAGCGGGCGGCGTAGCGCCCGTCCACTGGCGAGAGGGCGGTCAGGGTCGTCAGACTCATGCGCGGTTCCGGGAGGTGTTACGATCGGCGATGATACCGTAGAGCGCGTCCCCGGCGCCTGCGGTCCCCTTTCGGAGCGCAATGATGGCCGACAACGAATTCCGCGTCGAACGCGACAGCATGGGCGAGGTCAGGGTGCCGGCCGAGGCGCTCTGGGGTGCCCAGACCCAGCGGGCGATTCAGAATTTCCACATCAGTGGCCAGCCCATGCCACGCGCCTTCATTCGGGCGGTGGGCCTGATCAAATGGGCTGCGGCCGGTACCAATCTGCAGTTGGGGGACTTGGATCGGGTCCGAGGGTTCGCGATCCAGAAGGCCTCCCTGGAGGTTGCCGAGGGCCGTCACGACGACCATTTTCCAGTCGATGTGTTTCAGACTGGTTCGGGCACCAGCAGTAACATGAACGCCAATGAGGTCATCGCGCGGCTGGCCAGCCGGATTGCCGACGGTATGGCAGTGCACCCCAACGATCACGTCAACCGTGGGCAGAGCAGCAACGACGTGGTGCCCACCGCCATCCACCTGAGCGCAGCCCTGGAACTGTCCGGTCAGCTCCTGCCGGCACTCAAAGAGTTATCGGAGACGATCGCGCGCAAGGCGGGAGACGTCGGGGATGTAGTCAAGACCGGCCGAACGCACCTGATGGATGCAATGCCGATCACACTCGGTCAGGAACTCGGCGCCTGGCGAACCCAGATCGATGACAGCGTGGCGCGCCTGCAGAGCGCTCGGCCGCGACTGCACACACTGGCGCAGGGAGGCACGGCGGTGGGCACCGGCGTCAATGCCCACCCGGAGTTCGGGGCGCGCGTGGCTTCATTGCTGTCCACCCACACCGGACTAGACCTGCGGCCCGCGCGGGACACGGTCGCTGCGCTTGCCTGTCAGGACACGGCGGTGGAGTTGTCCGGGCAGCTGCGGACGCTTGCCGTCAGCCTGATGAAGATCGCCAACGACTTGCGCTGGATGAATAGTGGTCCTCTGGCCGGGCTTGGCGAGATTTCCCTGCCCGCTTTGCAGCCGGGCAGCAGCATCATGCCGGGCAAGGTCAATCCAGTGATGCCCGAAGCAGTCACCATGGTGGCCGCGCAGGTCATCGGCAACGACACGGCGATCACCGTGGCCGGACAATCGGGTAACTTCCAGCTGAACGTGATGTTGCCGGTGATTGCCTGGAATCTGCTGCAGAGCATCAAGCTTCTGACCGGTGCGGTGCACGGTCTGGCGCGCAGCACTATCGTCGGTTTTGCGGTCAACGGACGACAGATCGCCAACGCACTGGACCGCAACCCGATGCTGGTGACCGCCTTGAATCCGGTCATCGGTTACGACCGCGCCGCGGCGATTGCCAAACGGGCCTACGCAGAAGCCCGCCCGATTCGCGATGTCGCCAACGAAATGACCGACCTGGGTGAGGAGCGCATCGCAAAACTGCTGGATCCGCGCGCTTTGACGCGGCGGGGAGAGCGGCAGGGTGGCGCAGACGAGTGATTGCAGCCGATGTTTACAGATGATCCTTCGCTGCTGCGCGAGCAGTTGCAACGGCGCCTGCAGGCCTCCCAACCCGGTGGCGACCCGATCGCGCCGCTGTTGGCCGGCTTGCCGCCAGAGCAACGGGCAGATGCGCTGAGGCAGATTCCTGCGGAAGTCGCACATGCGGCGGTTCTGGTGCCGATCATCGAACGGCCGTCCGGGCTGCAGGTGCTGCTCACGGTCCGCGCCGCACATCTTGCCCATCACCCGGGTCAGATCAGTTTTCCCGGTGGACGCGTAGAGTCGGCAGACACAGGCATTGTCGACGCCGCATTGCGGGAGACGGAGGAGGAGGTGGGGATTGGTCGCGAGTTCATTTCGGTGGTGGGGCATCTGCCTGATCACCTGGTGATGACCGGCTTTCGGATCTCGCCGGTGGTGGGATTGGTTCGCCCCCAGTTCAGTCTGCGTCTAGATCCCACTGAGGTGGATGAGGCGTTTGAGGTGCCGCTCAGTTTCGTGCTCGATCCGCGCAACCATGTGCCGCGGCGACGTGATTTCGGCCGTTTCTCGTTCATGACTTTTGACATTCCATACGAGGGCCGTCGCATCTGGGGAGCGACCGCCGCGATGTTGCTGTCCTTGTATGATCAATTACAGGAACCCTGACGTGTCCGTGCAACGCTTGCTCGAGATCATGACCCGCTTGCGTGATCCGCAGCACGGCTGCCCCTGGGATCGAGAACAGACCTGGTCATCGATTGCCCCGCACACGATCGAGGAGGCATACGAACTCGCCGATGCGATTCTGCAGGGTGACGCGGAACAGGTACGCGATGAACTGGGAGACGTGCTGTTTCAAGTCGTGTTTCAGTCACGGATTGCCGAGGAGCAGGGCTTGTTTGATTTCGCAGCGGTCGCCGCCGCCGTCAGCGACAAATTGGAGAGAAGACATCCGCACGTATTTGGCGATGCAGTCATCAACGATGCGCAAGCCCAAACACAGGCGTGGGAGCAAATGAAAGCCGCTGAGCGCACGGCGCGCGGATTGGGGGCGGGCGCGTTGGACGGTGTCACGGTGGGCCTGCCGGCGCTGACCCGCTCGGTCAAGCTCGGTGCTCGCGCGGCACGCGTCGGATTCGACTGGCCCGATGTCGACGGCGTGCTGCGTAAGGTAAGTGAGGAACTGGACGAGATTCACGATGCGATCGACTCCGCCAATCCCGATCACGTCCGTGAGGAGGTGGGGGACCTGTTGTTCAGCGTCACGCAGGTCGCACGGCGGCTCGGGGTTGATGCGGAATCTGCCCTGCGGGAGGCCAACGCGAAGTTTGAGCGTCGTTTTCGTGCCATGGAATGTGAGGTCGAGCGAACGGGCAGCACGATCAAGACCATGACTCTCCCGGAAATGGAAGCCCTGTGGCAGCGGGCCAAGCGCGACGTCGGTTGAGGGGATGAGCAGGGGACTGCAGCGGCGGGGCGCGGGGCGCTCACGACCTCGGCTGGATCTGGCGGCTCGACGCGCCAGTGTCCCAATGATCCGATACGACGAGAGTCTGCCGGTGCATGCGCGACGGGAGCAAATTGCTGCTGCGATCGCCGCGAATCCGGTCACGATCGTCAGCGGTGCTACGGGCAGTGGCAAAAGCACCCAATTGCCGAAGATCTGTCTGGAACTCGGTCGTGGCATCGCGGGCATGATCGGACATACCCAGCCGAGGCGCATCGCAGCCCAAGCGCTGGCTGCTAGGATCGCGGCCGAACTCGACACTCGGGTCGGTGACATCGTCGGGTATCAGGTCCGTTTTCTCGATCGCAGCGGTCCCCGAACGCTGATCAAGTTGATGACAGACGGTCTATTGTTGCGCGAATTGGAGCGCGACCCGTTGCTGCGCCGCTACGACACTCTGATCCTGGATGAGGCCCACGAACGCAATCTGAATATCGACTTCCTGTTGGGCGTATGCCGCCGCGTGCTGCAGCGGCGGGACGATCTCAAGATCATCGTCACGTCCGCCACCATCGAGACCGAGCGTTTTGCTGATTTTTTTGGCGGCGCCGCTGTGGTTGACGTTGAGGGTCGCAGCTATCCCGTTGAAGTGCGCTACCGACCGCTCGAGGAAGAGGAAGAGACTGCGCCGTCACTGCCCGAGGCAGTGCGGGATGCCTTGGCCGAACTGTCGACGGACTCCCACGGCATCCAGGGAGACGCACTGGTATTTCTCCCAGGCGAGAAGCAGATACACGAGACCCGCGACCTGCTGGAGCGCGGCGCCGCGGGCTGGGACGTGTTGCCGCTGTATGGGCGGCTGACGGCACCGGAGCAGGAAAAAATTTTTGCGCCTCACGCCCGGCGCCGCGTGGTTCTGGCCACCAATGTCGCTGAAACCTCGATCACGATCCCGGGCGTCCGTTTCGTCATCGATGCAGGATTGGCTCGAATCAGCCGCTACAGTCCTCGGGCGAAATTCCAGCGTCTGCCGATCGAGGAGGTTTCGCAGGCGAGTGCAGAGCAGCGCAAGGGACGCTGTGGTCGGGAGGGCGAAGGCATTTGTATCCGCCTGTACTCGAGCGAGTCGTTTGCAAACCGACCGCTCTACACCGATCCGGAGATCCTGCGCACGAACCTGGCCAGTCTGATTCTGCAGATGGCAGCGCTGGGGCTCGGTGCGCCAGAGGATTTTCCTTTCATCGACGCGCCCGACGATCGACTGTTGAACGACGGCTATCGACTGCTGCAGGAACTCAGTGCCATGGACGGGGATCGACGCATTACCCGCCTCGGCCGTCAGATGGCGATGCTGCCGATCGACCCGCGTCTCGCCCGACTACTGCTCGAAGCAGGTCGAACCGGATGCCTACCGGATGCGCTGGTCATTGCGGCTTTTCTCAGCATCCAGGATCCTCGCGAGCGGCCGGTCGACAAGGCGGAGGCCGCGGATCTGGCCCATGCCCGTTTCGCCGACGAACGCTCAGATTTCATCGGTGTGCTAAACCTGTGGCGTGAGAGCCGCGGTCAGTCGGCGTTGGGTACGCGAGCCTACCGCAGATGGTGTCATGGCAGCTTTCTGTCGTTCCTGCGCATGCGCGAGTGGAGTGACCTGTACGATCAGCTGCTCGAGCAGACCGCCCGTATGGAGATGCCTCGCCGCGAGGGGTCGGTATCCTCAACTGCCTTGCACCTGTCGATCCTGAGCGGATTTCTCAGCGGTATCGGAGTGCTGGACGACGAGCGTACTTACCTCGGTGCGCGTGATGTGCGCTTTGTGATTGCACGTGGTTCGCCCCTGGCCAAGCGGACGCCGCGTTGGATCGTTGCAGCCAGTCTCGTGGAAACCGAACGCGTGTATGCGCGCATGGTGGCTCAGGTTCAGCCCTCGTGGATCGAATCGGCAGGGGCACATCTGGTCAAGCGCAGTTATGGCGAGGCGGAATGGGACCCCTCCCGCGGGATGACCATGGCTCGGGAAACGGTATCGCTGTATGGCCGTGTGCTGAGCAATGGGCGTCGTGTCGACTTTGCAACCGTCGACTCACAGGCCGCTCGCCGTATCTTCATCGAAGAGGCACTGTTGCACCGACCGTCGCCCCTGTCAGAGGAATTCCTCAATCGCATCGACGGTATCCATGCGCGTATCGAGCACTTGGAAAGTTGTCTGCGCCGTCGGGATCTGCGGGCCAGTGAAGATAAACTGGTCCAGTTCTATCTCGAGCGCTTGCCGAACCATATTTCCTCGCTGCGCAGCTTCCAGCGCTGGTGGCATCGCGAGCGGAGCCAGCGACCGGAGCTCCTCGATCCCTCGGAAGACTTGTTTCACGCCGTGCCGCTGCCGGTCCCACCCGCGAGCGATTATCCGCAATCCCTGCAGGTCAATGGCAATCAGCTGCCGCTGCACTACCACTTTGATCCCACTAGCGACGAGGACGGGGTGACAGTGATCGTCCCGCGACCATTGCTGCGCTCGGTGCACGCGCGTCGTCTGGAATGGTTGGTGCCGGGTTGGCTCGGCGACAAGGTCGTCGCACTGCTGCGCGGCCTGCCGAAAGAGGTTCGTCGGGAGCTGGTGCCCATCCCCGAAACAGCAGCTGCCTTCGTGAGCACGATTGACGCGGGTGCCATCGGCGGGGAGGAGTCTCTGCTGGATTTGCTGGCCGAGTTTGTCACTCAACGCGCCGGGATGGCGGTGACCGACGGCCAGCTGGCGCAGATTCAGCTGGCGCCATGGTTACGCATGAACCTGCGGGTTGTCGACAGAGACGGACGGACGGTGCGGCAGGGCCGGGAGCTGACGCTGCTGCGCAACGAGGATCGCGGCAGGCCAGCAGCCGTCCTCGATGAGGTTCGTCATGGGCCGTGGACCCGCGAGGGCGTTCGGGAATGGGATTTCGGCCACCTCCCGCCCGAGATTATCGTGCCCAGCGCAGGGGTCCTCCTGCGCATGTATCCAACGGTCGACGACGCCGGCGACAGTGTGCGATTGTCGTTGCAGCCGAGTCAGGCCTCCGCCGGAGCGCGCACCCGTCGGGGCATGGTCAGGTTGGCAGCATTGGCCATGCCGCAGCAACGAGGGCAACTCATTCGACAGCTGGCAGATGACCGTTCATTCGCTCTGCTCGTGGCGGCCACCGGTTTTGGTAAACGACTGATCGACGATATCGCTGATCGCGCCGTCGAGTATTCCGTGTTGGATCGAGGGCACTGGCCGCAGACCCAGACTCAATTTGCCGAGGCGGTGGAGCAGGGGCGGGGGGCGCTCGTTCCAAACGGAATGGCAATTGCTGCAACGGTCAGCGCCGCGCTTGCGGCCCTACGTGAGGCCCGTAAGGGGCTAGCCGCGGCGGCAAAGTCCTCCGCTTTTGCACCGACCCGGGCGGCGATCGAGACGACTCTGTCAGAACTCTTTGCCGACGGCTGGGTACGTGACACGCCGATGCCATGGTTCGAGCAGTTGCCGAAATACGCAGGCGCCACGACACGCCGCCTGCAGCGCGCCCAGGGCGACGTTGCCCGAGATGCCAGATTGCAGGCCGAACTGGACCCACTCGTAGCGCAATTTCAGCAGTTGCGCGCTCTGCAATCGGCAGACGGCGGTGCCCCGTACGACCATACCGAGGTCACGAATCTGCGCTGGATGATCGAGGAGTTTCGGCTCTCTTTATTTGCGCAGGAACTCCGTACGCTCGCCCCGATCTCAGCCAAAAGAATTACCACTCAGTTGCAGCAGGCGCGGCGGGAAATCGGCCGCGCATGAAGCTAAACGACTCAACCGCTCACGTCGAAATTGATGCCCTGCGCAAGTGGTAACTGAGTTCCATAGTTGACTGTGCAGGTCTGACGGCGCATGTAAGCCTTCCACGCATCCGAGCCGGACTCGCGACCACCGCCGGTGTCCTTTTCGCCGCCGAATGCGCCACCGATCTCCGCTCCGGACGTACCGATGTTGACATTGGCAATGCCACAGTCGGAGCCATCTGCGGCTAGAAACCGCTCGGCGTGCTGCAGTCGATCGGTGAAGATGGCTGAAGACAGGCCGTGTGCCACATCGTTCTGCCAGGCTATCGCTTCATCCAAACTCTTGACTGGAATCAGATAGAGAATCGGTCCGAACGTCTCGGTCTTGACTATCTCCCAATCCGCCCGGGCGACCACGATGGTCGGTTCGACGAAGTGACCCGGTCCTTCCAGCCGTCGTCCGCCGCAGAGCAGCCGCCCACCGTTCGCAGTGGCCGCAGCCACCGCACCTTCGAAGCGTTGCACCGCTGCCTCGTCGATCAGCGGCCCCATCAAGGTCCCGTCGGCGAGGGGATCACCGATGCGAACTTGCCGGTAGGCGGCCGTGAGGCGTCGTTCGAGATCCGCGAGGCGCGATTCGTGCACGAAGACCCGCCGTGTGGATGTGCAACGTTGGCCCGCCGTACCAACCGCGCCAAATGCGATCGATGGGATCGCAAGATCGAGGTTCGCCTGCTCATCGACGATGATGGCGTTGTTGCCACCGAGTTCCAGCAGTACCTTGCCGAGGCGCTGGGCAACCCGAACGCCGACGTCACGACCCACTTCGGTGGAACCGGTGAATGACACCAGATCAACACGCCGATCATCGACGAAACGGATCGCAAGTTCCGGAGTTGCGGCATTGAAGAGTTGGAAGATGCCGGGCAGACCGGCGCGTTCCAGCACCCCGTTGCAGAGTTTTTGTACGGCGATGGCGGTGAGGGGAGTTTTGGGTGACGGTTTCCAGACCGTCACGTTGCCGGCAATCGCAGCGAGAAACGCATTCCAGGACCATACGGCCACAGGAAAGTTGAAGGCGCTGATGACGCCAACGACCCCAAGCGGGTGCCATTGCTCGAACATGCGATGGTCGGGTCGCTCCGAATGCATCTGCAGACCGTAGAGCATGCGCGACTGACCGACGGCAAAGTCGGCAATGTCGATCATCTCCTGAACTTCGCCATCTCCCTCGGCCTTGATCTTACCCATCTCCAGCGAAACGAGGCTGCCGAGCGCGGACTTGTGTTTGCGAAGTTCCTCGGCGATCAGGCGGATGGCTTCGCCACGTTTGGGTGCCGGAACCGTGCGCCATTGCCGCGCGACCGCGCGCGCCGACTCGAGTACCTGCTCGTACTGCGCTGCGGTCGTAGCCTGCACGCTTGCGATCAGGCGACCGGTGGCGGGGTTAAAGGAATCGATGAGAGGCGCGTTCTCATCCGTCAGCCAGCCGCCATCGCCGCTCCACGTGCCTGGATTGATGGCTGCCAGTCCAAGGTTCTTGAGGATTTCATTCATACTGTCTCTCGCTTCATTACGCGCTGGTGTCCGGTCTGGCCGGCAACGATCATGCGGCCCGAGACGTCCTTGGAGCCGCTGTCGGCATAGTAGCGTCCAAATCGATTCGCGAGGACGTCCACCAGACTGAAATCCTCCTGCCGGACGAAGCCCTGATAGCGCCCCGGCTGACTCAGGACCAGATCGACCACCGCGCTGATGCCTGCCGCGGTGGTCACCTGAATGGCGGACCAGAGCCGGCCCGCGATCATTTGCGGATAGATTTTGCTGACATAGTTTTCCTCGCGCAGTTCGCCATCCTGTCGCCCCGTAACTGCGGCATAGACGATCACGACATCTTGTAATGTCTGCGGTACCGCATTCTCGAGAATCCGTTTCAACGTGGCACGGTCCTGATTGAGTTTCAGGTCATTCATCAGCAGACGCATCTGGGCGCAATGGCCGGGATAGCGAATGGTCTTGTAGTCCATGGTCTGCGCACGTCCGCCGTAGGTCTCGCCGAGCGAGCCAAGGCCGCCCGAGGTGTTGAAGGCCTCATAGAGCGTGCCATCGATCTCGATCTCCTCCAGCCCTTCGAGCGGCGCTGCCTCGATGGTTCGTCCATCGACGATCGCCTCGCACGGATTGCCGTATTCATTGATCAGCCCTTCGGTGGACCAGGTCAGTGAGTACTTGAGCACGTTGTTGGGGTGCTGGGGCAGGGCACCAACCCGCAGTTTGACGCTGCGCACTTCGTCGAAGTGCTGAATGAGCGCATTGCCTGCGATGCTGATAAATCCGGGTGCGAGCCCACACTGCGGCACGAATGCGCGATCCGAGCCACTCGCCTGCTGCCGCACGGCACGGGTGACCGCCACATCTTCCGTCAGGTCGAAGTAGTGTGCTCCCGTGCTGCGCGCGATCTCTGCCACCTTAGGATTGCAATAGAAGGGCAGGCTGGAGATGATCGCGTCGGCCGGATGGGTCCGCAGGTGTGTTTCGAGCAGCACCGGGTCTTGCGCATCGAGCGCGTAGGCGGTCAGGTTCGGTAATCCGTGGGCAGCCACGACCGCGCGTGCGGAGGCGCCGTTCACATCCGCGACGTGGACGAAGTAGTCGCCGCAATCTGCCAGCAAGCCAGAAATCAACGCGCCAATCTTTCCGGCACCCAATATGAGCACTGTCTTCACGGTATGACTCCTGCTGATTGAAACCGGGGCCAGAGCCGTCATCTCTTGATGTTTTCACCGCTGATTGAGTGCGGCGACGGGCTTACGGGCGTCCGTTGGTCAAGCGCGCGATTCTGACGAAACGCCGCGATGAGGTCTACACCGCGGTCGGTGCAGTCGCTACCCTGACGGTCTTTGCCGTTCTTTTGCGGCGCATTATTTGCAGGTAACATGGTTGCATGAGTAATCAAACAAGCGGCACGCCGTGGCAGCGGGACAGTTGGACAGCGCGTACAGCCAAACAACAGCCGGTGTATCGGGATGCGGCGGCCTTGGCCCGGGCGGTGGATGCTCTGAGCCAACTGCCTCCCGTCGTCGTCTCGTGGGAGGTCGAAGCGCTCAAAACTCAGATCGCTGCAGCACAGCGTGGTGAGCGGTTCGTTCTGCAGGGGGGCGATTGCGCCGAGTCTTTTGCAGACTGCGAGTCAGAGCAGATTGCCCGCAAGCTGAAGATCCTGCTGCAGATGAGTCTGGTACTGCTGCATGGCCTGAAGAAACCCGTGGTGCGTGTTGGCCGTTTTGCCGGGCAATATGCCAAGCCACGCTCCGCCGATACGGAGACGCGGGACGGCATCACGCTGCCCTGCTATCGGGGCGATCTCGTCAATCGTCCCGGCTTCACCGCCGAGGAGCGCGAGCCCGATCCCGAGTTGCTACTGCGTGGCTACGAGCGGGCGGCGTTGACCCTGAATTTCGTTCGGGCCCTCATCGACGGCGGCTTTGCGGACCTGCACCATCCCGAGTACTGGGATCTGGGATTTGTGTCCCACTCACCGCTGCGCGATGAGTATCGGCAAATCGCAACCTCGATCGCGGACTCGCTGGACTTCTTCGAGGCCATGAGTGGCAGCCGCGTGCATGAGGCGAGCCGGGCACCGTTCTATGCCAGTCACGAGGCTTTGCATTTGCTCTATGAGCAGGCGCAGACACGGTTTATCCCGCGCCAAAATCGTTGGTACAACCTGTCGACGCATTTGCCCTGGATCGGGATGAGAACCGCCGACCTGGATGGTGCGCACGTTGAGTACTGCCGCGGCATTGCCAATCCAGTTGGCGTCAAAATCGGTCCGACGATGGATAAGGCTTGGCTTCAGGGTTTGTGCCATGCGCTCAATCCAGACGGCGAGCAGGGCCGGCTGGTCTTGATCCACCGTATGGGTGCCAAGCAGGTCGAGGACGGACTGCCTCGATTGGTCGAGGCCGTGCGCGAGACGGGTATACCGGTGTTGTGGATCTGCGACCCCATGCATGGCAACACGGAATCGACGACTTCAGGCTTGAAGACGCGACGCTTTGAGAACATCGTGGCAGAGCTCGAGACGTCGTTTCGCGTGCACAAGGCCTTGGGCACTCACCTAGGCGGCGTACACTTCGAACTGACCGGCGAGGACGTGACCGAGTGTACGGGGGGTGCGCGCGGACTGTCTGATGGCGACCTGGCCCGAGCCTATCGCTCGCAGGTCGACCCCCGCCTCAATTACGAACAGGCGCTCGAACTCGCATTGCGGATCGCGACCTACGCACGCTCGGTTTGAGGCGACGGCCGACAGCCAGTGCGGCGTCCGCCTCCTGCTGTGGAATCAGGCGCCATTGGCCGGGAGCGAGCCCGGCTACGGTCCAAGGACCCACCGCGGCACGGATCAGTCGCAGAGTCGGGTGCCCGATGGCGGCCGTCATCCGTCTGACCTGCCGATTACGGCCTTCGTGCAACTCCATTTCGATCCAGCGGGTCGGAATACTGCGGCGCTCGCGTATGGGCGGGTGGCGCGACCAGAGGTCGGCCGGCTCGTCGATGAGTGCGGCCAGCGCGGGGCGGGTGGGGCCGTCTTTGAGCCGCAACCCCTCACGCAGGGGGGCGAGCGCGGCGTCGTCAGGCGAGCCCTCGACCTGGACCCAATACCGTTTGCCGAGCGCACTGCCCGGTTGGCTGATGCGGGCCTGCCACGGTCCGAAGTCAGTCAGCACCATTAGACCTTCGCTGTCGTGATCCAGTCGGCCGGCTGGATAGACGCCTGACAAGGCAATGAAGTCGCCCAGGCATGGACGACCATCCGTGCTGGTGAACTGAGGCAAAACCCCAAACGGCTTGTTGAACAACACGATACGCATGATCGAAGAATCATTGCAGGTTGGTTTACCCCTTGCGGGTCCAGAGCGACGAGTCTATTCTATTGTGCGGCGCAAAATCCGGTCGCCTCCCCGCGAGCGGATATGGATTGCGCCCCAATCTGGAGAGCGCTTTGAGCACACAGCCAAAGCTCGACCTGCCCTCGGGATGCGAAATCTTGGGCGGCATGCGTCCGGGCTATGAATCTATCCTGACCCGCCCTGCAATCGATTTCATCGTCGAACTGGCGCGCATGTTCACGCCGCGAGTGCACGAGTTGCTGGCGCGACGCGCGGTGCGTCAGCAGGAGATCGATGCCGGCCAAGTGCCGGATTTCCTCTCGCATACACGTGGCATCCGCGAGGGTGATTGGCGGGTGACCTCGATTCCCGCGGACCTGCAGGACCGACGGGTCGAGATCACGGGTCCGACCGAGCGCAAGATGATCATCAACGCGCTCAACTCGGGTGCAAAGGTTTTCATGGCGGATTGTGAGGACTCGATGACGCCCACCTGGGACAACGTCATTCAAGGCCAGATCAACCTGCGGGATGCTGTCGCCAGACGAATCGAGTTCACCAGCCCCGAGGGCAAGCAGTATCAATTGAAGCCCACGGTGGCCACGTTGATCGTGCGGCCGCGCGGCTGGCACTTGTTCGAGAAGCACGTGTTGGTCGACGGGCAACCTGTGCCGGGTGCGTTCGTCGACTTCGGCCTCTACGTCTTCCACAACCACGCGGAACTGCGCAGTCGCGGGACGGCTCCTTATTTCTATCTCCCGAAGACGGAGAGCCACCTCGAGGCGCGCCTGTGGGCCGACGTCCTCAAGTACACCGAGATGCGTCTGGGACTGCCGGCACAGACCATCAAGGTGACGCTTCTGATCGAGGTGATCCTCGCCGCCTTCGAGATGGACGAGATCCTCTGGGAGTTGCGCGAATACATCGTGGGCCTGAACTGCGGGCGCTGGGATTACATCTTCAGTTTCATCAAGAAATTCAGCCGCTACCGGGACAAGATTCTGCCCGATCGTGCGCTGGTGACCATGACCACGCATTTCTTGCGCTCATATTCGAAGCTTCTCATCAAGACAACGCATCGCCGCGGAGCGTTTGCGATGGGCGGTATGGCGGCGCAGATTCCGATCAAAAACGACGTGGTAGCCAACGACGCGGCCATCGCCAAGGTGAGGGCCGACAAGGAGCGGGAGGCTAGCGACGGCCATGACGGCACCTGGGTCGCTCATCCCGGACTCGTGCCGGTGGCGATGGAAGTGTTCGATCGCCTGATGCCGACACCAAACAATCTGCACGTGACGCGAGACGACGTCTCAGTCGCTGCAGCGGACCTGCTGGCTGTCCCCGATGGCAAGATCACCGAGGCGGGGCTGCGCAACAACGTCAATGTCTCCATCCAGTACATGGCTTCCTGGCTTGGGGGGAATGGCTGCGTGCCGATCCACAACTTGATGGAAGATGCCGCCACGGCCGAAATCGCGCGTGCCCAGGTCTGGCAGTGGATCCATCATCCAGGTGGCGTGCTCGATGACGGCCGCCGAATCACGGTCGATCTCTACCGTCAGATCCAGCAACAAGAACTGGACGCCTTGCGGCGTGATCTCGGGGAGACAGCATTCGCCGCTGGAAATTTCGTGCGTGCCGCAGAACTGATCGATGCCATCACGGTCGACGAGCAATTTGAGAGCTTCCTCACGCTCCCGGCATACCGTGCGATCAATTGAGACGGCATTATCCGCGACCCGCTTACTCATCAAGACTCTGACGACAAGGACCTGACTAATGACGAATCCGGCCGCTGACCAATTGCGCAAGACTTGGGAAACCGATCCTCGCTGGAGCGGCATCCGTCGCACTTACAGCGCTGAGGACGTGATTCGTCTGCGCGGCAACGTACAGATCGAACACAGTCTCGCGCGCATGGGTGCCGAGAAGCTCTGGAAGCTCGTCAACACCGAGCCCTACGTTAACTGCCTGGGTGCGCTCACCGGTGGTCAGGCCATGCAGCAGGTCAAGGCCGGCATCAAGGCGATTTATCTGTCGGGCTGGCAGGTTGCAGCGGACAACAACACCTACATGTCGATGTATCCCGACCAGTCGCTGTATCCGGTCAATTCGGTTCCCGCGGTCGTGGAGCGAATCAACAACTCCTTCAAGCGGGCTGACGAGATCCAGTGCGCGCGCGGGGTGGGCCCGGGTCACAAGGACTACATCGACTACTTCGCTCCCATCGTGGCGGATGCCGAGGCTGGCTTCGGTGGCGTGCTGAACGCATTCGAGTTGATGAAGTCGATGATCCGCGCCGGTGCCGGTGGCGTGCACTTCGAGGACCAGTTGGCCTCCGTCAAAAAGTGCGGGCATATGGGCGGCAAGGTTCTGGTGCCGACGCAGGAGGCGGTGCAGAAGCTGGTTGCCGCCCGGCTTGCAGCCGACTCGATGGGCGTTCCGACGGTGATTCTGGCCCGCACTGACGCCGAAGCGGCCGATCTGCTGACGAGTGACGTCGACGAGAACGACAAGCCGTTCTGCACGGGGGAGCGCACCCCGGAAGGGTTCTACCGCACCAAGCCCGGGGTGGAGCAGTCGATCTCTCGGGGTCTGGCGTACGCGCCGTATGCGGACATGGTCTGGTGCGAAACGGGCAAACCGGATCTCGAGTTCGCCAGGAAATTCGCCGAAGCGATCCGCAAGCAGTATCCGGGCAAGCTGTTGGCCTACAACTGCTCGCCGTCCTTCAACTGGAAGAAAAACCTCGACGACGCGACCATTGCCAAGTTCCAGCGGGAATTGGGTGCCATGGGTTACAAGTACCAGTTCATCACGCTCGCGGGTATCCACTCCATGTGGTTCAACATGTTCGACCTGGCGCAGGAGTACGCCAAGCACGGCATGACTGCATACGTCGAAAAGGTCCAGGAGCCGGAATTCGCCGCACGAGACCGGGGCTATACCTTCGTCTCGCATCAGCAGGAGGTGGGTACCGGCTACTTCGATGACGTGACCACGGTCATTCAGGGCGGTGTCTCATCGGTGGTCGCACTCAAGGGTTCGACTGAGGAAGAGCAGTTTCACGGCTGATCTTCGCTGATCCATTCAGGCCGTCGCCCTCTATCGAGCCCGGACGGAGGATCCCGTCCGGGCTTTTCATTTGGAGCGCTACTCAATATCGACAGGGACGCCGATAATCCGCCGCGGGACCGCTACGGAGACCAAGGGGCCCGCAATGACTGAGTTCAACGCCGCGTGCCGTTTGTGTCCGCGTTTGGCCGCGTTTTTAGAGGCGGGAAGGGAAAGCCATCCGGATTACCACTGCGCGCCGGTGGCACCGTTTGGCGCGACCCTTCCGAAACTGCTGGTCGTGGGTCTGGCACCCGGCTTCCATGGTGCCAACGCCACCGGACGTCCGTTCACCGGTGACTATGCAGGCATCCTGCTCTACCAGACCTTGCATGCGCTCGGTTGGTCCAGTCGTTCTGTCTCGCGGGCGAGAGACGATGGACTGCAACTGCATGGCTGCCGCATCACCAACGCCGTCAAGTGCGTGCCACCTGAGAACAAACCCACTCCCATCGAGATCCGTACCTGCAATAGATACCTGCAGGCGGAAATCGCCGGTTTGCCGCCTGCGACGGTCATCCTCGCGCTTGGGGCAATCGCGCATGGGGCGGTGTTGCGAGCCAGCGGTCTGAAAGTAGGCGCTGCGAAGTTTGCGCACGGTGCCGAGTTCATCCTGCCCGGCGGTCGCCGCCTGATCGACTCCTACCACTGCAGCCGATACAACACCAACACGGGCCGGCTGACTCCCGCGATGTTTGCTGCGGTTCTCAGCCGAGCCACAGAACTGGCGCGCGCCTGAGCAATTAGCCCGTAGTTTTTCTACACTTCCATCGTGACCGAGACCTCATTCGATATCCCATCGTTTTTGAAGTCGCTGCCCCCGCGACCGGGCGTGTATCGGATGTACGACCGCGGCGGTAATCTGCTCTATGTCGGCAAGGCGCGCATTCTCAAGAATCGCGTTTCCAGTTACTTCCGTGGTCGTGCCCATGCGACCCGCACGCTGGTGATGCTGGAGCAAGTGGCTCGCATCGAAATCACAGTCACCAGTTCGGAAACCGAGGCGCTGCTGCTCGAGCACAACCTCATCAAGAACCACCGACCGCGCTACAACGTCCTGCTGAAAGACGACAAGAGTTTTCCCTACATCCACGTCTCCGGTCACGACTATCCCCGTATCAGTTTCTACCGCGGCACCCGCAAGCTGCCGGGACGCTTCTTTGGTCCGTATCCGAATTCGGTGGCGACTCGTGAAACCCTGTTGCTGCTGCAGAAGCTCTTTCGTCTGCGGCCATGCGAGGACAGCGTATTTTCCAACCGAACTCGCGCCTGCCTGCAGTACCAGATCGAGCGCTGTAGCGGTCCGTGCGTTGGGCACATCTCGCCGGAGCGCTACGCGGAAGATGTCGCTGACGCGATCAAGGTGCTGGAGGGGCGAAATAACGAAGTCATCTCCGACCTCGGACGCCGCATGGATCTTGCGGCCGAACGGCTGGCCTATGAGGAAGCCGCACGCTTGAGAGACCAGATCGGCATGCTCAAGCAGATCCAAGCCAGTCAGTCCATGACCCGAATTTCCGGCAGTGACATCGATGCCGTAGGGTGTGCGGGGAGGGATGGTGAGTGGTGTGTGTCTGTGGTGTTCGTGCGCGGCGGGCGTAACCTCGGTACACAGAATTTTTTCCCAAAAGGTGGCCTGGAAGGCGAGGGCGAAGTCCTCGAGGCCTTCCTCGTGCAGTACTACCTTGCCCGCGAGGCGCCGGCGGAAATCCTGCTCAGTCGCAAACTGCCGGAAGCGGATCTACTTGAGACCGCGTTGCGCGAGAAACATGGCGGTTCAGTCGTCATTCGCAGCAACGTGCGGGGTACTCGGGCGCGGTGGCTGGAGATGGCGCACAGCAACGCGTTACTCGGTTTGCAGATGCGTGCCGCCAGTCGCGCAACCATCCAGGACCAGTTGGCGGCCGTCGGCCAGGAACTCGAACTCGGCCAAACGCCGCAACGCCTGGAATGTTTCGACGTCAGTCACTCCATGGGGGAGAGTGCTGTGGCCTCCTGCGTGGTGCTGGGCCCAGAGGGTCCAATCAAGGCGGACTATCGGCGTTTCAATCTGCGCGGTCTGACGCCTGGCGATGACTATGGCGGGTTGCGTCAGGCAGTGGAACGACGGTTTGCCCGAATTCTGAAGGGAGAAGCGCCCGTGCCCGATCTGTTGCTGATCGATGGTGGCCCGGGACAACTCAATGCGGCGCTGGACGCGCTTGCCGCCGTTGGCGCCGGTGACGTGCGGGTGGTCAGCGTGGCGAAGGGAGCAGACCGCAAGGTGGGGCAGGAACGGCTGTTCTTCCCCGGTCAGGAGGTGCCGCTTATACTGGCGTCCGACTCGCCGGCGCTACGCCTGATCCAGCGCATCCGTGACGAAGCGCATCGCTTCGCTATCACAGGTCATCGGCAGTCACGGGACCGGGCGCGACGCGAGTCGCTGCTCGAAGAGATTCCCGGACTTGGCCCGAAACGTCGCCGGGAATTGCTCAAAGCATTCGGCGGTCTGCAGGGCGTGCGACAGGCGTCGGTCGAGGATCTGTCAAAAGTGCACGGTATCAGTCGCCAGTTGGCGGAACAGATCTTTGAGCGCGTCAACGTCGCTTCGTAGCGGGCCCTGAATGAACCTCGCGAATTTGCCGAATCTGCTGACCGCTGCCCGCATCGTTGCGGTGCCGCTCGTCATGGGTCTGTTTTATTGGCAGCATCCGTGGGCGCAGCCGCTGTCGGCCATCGTCTTTATCGCTGCCGCGTTGACGGATACTTTCGACGGCTATTTGGCTCGCAAGTGGGGTATCACCACTCCGCTTGGCGAATTTCTGGACCCTGTCGCCGACAAGTTGATGGTCGCTACTGCGCTCGTGCTGCTGGTCGGGCACGACACGCGTCCGTTCATAGTCGTTACGGCCATCGTGATCATCGGGCGGGAAATCGCTGTTTCGGCCCTGCGTGAGTGGATGGCCCATGTGGGTGCGCGCACCAAGGTGGCCGTGTCCGGTCTCGGCAAGATCAAGACCATCGTGCAGATGACCGGTTTGAGCATGATGATGTTCCGGCAGGACGTGTTCGGGATTCCCGTGTACGAGATTGGTATCGTCCTGCTGGTGATCGCCGCAGCGCTCACGCTATGGTCGATGAGCGCCTACCTCAAGGCCGCCTGGCCGGAACTGCGTGGACGCGGCGTCCCTTGACACGGTAGCCCTCAGCCTCGAAAATGAGCGGTCTACGGGGAAGCCCGTCGATACTAGCGGGAATAGCTCAGTTGGTAGAGCACGACCTTGCCAAGGTCGGGGTCGCGAGTTCGAGTCTCGTTTCCCGCTCCAAATCCCCAGCGCGAACCCCGGGCAACCCGGGGTTCGTCGTTTAAGTCACCGCGAAAGGCTAGGTGGCAGAGTGGTCATGCAGCGGCCTGCAAAGCCGTGTACGCCGGTTCGATTCCGACCCTAGCCTCCATCCCTGCAGTAAAGCCGCTGCGATCCCTGCGGCGACTCCCCATTTCGACTGCGGCAAACCGACCATATAGTTGCACCGGGGTTGGGTAACTGCGCCCGGAGTCGGGCACGTCACAATGGGGGTGGACTATGAGCAATGGGATCGGCAGACGACTGCTGGCATTGGCCTTCGCCGTTGTGCTCCAGACAAGCCTGGCCGGATGCGCCTTTCAGCAGCATGAGGTGGCGATCACTGCCGCTGCGCCCGTCATCCAGAGTCGGGCGGGAGAAGGGGTCAAGGTCGCGCTGCGAGTGTTCGATGACCGCGATACCAAGACGGTGGGCCAGCGCGGGGCAGGGATGGTCGGTGCCGATATCAAAGCCACGATGCTGATGAATCACCTGCAGACAGAGGTCACCAAGGGACTGGTTGCTCAAGGCTTCACCGTCCTGCCCTCTGGCAGCACAGAAGCTGACGCGTCGTTGCTGGTCTCCCTTCGCTCATTCAAATTTTTCATAGAGATGGGCTTCTGGACGGGCGCGAACAACGTAGCCATTTCCATCAAGGCGGATGCGAACCGCGCAGGGAAGAGCGACCTCAATGCGTATCAGTTCGATAGCGAGGAGCGCTCGATGGTCGTCCCCACTGGCGCTGGAATCGATGAAGCTCTCAATGCTGGTCTGAGTGACGTGCTGAAACAGATGTTTGCCGACCAGGCGATGGTCAACTTTCTGGCCGGGCATTGAGTTGCCGATAGAGGTCGACATTGCCGACCAGTACCCAGATAACAATACTCAAAAAAAAAGAGGCCCCGCTTGCGGCGGGGCCTCGTTGATTCCGGGTGATGGTCCCAGACCAATCGCCGGTCAAACCGTTAGACAATCCAACTGTGATCAGCGGGGGCTTGCGACCGGCCCGCCAATCTCCACATTCGCGCGACCGTTGTTGTAGCGGCAGACCGCGTTTAGTTCTGGCGCCTGTGGGCCCCGTTGCACACGCAACTTCATTCCATAGCCATTGCCAGTGCTCTGCGCCTGATTGCTCTGTGTTGCACGATAACCCTGGCGCCGCACCTCATTCATGCAAGCCGTTTCGGCCGCTGCAGCAGTGCCCACGCCGTTGCCCTGATTGAAACCACCGCCACCGGCTCCGCTGTTCCAGCCATTACCCATGTTGATTTCGGCGTAATTACGTTGCGGGTAGTAACGACAGGTGGCGTTGACCTGCTGATTGCGCCGGGTGCCCGTGAGTGCCGCTACCCAGTTGCCGTTTTCCGGACGCGCTGCCGCCACCCGATTGACGTCCATGCCCTCGCGCTGTGCCTGATTTCGGCAGGCCAATTCCACGCGACGCTGGTCGACGTTGGAGCCGCTGTTGAGGCTGCGGGTCACCGAGAAACGGGCGCGGCAACCATTGTTGACCCAGACGCGATCGCCGCGTTGGCCCCAGTTGCGGCCCTCGTCGCAGCGAGCCTCTGACCAGCGCTTGATCAATTGCGCCCGACCATCCACCGGCAGCTGACATTCCTGATACTTGGCATCGATGGAGGCGCAATTGAACTCGAACGTATTGGTGCCGGAACCGGTGTTACCCCACCCGAACCCGTAGAGATTGGCCTCGCGGGTCCGATTGTCGACATAGCAGGTACCGGACTGCTGCCGACCCGCGTTATCACGCACCGTCATATTCATTGACCAGCCGTCACCATATTGCTTGTAGTTGCTGGTGTTGATGACGTTGAATCCGCGCCGAGAGGCTTCGCGCTCGCAGTCGCTCTGGGCAGATTTTGTCATCTGCGCGTGGGCTGGAAATACGCTGACCAAACTGAGCATGGCCGTGAGGCCAGCCGCGAACGAGAGGCGCAGTATGTTCATCTCAAACGCTCCGCTTGTATGGTTGAAGGGTTGAATGTCTGATCGAACGAGTCACAGCCGTGCTGTACCAGAACTGTTCAAAGCCTGCCGGCGGCCACGATGCGCCAACGGATCACTTCTGCAACTTGGCTGCCATGCTAAGCAATTCATCGAGAGGATTCTTGCTGCTGTTCAGATCGAGCAACTGAGCCAGGTTGGGGGCAGCTCGTCCACCGCCAAGGAGGCCGCCGAGGACATTACCCAAACCACCCGCATTGTTGCTCGCTCCAGCGCCCAAAACGCTGCCGAGGACTCCGCCCAGTGCGCCGCCCAACACTCCGCCCTGATTCGCGGGTTGGGCGTTGGAAGTCATGTTCTGCTTCGCCATGTAGCCAGCCACCAGCATGGCGACCATCGGCAGCATTTTCTTGAGCAGCGCGGGGTCGAGACCCGTTTGCGTGGAGGCGCCTTGCGCTACGGTCCGACTGACATCCTTGGATCCGAAAATCTGTCCCAGTACATCATTACCGCGACTCACGTTCGTCGCCTTGGGCGCAAGAACTTCATCCAGCAGGCTTCCACCCCCAAGACCGCCCAGTAATCCCGCCAAACCCTCCAAGCCAGTCGGTTGGGTTTGGGCCTGCTTTTTCATACCGCCCAGAATGGCCGGAACAAGCGCCGCTGCGCCCATGCTGGCCTGTGCCGGGCTGATGCCCAGTTCCTTGGCAACCTGATCCATGCCGCCCAGTTGCGCAAAAATATCGGTGAGTTGCATCTCAGTTGCTCCAACGAGAGTGTATGACTTCAGTTCAATCCAGAGGCCCGCGGCGCGTCGCTCGGGCCACGCTGCAAGGTTATCAAGGTTATCCTATCGGCACGAAGCTACGGGTAATGAATCAACGCGCCCGAGTCCAGATTGAAAGAAACCGCAGGAGTCAAACATGTCCGATCGACTTGCGTCCAACCGTCCGGCGCTGCCGTTGGTGCTGACCTGCCTAGTCACAATTGGTGTGGCTGGATTATCCGGTTGTACGAAGAAAAGCGCTCCTGCGGCCGACGGCAACATGGACCTGCGCGAGCAAAACAGCGTGTTCAATCCATGGAAGGCCGACGTGTGGGTGAACCCGGAAACCCGCAAGGAGATGACGACCACCACGGGACATTTCGAGCGGCTGGGCACAAATGGGAAACTTGAGGTTGAAGTGCTTTTCGTATGCAAACAGGGCGAGGATTTGAACCTCTACGTGCGCGCGTTTGATGGTTCCACGAAAGATCCGATGTCCATTGCTGATACACCGCTGCAGGGGCCAGTGCGGCTCCGTTTCAATGGCGTTGATATCACCTCTTCCGGGGCCAAGTTGGCTCGGATGGCGGGTGAGGCGGGTTGGAATCTCGGCGCCCTCAACGCGGTGCCGGCCATCCGCGCACTCGAGTCGGCTGCAACGGCGACTGAGGTCGATCGGGCACGCGCCAGTCTTGCGGAACTGCGTGCGGGACAGGCGCTGCTGCAGATGATCGGCAAATCGTCCGGACCTGTCAGTAACGATGAACGCGATCTGGTGCTGGGATCGATGATCAACGGAACCGACAGCCGCGTCGGTTCAGCGGCGCTCAAGTCCTGGATGGGCTCGCGTCGTCAACTGATTTGGGATCCGGCGTTCTCAGCGTCAGTGACGACGGCGCTGGGCGAGGGTCGCGTCAGTGCAGACCTGAATAATCCCGCCATTGCCGGCACTCTGCAGAAGTGCGGTTGGAGCTATCAGGTTCCGACCAGATAACCGGCGTACGTGGGCTGCACCCGGAGAGCGGGTAGTAGAGTTGCATTGCGAAGGATGGTGCCCCGGGCCGGACTCGAACCGGCACGGCCTTTCGGCCAGCAGATTTTAAGTCTGCAGCGTCTACCATTCCGCCACCGGGGCGACTGCGGCAGTCTACCTCGGAGGCGGCGCGTTGGAGCGACGGCGTGAGGTGGTTCAGCGCGGGCTGAGCAGCGTGCCGTTGCGGCCGGCGAGAAATTGCTGCCGATAGACGAGTTTGCGGCGCCGCTGATCCTCGCGGAGGGCCTTCATCGTCAGCATGAGGCCGAAGGTAGCCAACACCACAGCAGTCAGTCCACCGAGCAACAGCAGCGGCGTCCGAAACGGGCTGTCGGCGGTTGTCGCGACCGCGCGATGCACCGAGGGGAGGACTGCGTCAGTCATACCGCTGGTGATCGCTACTGACGACTGGGCAGCACCGGGGCCGACCGAGTTGGTCCACGTCTTGGCATCCAGACTGGCCAACCGCTGTTCAGATGGCGCGACGATGATTCCGCGCGTGCGTGCCAGCGAGGCTTCGAGCGTCTCCGCGTTAGCCGCGGCAGAGGTTCCAGCGATCAAGCAGATGGCCGCTGCCACGGTACGCAGGGCGGGGTGGAAAACGTTTTTCATTTTGCGGACTCTCCCGAGAGATATTCGGGGTGCTTCCCACGTCCCACCCGACGCGGATGCACTAACCCGGGGGACGCGATTTTAACGAGAGGTACGTCACACTTTTTGGAAAAGCTGTTCCATCTGGAATTTAACCGAATCCAGCAACCTGCTGGATTTTCAAGGATTTCAGACCCACCGACACGATTTTGAATTTATTCTTTATCCAGATTGATTCGGACACTCTTTACCGTCGAGGAAACCAATTCCAACGAGAAGTTTTCGCCGCGGCGCTTTTTGACCAGGACGTCCTCGCCGTCGTCGAGTTCGACCTTGTAGATCTTCGAGTCCAGGGTCTTTCGCAGGGCATTGCGGATATCGCTGGCGACGTTGTTCTCGCCGCGCCCGTTCTTGATGCTGACCGGGACATCAGTCGCCTTGCCTTCGTGGGTAGTGACGCGGAACAGCAGCACGCCGTCCGAATTCGCACCTTCGCTGACCTCGATCCGCCACTTGTTCTCAAATTTGAGAGCATGCCCAGCCGCTTCCGATGCCACCGCAGCGGCGCTTTGCGACCGTGCCGAGGTCAGCGGCGCGACGACAACTGCAAAAGCCAGAGCCAAGATGATGAGGCGGGGGGATTTCATTAGGTGGTTCCTGCGGGGATGGTGGGATTTTCTAAGGTTAGGCTGTGCCCGAGTCGCTTTCAGGCTAGTGGATTCCCGACCCGTGTGGCAAGCGTAATTCCCGCAAGCTCGAAACCGCGACGGAAGTCCTGCACGTGCCGTTCCATCCAAGCCTGAGTTTTAACCGCATCACGCGCGTCGATGAGGGCCACGATGGCGCGCTGCGCGATCACGATGCGCTCGCGCGCCTGAGGCACCTTATCGATCACGGCCTGCAACGACGGTGCCAGCAACTGGCTGACAGGCTGCATGGCAAGCACCAGCACAGGATTACCGCTGTCCGTGGCCAGCGCATCGAAAAACGAGACCACGGCGGCAACCGCGGCGTGGGCGTCTTGCGCCAGTTCGACTGCCGCAGTGATGCCTGCAAGCTGATTTATTTGCTCCGGGGTCGCACGGGTTGCGGCCAGCGCTGCCGTAGGCGGCGCAATCGCCAGCATGGCTTCCCAAAGTTCGGCAAATGTCACGTCACCAAGCGCCAGGGTTTGCCCGACCCGCAGCGCCGTTTCAGTCTGGTCAGGCCGACGTACGAACAGACGTTTGCCGCCATTCATGCGGGCGACGAGGCCGTCGGACTCGAGCCGGCGCAGAGCCTCGCGAATGGTCGAGCGATTGACAGCAAACTGGTCGGCCAGTTCTGACTCGGTCGGCAGAGGGTCGCCCTGGCGCAAGGTCCGGCGCAGGATTTCACCCGCGATGACGCTGGACACGCGTTGATAGGCAGGCTGTCGCGGCAGAGGGGCGAAGCGCGGGATGGGCCCGGCGGTCCTGGGTGGGTGTCGATTTTGTGGCACGGTCGCCCTGCTTGACGAATCGTCGGATTGTCCGACAATATATCGCCAGCGGTCAGTGAAGCGCAATCCGTGCTACCCGCACGGCCTCTTGCGCCGCCCGAGTCGCGCCCGTTCCCGCCTGGAGAAGGATGAATGCTCGACTTCGACTTTGGCCTCGGCGACGACATCGACTTGCTGCGAGACAGCGTGCGCGCTTTTGCGCGATCGGAGATCGCGCCACGTGCGGCTCTGATCGATCGGGAAAATCACTTTCCACGCGACCTCTGGCCAAAGCTGGGCGAACTTGGCTTGCTCGGCATCACCGCTGCGCCGGAGTGGGGCGGGGCAGGGCTTGGTTATCTCGCCCACGTGGTTGCCATGGAAGAAATCTCGCGGGCATCTGCCTCGGTCGCACTTTCGTATGGCGCTCACTCGAACCTCTGCGTGAACCAGATCAACCGCTGGGGCACGGCCAGCCAGAAGGCACGCTATCTACCGAAACTCATCAGCGGCGAATGTTTAGGCGCGCTCGCCATGAGTGAGCCCGGTGCCGGTTCGGATGTCATGGGAATGCGTCTGCACGCGCAACGACACGGCGACGGGTTCGTCCTCAACGGCAACAAGATGTGGATCACGAATGGGCCAACTGCCGACGTGTTGGTGGTATACGCCACCGTGGATCCTGCCCTCGGCAGCAAAGGGGTTACCGCGTTCATCGTCGAACGCGGCTACGCCGGATTCTCGACAGCCCAGAAACTCGACAAGCTCGGCATGCGTGGATCGGATACCGGCGAATTGGTGTTCCGCGACTGCATGGTTCCCATGGAAAATGTCTTGGGCGAAGTTGGTAACGGTGCCCGCGTTCTCATGAGCGGACTCGACTATGAGCGCGTCGTGCTCTCCGGCGGTCCGCTCGGCATCATGCGGGCGTGCCTGGACCTGGTGGTTCCTTACGTCCATGACCGGCATCAGTTCGGCCAACCGATTGGTACGTTTCAGTTGATGCAGGCGAAACTCGCCGACATGTATGTCACGACCAGTTCCTGTAGTGCCTACGTCTACGCGGTAGCCCGGGCCTGTGACGCGGGCAAGACCACCCGGACCGATGCGGCCGGTTGTATCTTGCTGTCGGCCGAACGGGCCACGCAGGTGGCGCTGGAGGCCATCCAGACGCTCGGCGGGAATGGTTATATCAACGATTACCCGGCGGGACGTCTGCTGCGCGATGCGAAACTGTACGAAATCGGTGCGGGCACCAGCGAAATACGGCGTATGTTGATTGGACGGGAATTATTCGCGGCGACGGTGTGAAGGCGGCGCGATTGTTAGGCGCGTGCTCATGAGCCGCCAGACGACTCGGACCGTGGCGAAGTGGGTTGGGAGAGTGATTGATGCGGTCGATGCTGTTTGTTCCGGGTGATCGTCCAGAGCGCTTTGCCAAGGCGGAGCAAAGCGGTGCGGATGCGGTGATTCTCGATCTCGAGGATGCCGTTACGGCGCAGCGTCGTCCCTATGCGCGCGATGCCGTGGTCGACTACCTGCAGAGTTCTGCTCGAACCGTACCGCTATGGGTACGCATCAACCCGGTGGACAGCCACGACGCTTTGCCCGACCTCGGCCGGGTCGCGGCGGCGAGGCCCGACGGGATCATGCTGCCGAAAGCGAGGGATGGTGCCGATGTGCAGCGCCTCGACCATTGGCTTGAGGCGTTGGAGGCTGCCCATGGTTGCCCGATCGGCACCATTCGCGTCATTCCACTGATCAGTGAATGGGCAGGTGCGCTGTTGCGCGCGGCCAGTTTCGCGCCCGCACCCTCACGGGTGCTCGGTATGTCGTGGGGCGCCGAAGACCTCGCTGCCGATCTGGGCGCCTTCAGCAACAAGGACGCCAACGGCGAGTACGAGGCGGCCTATGCCACGGCACGCACGTTGTGCCTGTACACCGCAGCGGCCGCTGGGGTTGCTGCCATCGATACCGTTGATACCGATCTGCGGGATCTTGCGGGAGTCGAGCGACGCTCGATGGCCTCGCGACGCGCCGGCTTCACGACCAAACTGCTGATCCATCCCGCGCAGGTGGGGCCAGTCCATGCGGCCTTTACTCCGTCTGAGGCGGAGACGACCTGGGCCGCGCGGGTCATTGCTGCCTTCCGAGACGCCGACGGCAAGGGTGCAGTGTCCCTGGACGGCAAGTTGCTCGATCGGCCGCATGTGCGCTTGGCTGAACGAATACTGGCCAGCAGTAAACCGGGATAGTCGGATGGGGCGCAGGAGCAGGGCGTGAGTGTCATCGAATCTCGCATCAACCGCACGTCGGTCGACTTCGCCGCGAACGAAACAGTGAATCGCAGTCTGGCGATGAACTTGCGCGCATTGGTTGCGAAGATCAGCGCGGGCGGTTCCCATGCAGCTCGCGCTCAGCACGAAAGTCGCGACAAGATGTTTGTGCGCGACAGGATCGACCGCCTGCTCGATCCGGGTTCGCCGCTGCTCGAGATCGGCCAATTCGCCGGGCACGAACTCTACGGTGACTGGCTGCCTGCCGGAGGTGTCGTGGCGGGGATCGGGCGAGTCAGCGGTGTCGAGTGCATGATCGTCGGCAATGATGCAACGGTCAAAGGCGGGACCTACTACCCAATCACCGTGAAGAAGCACCTGCGCGCGCAGGAGATCGCTCTCGAGAACCATCTGCCCTGCATCTATCTCGTCGATTCGGGCGGCGCCTTCCTGCCACGGCAAGACGAGGTCTTCCCGGACAAAGAGCATTTCGGGCGCATCTTCTTCAATCAGGCGCAGATGTCGGCGCGAGGAATTCCGCAATTGGCCGTGGTAATGGGGTCCTGCACGGCGGGTGGGGCCTATGTGCCTGCCATGTGCGACGAAGCCATTATCGTTCGCGAGCAGGGCACGATCTTCCTTGGCGGACCGCCGCTCGTGCAGGCCGCGACCGGCGAGGTGGTCGATGCCGAGACGCTCGGCGGTGGGGACGTTCATGCGCGGCAGTCCGGTGTCGTTGACTACCTGGCCGACAATGACGGCCATGCGCTGTGGCTGGCGCGCCGGCTGGTCGGCCGCCTCAATCGCACGGGCGCTGCGCCGGCGCCCGCGGGAGCCCGCGCACCCGCCTATCCAATCTCCGACCTGTACGGCATCGTTCCGCGCGACACTCGACACCCGTACGACATCCGCGAGGTGATCGCACGCCTGGTCGACGCCTCGGAGTTCGATGAATTCAAGGCGTTGTATGGCACCACGCTGGTCTGCGGCTTTGCCCACCTCGCCGGTTATCCGGTGGGCGTCGTTGCCAACAATGGCGTGCTCTTTTCGGAGGCAGCTCTCAAGGGTGCGCACTTCATAGAATTGTGTAATCGCCGTCGCGTACCTTTGCTTTTCTTGCAAAACATCACCGGCTTCATGGTCGGCAGAAAATACGAAGCCGGCGGCATTGCGCGAGACGGCGCGAAGATGGTCACCGCCGTAGCCTGCGCTTCGGTCCCCAAATTCACTGTCATCATTGGTGGTTCATTTGGGGCGGGCAATTACGCCATGTGCGGACGTGCATATGGCGGTCGGTTTCTCTGGACCTGGCCCAACGCGCGGATCTCCGTCATGGGCGGCGAACAGGCGGCTACCGTTTTAGCGCTGGTCAAACGCGAAGGGCTCGCGCGCCGCAACGAGGAGTGGCCGTCGGCTGAGGAGCAGTCGTTCAAGGAAGGCATTCGTAACCAGTACGAGACTCAAGGCCACCCTGTCTACGCCAGTGCGCGTCTATGGGACGACGGCGTGATCGACCCCATAGACACCCGCAATGTGCTGGCCCTTGCATTGGCAGCCGCGTCCTGCAGGGGCGATGACGGCGAGCGACCTTACGGCATCTTCAGGATGTAACCACACCATGTTGCGCAGCGTATTGATTGCCAACCGCGGCGAAATCGCCTGTCGGATTACGCGGACCGCGCAGCGTATGGGGTTGCGGGTGATCGCCGTCTATTCCGAGGCGGACCGTCATGCCCTACACGTGCGCATGGCCGATACGGCAATCTGTATCGGGCCAGCCAATGCGCGGGAGAGTTACCTGAATGTAGCCAGCTTGCTGGCGGCGGCCCGCGAGAGCGGCGCTGAAGGCATCCACCCGGGCTACGGGTTCCTCTCCGAGAATACGGAATTTGCACGCGCCTGCAGCGCAGCGGCGTTGGTGTTCATTGGGCCACCGCCCTCTGCGATCGACAAGATGGGCTCCAAGAGTGCCGCGCGGCAACTGATGTCGCAGGCAGGGGTGCCCGTATTGCCGGGCTATGACGGGGCAGATCAATCTGATGCCGCCTTGACTACTGCGGCAGTACAGGTGGGTTTTCCGCTGTTGGTCAAACCCACGGCAGGCGGCGGTGGTAAGGGCATGCGCATCGTACGCGCAGCCGCTGAATTGCTGGAGGCTCTGGCGAGCGCGCGTCGGGAGGCCGCCAAGTCGTTTGGCGATGACCGCCTGCTGCTCGAGCGCTTTGTCGAGGTTGGGCGGCATGTCGAGATCCAGATTTTTGCGGACAGTCACGGCAATGCAGTGCACCTGTTCGAGCGGGACTGTTCGCTCCAGCGGCGCCACCAGAAGGTCATCGAGGAGGCCCCGGCACCGGGTTTGTCCGATGCAACACGCACGGCCATGGGCGAGGCTGCCGTCGCTGCGGCGCGCGCAGTGGCTTACGAGGGGGCGGGTACCGTCGAGTTTCTGTACGACGGGAGCGGGTTCTACTTCCTCGAGATGAATACGCGTCTGCAGGTGGAACATCCGGTGACGGAGATGATCACCGGCATCGATTTGGTGGAATGGCAACTGCGAGTAGCCTGCGGCGAGTCCTTACCGTTGAAACAGCAGGAGATCACGCGTAACGGGCATGCGGTCGAGGCGCGCCTGTACGCCGAGGACCCGGCCCGAGGTTTTCTGCCATCGACGGGCACGCTATCGCGTCTGCGGTTCCCTGCGCAGCTCGAGCACGTTCGTGTTGACGCCGGCGTGGAGCAGGGCGACAGCGTCACGGTGCACTATGACCCGATGATTGCCAAGATCATCGCGTGGGCGCCAGATCGCGGATCCGCGATCGATCGGCTGCGGGTTGCGCTCGAGCATACCGAGGTTGACGGGGTGCGCTGCAACGCGCGATTCCTCTGGGAAGTTTTGGGTAAGGACGCGGTACGTAGTGGCGCGGTCAACACGCGACTGCTGGAGCAGGGCAAGCCGGGCACCGCCGAAGAGTCCGCTGACGCGCAGCGGGATGCTTGGCTGATCGCCGCATGCGCTCGGCTGGTGTGTGCGCCTGGCATGGCCGGTGCCGATCTCGCTGCCGGTGGGCGACCTTGGGCAAGCGGCACTGGTTATCGCCTCAACGGTCCGCCCGCTCGTCGCGTGGCGCTGCGCAGCGGCGAGACGGCGCACTGGCTGAGCGTTGAGTCAGAGGATACGGCCGAAGCCATCACGCTCGACGGCGTGCGGTACCGGGTCGCGCTCAGCGAGCACTCGGCAGAGCGCATCGCCGGACGAATCGACGGGCGGCCGTTCCGCGCATCGTTGGCTTGGGAGGGGGAGACCCTTCATCTCCGGCGTCAGTGTCTGCTGCATACATTCCAGCCGGATACGGGCGCTGCACCCGCCGGTTCGGCGAGCCACGAGGGGCAGTGCCGCGCGCCCATGCCCGGTCATGTGTTGAACCTGCGAGTCGCTGAAAATCAGTTGGTCGCCGCCGGCGAGGTCATGGTGGTCCTGGAGGCCATGAAGATGGAGCATGCTCTGACCGCGCCCTGGGCCGGACGCGTGACTGCGGTCAAGGTTCAGCAGGGAGAGCGGGTGGACGAAGGCGCGGATCTCGTTTTTCTCGAACCGTTGGTTGTCGAGCATGAGACGCAATCCGCAGCACCCGACTGAGTCAGTTTGTTAAACTTCGCACTGCTCTGAGGGGTATTCGGCGGTCGGGTCGAGTCCGGGTAGTCCGCTCCCTCTCGGAATCACAGCAATCGCGGTCTCGTCCGGAGCGGAGGTTGGATGCTAGCCGACGGTGCCTTGTTCGAGGCCCGCTCAGTCAATGTCTGGCGTGGCGACCGTCATATCCTCAGGGACGTCTCTCTAGAACTCCGGCCGGGGCAATTCCTGAAGGTGGTCGGCCCCAATGGGGTCGGCAAGACCACCCTGCTGCGAGTGCTGTGCGGCTTGTTGCCTGCGGAGTCGGGCGGGGTTTTTTGGAAGGGCCAGTCCGTGAGCCAGCGCAGCGACCATTGGCCCGTCGAACTGGCCTATCTTGGCCATCAGAACGCCCTGAAAGGGGATCTGAGTTCGGTTGAAAATCTCCGATTTTTAAATGGCTTAAGAGTCAATATTGATATTGATTCGATTAATTTGACGCTGGCCAAAGTCGGGCTCCTATCCCGCGGCGATCTGCCGACCCGCTCACTGTCGGCGGGCCAAAAACGTCGGCTTGCGCTGGGGCGGCTGGCATTGTCGGGTGCGGCCCTGTGGGTTCTCGACGAACCGGCCACCAACCTCGACAGCGCGGGCGTTGCTCTCGTCGAGCAATTGATTGCCGAGCAAGTGGCCCGGGGCGGGCTGGTCATCGCGGCGGCGCACCAGCCACTGCTCGACGATGCCGTCTACACCCGTCGGCTTGAGTTGGCCGCTTGAGTCTGGCGCCCACATGGCAGGCTGCCCGTTTGGTCCTGCAGCGCGACCTGACGCTGGCTACTCGTCGTTGGGACGAGGCCGCGCAGCCGCTGATTTTCTATGTGGTAGTAACCACCTTGTTCCCATTGGCCACCACCCCCGACCTCAGTCAGTTGCGCGTCATTTCGGGGGGCGTGGTGTGGGTGGCGGCGTTGTTGGCCTCGCTGCTCGCCTTGGAATCACTGTTCCGTTCGGACGTCGAGGACGGGACCATGGAACAATGGGTCCTGAGCGGTCAGCCCCTCGGTTGGTTGCTGCTCGCCAAGGTACTCGCTCACTGGATCCTGACCGGGCTGCCGCTGGTGCTCATGGCACCCGTGGTCGGCACCGCCCTGGGCCTGCCATTTTCCGCTTGGGGGACCCTGATGCTGTCGCTGCTCATGGGTACGGGCACGCTCAGCATCCTCGGCGGCATTGGTGCTGCGTTGACCGTCGGTGTGCGCCGCGGCAGCGTCTTGTTGTCGCTACTGGTGCTGCCCTTGGCCATGCCGCTCCTGATCTTTGGCGCCCGCGCGGTAGCCATGGCCATGGATGGCGAGTCGCCGTCCGGTCCACTGCAATTGCTGGCTGCGATATTCTTTCTGTCACTGAGTCTCGGCCCGCTGGCCATGTCAGCTGCGATCCGGATCAGCGTTGAGAACTAAATTTCACTCCAAGGATCTATCAGTAGTCATGTGGACCTGGTTCCATAAATTCGGATCCCCGCCGCACGCCTATCGCCTGCTGGGCAAGTTGGCGCCGTGGTTCGGCTGGACGTCTCTGGCGCTGATCCTGCTGGCGACCTGGTGGGGATTGGTGAAGGCCCCGGCCGATTACCAGCAGGGCGACGGATTTCGCATCCTGTACGTCCATGCGCCGAGCGCCTGGATGTCCATGTTCATCTACGTGGTCATGGCGATCGCCGCGGCGATTGGTTTGATCTGGCGTATGAAAATCGCCCATGCGGCGTCCGCCGCCTGCGCTCCGGTGGGAGCGTCCTTCACGCTGCTGGCGCTGGTCACCGGCGCGATCTGGGGGAAGCCCATGTGGGGCACGTGGTGGGTCTGGGACGCGCGACTGACCTCTGAGTTGATCCTGCTCTTTTTGTACCTCGGCTACATGGCTCTGCGCAGTTCTTTCGATGATCCCCAGCGCGCCGATCGTGCGGCGGCAGTGCTCGCCATCGTTGGTGTGATCAATATTCCGATCATTCATTATTCCGTCGAATGGTGGACGACCCTGCATCAGCCAGCCAGCGTCACCAAGATGTCGAGACCGACCATTGCGCTGCCCATGCTCATCCCGTTGTTTCTGATGATCATCGGTTTCCAGTTGTACTTTGGTTGGGTGCTGTGCAGGCGTCTGAGGGGAGAGATCCTGCGCCGGGAACGCAATGCAAGCTGGCTGAAAGAGGCTTAATAATTCATGAGCTTACAAGACTTTTTTGAGATGGGAGGTTATGCTGCGTACGTCTGGCCCTGTTACGCGCTGACGGCCATCGTACTGTGCTGGAATGCATGGGCTGCTAGACGCAGTGAAGTGGCAGAGCAGCTGGCCGCACGGCGTCGAATGGATCACCCGTCAGAGGGACGCTGACATGACTGCTCGTCAAAAACGCATGGCTGCCGTGCTCGCGATCATTGCGGGTGTGGGTATTGCGGCCGCTTTCGCACTGCAGGCCTTCAACAAGAACCTGCTCTATTACTACACGCCAACCCAGGTCAAAGCGGGGGAGGCACCCGAGATGAGGGTGTTTCGAGTCGGCGGTATGGTGGAGAAGGGCAGCCTGCAGCGATCACCCGGCAGCCTCGAAGTCCGCTTCACCCTGTCGGACTACAATCAGCGGGTGCAAGTCAGCTATACCGGTGTGCTGCCCGACCTGTTTCGGGAGGGTCAGGGCGTGATTGCCCGTGGCAAACTCGGCGGCGGCGGGCAATTCGTTGCCGAGGAAGTGCTGGCCAAGCACGATGAGAATTACATGCCGCCTGAGGTCAAAGACAGCCTCAAGCCGCACATGGATGCCGCCAACGCCGCAGCCGCCTCGCCCGGCAGCACCTGACCGCCAAGGACGCCTCGCATGATCGTTGAACTTGGGTTGTTTGCCCTGATCCTCTCGCTGTGCCTCGCCGTGGCGCAATCATTTTTCGGATTGGCCGGTGCTGCGCGCGGCAATCAGCGCTGGATGAGTGCGGTACGGCCTGCAGCGGCGGGGCAGTGGGTATTCGTCACACTGGCATTCGCCACCCTTTCATGGGCTTTTTACACCAATGACTTCTCAGTAAAGTATGTGGCCGAGAACTCCAATTCGGCCTTGCCGACGTTTTTCCGCTTCAGCGCAGTCTGGGGAGCCCACGAGGGTTCGCTGCTGCTGTGGGCGCTCGCGCTGTCGAGTTGGTCTTTGGCGGTGGCCGCGTTCAGTCGCAGCATCACGCCCACGTTTGCCGCACGCGTGCTTGGCGTGATGGGGTTCATCAGCATCGGTTTTCTCCTCTTCATCCTGCTGACGTCGAATCCATTCGAACGACTCTTGCCGGCCGCATTGGATGGCAACGATCTCAACCCACTGCTGCAGGATTTCGCCCTCGCGGTGCACCCACCGATGCTGTACATCGGCTACGTGGGGACCTCGGTGGCATTTGCGTTCGCGGTGGCAGCGCTGCTCGAAGGCCGGCTCGACGAGAAGTGGGCCCGCTGGACGCGACCCTGGACTACCGTGGCTTGGCTGTTCCTCACCGTCGGCATCGCTCTCGGCAGCTGGTGGGCTTACTACGAACTCGGTTGGGGCGGCTGGTGGTTCTGGGACCCGGTTGAAAATGCATCCTTCATGCCGTGGTTGGTGGGAACGGCGCTGATCCATTCACTGGCCGTCACCGAGAAGCGCGGACTCTTCAAGAGCTGGACCTTGCTGCTGGCCATCATTGCGTTCTCGCTCAGCCTGCTCGGTACGTTTCTGGTGCGCTCCGGTGTGCTGGTGTCGGTCCATGCGTTCGCCAGCGATCCCAGCCGCGGCTTGTTCATTTTGGGATTCCTCGGCATCTGTATCGGGGGTTCACTGGCCCTCTACGCATGGCGCGGGCCGTCCCTGCGGGTGAAAGGCGGCTTCGATGTCGTCTCCCGTGAGTCGTTCCTGCTCTTCAACAACGTCCTGCTGCTGATCTCCGCTGCGCTCATTCTCATCGGCACGTTGTATCCGCTGTTTCTTGACGCACTCAATCTCGGCAAGATCTCCGTCGGGCCACCGTACTTCAACATCGTATTCCTGATTCCGACGCTGCCCCTGCTTGCGCTGCTCGCGATCGGCATGCACTCGGCCTGGAAGAAAGGCCGGCTTCAGCCTATGCAGCGGCCGCTGCTCATGTTGCTCGCCGCGGCGGCATTGGTCGGCGTGCTCATACCCGTGGTCGCCTATGGTGGCTTCCATCTGATGAGTGCGGTGGGACTGACCGCCGGACTCTGGGTGATCTTGTCCTCGCTGTACGACCCGATGCAACGCTGGCGGCGCAAGCAATCATTGCCACGCAGCGTCCTCGGCATGACTCTGGCGCATATAGGCGTCGGGTTGTTCACCATTGGGGTGACCGTGACGCAGACCTACAAGATCGAGAAAGACGTTGCGCTGCGCCCCGGCGAGAGCGTGACAATTCAGGGCTATCAATTCACCTTCGGTACGCCTCAGACCGTCAACGGCCCCAACTACGAAGCGGTCGAGACCAATGTCACCATCACGCGAGCCGGGCGTACCGTCGCCACATTGCACCCGCAAAAGCGTGTTTATCTCGTCCGCGGCAACGCGATGACGGAGGCAGGGATCGACGTCAACTGGAACCGCGACCTGTTCGTGGCCATGGGTGAGGACCTCGGTGCCGGCGCCTGGAGCGTTCGTCTTCAGTACAAGCCCATGGTCCGATTCATCTGGCTAGGTGCCTTGGTCATGGCGTTGGGCGGCTTTGTTGCCATTCTGGATCGCCGTTACCGGAGCCGACGTAGCGTCGCCAGCGACGCGGTCGCGGCAACCAGTGGCGCTCAGGCGAGTTGAGGAGTGATCCGATCTTGAGAATGCTGAAGTTCATTATTCCTCTCGGCCTGTTCGCCGTTTTGGGCGCGTTCCTGTTCAAGGGCCTGTATCGTGATCCGTCCTTCGTGCCGTCGCCTTTGATCGGCAAGCCGGCGCCGGCATTTTCTCTCCCCAGCCTGCAGGATCCGGCTTTTCCCGTGGTTTCCAGCGAACTGCGCGGCAAGCCCTGGGTGCTGAACGTCTGGGGCACGTGGTGCGGTGGCTGTCGGGCTGAGCATCCGGTGCTGCTCGAGATCGCTCAACAGAAGCGTGTACCCATCATCGGACTCAATTGGCGCGACGACTCTGTTCAGGCGCAGGGCTGGTTGCGAGATCTTGGTAACCCGTATTCAGCCGTGGCAGTGGATCAGGAGGGCAAGACCGCCATCGACTGGGGCGTGTATGGGGCGCCGGAGACTTTTCTCGTTGGCGCGGATGGCAAAGTGCTCTACAAACACATCGCACCCATGACGCTGGACGTCTGGAACAAAGAATTCCTGCCGCGTATCGATTCCGCTGCGCAGGGCCAACCATGATCCGTGCCACCCTGCGGGGGGGAAGCATACTCGCACTCCTGTTGGCGGCATGGCTGTCGACCATGACGTCTGCACTGGCCGTTGACACGCAGGCAGCATTCGCAGATCCGGTACAGCAGGCGCGCTATGAAAATATCACTCGCGAACTGCGCTGCCTCGTATGCCAAAACGAGACGATCGCTGACTCCAGCGCCACCCTTGCACGCGACCTGCGGCGTGAAGTGCGTCGGATGATCGAGGAGGGGCAGTCAGACGAGCAGATCCGCACATTCATGATCGATCGCTACGGCGACTTCGTGCTTTATCGACCGAGAATGACGGCGCGCAACTTCCTGTTGTGGGCAGCACCGGCTTTGCTGCTGCTGGCAGGCGGCACCGTCGCGCTGATCTATATTCGGCGACGTGCCGCCGAAGCCGATGTCGAGACCGACACGGACCGGGCTGACTCAGGGACGAACATGTCGTGACCGCTTTCATCATCCTTTGCGCGCTGCTGGCGCTGCTCGCCACCGGCTTTCTACTGGTGCCACTGCTGCGCAGCCAATCGAGTGCTGACGCCGCACAACCGCCGGTGGGGCGTTCCACGCCTGCGGCCATCGTGCTCGGGTTGGCATTACCGCTGGCGGCGCTGGGCCTGTACAAGAAAATTTCGAATTTCGATTGGACTGGCGGCTCAGCGAATGCCTCCGCGGCTGCACCCGCCGGACAAGGCACGGGATCAGGTGCTGCGGCGCTGACCGAGGCACTGGGTCAATTGGAAGCGCGCCTCAAGGATAACCCGAACGATGCGGAAGGCTGGCGGATGCTCGGCCGTTCCTACGTGGTCACCGGTCAGCCAGAGAAAGCCGTCGCAGCCTATGAACGCGCGATCGCGGCGGGACCGCCCGACAAGGCCGCCGTGTCGCTCGATTTGGCGGAGGCCTTGGTCCTGACAAATGATCCGGCCCAACAGGACAGGGCACGCGGCATCATCGATGCCGCCCTCGCAGCCGATCCCAAGGAGCAAAAAGCGCTGTGGTATGCGGGTGTCATGGCCTACCGTCGGGGCGACATGCAAACTGCCCAGCAACGGTGGATGACTTTGCTGGAACAACGGCCACCGCTCGAGATCCAACAGATTCTCGTCACGCAATTGCAGGCGATGGGTGCCAGTGTGCCGGCGGAATTTGTTGCGGCGGCACAGTCCGCCAATCCGCAGTCCATGGTCGAGGCCCCGGGTGCCGAGGCGGCAAACGAGCAGGGCACCGGCCCGTCGGGTGCACAGGCTCAGGACGGCACGCAACCAGTGGGGCGGACGATCCGTGTCAAGGTCAGCATTGATCCCTCGTTGGCCGCCAAAGCGGCTCCCGGTACCGCGGTATTCATCGCCGCACGCGAGCCAGGTATCCCGGGGCCGCCGCTGGCAGTAATTCGCACCACCGCCGACCAGTTGCCAACCACAGTGACCCTGTCAGATGCCAACGCAATGATCGAGGGACGTAACCTGTCTTCTGTGGCGGACGTCGAAGTGGTTGCGCGGGTTGCCTTTGGCGGTACCGCCCGGACCGAAACTGGAGACCTCATCGGAACAGCGGTCCAGACCAAGGACGGCGCCGGCGAGTTGGCCGTCACCATCAATCGCGTCCAGCCCTGAATTGGCACGTTCAATCCACATGCGCTACGCGCGCCTCCCATCGGGCCTCGCGTGCTACCCGAGGGTCGTACTGACCGATCGTCCCGCACTCGAAACAGTGCAGGAGCCCGCAGAGATTCACGCACGGGTTGACCGTGTAGTGCTCGATGAGTCGCTGATCCGCCGTTACGCCCAGACCTGCGGATTCGATCCCGGGCACGGCGTGCCCGTGACGTTCCCTCACGTGTTGGCGATGCCATTACATCTCAAGATTTTTGCCTCGGCTGCTTTCGCGCTCAAACCCATGGGCCTGATCCATCTCTCGAACGTCATCGAGATGCCGGGTGCTCTGCATCCCGGAAAGTCCTTTCAGTTGGACGTGTCTGCCCGCAATTACCGCCACCTCGATGCCGGTCTTGCCTTTGACATGGATAGTCAATTGAGTAATCACGAGGGTGTGGTCTGGCGCGAGACCTGTGTGTTCATGTCTCGCTGGCCCGAGTCGATGCAACGCGCGACGGGCCGACCGCCGCGACCACCCAAAGCACCCAAAGATGCTGAGGTGCTGTGCGAGATCAATGCCGATCTTCGCAAGACGTGGGACTACGCTCGGGTATCCAAGGATTTCAATCCCATTCACCTGAATGATCGCGCTGCGCGTTTTTTCGGTTTACGCGGTGCCATCTCCCACGGGATGTGGTCGCTTGCGCGTTCCCTCGCGGAGCGGCCGTTGCTCGCACCGCTCGGCGCACGGCTCGAGACGCAATTTCTGACCCCCGTGCAACTGCCTGCCCGGGTCAACGTGAAGCAGTGGATGGCCGAGGGTGAGACCAAACGTGCCATGTGCGACGTGCGAACCGGCCGGGTCCACATGTATGCGTATTGGACACAACGTCCCGTGGGGGTCAGCGACCCACCCAACAACGAAAAAGCCCCGGTCTAACCGGGGCTTTTTCTTTACTTGATCAGTCGCTCAGACGTACGCGGTCGCGCCGCTCACTTCGGCTTGACGATCAACACGTTGTCGACCTTGTTCACGCCCTTCACTCCGGCCGCGACAACGCCGGCGCGGTCACGCACAGCTTTGGACGAAACGAAACCGGCCAGCTGGACCGTGCCGCCCCGCGTCTCGACATTGATGTCGTTTGCCTTGATCTTGCTTTCCTCGATCAGCGCAGTTTTGACCTTTGAAGTCAGCATCGAGTCGTCGAGCTTGGTCCCCATCGACGTCGCCCCCATGATGGCAATGTCGTTGCGCAGTTGCTTCACCCCTGAGACGCCTTTCGCAACGCGTCCCGCCTCGGTCTTCTCCGCCTGGGTTGCCACGAAGCCTGACAGTTGCACCACGCCGTTAAAGGATTCGACGTTGATCTTGGTGGAGTGAGTATTTTTGTTTTCCAGCAACGCAGTTTTGACCGACGTGGTGATCGTGCCATCGTCAACCATGGTGCCCAGCGACTTTGCCAACAAGGTGGGGGCGGCGGCCAAGGTCAGTGCTGCGACGACTGCCAAGATGCGGGTTCTCATTTGCTTGATGCTCCTGTTCCTGAATGAGGTTTAACTGTTTACCTCGGGCCCGCGATCATATACTGACCGCCGACCCTGACGAAGTTTACCAACATATTCGACCGCGTCTGTAGGCAGGGGTTCCGCGGGGTTGGGCAGGAGGTGCTGAATATGCGTATAGCGAGCGTCTTGGTCAGTCTGGTTACGCTTCTCTGCGTGCCCATGACCCAGGCCGGAACATCGATTCCTGCCCCGCGTGAGGTCGATTATTCCGGCGTCGTCGAATTGGAGGTCGATGCCACCGATCTCGAGCACCGGATTTTCCATGTGCGTGAACGATTGCCGGTCCAAGGAGGGGACCCCGTGTCTCTGCTGTACCCCAAGTGGCTGCCGGGTAACCACTCGACCACGGGGCCGATCGACCAACTGGCCGGCTTGATCATCACCGACGGCACGAACGGCAGACGCATCGAATGGCGGCGCGACGCCGAGAACATGCACGCGTTTCATGTTGATGTTCCGCAGGAAGTCCGGGTGTTGGACTTGCGCTTTGATTTCCTGACGCCCGCGGGCAATGCTGCGGGTCGGCGCGTGATGACGACCGAGATGCTGGGTCTGCAGTGGGAGAAGACGCTGCTCTATCCCGCCGGACATTACGCCAGACACATTCGGGTCAAGCCGACGCTGCGACTGCCGAGCGGCTGGCAATACGCAAGTGCGCTCGAGGGCGGTCAACGCGAGGGTGACACCGTCCGATTTGCCGAGGTGGATCTGGAAACACTGGTTGATTCGCCGTTGTTTGCCGGCCGTCATTACCGCCGGTATGACTTGGATACGGATCCGAGCGGACCTGTCCGGCTCAATGTGTTTGCCGATCGCGCATCGGAACTCGAGGCAACGCCGGAGCAGTTGAATGCGCACCGTCGACTGGTACAGGAAATGCGTGCCTTGTTCGGCGCCAGACACTATCGGCATTACGATTTCCTGCTCGCCATCAGTGCCGACTTCGGTGGCATCGGTCTGGAACATCACCAGTCCAGCGAGAACGGGGTGGACCTCGGGTATTTCAGTGACTGGAGCGGCACCGCCTCGGGTCGCGATCTACTGGCGCACGAGTACGAGCATTCGTGGAATGGCAAGTTCCGCCGTCCCGCGGATCTCTGGACACCCAGCTACGAAGTGCCGATGCACAACAGCCTGCTGTGGGTGTATGAAGGCATGACCGAGTTCTGGGGCATCGTGATCGGTACGCGGGCCGGATTATGGTCGCAGGAGTTCGCCCGCGATGCTCTGGCCAGCTATGCCGCCAATTTGGACGGCAATCGCGCCGGTCGCGAATGGCGCAATCTGCAGGACACGGTCAATCAACCCATCATCGGCTATCGGGCAGGGCAAAGCTTCCCGAGTTGGCAGCGTGGGGGCGATTACTATACGGAGGGTGCGCTCATCTGGCTCGATGCCGATGGGGCGATTCGTGCCACGAGTCAGGGTCGACGCTCCATCGATGATTTTGCGCGGGGCTTTTTTGGTATTCAGGATGGTTCACTCGGGCCCGTCACTTATACCTTCGATGATGTGGTCAGCGGGTTGAATGCAGTTTCCCCCATGGACTGGAGTGCTTTCCTCCGTGCGCGCGTGGATGGTCACGGCCCTGGCGCGCCGCTCGGCGGTCTCGAGCGCAGCGGGTGGCGACTCGTCTATCGTGATGCACCCAATGCCTATACCAAAGAAGTCGATAGCAGAGGCAAGCAGACCAACCTGCTGGATTCGTTGGGTCTCGCCGTGGGTAACGGTGATCAGAAGATCGCGGGCGTTGCCTGGGGTAGTCCCGCATTCAAGGCGGGGCTCGCGCCGGGCATGGCGCTGCTCGCGGTCAACGGGTATGCGACCAGCGCCGAACGCCTCAAGGAAGCCATCATCGAGGCCCAGAAGTCAGGCACACCCATCGAATTGCTGGTTCGTGATTACGACCGCTTTCGTACGGTCCGTATCGATTATCGCGGGGGTCTTCGCTACCCACACCTCGAACGCATCGAAGGCAGGACCGACTCGCTGACTCTCCTGCTTGCACCGCGCGTATCCAAACCGCTGCAGACTCCGGATCGGGTCAAGCCGTCTCGCGCTCCAGCCACCAGCACTTCACGATAGGGAACACAAGCATGCGATCTGATACAGGAATTCGCTCCCTGACCGTTCTCGGCGCCCTCGTTTGCGCCTTGGGAATGTCCCCGTTGGCGGGCGCCGCGGCTGCGGCTGCCGACGAACGCGAGTTTCGCGATCTATATCGCGAGCTCGTGGAAATCAACACCACCCTCTCGACAGGCAGCTGTACCGAGGCGGCGACCGCGATGGCCGCCCGCTTGCGTAAGGCGGGTATGGTCGACTCCAGCATCCAGGTGCTGGTACCGCCGGAGCATCCGAAAGCCGGCTCCCTGATTGCTACCTATCCAGGCCGTGACCGCAAATTGAAACCAGTGCTGTTGCTGGCACACATCGACGTGGTCGAAGCCCGCCGTGAGGACTGGGAGCGTGACCCGTTCAAACTAGTGGAGGAGGGGGGGTTCTTCTATGGGAGGGGTTCCAGTGACGACAAGGCCATGGCAGCCGTGTTTACAGACTCGCTCGTTCGCTTCCAGCGCAGCGGGTTCAAGCCGCTGCGGGACATCAGACTCGCACTGACATGCGGTGAGGAGACATCCAGCCATTTCAACAGCGTGGTCTGGCTGCTGGAGCAGCAACCCTCGCTGTTACAGGCACGCGTCGTCCTGAATGAGGGGGCCGGGGGGCTGCTCGATGAGCAGGGCAAGCCGGTATCGCTGAGCATTCAGGCGGGCGAGAAGATTTATCAGGATTACACACTCGAAGCCACGCACGGCGGTGGTCACAGTTCACGTCCGACCCGCGAGAATCCCATTGCCTGGATGGCCGGGGCGATCACCCGGCTGCAGGGTTATCAGTTTCCAGTGCGTCTCAACGACACCACGCGTGCTTACTTCAATGCGAGTGCGGCGTTGGCGCCGACACCTCAGGTCGCCGCCGACATGCGGGCCATTGTCAGCAATCCTGCCGATGGAGCGGCGGCTGCGCGGTTGTGGACCGCCAATCCCGGGTGGAACGGCATGCTGCGCACCACCTGCGTGACTACCGAGATCGACGGTGGGCACGCGCCCAATGCGTTGCCGCAGCGCGTGCGGGCGAACGTCAACTGTCGCATCCTGCCGGACGAATCCATTGAACAAGTGCGGGCAGAGCTGGTCAGAGTCATCGGTGATGAACGAATCAGCGTGAAACTTGGCGATGAGCACGGTGCCTCTGCACCAATTCCCGCCCTCGATGCCTGGGTATTGAATCCGGTGAAACAGGTGGCAGCGAGAATCTGGCCTGGCGTTCCGACCATCCCAACCATGTCCACGGGTGCAACCGACGGTAGGTTTCTGAACCGTGAGGGCATCCCGACCTACGGTCTGTCCGGCATGTTCCATGATGCCGAGGGCAGTCGTGCCCACGGGCTCAACGAGCGGATCCGCGTGCAATCCTTGCTCGACGGTCGCCGTTTTCTCCATGAAGTGACGCAGATCTACTCCCAGCAAAAGGACTGACATGACCAGGCAAATGCGATTTCTTGGGCTGCTATTCGTCGGCTTTCTGATGGCGGGATGTGCGACTACGGCAAAGCGTGAGCCGCTCAACGTCAGCGTGGCCGGTATAGAAATGTTGCAAGGGCAGGGGCTCGAGATCCGGCTGTTGCTCAAACTTCGCGTCCAAAACCCAAATGACGCCGCGCTGAACTACAACGGCGCTGCAATCAACCTGATCGTTCAGGGCAAGTCGTTCGCGTCCGGTGTCAGCAGCGAGAGCGGCGTGATACCCCGGTTCGGCGAGGCGGTGGTCGGGGTGCCGGTCACGGTATCGGTGATGCGCATGGCACGCCAGTTCATCGGCATGCTGGACGGCAAGCCTTTTGACAAAATCGTTTTCCAGATGGACGGCAAGTTGAGCGGCACCGGCTTCAGTACCCAACGGTTCAGTTCCAAGGGTGAGTTCAAGATGCCTAGCGGACCCGGCGTGTCCAGCAGCGTCAAGACGCTTTGAACGGCGGTTAGACTGCCGGTAGATCAGGAGCCGTCCAATGCCGGTCAGTGCACTGTTTCCCACGCTGGTCTATGTGGAACGACTGCAGCGCAGCGGTTGGCAACCGTTCAATGAGCGGTTGCGCCACGAGTGTCTGCAATTGCGCGAGGATGATCGCGGCGGACAGGTCTGGTCCGCCGAGCGGTACCCCGGCGGGTACACCTCCTATGGCTCGCTCTGCCGCATGCACACCATTTCACCGACATTCGCCGAACTGGGCCGCCGATTGGTTCGTCATGTCCGACGCTATACCGAGAGTCTGGAGTACGACCTGGCCGGTCGGGAGCTTGCCCTGACCGACTGTTGGGTGAACATCATGCCGCGCGGCGTCGTACACAGCCTGCACCTGCACCCTCACTCGACGATCAGCGGCACGTATTACGTTCAAACGCCGCGCAACGCAGCCGGCCTCAAATTCGAGGACCCGCGCCTCGATCGCTTCATGGCTCAACCACCGAGGCGCGCCGATGCGAAGCCACAGTCGCTCGCGTGGGTGACCATTCCCGCCGAAGCAGGGAACGTCGTGTTGTTTGAAAGTTGGCTGCGACATGAGGTGCCACCCAACCCGGCGCGCGGCGACCGAATCAGCATCAGCTTCAATTTCAATTGGTTCTGAACTAACCTTACCCACCGTCCATCTTGGTTGTCGAGATTTGAAACGATGAGTTCCACCCGTTCGACGCCGTCCTTGCGGCCGTTGCCCGCCCTGATCTTCAGTTCCCGCTGGCTGCAACTGCCGCTCTATCTCGGCCTGATCGTCGCTCAGGGCGTGTACGTGTTCTTGTTTCTCAAGGAATTGTGGCACCTGATCCTGCATGCGCCAGAGATGACCGAGCAGTCGATCATGCTCATGGTCCTCGGGTTGATCGACGTCGTAATGATCTCCAACCTGCTGGTCATGGTGATCGTCGGCGGCTTCGAGACTTTCGTGTCTCGTCTGGATCTCAAAGGCCACCCAGACCAACCTGAGTGGTTGAGCCATGTAAATGCGAGCGTGCTCAAGGTGAAGCTGGCCATGGCCATCATTGGCATCAGTTCCATCCACCTCCTGAAGACTTTCATCGAAGCCGGCATGTTGGGTGGTCTGCCGCTGTGCGGCACGCCGGAGGCGGTCCAGGCAGTGGCGGCAATGAAGGCCACGGGCGCTCTGGTTGGTAAGGGCTGTTCGATGGTGACTCAGACCGGCGTGATGTGGCAGGCCATCATTCACAGCATTTTCATTTTGTCTGCGCTTGGTATTGCTTGGACCGATCAGGTGATGTCCGCTGGCATTCGCGCGAGTGCCGAGGGCCATGACCGTCACTAGGTCTTTGCATCAACTGTACAGTCTGGCGACTCGGCGGTAGGGCGAGACGCGAAGCCCTACCTCGCGGTGTCGGCAACGCTCACCATGACTTCGTTACGCCGCAGAAAGGCCGGCATGAAAGGCGGATCGTAGCGGGCCAGAATGGGATCACCTGCGGCGGTCAGTCCGCGTTGCTTCATGGCCTGTTGGAGCGCTGCCTGGGCCTCGCGATAATTGCTATCCGTCCAGCGCCCAGAGTAACGCCAGACGGCCATCCGTCTCGCGGGCACAGCAACGATCTCGATGCGCGGGTCCACTGGCTTCGGCACCGTCTCGATGGTGAACTGGGAGGGTACGATGAACCCAATGCGATATCCGGCACCCGCTGCTGTTTGAGATACCGGCGCCGTCATGGCGATCTTTGCGCCGGCGGCTGACTGGGTTACAGGCGCGGTCATCGCGACTTTGCGCTGGCCGGTGTTGTTGCCACTGATGTAGTCGAAGAGTCGCTGAAACGCGATGCTGCCCGCCTGCTCAAAGTCAGCCTCCACCCACGTCTCTGCAACCAGGTAGGGCGCGTAGGCGCGCAGTTCGAATGATCCCTGCTGTTCGATCAGCTTGAATTCTGGCTGCTCAATCGCCATGGCAGAGGTGGCGTCGAATAGTGAAATGAACGCCAGCACGAGAGCCTGCGCTCCGCGTGAACCCAACCGATTGCGTACCCGACGAGGCAGACGCAGCGCCCGGCCTGAATTTCGGAGCACACCACAGCGGCAGGCGTCTGAACCTGCAGGTAAGGTCAGCACCATGATCTTTACTCACTTCTTCGCGGATCGACTTGAGGATTTCTGGATCTTGTCGATGTAGTAATCGATCGCCCAACGGGTTTTGGCTTGTTGGGCAGTATCTCGCTGCACACCGACCTCATCCAGAAACGCCATGAAACCTGCCGCAACCACTGCGGCCTGAACCACTGGGGCCTTGACCGACAATTCAAGCATTTCCGCACCGTCTTCCCGGCGCCAGAGTTCAGCCACGATGGGCCAGGGACAACCCGGATCACGGAACGACCATTTGGCGGCTTCGAGCGGACCGAGCACTACGAGTTTCGTGAAGTCGATCTTGACCTTGCCAACTTCCTCGACAAACGCCAGCTGATCCTCGTCGAACAGCTTGTCGATGCCTTTCTCGCCGGCGACGACTTCCTTGATCAATCCCTTCTCGACTGGCGTCGAGAACGAAGCAGACTTCACCAGCGACCGCTCACTCGCATCCGCCTCAATCTTGAACCCTTTGAACTTGCGCCACTTTTTTCCGATGCTCGCCGGATCGACCGGTCGGAACTTCACCGTGCTGTCATGTTCGCTGCCGGGTGTTCGCCGCGCACGCGTAATGATCCCGGCACGCATCAAATCCAGTTTGGGCGTGTCGAAAAAATAAATGAAACGATCCTGCTGCTTGTCTTTGGTGAGATTGAACCGCGCCAAAGCCTTGGGTACGAGGGCGGAAGGCACCGTTCCCTTGAATCCCAGCGCTTCCGCGCCCTCGAGTAGTTCAGCGTATTTACCTTCAGTCGCCATGATGATCTCCTGTGCGCATGCGTGCCGCGAGGTTAGCAGCCCGGGTCGTGTGCTCGCTACCTCACCGATTCAGACCGTCTGAATACCTGCTCGTTTATCTTCAACCGCGAATGAGGCCAACAACTTGCGCCCACTGTCGACACGTCTGACATCATCCATCGCGATCAGATCGGCCCGCAGTACGTCGCGCTCGATTTCAAGCCGCAGATAACCCCGATATTCTCCGTTGGCGAATCGTACCGCCGGATTTCCCGCCTTACGCTCGTCGAAGAACGACTGGGAAGCCGACTGTGAGGTGACTGAGGTGGCCGTAAATTCGCTGGCGACCACGGCCGTATCCGAGTCCCCCGCCGTGCGGTGCAGATCGGAGGCAAGAAAGGCGTGGATATCACCACTGAGTACCACGGGATTGCGGGCTTGGGTCCGTACCAGTGTATCGATGAATCGTTGCTGCGCCGCCGGATAGCCACTCCAGGCATCGGTCCAGAATTTCTCTCCGGGTCCAGGTTGTTCGTCTATGTAAGCCATCACCGTACCTTGGGCGAGGATGTTCCAGCGGGCATCGCTGGCGGCAAGACGGGTTTCAAGCCACGCCTCCTGTGCGGTCCCGAGCTTGGTTCTCTCAGCGGATACCATCTCTGGGCAGTCCGCCACCGTGCGACTCCCTCGCTTGCCTGGCCGTGCGCATGCCTGACGCGATCGGTACTGACGTTCATCGAGCATGAGCAGATTGAGCAGGCTGCCATAGCGCAGGTCACCGTAGATCCGCATGTCTGGACCCACTGGCCGGCACTGACGTGGTAGCGGCATGTGCTCGTAGTACGCCCGATAGGCGGCAGCACGGCGAGCAAGGAATACCTCGCGTGGATCGTCGTTCTCCGAAACGTCACCTGCGTAATCGTTTTCGACTTCGTGGTCATCCCAAGCCAGCAGCCACGGTGCGGCTGCATGTGCTGTCTGCAAGTCGCGGTCGCTGCGATACAAGGCGTGGCGAACGCGATAGTCATCCAGCGTGCGACATTCCGGGTTGCCATGTGTGCGGACCCGGTTGATACCCCAGCCACGTTCGTAGATATAGTCACCAAGGTGCAAGATCAGATCCGGCTCGTCAACGCAGATATGGCGGTAGGCAGCATAGAAACCCTGCTCATAGTGCTGGCAGTTGGCGACCGCGACCCGCACCCGCGTATTGGTCGCATCGCGCGGCGGCGCCGTCGCCGTGCGGCCGACCGGGCTGCGTGCATCTCCAGCCGTGAAGCGGTACCAGTAGGGGCGACCAGCAGCCAGTCCGTTGACTTCGACGTGCACTGAATGGGCCCAGTCGGGGAGGGCGTCCGTGACTCCCTGAGCCACCACTTTACGAAACCGTTCATCTGTGGCGACTTCCCATTTCACTGTCACGGGTGCAGGAGGCATTCCGCCGCTGGCCAGATGCGGCTCAGGTGCGAGTCGAGTCCAAAGCACCATGCCCGACTCAGTCGGATACCCAGACGCCACTCCCAGCGTGAACGGGTCATTGCGTAATGCGGCGATGGCAGCCGACCGGACGAGCCGCGCGGGGCCCACGGTCAATGCCGCACCGAGCGACAGCCCGAGCAGCAAGTGCCGACGAGAGGTCGACAGAGCGGCGTCTCTACGCGGCTTCATGGGATAATTACTCCAGTGGCGATGGCTGCACGGCCTTCACCATACCTGCCGATACCGTCATTTCAAAGGAATCCGTATGAGCATTATCCGTATCGAATCCGGCAAGCGCATGAGTCAGGCCACGATCCATGGCAGCACGGTCTACCTTGCTGGTCAGGTTGCTCCAGATCCGAGTCAGGACGTGGCGGGTCAGACCGGGCAAGTGCTTGCTGAAATCGATCGGCTGCTGGCACTGGCGGGCACGAACAAGACACGGATTCTAAGCGCTACCGTTTACCTTGCTGATATCAGTACGTTCAGCCTGATGAACGGCGTCTGGGATACCTGGGTGCCGGCCGGGCACCTGCCCGCACGGGCCACCGTGGAGGCACGGCTCGCCTCACCTGAGTACAAGGTCGAGATTCAAGTGATCGCTGCGCAGGCCTGAGCTTACCGCTGGTTCAGCGCGACACGTCGATCACGATGCGGCCACGCACTTGCCCGGCGAGCAGCGCTTCGGCGAGTTGCGGAACGGCATTCATTGGTTCCACCCGATAGATGCTGCCGAGCAGATCGGCTGGGACCAGTTGTGCGAGTCGCGCCCAAGCCCGCTCTCGGCGCGTGAGGGGTGCCATGACGGAATCGATCCCGGCCAAGGTCACTCCCCGCAGGATGAACGGCATGACAGTGGTGTTGATGCCGATCCCGCCGGCTAGCCCACAGGCCGTCACCGTACCGTCGTAGCGTGTCTGCGCGATGACCGTCGCAAGGACCTCACCACCCACGCTGTCGACTGCACCCGCCCAACGCTCCGGCTCGAGCGGTTTGGGCGCCCGAGCCAGTTCTGCACGATCCAGCAGATCGCGCGCACCTAGCCGCGTGAGAAAGTCGCGACTCTCGGCAACACGCCCTGTACTGGCGATCACTTCATAGCCTAGCCTTGCCAGCAGCATCACGGCCACGGATCCGACCCCGCCTGATGCGCCGGTGACGACGATCGGTCCACTATCGGGCCGCACACCCCGGTCTTCCAGCGCGTGAATGCAGAGCATGGCCGTATAACCGGCCGTGCCGATCGCCATGGCCTGCTCAGGGCTGAATACGGCGGGAATACGCACGCACCATTCGCCCTTGACCCGCGCATAGCCGCTGTAGCCGCCCCAATGTCTCTCTGAGAGGCCGTAGCCATTGACCAGCACCCGATCCCCCGATTGCCACGCTGGGTGGCGTGACTCGACCACCGTGCCAGCAAGATCGATACCGCAAACCATCGGGAAGCTGCGACAAATTTTGCTGCGCCCGGTCACCGCGAGTCCGTCTTTGTAATTGAGGGTTGAATGCGACACCCGTACCAGCACATCCTCATTGGGCAGTTCCGCCAGACTGATCTCTCGGCAGGTTGCACTCATGCGTCCGGCGGTCTCCTCAGCGACGATGGCAGCAAAACGGTCAGACATGTTGGCCTCTGGTCATCAAGCGTGGGACGGTGGGGAGGGCCAATATAGCACCCAGGCTGACGCCACGACCCAGGATGGCAATGCCGGTATCGGTCGTGGCAACATGCTGCCAACGAGCAAACAGGAGTAAGTGGCATGAACATGCGCTGGGTGGTCGGTGGTTTCGCGGGTGCGCTGGGGCTGGCTGGTTGCGGAGCAGGGCACACGCCTGCCAATGACACGGCGCAGGCGCCGGTCACGCCGCCAGCCGTGACGGCTCCGGCCACTGCGCCCGAACAGGTCAATCCGACAGCGGCGTCGAGCGTGGCCGGACAGAGCAATGCTCAGCCGGCCGCAGCGGTGACTAACGGATTTGACCGCACGCTCGAACTGCTGGGCATCACTTTCCGTGTTAGCAGTGCCAACGACAGTTCAATCAATCAGTTGAAGATCGAGCCCAAGGGGCTGCAGGTCAGCAATGAGACCATCACCAAGGAGATCGATGGAGCAGCGACCAACGCGGAAATCGCGGATATCAATGCCGATGGCTCGCCCGAACTATATGTCTATGTGAACTCTGCAGGCAGCGGCTCGTACGGATCGCTGGTCGCCTATTCGGCCAACAACCGCAAGTCACTCTCTGAGATATATCTGCCCCCGGTGGCCGACAATCCGGCAGCCAACAAGGGATACATGGGCCATGACGAGTTTGCCGTGGTCGAGAACCGCCTCGTGCAACGGTTCCCTATTTACAAAGACGGCGACAGCAACTCTAAAGCAAGCGGCAAAACCCGTCAGATTCAGTACAAGCTGCAGTCAGGAGAGGCCAGCTGGCAATTGGTACCGGATAAGATCATCGAGTATTGATGCCGGACTTGCGCAAACAACCGGCAAGCAACGATCGATCTGTGCGCCCGGGCATGAGCCCGGGTCATGTCAGCGGGCCAATAAATCGACCGTATAACGGGCCGCCGTTCGCTGTGCGACTTGTTCCAAGGTGACTTCGGGCGCCAGTTCGATCAATGCCAGACCCTCGGTTCGGACCTCGAATACGGCCAAGTCCGTGATGATCAAATTGACGCAAGCGCGGCCGGTCAGCGGCAGATCGCAGGCCGGCAGAATCTTGGGCGTCCCGTCCTTGGCTGCATGCTCCATGACCACCACGACTCGTTTGACGCCAGCGACGAGGTCCATCGCGCCGCCCATGCCCTTGACCATCTTGCCCGGAATCATCCAGTTGGCGATATCGCCGCCTTCCGAAACCTGCATGGCACCCAGAATCGCAAGATCGATATGACCGCCGCGGATCATGCCGAAGCTATCTGAGCTCGAGAAGTAACTGGTCTTGGCGATTTCGGTGATGGTTTGCTTGCCTGCGTTGACCAGATCCGGGTCTTCCTCACCTTCGAGAGGGAAGGGGCCCATGCCGAGCATGCCGTTCTCTGACTGCAACGTCACATCGACACCGGCGGGAATGAAATTCGCCACGAGCGTTGGGATGCCGATGCCAAGGTTCACGTAGTAACCGTCACGCAGTTCCCTCGCCGCGCGCATGGCAAGTTCGTCTCGAGTCCACGGCATCGATCAACTCCTTTTACGAACCGTACGTTGTTCGATCCGCTTCTCAAGGCCTTGTGCCTTGAAGATCCGGTGCACGAAAATTCCCGATGTATGGATGTGGTCCGGGTCGAGCGTGCCAACATCCACCAGTTCCTCGACCTCGGCGACCGTAATCTTGCCCGCGGTAGCCATCATCGGGTTGAAGTTCCGGGCAGTCTTGCGAAAGACGAGGTTGCCCTCGGTATCGCCCTTCCAGGCATGTACCAGAGACAGATCAGCGGTCAGGCCTGTCTCGAGCACGTAAGTCTGGCCATTGAACTGCTTGTGCTCCTTTCCTTCCGCCACCAGCGTTCCTACACCGGTTTTGGTGTAAAAACCGGGAATACCCGCTCCACCGGCGCGGATGCGTTCGGCCAAGGTACCCTGCGGGTTGAATTCGAGTTTCAGTTCGCCGGAGAGAAACAAGCGTTCGAATAGCTTGTTTTCACCCACATATGAGCTGACCATTTTTTGGATTTGGCCAGTCGCCAGAAGAAGGCCAAGGCCGAAGCCGTCGACGCCCGCATTGTTGCTGATCACCGTGAGATTCTTGACGCCGGTATCGCGTAGGGCCGCGATCGAGTTCTCCGGGATACCGCATAGGCCGAAGCCGCCGGCCATGACGGACATGCCGTCAAACGTAATGCCAGCAAGTGCATCCGCGGCTGTTTTATAAACCTTCATCTCATGCGCACCTTGTCACCGCCGCCTGCCGGCAGCGTCGCCTGTCATTGTTTTGAGGAGTGCGCGGGCCGAACTCAGCCCGCGCAGACCAAGCATATTAACAGACCAGGAATACGCTTAAGACGGGTCAGCGCAGTCGCTGATAGGCATCCCAGCCGGCACGATATCCTTCGGCAAAAGCGCTTTCGAAGCGGCTGTCGTAGGCGTTTTTGTGTCGCTCATGTGCGCGACTCATGTTGGCACGCGCATCAGACATGCCCTTGCCGTAGCCATCCTTCCAGTACTCGCATTCGTTGGAGCCCTTGGGATAAGGGCAGGAGGCGTCACCATGCCTCGGCTTTTCGCTGTATCCATTTCCGGCCCGCTCACGGACTTCAAACACAGCCTTGCAACCTTTGTCGACCCAGATCCCATCGCTGTCAACGCCCCAGGTTCGGTCGCGCTCGCATTTCTTGCTGTTGTCCAGCTTGCGGATCAGTTCCACGTCCATCTGCATGCTGCGGTTGAGGTTGCAACGGTTGAACACCTTTTCCTTCGACTGACAGGTCAATTCGTAGGCGCCGGCGGACAGCGGCAGGCTCGCCACGGCAAGCAGTGCCAGGTTGGCGAAAAGAGCTGGTTTACGCATGGATGGAGTCCCTCGAGGATTTTGGGTTTGCAGGATCACATTTATAGGCAACATGACTTATAGGCAGCATGATTTTAAGTAGTGGCGCCGCCGACTGCACTGGTAAATCTGGGTCGGTTTTCTTCTTCCGCATCTATGGCCAATATTTTATTTACCATAATATACATTATGCGTACCACGAGGGGGCGCATGCTGGGGTAATCCCGTGCCAAAAGCCCAGCTCTTACCCCAGCCAAACCCCTGCGCCGACGAACTGGTTGACCTCGCATCCTGCCAACCCTAGGTGCGGCAACGATCCGATTTTAGTGCCAACACCCACAGACCTGTGACGGTCGGCAAAGTCTGGGTCGAGGGGCCGAGCGTACCATCCTCCCTAGCCGCCATTGGGCTGCTTTGTCGCTGAGGACGAGAGTCCCATTCGAAACGGGTCATTGTACTTAGGCAGATACTTGCTCTTGTTCCAGCGCTGTGTATATTCAGACCGTAGCCTCATGTTTTTATTGGATTTTAATTTTTTGCGACACGCGCCCAGTCGATCCACTGGGTCGTTAACCAACTGATTTATAAACATTAAATAGTCCCAACCATGCCAAATAACTACGAGTATTTCCGCAACGCGGCGCTGGTGCTGGTTGGCTCAGGCACTGCAAAGCAGCGTCTCATCGACGCCTACAACCAGCATCTCTGCAGGGTCGAGGAAATCTCGTTGCCGGAGCAGGTGCGTCGGGATTTCAACGAATTCGCAGACCCCATCCGCCAGTGTCGCAAGACGGGCAACATGACCCCGGCCGAGGTGCTGGTCAGGAAGATGTCCGAACCCGAGGCCGTCAAACAAGCGCAGGCCATCGTCGACATGTTCGTTGCGCTGTGCGGGCGTCGCCCGGTAGGTCTCGAACTCGTCGAGAACTCACGTCAAACAGCGGACGACTTTGATCAGGTCCCGGCGTTTCTGAGCAGAGCCTGACGCCCCGCCTCAGTCTCGCCTCAGTCTCGCCTCAGTCTAGGGTGAAATCGATCACGTCGAAGCGCGTGCTCTCTTCGTGGCGAGCCTGCCGCTTGATGGCGTCGATCAGCTGCCGCTGATCCCATGGCACCACCTCGTCGCTGAAGTCCAGAACAGCCTTGGGAACCGTTTCTTTGGCACCAAATGGTTCAAGCGCGATGATCGGCTTATCGAACGCCTTGGCACAATGAAGCATGAAGTCCACGATATCCTGATTGCGCGCATGGAGCGCCGCCGGCAGCACCATGCATTCGGCCGCAGAGATCTGTCGCCTCAACTCGTCTTTCTGCGCTTCGCGCCCGCCCGATGGCAGGTTGTCCGGCTGTGACGTGTTGAGGTAGTAGAAATTATTCACGCTTTCCAGATACTCGAAGATTCGCTGGTAGTCGTGGTCGGCATGCCACAGGTGTCCGACAAAGATCCTCACGGGATTTTTCTGGCTGACCGAACTCATACGAACCTCCGGATCGCTTGGCCCATACGCGAGACATTCTAGCGCAGAACATTTCATACCGGATGGGGCTCGCGACCCGTAGAATTACCGAGCCATGCGGCTGCTCCTCTACAACATCCGATACGCCACCGGCACCGGCGCAGCCTTTCACCTGCCAGTTCCAGGTGCTGGATACTTGCGGGCCAGCCCTCGGGTGCTGTCTGGCATCACCCGATTCATCAAGAGTCAGGACCCGGACATCGTCGGTCTGATCGAGGTCGACACGGGCTCGATCCGCTCGGGTCGGGTCAATCAGGCCGAGGCCATTGCCGAGTCCCTCGGCCATTACTCCACATACCAGTGCAAGTACGGTGCGAGTTCCTTCAACGCCATGGTGCCCATCGTCAACAAGCAGGCAAATGCCTTTCTGGCCGCGCCACGGGTCGAGGGTGAACGCTTCCACTATTTCGATACCGGCATCAAGAAACTTATCATCGAGCTGGAACTGGACGACCTTTGCGTATTTCTGGTCCATCTCTCGATCAAGTTCAGGCACCGCCACGTACAACTGCGCCACCTATTCGAACTGGTCAGGGCGGCACCCAAACCGGTGATCGTCGCCGGCGACTTCAACACCTTCTGGGGTGAGCACGAAATGGCCCTGTTCATGGAGGCTGCCGGTCTGCGCAGTGCCAATGTCGATCGTTTGCCGTCTTACCCCTCACGTCGACCGCGGATGGAATTGGACTTCGTCCTGCATTCCAGCCAGATCAGCATCGATTCGTTTTCCATCCCGAACGTGACGTACTCGGACCACCTGCCGTTGGTGTGCGATTTCCACCTGAATGACAAGGCCCGCAGCGCTACCTGATCCCATGACCCGCCAGTGAGGGAGATGCTCGCCATGAGTCCCAGTGACGGAGCCCAGCAGCAAACCCGGACCACTTCACACTGGACGCTGCAGTTCGATGCCGCAAATATTGCGTGGCTGGTCCTCGATAAGGTGGGTGCGAGTGCCAACTCGCTCTCGCGTGACGTCATGACGGAATTCGACGCGCGTCTGCGCGAAGTGGCTGCGGGCGGGGCACGGGGCCTCGCCATCTGCTCAGGCAAAACCGGCTTCATTGCAGGCGCCGATGTCGCGGAGTTCGCCCAAGTCAGTACACCAGAGGAAGCTTTGCCCTTCATCCATGAAGCGCACGCGATTCTTGCACGTCTGGAAGCGTTGCCCTGTCCAACCGTCGCGGTCATCAATGGCTATTGCCTCGGTGGCGGCTTGGAACTGGCGCTGGCCTGCCGCTATCGCGTGTGTGTCGACGACGCCAAGGTTACGCTGGGCCTGCCCGAAGTGATGCTCGGCATCCACCCCGGGTTCGGCGGCACCGTGCGCGCTGTGAGGCAGCTCGGCGTCAGTGTCGCGATGGACATGATGCTCACCGGTAAGAACCTGCGACCGGATCGTGCTTTGATGGCCGGGCTCGTCGATCGGGTGGTACCACGCAGCGATCTGCACGAGGCCGCCCGCCAATTGCTCATGCGCTCCCCTCCCCGCCGCAAGCCAGCGCTCGGCCAGCGCGCCCTCGGGTGGCGGATATTGCGTCCGTTGGTGGCTCGCAAAATTGGCCAGCAGGTCGCCAAACGAGCACGCCGCGAGCACTACCCAGCGCCCTACGCGATCGTCGACCTCTGGCGGGAACACGGGGCCAATGCACGCACAGGCTATAAGGCAGAAGCAGAGTCGGTCGCGCGGTTGGTGTGTTCGCCAACCTCCCGTAATCTGGTACGTGTTTTTTTCCTGCAAGAGCGACTGAAGCGGCTTGGCGAAGGCGGTGCCCGAGGCGACGATCAGACACCCGCTCACGTACATGTCGTGGGAGCGGGTGTCATGGGCGGTGATATCGCGGCGTGGTGTGCCGTACGAGGTTGCACCGTGACACTGACGGATCGCGCCCCTGAGTTGGTTCAGGCGGCGGTAGCTCGTGCCGAATCTTTCTTTGCTAAGCGAAGTCGCGTCCCGGGGCAGGCTGCGCAGTACCGTACACGCCTTGCGCCCGATCTCTCCGGCTGCGGTGTGGAAGGCGCGGATATCATCATCGAAGCGATCTCGGAGAACATCGAGGCCAAACGTGCGTTATTCAGGGCGCTGGAGCCGCGCTTGAAGCCGGGGGCCGTGCTTGCGACAAACACGTCCTCCCTCATGCTCGAGACGCTGTCGCAAGGCCTTGCAGAGCCTGGTCGACTGGTAGGGCTGCATTTTTTCAATCCCGTGTCACAGATGCCCTTGGTTGAGATCATCAGCGGCGAACAGACTCGAGCAGAAACGCGCAACGCTGCGCTCGCCTTCACACGAGCCATCGACAAGCTGCCTCTGCCGTGCAGAAGCGCGCCAGGATTTCTGGTCAATCGCGTGCTCATGCCGTACCTGACTGAGGCGATGCATTTGGCTCAGGAGGGCGTCCCGCTGGCCGAGATCGATCGTGTCGCAGAGGGCTTCGGCATGCCCATCGGACCGATCGAGCTTGCCGATACCGTGGGGCTCGACGTCTGTCTGCACGTGGGCCGGATACTGGCTGCTGCCTTTGGCAGGCCAGCACCGGATGAACTGGCAGCGCTGGTAGAGGCTGGCAACTTAGGACGTAAAACCGGTCGGGGTTTGTATGAGTGGCAAGATGGCAGGCCTCGCAAGACACTGCAGCATGAGCCGACGGCAGCGATGCAACCCGTGCCTGCGGATGCAGAGGATCGGCTGATCCTGCCGATGCTCAACGAAGCGGTAGCGATTCTTCGCGAGGGCGTGGTGGCAGAGGAAGACCTGATCGACGTCGGCGTGATCTTCGGCACAGGTTTTCCGCCGTTTCGCGGCGGTCCCTTGCACCATGCCCGACAGCGAGGCATAGCCGACGTGGTCGCAAGCCTGCAGCGGCTGGAGGGACGACACGGCGCCCGCTTCCGCCCCGATGCTGGCTGGCAGTCTTTGGATCCGGTAGGCCTGTGATAGGATTCAGAGGCAGCATCGTGCGGCGGATAGGTTTGCAGTCAGAGTGAAAATTTCAACGATTGGCGCATGATGGAATCCTCTGGACTAGACCTGTCGATCCTCCGCACCTTCTCTCCGCTGGACGGTTTGCGTGGGGAAAACCTGCGCGCACTCGCCCGCAAGACGTCGATCCGGGAAATGCCGCAAGGTCGCGCCCTCTTCCGCGAGGCTGACGCCGAGAAACGTACGATTTATCTAATCAGCGGCATGGTCGAACTGATCGTCGATGGTCGGATCGTCGCCACACTCAAAGGCGGCACACCTGAAGCCAAACATCCCATTGCGCCTGCCCTGCCTCGCCGCTGCACCGCCCGGGTTGCCTCTGACCGGATTCAATACCTGTCGATCGACAGCGATCTGCTGGACGTCTTGCTGACTTGGGATCAGACCGGCACCTATGAGGTGGAGGAGTTACGCGCGAATGCGAGCGCCAGTGACGACTGGATGACTGTGCTGTTGCAAAGCCGCTCCTTCCACAAGATCCCTCCTGCCAATCTCCAGGCCGTGTTCATGCGCATGCAGCGCGTCCAGTATTCAGCGGGCGATACGGTCTGCCGGCAGGGCAGCGCAGGAGACTATTTCTACGCCATCGTTGCGGGACGCTGCGCAGTCACCCGCGAAACACCGCTCAACAAGGAAGGCATCCGGCTCGCCGAGATCGGGATGGGTGATACGTTCGGTGAGGAATCGTTGATCTCGGGTTCGCCGCGCAATGCGACCGTGACCATGCTGACCGACGGCGTGCTCATGCGCCTCGCCAAGGACGACTTCAACTCACTGCTGAACGAGCCCATGCTGCATTGGGTAGACGGCGAACAAGCCCGGGAACTCGTCGCTGGCGGCGGTCGCTGGCTGGACGTGCGGCTGCCGAGTGAATTCGAGTTGGGACACATGCCTGACTCCATCAACGTACCGCTCTATTTCCTGCGCCTGAAACTGAAGGCATTGGATCCGTCGGTTCCCTATGTCGTGGTCTGTGACAACGGACGTCGCAGTTCCGCCGCCGCATACATTCTGAGCGAGCGAGGCTATGACAGCTATGTCTTGCAGGGTGGAATCGGAGCGACGGAAGCAGGTCATTCCGCCCTGCTCTCCGACAACTGAGAGCGCTGCATCGATTTGGCGGTGACCGTGCCACCGAACGCGGCTCAACAGCGCTGACGCAGCAGACGCCCTACATCGTGTGGGTAGGCTTGTCGCCGCCCAGTGCGCCGGCCAGGTAAGACTCGATCTTGCGCTGCGTGGCGCCGCGGTCCTGCTCGCTGAACTGAACCCCGATGCCCGCAGTACGCTTGCCCTGCGCGCCGCGCGGCGTCATCCAGATCACTCGTCCCGCAACGGGGAGTTTCTCGTCTTCCCCCATCAGATTGAGCAACATGAAGACTTCATCGCCCAACCGGTAATTGCTGCTGGTGGGGATGAACAGCCCACCGTTCTTGACGAATGGCATGTAAGCAAGATACAGGGCGCTCTTATCCTTGATGGTGAGCGTGAGCAGGCCAGGCTTGTTCGGCTGTCGCGGCGCGATGACCATCAGGGGAAATTCCTCACCGTCCGAAGGCGGTCCTCAGTTCGACGAGCAGGGCCTCGACCACTAAGGGTGGCGAGGCAGAGCCCTCGAGCAAGCGTCGCGCCTCGCGCAGACGATCCAACATTCGAAAGCCCGCAGTTATGTTCACTGCCCCGCTGGCCCTTTGCAATAGCGCATTACCCGGAACCGTGACCGGATTCTCAACCGGCAGGAGCTTTTTGCGTAAAACCTGTCCCAGCCAGTTTTCCAGCCAGTCCAGCCGAACTGGCAGGCCTTCTCCCTGCATGCTTTCGGCCAGCGAAGACACATCGGTCTGGCGACCGAGCAACGCCGTAATGGCGGCACCCATGTCCGCCTCAAGTGTCGGGTAATGCGGCGCCAGCGCGAGCGCCTTCAACGGGGCGCCGCCCGCCAGCGCCAGCAGACCCGGCGCCGGCGGGCCTCCGGTGGTCATCGTCAGCCACTGACTGGCCATCATGGCATCCGGGCGTGGTATTTCCACCCGTTGGCAGCGGCTGCGTAGCGTCGCGAGGAGGCGCGACGGGCGCGAGGTCACCAGTACCAGCAGCGTCTGAGGGGCCGGTTCCTCCAATGTCTTGAGCAGGGCATTTTGCGCGGCGACGTTCATCAGGTCCGCCGCCGCGATGATGGCTATCCTATAGCCGCCGCGCAGACTGGTCTTGCCGAGACGATCGGTCAGCTCACGCACCTGATCCACGCTGATCGCTTTGCGATCCTTCCCTTTTTTCTCGTCGGTCAATAACCGCACCCAGTGCAGATCCGGCTGGGTACCGGCCTGACTCAAAGTACAGTCCGGACAGGCACCGCAGGCTTGCAGGTCATCGCCACGCCGCCGGCAAAACATCGCGGCGGCAAATGCCGCTGCAAAACGGGCCTTGCCTACGCCCTCCGGCCCATGCAGGAGCAGTCCATGGGGCAGTCTCCCGCCTGAGATCGCAGTTTGCAGTCGATCGCGCGCCGATGCGTGCCACGGCAGATAGTCCAACGGCAGTGGCTCCGCAGAACCAGTCTCGTCGCGATCCTCGTCCTCGTCCGACGTGCTCAACCCGCCTCCTGTAGCAACTCCTCGAGGGTGGCATACACAGCACTGGCAACGCATTCCGTCGTCAGGGCTGCGTCCACCACGCGAAACCGGTCCGGAGCGCGTCGCGCTCGCTCCAGATACGCGGTGCGCACCCGATCAAAGAAATCGATACGTTCCGATTCAAACCGATCGGGCACCGCCTCACCATTGCGACTGCGCGCCCGTGCCATGCCAACCGTCACCGGCAGATCAAGCAGGATCGTCCGGTGAGGCTCCAGGTCAGGGTGGACCAAAGCCACCAGGGCATCGATATCACGCTCGGGAAAACCGCGTCCGCCGCCCTGATATGCGTAGGTGGCATCCGTGAATCGATCGCACAGTACCCAGGCACCGCGCGCGATCGCCGGCCGCACCAGGTTTTCGAGATGAGTAGCGCGGGCCGCAAACATCAGCAGCAATTCGCACGTGGCAGGCATTGGTTCATCGCCACGCTGCAGCAGGACCTCGCGCAAGCGTTCGGCCCGCTCAGTGCCACCCGGCTCCCGCGTGGTCACGACATCGACGCCACGCTCCCGGAGCCACTGCGCCGCATGGCGCAACTGGGTTGACTTGCCCGCCCCTTCGCCGCCCTCGAATGTGATGAAACGCCCTGCCACTTTATTTGGACGCTCTGCCCTGACGGGCCCGATACCTGGCGACGTATTCCTGGACGGCACGCTCATGCTGCGCCAGGGTTTTGGAAAACTGATGCGTGCCGTCGCCGATGCCCTTGGCAACGAAATACAACTCACCCCGCATATCCGGATGAACGGCGGCCTGCAAGGCGTCGCGCCCCGGCATCGCGATGGGCGTCGGCGGCAGGCCCGCCCGGGTGTAGGTGTTATAGGGGGTATCGCGTTCGAGATCGGCGCGGCGCAGGTTGCCATTGAAGGTTGCGCCGAGGCCGTAGATTACGGTCGGGTCGGTCTGCAGGCGCATCCCGATTCGCAGACGCTCGCTGAAGACGCCCGCAATGCGGCTGCGCTCGTCGGTACTGGCCGTTTCCTTCTCGATGATGGACGCCAAGACCAGCGCTTCGTAGTCCGATTTGATCGGTATGTCCGACGCACGGGAGTCCCAGGCCTTTGCCAATTCGGCCTGCATCCGCTGGCGCGCCTGACGGAGGATGTCACGGTCGGAGTTGCTCTTGCCGTAGACGTAGGTATCCGGAAAGAACAGCCCCTCCGGCGAACGTCCCTTCTCGCCGAGCATGGCCATGACTTCCGCATCGCTTCGACCCGTCAGCGTCTGACGCAGCGGTTCTTCCCGTTCGAGCGCACGCCGCACGTCACGAAACGTCCAGCCCTCGACCAGTGTTACAGAGTGCTGTCGAGTCCGGCCCAGTGAAAATTTGCGCAGCAAACCCCGCGGCGTGAGCCCCGGCTCGAGCGAGTACTCGCCGGCGTTCATGCGCGAATCCGCCCCGCTCAGACGGGCCGCGATTTTCAACCAGCGGGGATGAGTCAGCAGACCCTGCTCAGCGAGTGAATCAGCCACGGAGGCGAAGGTGTCGCCCTGGTGAATTTCGAAAGTAACGGCTTTGCCGCCGATGGACAGCGGCGCGTTCATCCAGTTGCGGAACAGCAACGCGAACACCGTGCCGACGAGCAGCACAGCGATCGCCAGGATGATTCGCCATCGACTCGAAATCATCCAGCGGTCGCGACGATATGATCGCGCAGTTGCAAGGCAACGGGGCCGATGCTGTATTGAGCCATATCCTTGATTTCGCTTACGCATCGGATGCCGCGGACCGCGTTGGTGACGAATACTTCATCCGCCGTCTGCACATCGGCGAGCGTGAAGTCCCCCACCGCGACCGGCACGGAGAGGTCTTCGGCGGCGCGCAGGACGAGTTGACGCATGACTCCCGCGATACCGCAGTCACGGATATCGGGCGTCAGTACTCTGCCCTCCTTGACCAGAAACACGTTCGAGGCCGTTGCCGCGATCAGTCGGCCATCCGTTGCGAACATCAGTCCCTCATCAACGCCCTGTACACGCAATTCTGCGGCACCGAGCACCTGCTCGAGGCGGTTGATGTGCTTGTAACCCGCAAGACTCGGATTGATGCCCAGCCGCGTTTCGCAGATGACGGCGGTGACCGGCTTACCCCACTCCTGCTCCTGCGACTGGGTCGAAGTCGCCGAGATGATACGGGTCATGTTGGGCTCCAGTGGCGGCGCATAACTGCGGGGACCCGAACCGCGCGTGAGAACCAACTTCACCACGGCAGTGCCCAGACCACGCAGCGCCTTCGTGCATTCGGCTTCGATCACCTCGCTGACCGGCATGGGCATGCCCAGCGCGCGGCAGCCCAATTCCAGACGCTGCATGTGCAGATCGAAATTTCGCACCTTGCCGTCCCGCGCGAGCATGGTCTCGAACAGGCCGTCGCCGTATTGCAGCCCACGGTCGTCGGTGGCCAATCCCGCCCCCTCCACCCCATTGACTAGTCGTCTGCCGCTCATTCCATCACTCCCATTGCACGCAACATGCCCCGCGCCTTGGCCCGGGTTTCCGCCAGTTCAGCTTCGGGCACCGAATCGGCAACGATACCGGCTCCGGTCCGGAATTCCACGTTGCCGTCACTCACCAGCAGCGTGCGAATCAGGATATTGAGGTCCATTACACCATCCCGTCCGAGATACCCCATCGAACCGGTATACGCGTCGCGAGGCGTCTGTTCGAAGGCCGCCAGCAATTGCATGCAGCGCACTTTTGGGCAACCGGTGATCGTTCCACCTGGAAACACCGCTGCAATCGCCTGCCCCGGGGTGACATCGTCGCGTATTTCACCACGGATATTGGACACGATGTGGTGCACCGTCGCATAGGTCTCGATGGTCATGTATTCGTCGACATTCACGGTACCGGCACGGCAGATACGACCGAGATCATTGCGCTCGAGGTCCACCAACATCACGTGCTCGGCCCGTTCCTTTTCATTCAGGAGCAGTTCGCCTGCCAACCGTGCATCCGAGACGGCGTCCCCACCGCGCGGTCGAGTGCCGGCGATGGGCCGGGTGCTCACCACGCCATCGCTGATCCGCAAGAGCCGCTCGGGTGATGAACTGAGCACGGCAAAGCCGGGTAATCGGGCACTGCCGGCAAACGGGGCCGGGTTACTCGCACGCAAGGCCCGATAGAGTTCCGCGACACTGGCCTCCGGCTGCATAGTCGCTGCCCAGGGACGCGACAGATTCGCTTGATAGATATCCCCACGACGAATTGCCTCGAGCGCAGAAGCCACGCCGTCGATGAATACCGAAGCCGGCTGCTCGTGCAGACTAGCCGGCGCAATTGGACTGACCTTTGGTGTGGAGTTTGTCAGCGCGTTCCCTGCACCCCGGGCACCGGCGTGGGGTTCCAGCGCGAGTTCTCGCAGATCCGCCGATAACTCTGCGGAAAGACGCTCGAGCAAGGCGTCTGATTCGGCACTGAGTCGGACCGTACCCGTCAGCCGATCGAGGTGGATCGCACCACGCATCCGCCACGCGATGGCGCTGGGTAAGCGCGGCCGAGGCAGGTGTACCGTGGGTTCGACCTCGTCCGCAAGCTCATAGCCGAGGTACAGAAACCACCCGCCCTCGAAAACGCTACCTGCGCGTCTCGCGGTCTGTTCGCGGGTAAACCATGCGTCCAGTGTGTCCAGAAAACGCGCCATCCGACGCGTTCCGTCAGGCAGGTCGAGGCTGCCGTCGGGCTGTCGACACAGCCGCTCCGCAGGCAGAGCCATCAACAGATCCCGCTCGCCGAGCGGTCCCTGCCCGCTGGCGCTTTCAAGCAAGACTGGATATCGGTCCGGAAAACGCTCGTGTAGCGCCAGCAATTCCGGCGGCTGGAGCGCGATGTCGGTTGAGGTCACTCGAGGGCGCGAAAGACGAGGCTGCCGTTGGTGCCGCCGAAACCAAACGAGTTGGACAGCGCTACCCGCAACGGCGCCTTGCGCGCAGCCCCGGGGACATAGTCCAAGTCGCAGCGCGGGTCCGGATTCTCGAGGTTGATCGTCGGCGGCAGGATGCCATCGCGGATCGCAAGGATGGAGAAGATGGCCTCGACGACGCCGGCTGCGCCAAGCAGGTGGCCGGTCATCGACTTGGTTGAACTGACCGGTACGCGTTTGGCTGCATCACCAAAGGCCCGCTTGATTGCAACCGTCTCGGCCACGTCGCCCAGTTCAGTGGAGGTCGCATGTGCATTGATGTAGCCGACGTCTTCCGGGTTCAGTCGCGCATCACGGATCGCATTGCTCATCGCGAGCCGGGCCCCTTCGCCATCTTCGGGCGGCGAGGTGATGTGGTGCGCATCCCCTGACATGCCGAACCCGGCAAATTCGGCGTAGATGCGCGCCCCGCGCGCTCTGGCGTGCTCGTATTCCTCAAGGACGATGGCGCCGCCACCCTCGGACATCACGAACCCGTCGCGGTCCCGATCCCAAGGCCGGCTGGCGCGAGTCGGCTCGTCATTGCGCTGCGACAGCGCCCGCGCCTGACAGAACCCGCCCAGCCCCAGCGGCGTGAACGCCATCTCGGCACCGCCTGCCACCATGACGTCGGCATCACCGTATTGAATGGTCCTCGCGGCAATGCCGATCGTATGGGTGGAGGTCGTACAGGCGGTTACGATGGCCAGATTCGGGCCGCGCATGCCGTAATGAATGGACACCTGACCGGCGGCCGCATTGATGATGCTGTTCGGAATGAAGAACGGCGAAATTTTGCGCGGGCTACGCGCCTCGAGCCACTTGCCGGTGAATTCTTCGATGGTGCTGAGCCCGCCGATACCTGCACCAATGGCTACTCCGACCCGCGGGGAGTTCTCTTCCGTGACGACCAGACCGCTGTCTTTGACGGCCTGAACGGCGGATGCGAACCCGAAGGGCACGAAGGGGTCGAACTTGCGGACGTCCTTCGGAGCCATGTACTGCTCGGGATCGAAGCCGCTCGCCTGACCGCCGATCCGTACCGGAAAGACAGAAAGATCGACGTCCATACGCGTGATCGGTCCGATCCCGCTGCGCCCGTTGACGATACCGTCCCATGCGGTATCGACCGTGCTGCCAAGCGGCGAGACGATTCCTAGACCAGTAACGACGACCCTTCGCTTGGACAAGCTGAGTCCCCCAAATGGGCGCTGCGAATGACGGATTCAATCACCGCCATCCGTGGCGGCGTAACGGACGGCAGGTCAGGCCTGACTGCGTCGCTCGTTGATGTAGTCGACGGCCTGCTGGACCGTGGTGATCTTTTCGGCGTCCTCGTCCGGAATCTCGGTTTCGAACTCCTCTTCGAGGGCCATGACGAGTTCGACCGTGTCGAGCGAGTCGGCACCCAGATCGTCGACGAAGGAGGACTCGGCGGTCACCTCTTCCTCTTTGACGCCCAGTTGCTCAGCGACGATTGCTTTGACCCGCTGTTCGATGCTGCTCATTGTCTTTGAGATCCTCTGCAGAGATTCGGTTCATGGGAGGCCCGTCAGGGGCACCCCAGATGCGGCGCGTATTCTATGTTAAGCGGCCGCAATTGGTCTAATAAAGCTGAATAGTCTTTTAAATCATGTACATACCGCCATTCACATGGAGCGTTTCGCCGGTCATGTAGCCCGCATGGGGCGACGCGAGGAACGCCACGGTGTGCGCAACGTCCTCCGGCGAACCGAGCCGAGAGAGCGGAATCTGTCCCAGTAACGCCTTGCGTTGCTCTTCGTTCAAGGCGTCCGTCATGTCGGTCACGATGAAACCCGGCGCAACGACGTTCACGGTGATATTGCGCGATCCGACCTCCCGGGCGAGGCTTTTGCTGAAGCCGATCATGCCGGCCTTGGCGGCGGCATAGTTGCACTGTCCGGCGTTCCCCATCACCCCGATGACGGAGGCTATATTGATGATGCGTCCGCGTCGCGCTTTCATCATGCCGCGCATCACGGCCTTGCAGGTCCGGTAAACAGCGCTCAGATCCGTCTCGAGTACGGTGTTCCAGTCATCGGAACTCATACGCATCAGTAGTCCGTCACGGGTGACCCCGGCGTTGTTGACCAAGATCGACGGCACCCCCTCCACCGACTCGACCGCCTTGAAACAGGCATCGACGGACTCGCCCGAGGCCACATCGAGAACGATTCCTCGCCCCTTGAGTCCCGCCTCCGCCAAATATCCATCGATGCCACGGGCCCCTGCTTCGCTGGTCGCGGTACCGATCACCGTCGCGCCTCGACGACCCAACTCCAGCGCAATCGCCCGACCGATGCCACGCGATGCGCCCGTGACGAGCGCCAATTCATTGTCGAGCATTGCAATCACTCCCTGCAGGCCAGCAAAGCGGCGGACAAAGTGGCCGGATCCTCGACGGCGAGCATCTTCAGGTCCGGCCGACGCTCGATGCGCCGGCCTAAACCGGTGAGCACTTTACCTGGGCCGCACTCGATCAACGTCGTGACGCCGCTGTCGAGCATGGCCCGCACGGTTGCCGACCAACGTACCGGTTTATACAACTGTTCCTTGAGCGCCGTCCGGATCCCTTCGACGCTGGTATGACGTTGGACATCGACCGTGTAGACGTCCGCGACGTTGGGCAACCGAAACTGAGCTTGGGCGAGATCCTCGGCGAATTGCTCCGCAGCGCCACGCATCAGACGACTGTGCGAGGGCACACTGACTGGCAACAACTTGGTGATTTTGGCGCCGCGCGATTTGGCCAAATCAATGGCGCGCGCAACCGCCGAGGCGTTGCCGGCGATCACCACCTGGCCGGGCGAATTGAAGTTGACCGCCTCGCATACTTCATCCCCTGCGGCGTCATGGCAGACGGCATCGATCAGTGCATCGTCGAGCCCCAGAATGGCGGCCATCGCGCCCTGCCCGACCGGCACCGCTTCCTGCATCAATCGTCCCCGCCGGCGTACCAACGCAACCGCCGTGGCGAAATCGATTGCGTCGGCGCACACCAGCGCCGAGTACTCACCGAGGCTATGACCCGCCATCGCAACGGGACGAGGCCCACCGTGCCGGAGCCAGACACGCCATGTGGCAACGTCTGCCGCGAGCATCGCGGGCTGGGTCTTTTCGGTAATGCCGAGTTCAGCGTCTGGCCCCTGCTGACAGAGTTGCCAGAGATCGTAGCCGAGCACCTCCGACGCTTCGGTAAACGTCGCTTCCACATCGGGTTCGCTGGCTGCCAGCGCTGCCAGCATGCCGACCGATTGGGACCCCTGCCCGGGGAATACGAATGCCAAAGACATGACGGTTGATCTCCTCAGGAGAGCGTAGGTCGGAATTCAGAACGCCGCAGGAACATTATAGCGGGCCTTGCGCGCCCGCCGGCCCAGGATCCAGACGCCTGCGCATCCCCCGCCAAGGGCTCCCCACCCATGCGCTGAGACCACGACTGGCAGCCCGGTCGATGCCACAGTGAAGGGTAGCGGACCGGCGAACTGCTCCCATAGCAGCTTCGCCACCAAGAGCAGCGCGACCGCTGCGCTCAACGCATCTCGCTCCTGCCCAACGTGCACCACCAGCGCGGCCACCATGAGACCGTGAAGCACACCGGAGAACCCGACATACCAGAGCAACTCGGGCTGCACGAAGAGAAAGCCGGCATCGATGACCAACATGCTGACGACTGGGATCAACAGCCAATCCCCGTAGCGCAGCTCGCGCGCGAATAATGCCGCGACGATGGCAAGCCCGAGCAGATTCCAACTCAAATGGAGCCAGTCGGCGTGGATCAGGTGGCCGGTGAGGAGGCGCCACCATTCGCCACCCACGATCGCCGCGCGTTGATATTCCAAACCGGCCCGCGACCCGTCCACCGACCACTGCAGCCCAACCAGCAGGGTGGACAGGAGTACTGGTGGCATCCAGACCGAAAAGAATGATCGGACTGGGACTTTGCGCTCACCAGACCCGAGCGGTGGCAGGTCCGTATTTGCTATCATTGGGGCAATTTAACGCTACCCAGTGGTTATCGCGATGAAGAATGCACGGACGTTCACCGCCATGCCGCCGTTTGCCGGCACGAACCGCGTCGGGCAACGCGGTTTTACCCTGATCGAGATCATGGTCGTCGTGGTGATTTTGGGCATCCTGACGGCGCTGGTCGCCCCCAACGTCATTCGTCGCATCGACGACGCTCGCGTCACCAAAGCCAAGAACGACATACGCGCCTACGAAACGGCACTCAATCTGTATCGGATGGACAACTTCCGCTATCCCACTACCGATCAGGGTCTGCAGGCGCTGGTGACACAGCCGAACGACCCGAACCTCAAAAACTGGAAGCCGGGCGGTTACATCCAGAGCCTTCGCAAGGATCCGTGGGGCAACGACTATTCCTATATCTCGCCGGGATCCCACGGTGACTACGACCTCTTCACACTGGGCGCCGACGGCCAACCGGGCGGTGAAGGGGCCGATGCCGACATTGGCAGCTGGGACATCGAATAAGACCTTGCAGCGGCGTTGCGCCGCAAGGCGGGACTCGGGCTTCACGCTGCTCGAGTTGATGGTCGTCATCGTCATCATCGGCATCGTGATCAGCATGGCGGTGATCTCGATCAAGGTGCTTGGCGGTGATCACCAGATGGACCAGGAGGCGAAGCGGCTCCAGGCGATTCTCATCCAGTCTCGCGAGGACGCCATGCTCACCGGGGCGGATGTGGGCCTACGCATCGATCCGCGCGGTTACGATTTTCTCCGCTTCAGTAATCGCGAGAATCGCTGGATCGCGGTGGCCAACGACGCGTTGCTGCGCGAGCGCACGCTCCCCGAGGGACTCAACGCAAATCTGCGCATGGAGGGGCGGGACGTGAAACTCCAGATGCGTAACTCGGGCAGTGCGGAACAGCCAGCTCTACCCCAAATCATATTGCAGGCATCCGGGGATATCGTTCCCTTCGATGTACAACTCTCACGCGCCGGCACCGAGGAACTACGCCGCATCAGCGGACAAGCGAACGGCAGCATAGAACTCCATGACGACACGCCGCGCAAACGCTGAATCGCTCCGCACCGGAGGGTTCACCCTCATCGAAGTGCTGGCCGCTCTGGTGATCGTCGCGCTTGGAATGCTCGGCGTCATCGAGGCGGTATCGCAGTCAGCGCGCAATGGAACGTATCTGCGCGAGAAGACGCTGGCACACTGGATTGCCCTCAATGTGATCACCGAGACCCGCCTCAAAGCGGCCGCACCGCCCGTGGGCGAGACCTCCGACGAGGTCGAGTACGCGGGCACGCGCTGGCATTGGACCATGAAGGTGAGTCAGACGGCGGTCGAGAGCATGCGCCGTATGGATGTCTCAGTCCGACAGGCAGATGCCCCTGAGAAGACTGCTTTGACGAGCGTGGCAGGGTTCTACGGCACGGCAGTCGGGCCCGCTGGCGGACAGACGATCAGTTGGCAAGGCGGTGCAGATGGCGGGGGTTCGCCGCAGGGCGGCGGCCGAAATCCCGCAACGGATGGCCAACCCAGCCCGCCTCCTCCCGCAGAGCCTGCTCCCCTCCCTGAACCGATACCGCCCGATACCGGGGACGACTGATGCTCGTCCTCGCTCGCACCCGACAAGTTACCTTGCACCGCGGCTTCACGTTGCTAGAGTTGCTGGTGGCCATTGCCATTTTCGCCATCGTCGGCGTGATGGCGCTGACCGGCTACACGCAATTGACCCAGCAGGCCGAGTACACCCAAAAACGTCTGGACCGTATCCGAGAGGTCCAGCGCGCGGTCCAGACCATTGCGCAGGATATCGAGCAGCTCGAGCCCCGCCCGATCCGGCAACCCATCGGCGATCAGGTGAACGCTGCGCTCATGGCCGGCACGGCCGCAGACTACAAGCTGGAATTCACGCGTGCCGGCTGGAGCAACAACGCCGGGCTGCCGCGGACGACGCTGCAACGGGTGGGCTACCGCCTCGTGCAGAATCAATTGTGGCGTGATCATTGGCCGGTGCTGGATCGCACCCAGTCCAGTGAACCCGTTCAGGTGAAACTGCTGACCGGGGTCAAAGATATCAGGCTGCGCTTCATGACCCCCGATCGCAGTTGGTCGGAGCGATGGCCGGCGGAACAAATGGGCAGTTTTCAGCAAAACAACGGGCGCGAGCGGCCAGCCGCCGTTGAAGTGATCATCGACCTCGAGGACTGGGGCCAGATCCGCCGGATCATCGAGGTGGCGGGATGAGATCACCCAGCCGTGCCGCAGTACCCTTCGCGCGCCAGCGCGGGATCGCCTTGATCACTGCGGTGCTGGTGGTAGCACTCGCCACCATACTTGCCATCAACGTCGCCTTCCGTGGCTTCGTCGACCAGCGCCGCAGCGGCAACCTGTTTGCGATCGATCAGGCGTTTCAGATTGCGCTCGGAGCCGAAGCGCTCGCTGCCGACGTGCTGCGCAATGACCTCAAGGACTCCAAGACCGACTACGTCGGTGAGGCCTGGTCGCAACCGGTGAAGTTTCCGCTGGATGACGGCATCGGCACAGTCGAGGGACAGATCGAAGACCAGCAGGGGCGCTTCAATCTCAACAGCCTGGTAACCAACGAGGGCAAGACCAATCCGGCCGCGGTGCAACAACTGGAGCGAATCCTGGGCCTGCTCAAACTGGACACGCAGTGGGCGTCTGCTATCGCTGACTGGATCGACTCCGACACGCAGCCCGGTTTCCCGAGCGGCGCGGAGGACAGCATTTATACCAGCGAGACACCCCCTCATCTGGCGGCGAACATGCCCATCACGCGGATCAGCGAACTACTCCAGCTACAGGGTTTCGGTGCCGAACGTTACGCCAAGCTCAAGCCCTTCGTGTCCGCACTCCCCGTCGGCACCAAACTGAACGTGTGTACTGCCTCCGGTATCGTTCTGGACTCACTGTTCGAGGGCACACAACAATTCAGCATGAATCCCGACGCCCTGAAGGAACAACGCCAGCATGGCAACTGCTTCCCCAGCATGCGCGATCTGGAGGGAACGCTCGGCACTGTGCGGTTCAACAAAGTGCGCAATTCGCTGAGCGAGTCGTCCAGTTACTTTCAGGCACGGGTCTGGGTCACTATTGGCACTACCGAATTCACCCTGTACAGTCTGCTCGCGCGCGGATCCGGCGGGATCGTACGGCCCGTCTCGCGCAGCTTCGGTACCGATTGAGAAGGATTGCGGACCCGGATGTCAGAGACTCTGGTAATTCGACTGCTGGCAACCGACGCCTCGATGGCGTCTTGGCTCGTCGTAGACCACACCGGTGCGAAGTCGGGACCCGTGACGTCGGGGCCGCTGACAGACGCCGCGTCCACGGCCGCCGGTCGCCGCACCATCGTGCTGTTGCCCGCTGCCGAGGTCGCCCTGGCCGAACCGGAACTGCCCTTGCGCAGCGGCGCCAAATTGGCACAGGCGATTCCCTTTGCGCTGGAAGAACAACTCGCCTCGGATGTCGAGACGCTGCACTTCGCCGTTGGCACACGCCGCGCCGAGGAACCCGGTACGCCGGTTGCGGTGGCCGCAATCAATCAGATGGACCGCTGGCGCACGGCGTTCGAGGCCGCCGGAGTCCAGCCGGCCGCAGCGCACTCGGAATCACAGTTTCTGCCTGCCGCACCCAATGGCGTGACCTTGCTGCTCGCTGAGGGGATGCTGCATGTACGACGGGCCGACGGCCTACCGTACGCGCTCGACGCGATGGAACTGGCCGGAGCGCTGGAGTTGGCACTCGGCCCGTCGCCGGATGCGGAAGTCGGAGAGCACGTCATATTTTATGTGACGCCAGAGGATTACGAACGGCATGGCGCTGCCGTGGAAAGCCTGCGCTCGATCACCGCCACCCTGCAAGTCAAACTCATGCCGGACGGCCCACTGCCATTGCTCGCAGCGCAAATCGGCAGCAACGACGCAGTGAACCTCTTGCAGGGCGCCTATGCGCCGGCATCGTCGTTCGGCAAGGAATTACAGGCCTGGCGTTTGCCGGCCGGACTGGCTGCCGCAGCGCTGCTTACATTCCTGACCAGCCACAGCCTCGCCCTGTGGCAGCTGACGCGTGCCGAGAAGAAACTCGACAGCCAGATCGCCCAGACTTTCCGGCAGGTGATGCCGGGTAGCAAGATGCTCGATCCCAGAGCTCAGATGGAAGGCCTGCTGCGTCGCCCTGCAACCAAGACCGGCGCGCTGCTGCCGACTGTCTCGTTATTGTCTCAGGCGGTAGCGCAGACACCGGCGATCCAACTCGAGTCGCTGAGCTATCGAGGCAATTCGATAGAGATGCGCTTGGTGGCCCCCACCATCGAGGCACTGGATGGAATCAAGCGCAGCATGAGTCAGAACGGCGCGTCGGTCGACTTGCAGTCGGCGACACCTCGCGGTGAGGTTGTCGAGGGTCGCTTGCAAGTCAAACTGGGGGCGACGTGAACCTCCAACAGTGGCTCAATGGCATCAGCGAGCGTGAACGCAAGCTGGTGTATTTGATGGCTGCTCTGGCGGCGGTCGCCCTGCTGTATGGGCTGCTCGTGCTGCCTTTTCAGCTGACGGGTGGAAAGATCGAGAAGCGTGTCGCCAAGAAAACCGCAGACCTCGCCTGGATGCAACAGATGGCGCCGCAACTCGAGCAGGCGAGTGCGACGGCCAGTTCACGAGCGGGAGCCAATGAGTCGCTCGTGGTCATCGTCGATCGTACCGCGCGTGAGGCAGGGCTGGGACCCACGTTGCGCGATCAGAGCCCCGAAGGTAACGGCACCCTGCGTCTGCGACTCGAAGGTGCTCAGTTCGACACACTGATGGCTTGGCTGGCGAGCCTGCAGACTCAGTTCGGCGTTGGCGTCGACGCCGCAAATATCGACAGCACGGCCCCCGGGGCGGTCAACGCGAACCTCACTCTCAGTCGAACCGAAGCACCGCGCTGAGCGGGACATGAGAGCGTGGGCCCCGTGAAACGTCATCTCTGGTTGATCTTCCTTGGCCTGGTCTCGAGCGTCGTATTCGCACTTGCAACCCTGCCCGCGTATCTCGTCACGGGTCGTGTCCAGAAATTCGGGATCCAAGCAGCGGGTGTCACAGGCTCCGTGTGGTCAGGTCGTGCAGAGACGTTCGTCTGGCGCGGACTGCCCTTGGGCTCTCTCGACTGGCGCGTCAATCCGTTGCTGCTCCTCACCGGACAATTGGGCGGGCACGTTCGGATTGCCCGTCCTGACGGAAAATTCGAAGCGGACGTTGCGGCCGGGCGCACCGGGCTGAAGCGGATCGCGAATGCCCGTATCGATCTCGCCATCGAGGATCTCGCCAACCTGCAAGTGGGCGTACCCGCAGGCTGGCGCGGTCGCCTGAAGGGTCAGGTAGACGAAATCAACTTCAGCGAAGGGTGGCCGAGCAAAGTGCGCGGCAAGCTTGATGTCACCAAACTGGCTGGACCGCCTCCTTGGCAACTCGAACTCGGTAGCTACCGCGTCGTGCTACCCAATCCGGCACCGCCGTCCCCGGACGCGCAGCCGCAGACGATTACGGCCCAAGTGGTGGACGCTGGTGGACCGTTCGCTGTCACTGGCAAGTTCGAACTCGACAGTGACCGCAGCTTCCTGCTCGACGGGCAGGTTGCACCCCGTGCCGAGGTTCCTGAAAACATCCGTAATGCGCTCGAAGTACTGGGCCCGGCTGACAGTGCCGGACGTCGCCCATTTGGCATCAGCGGATCCCTCTGAGTCGACGCTCGAGCCCTGCCGAACATTCAGGTCGTGGTGGCCGGGGGTTGCCATGAACGCCAGGCGGACAACAGGGGGAAATACAGGGCGACGCTCACCGGTTCGGGGCCCAGCTCGCGCACCAGCGCTGCATAGGTTTCCAGTTGAGCCCGATAGCGTTCCTGCTCACGGTCGAGAAACTCATCCAACCCCGTCCCTTCGTGGCTGCTGGTTTTGTAATCGATGATCCAGCGAGTGCCCTGCTCGTCCACGAAGGTTCGGTCTATCACGATGCTGATGATCCGGGTATCGAACAAACCGGTCAGCGCCAGTTCAGTTGCCGAATGGCGATGGGTGGCATCGAGCAACCATCGACCGCGTGGATCCGACAAGGTGGCGCTGACCGCCCGACGCACTCGTTCCGCAGCCGCCGCTCGTAAGCCGGGCGGCACGCCCAACTCTGCCAGTCGTATCACATCCAAGTCATGCCGCCGGTCATCCTCGGGACTTGGCAGCGGTGTCATGGCAGCGCAACGCTCGAGATGTCGATGGACCAACGTGCCGACGTGACGGGCGCTTTCGCTCGCCCAGTCGAACTCGATCGCCGCACGCTCGGCAGGTG
>Ga0209598_10000065_pt1 | contig 76567 bp, 71 predicted proteins | sample M_140807_EF_Meta_FD_187317 | JGI IMG/M metagenome (GOLD analysis project Ga0209598, IMG submission 187317) | Freshwater microbial communities from Lake Montjoie, Canada to study carbon cycling - M_140807_EF_MetaG (SPAdes) (version 2) | ecosystem: Environmental > Aquatic > Freshwater > Lake... | reverse complement strand
ACACTTCAGCTATTGAAATCAAACATTTAACCGCTTTGTACTGGATTTTAGCATCTGTTTTAATTACTCAAATCTGGTGGAGCTAAGCGGGATCGAACCGCTGACCTCTTGCATGCCATGCAAGCGCTCTCCCAGCTGAGCTATAGCCCCGATCATCCCTAAAACTCTAATTTCGACCGTTTTGTTAGCAACCAAAATAATCAACTATTTTAGCTTATTTTCATAGGCTTTTGCAACTTACCGATGTGTATCCCTAAAAGACCATACAGAATAAGGGGCAGAAGCTACATGATAGCTACACATTTAAGCGCTGGACCACTTCATCAACGCCTAAAATAGAAATAACCGCATCAATTGCCGGAGTCTGGGTCGTAGAAAATAATAAATAACGAACCGGCATCGCTAAGGCTGGCATTTTTAAACCGTGTTGAGACAAAACTGCTTTCATGGCAATTCCGACGCTCTCTTTAGAGCCATCACTTATTTTCAAAGCTTGAACCAAGTCTCTGATTGCCGGCTTGATAGCATCCGTAATTAAATCCTGATACTCCTTCGATTGCGTTTGATGCAGTGGTGGAGCCATGTAGAAAAGTTTTGCAGCTTGCGCAAGCTCCACCAAGGTATTCGAACGCGCCTTTAACAGATCGACAACTTTGACAAAATCGGGGCCATTCTGTGCCACCTCTCCGACAAAATCAATTCCTGCAAGTTGTGCAAACGGAATAGCACTTTGTGCTAATTTAATACTATTGGCATGGGAAATATAATGATGATTAAGCCATAGTAATTTTTCTGGACTAAACTGCGCAGGTGATTTACCCAAACTTTCTAGATCAAACCACTGAATCAATTCTTCTTTTGAAAAAATTTCAGCATCACCATGCGACCACCCCAATCTAGCTAAGTAATTGAGTATGGCCTGGGGCAAATAACCTGCTTTCTGAAAATCCCGAACACTCATTGCACCATTTCTTTTACTCAACTTTTCACCTTGGTCATTAAGAACCGTTGGTAAATGTGCGTAAATCGGCACAAGTCCACCCAAAGCCTGAATAATGTTGATCTGCCTTGGAGTATTATTGACGTGATCGTCCCCACGAATAACATGGGTAATTTTCATATCCAAATCATCGACTACTACGCAAAAATTATACGTAGGCGTTCCATCCGGTCGAGCAATAACTAAATCATCTAATTCATCATTAGAAATTTCAATCACGCCCTTCACAGCATCTTTCCAAATAACACTGCCATCTTTGGGATTTTTAAAACGCACTACTGGCTTAACGCCACTGGGGACTTCGGGTAATTGCTTGCCCGGCTCAGGACGCCATGTGCCGTTATATTTTGGCTTTTCTTTATTAGCAACCTGTTTTTCTCGTAAGTTATTTAAATCCTCCTCACTCATATAACAGTAATATGCCAATCCCTGCTCTAGCATGTCCTTGATGACTGCACGATATCGATCAATCCGTTGCATCTGGTAAAAAGGACCTTCATCAATATCTAAACCTAACCATTTCATCCCTTCTAAAATGACTTCTACAGCCTCTGCTGATGAGCGCTCTAAATCCGTATCCTCAATCCTCAAAATAAAATCACCTTGCTTGGACCGGGCATACGCCCAAGGATATAAGGCACTCCGCAAATTACCCAAATGAATAAATCCAGTTGGACTAGGAGCAAAACGTGTACGAATAGAATGCGGTTCAATAGTAGTATTTTTCATACGAATATTATCCCATGAGCAATCAAGCTCTGAATGACTTAAGTGATCTACTTGGAGGGTTTAGTGATATTTAAAATTTTTAAAGGCCTTTGTTGAAGCGCTGAAAAACTTCCCAAAAATAAGATCACGCCTGAAACAATTAAACCAACTACTAAGCCACCACCGTAATCAGCAATATAGCCAATCATCAATGGACCAAGCATTTGTCCAATAGCAAAAAGTATTGTAAATAAACGGATCCCACCACTCCACTGAGTAACTGGATAGTTATGCTTAATGAAAGCTGTCGTAGATGACACCGCAGTAATAAATGCTAAGCCAAACAGCATCCCTGAAATAAAGATGATCACAATCAGCAAATCATTCTGGCCAACCTGCCCTAATAAAATGACAATGAAGGCTGGAATGAGGCAGGCTAAACCCATTAGCCCATTGACTACAGCTAATACCTCGCCACCTCGATAACGGTCAAGCATGGTTGACCATAAGCGTGATGAAACCATTAAGCACAGTCCTAGTAATGCATAAAAAGAGCTTACAGTCGAGGCCTCTAAACCCACCTCTTTTAAAAATGCAATCACAAAGGTCATATAACCAATATGCCCAATACCAAAAAGTAAGTATCCGAGGTTCATCCAAATACTTTTAGAAATAGCTATCATTTCTGATTTAGGTGTACTAATCTCTAGAATATAAAAGCTACCAATCGGCTTTATCATGAGCAACATGAGTAAGGATGCAATGAGAGCCATACCAATCCAACTAAATTGCCAAGCATGGCTATATCCCTGCTTACTGGCGAACATTTCAATTGGATTGACTAAAATACTCGCCAAGAAAATACCTAGTCCAACTCCGCCGTAATAAATACCTAAGATCCATCCTGATTGGTTAGGATGGAGTTCAGATAATTGTGCAGCTAAAATTCCACCAGAAATAAATATCAAAGCACTTGTTATCCCCACCAATAAACGGATCGTAAAGATCATTTCGGCGGAGATGAGAAAACCGAGAGTTGCCACTAAAAATACCGTAACAAATACAGCGCCCAAAATCACATAGCGCAATTGGCATCGATCAAATATCCACGGACAAATTAAAGCTCCAAGAAAATAGCCGATGGCATTACCTGTGTTCATATTACCCGCTGTTAAATATGACCAGTCCAGATCAGCTCGCATCAGTGGTAAAAATAAGGTATAGGCAAAGCGAGATATCCCCAAAGCAATTGCCGCACCAAATGCTAAAGCTAAGGCAGTATAAATTGGATGTCGTTTGGCAAAATTCACTTGATTATTCATTAACCAATACAATAGCAAATTAATCTTCCATCAAGATTGTTTTATTCAGTTTTACGTTCTTTTACTTCCAAACTTTATGACAAGCAAGCCAGAACCTCTTAGTTTCGAAAGTGATGTACTACAAACCTTTATTTTTGAACAGAGTCAAATCCGAGGTGAAATCGTTCGCTTGGGCGCGTCCTGGCAAACGATCTTGTCTAGAAAACAGTACCCACCAGCAATCCAACGCCACTTAGGAGAAATGGTTGCAGCCGGGGCTCTATTAAGCGCTACTCTGAAATTCTCAGGGACACTGATTATTCAAGCTCAAGGAACTGGACTTGTTCGACTGCTAGTCGTGGAATGCACTGCCGATCTTGGCCTGCGCGCTACGATTAAATTAGCAAATGACGTTACTCCTGAAACAATTTCCAGTGAGGCGAGTCTAGCGGAACTCATCAATCCAGATGGACTAGGAAAACTAGTAATCACTTTAGATCCCTCTAATCGCCAAGAAGGACAACAAGCCTATCAAGGAATTGTGCCATTAAGTCTGCATGGCCAACCCATTACAAGTATTGCGCAAGCAATCATCACGTATATGAACTATTCAGAGCAGCTAGATACCAAAATTTGGCTAGCTTGCAATCATCAGTTTGCAGGCGGGATTCTCCTTCAAAAACTGCCTCAATTGGGCGGTCACTCGCCACTTCAAAAACTCACTGAGGAAGAACTTGATGAGGCCTGGGAAAGATTACCAATGCTCGTCCAAACAGTCAAGGACGCTGAGTTACTGAGTACCTCACCCAATGTTCTCATGAATCGCTTATTTACTTACGAAACAGATCAACAAACCGTGCGTAGTTTTCCTCTCAGGCACCTCCAATTTAGTTGCCAATGCTCCCGTAAGCGCGTCGGTAATATGCTGATCATGCTTGGTTATGACGAAGTTACAGATATTCTAGAGGAGCAACAGCAAGTAGAAACAACGTGTGATTTTTGTGGGCAAGTTTACGCTTTTGATGCGGTGGACTGTAAACAATTATTTATTGCTCGCAATCTCATCGATGGCATGCGACCAGCCAAAGGAAAACACTAAAGACGATTTGCTACTTAGCCCTTCTTAGTCCGTGACCAAATAATCCCGCGGGCCTCCAAAGCCGTGATCTGTTCGTCAGTTAAACCGATTTCTTGTAATATCTCCCGGTTATCTTGGCCAACCTCTGGCGCCTGTCGACTGATGCGCCCGGGAGTTCGGGATAGCTTGGGCACAATTCCTGGAACATGTAAAACACTTCCGTCTAACATTTGTTGAGCAATAATCATTTCTCTGGCATGGTAATGCGGATCTTTAGCAATATCAGCAACCGTAAAAATGCGGCCAGCAGGCACACTACAAGAATCGAGGATCTGCAATACTTCTTCGACAGAATGGGATAGTGCCCACTGACCAATACTGTGATCAATTAACTGAACATGTGCAACACGCCCCGTATTATCTGCAAAGCGGGCGTCCTGGGCAAAGGCGTCTTGCCCTATAGCAACCATGAGGCGTTTAAATATACTATCGCCATTCCCGGCAATCAAAACATATCCACCATCACGGCATTCATAGGCATTCGACGGAGCAATCCCCGGTAAAGCACTCCCAGCCGCCTGCCGTATCTCGCCAAAGGCACTATATTCCGGTAACAAACTTTCCATACAATTAAAAACTGCCTCGTATAAAGCCATATCGATTACCTGACCTTTACCACTCCGACTACGCTCATGTAGAGCTAATAAAATGCCAATGACCCCATGCAGCGCAGCTAATGTGTCGCCAATACTCACGCCGACTCGTACCGGAACTCGGCCAGGCTCGGCCGTTAGATGTCTCAAACCGCTCATGGCTTCTGCCACGACCCCAAAGCCAGGTTTATCGCGATACGGGCCTGTTTGACCGTAGCCACTCACGCGCAAAATAATCAACCGCGGGTTGATGTGCAATAGTTCGTCAGGTCCCAAAGCCCATGATTCCAGAGTGCCTGGCCGAAAATTTTCAATTAAGACATCACTTTCCAAAAGAAGCTGACGGACAATGTCTTGTCCTTCTGACTGTTTGAGATCTAAGGCAATCGAGCGCTTATTTCTTGACTGAACTTGCCACCAAACTGAGGTGCCATCTTTCAGTAAACGCCACTTCCGCAAGGCGTCACCCGTCACTGGCGCCTCTACTTTAATCACATCAGCCCCAAAATCAGCTAAAGTTTTTGCCGCAAACGGACCGGCAATTAATTGCCCCAGTTCCAAAACTTTAATACCGTCTAAAGAACTTTTATCCATCTGCTTGTTTACTAGTATTGCCTACCCATTTATTGGGTGGGGGTTGATTTGGCTAATTTTGAATCTTCTGATAGTCTGCTAGGCTTTACTTTTGACAATTTTGGCGCCGTCTCATCAGATTGTAGAATTTGAACGAGCGTTTCATTTTCCTTCACCATGCCATGCTCGATGCGAGCTCGCTCCTCCACGGCCCGTGTTCCCTGCCTTAAGTCATCGACATCACCGGCAATTTTTGCATTGCGCTTTTCTAATTCGATATTCTTATTTTGCTGCTCTTTGACATCTTTATCTAATTGATAAACGCTTAACAATCCGCCCTTGCCAATCCACAAAGGATATTGGATCGCAATGAGCAAAGCGGCTAGGGTATAAAAAATATAACGCACTAATATCCTAAGTTATAAAATGCCGCGCGGCCTGGATAGGTGGCAATATCACCCAAATCTTCTTCAATACGTATCAACTGATTATATTTAGCAATTCGGTCGGAACGTGATAACGATCCAGCCTTAATCTGACCAGCATTACAACCCACAGCAATATCAGCAATCGTTGTATCTTCTGTCTCGCCCGAACGGTGCGAGATAACGGCTGTGTATCTAGCCCGCTTGGCCATCTCAATAGCGGCAAAGGTTTCAGACAAAGTACCAATTTGATTCACCTTAATTAAAATCGAATTAGCGATTTCTTTCTGAATACCTTCTTTGAGAATCTTTGTATTCGTAACAAATAAATCATCCCCAACAAGTTGAATCTTTTTCCCCAGTCGCTGCGTCAGGATTGCCCAGCCGTCCCAATCACCTTCATGCATTCCGTCTTCAATCGAAACAATGGGATATTTGTCTGCGAGCGTTCCTAAATAATCTGCAAACTCGCTTGAAGTTAACTCTAAGCCTTCACCAGATAAATGGTATTTACCATCACGATAGAATTCGCTTGCAGCACAGTCTAGAGCAAGGAGGACATCATCCCCAGGACGATATCCAGCTTTTTCTATCGCTTGCAAAATAGTATTCAAACATTCTTCATTCGTCTTAAAGTTAGGAGCAAACCCGCCTTCATCACCAACTGAAGTTGGCATACCCTGTGTCTCTAATATTTTTTTGAGCGTTTGAAAGATCTCTGCTCCACAACGCAAGGCGTCTTTAAAACTCGTCATACTGACTGGCATAATCATGAATTCTTGAATATCAAGACTATTATTTGCATGCGATCCGCCGTTTATAATATTCATCATCGGTACGGGCATTTGCATAGCTCCAGAGCCTCCAAAATAGCGGTATAGAGGCAGCCCCGCTTCTTCCGCTGCAGCTCTAGCAACGGCCATCGAAACTGCTAAGGTGGCATTCGCTCCAAGCCGAGCCTTATTATCACTTCCGTCTAGGTCGATCAAAGTACGATCCAAAAAAGCTTGCTCAGAGGCGTCTAAGCCCATGACGGACTCAGCGATTTCAGTATTAATATTATCAACAGCTTTTAAAACGCCTTTGCCGAGATATCGGCCATGCTCACCGTCACGTAACTCAATTGCTTCACGTGAGCCTGTTGATGCTCCAGAAGGCACAGCGGCACGCCCCATAATTCCAGACTCTAATAACACATCACACTCTACGGTGGGATTTCCACGAGAATCGAGAATCTCTCGTCCAATAATATCTACAATTGCACTCATATCTATCTCTCAAAAATGTAATTTTTTACAATCAACCCCTACAACCCCAAAGTATGTTCAATCATCATCCCAGGTCGTTTCACTAATTGATCAATTTCTTTTAAGGTTTCTAATAAAGCCTTCATCTGTTTTAGTGGTACGGCATTGGGGCCATCGGACATCGCTTGAGCAGGGTCTGGATGCGTCTCCATAAAAATACCGCTAATCCCAACTGCTATCGCAGCCCTTGCCAAAACGGGCACAAACTCTCTTTGCCCACCACTTGTTGTACCCTGGCCACCTGGCAACTGAACTGAATGAGTCGCATCAAAAACTACTGGAGCATGTGTCTGGCGCATAATCGCCAAACTTCGCATATCGGATACTAAATTGTTATAACCAAAGCTGACACCACGTTCGCAGGCCATAAAATTATCTTCTTCTAAGCCAACAGCCTTGGCTGCCGATCTAGCCTTTTTAATGACATGCACCATATCTTGCGGAGCTAAAAATTGCCCTTTCTTAATATTGACAGGCCGCCCACTTTGGGCACATGCTTGAATAAAATCTGTCTGTCGGCATAAGAAAGCTGGGGTTTGTAATACATCGACAACTTCACAAACAGGCTTGATCTCTGCAATACTGTGAATGTCAGTCAAAATCGAAACGCCAAGCTGACTTTTCACCTCGGCAAGAATTTCCAATCCCCGCTCCATCCCAAGCCCCCGAAAGGAATCTCCTGATGAACGATTCGCTTTATCAAAAGACGATTTATAAATAAAAGGAATTTGTAGTAACTTGGTAATTTCTTGTAAATGACCAGCTGTATCCATTGCCATCTGCTCTGACTCAATCACGCACGGGCCAGCAATTAAAAAGAAAGGTTGGTCTAAACCGATCGTGAAGCCACAAAGGTTCATGCCACAGCCTTTTCTGAAGAAATCTTGCCCGCATGAATTAATGCTGCCTCGATAAATGCATTAAATAAAGGATGCCCATAACGCGGTGTCGAAGTAAATTCCGGATGAAACTGTACCCCAAAAAACCAAGGATGCATCGATTCAGGTAACTCCATCATTTCAGGTAAATCCTCTGTTGGTGTTCGGGCAGAAATAATTAATCCTGCCTTTTCTAAATCAGGTACATACCCATTGTTTACCTCATATCGATGACGATGCCTCTCATTCACCTCTGAGCCATAAATTCGACTGGCTAAAGTACCGGCTTTAACCGGACAACGCTGCGACCCAAGTCGCATCGTGCCGCCAAGATCTGAGCCATCTGAACGCTGTTCAATCTTACCATCACGATTTTTCCACTCAGTAATTAATGCGACCACAGGGTGCAAGACATTCGGTTCAAATTCCGTACTGTTGGACTGCACAAAGCCAGCAACAGAGCGCGCAAATTCAATCACCGCTAATTGCATCCCTAAACAGATCCCTAAATAAGGGATCTTCTGAATTCTAGCGTAGGCAATCGCCTTCATCTTGCCCTCAGTACCCCTTTTTCCAAAACCGCCAGGCACTAAAATGGCGTCTAAGCCCTCTAAATTGGCAACGTCACCGTGCTCTAATAATTCCGAGTCAATGTAGCGAATATCGACCTTACTCTCATGATGTATTCCAGCATGTCTTAAGGCCTCAATTAAAGATTTATACGATTCAGTTAAATCAACGTATTTACCAACCATTCCAATCATAATGTGATGCTTCGGATTTTCCATTCGAAAGACTAAATTACTCCAGATACTTAAATCAGCCGGCGCAAGTTGTAAATTCAATTCATCACAAATAATTTGATCTAACCCTTGTTCATGCAACATCTGTGGAATTTTATAAATAGTGTCCACATCCCATACAGAAATGACGGCCTCTTCTCTGACATTAGAAAATAAAGAAATCTTACTGGCCTCTTCCTGCGGAATAGGCCGATCCGCCCTACATAAAAGTGCCGTAGGTAAAATCCCGATCTCACGTAACTTTTGGACTGAGTGCTGGGTTGGCTTGGTTTTTAACTCTCCAGCACTAACAATATAGGGCACTAGCGTCAAATGAATAAAGGCTGTGTCACCTCTCGGTTTACGAAGATTCATCTGCCGAGCAGCTTCTAGGAATGGCAAGGATTCAATATCACCAACCGTCCCACCGATTTCACAAATGGCAACATCAGCCTGCCCATCATGGCTAGCAGCAGCACCGCGCTCAATAAATGTCAAAATTTCATTCGTAATATGCGGAATTACCTGCACTGTCTTACCCAAATACTCACCGCGACGCTCTTTACGGATGACCGACTCATAAATTTGACCAGTTGTAAAGTTATTACTTTTACGCATTTTGGCAGATACAAAACGCTCATAATGCCCTAAATCTAGATCTGTTTCAGCACCGTCTTCAGTGACAAAGACCTCACCATGTTGAAATGGACTCATCGTTCCAGGATCAACATTAATATAAGGATCTAATTTAAGGAGGGTGACTTTCAGGCCGCGGGATTCTAGAATCGCAGCCAGGGAAGCGGCTGCGATTCCTTTCCCTAAGGAAGAAACCACACCGCCAGTAACGAAGACAAATTTGGTCATCGCACATTCACTCTGTTGGTAATACTGAATTATATACATGACTTGCATAAACCACTAAAAAACTCTTCGCGCGATCCAATTTCCTGCTCCCAAGGCTTATAAAAACGAACTCAAGAAGCAATTAATAAAAATCATTTAAAATATTAATCAATATAAATGATAGGATTCTATGAGACTTGGTTACTTTACAATGCCCTTACACCCTTTGCATCGCGATGGGACTGAAACACTCCACGAAGACCGTCAAACAATTATCTTTGCGGATCAGCTGGGCTTTTATGATGCCTTTATTGGTGAACACCTTACTGATCAAGCTGAAAATGTTACAAATAGTATGATTTTTTTGGCAACGCTGATTTTTGAGACCAAACAAATCAAATTAGCCACTGGCACCTCGAACCTCTCCCACGCCCATCCAACTCTCCTAGCCGCTCAAGCAGCCATGTTTGATCACCTTGCTAAAGGGCGCTTTATTTTCGGCATTAGCCCAGGAGCACTAGCCTCCGATGCAGAAGCTCTTGGCATCTTAAGCGAAGATCGTGGCCAGATATTTGCTGAGGCAATCGATGTCATCTTAGCTATTTGGCAGGGTGAGCCGCCCTACAATATCGACCTTCCTAATAATCGCTTTAAAGTGAGTGTAGAAAAAACCCAAGTCCTTGAAATTGGTCGAGGACACATCATGAAGCCCTTCCAAAAACCCTATCCTGAAATAGTTGGAACTGTCGTCGCACCTTTTTCTAAGGGTGTAATTGCCATGGGACAAAGAGACTTTCATCCCATGTCAGCAAACTTTCTTCTAGATAATTGGCTACCAAGTCATTGGGCTAATTATTCAGCAGGCAAGGAACTGGCTGGACAAAAAGCTTTAGCGAAAGATTGGCGAGTGGCTAGAACAGTTTTTGTTGGCGATAACTCAGCCATTGCCAAGAGCTATGGTAAAGAAAATGCTGATAGCCCCTACCGCTACTATTACCAACAAATGTATACCAAAATGAAGATTTCTAATCGGCATGTCATCTTTAAAAAGCATCAAGATGACGACGATAGTACGATTACTCTGGATAAAATTTTGGATGAGCTTGTCATCTCTGGAACAGTTCATGAAGTAGTCGATCAAATCCTCGCTCTGCAAGAAAAAGTGGGTACGATCGGAGAAATAGTCTATGCCGGTATGGATCTAGTCGATCCAGCACTTGGCAGAAGATCTATGGAACTCATGGCGCATGAGGTGATGCCCCGCGTGAATGAGGCACTGGGTCTTGGCTATCAAACGAATGCCGATGCTACTTAAATTGCTCTAACAATACATTTCGTTGAAAAATTCTGGTGAATACGTCTTTTTTTGATGTCCACGTTTGCGCACCCGTCTGACTTGTGTCCTTTAAATCAATACCCATGGCCTGATATCGCCTTACCACTACCGGATGAGGATGGCCATATCGGTTCCGGTAGCCCGTTTGTGAAAATGCATCATGGGGTTTGAGCTGATTCAAAAATAATGCCGTCGATGAAGTCTTACTTCCATGATGTGGGGCCATTACAATCCGGTTTCTAGTAGAAATCATCTGAGTGTGCTGCACTTGCGCCATCAAACGATTCACGACCTCCCGCTCAGCGCCACTTTCAATATCACCCGTTAACCACACTGAATGAAATCGATTTCTGACCTCTAATACACAACTCATTTCATTGGGCTTGCCCTGAAAAAAATGCTCCTCAAAAGTGGTCTTTGCAGGTGGGTGCCAAATAATAAAATCGACTCCATCCCACTGCCACTGCGATCCTGCTTTACAGGGCATAAGTGGGACTTGATTTTTAATAAATTCGCGTTGCAAAAGATGTTTACCCGGAATGCTGCCAATTGCCGACTGAACAGGATATTCCTGAATAATACTCACTAAACCACCAATATGATCAGCGTCTTGATGACTGATCACCAAGCGATCTAAAGACCGTATATCCTCAGCACGCAAATAGGGCATGATCACTCTGCGACCAGGATCAAAGTTACCTCGACTAGTTGGGCCCGTATCGTATAGCAAGTGATGTTCCTGCGTTTTTATCAATACGGCACTACCTTGGCCTATATCCCAAACGAACATCTCAAACTCTCCATGGGCAATGCCATTCCCAAAAAGCCATTGCCTAGGAATGAGTAAACTGAAACATATACAGGTTCCAAATAATCTAGATTTCCAAGCATGCCTTAACGGCCCGGGCCGAATACTAAGCACAACACCTACGAGCGCAATAACTAGCATCCAACCCCACGGCTTAGCACCATGTATAACCGCCCATTGCCATTCAGCCATCGGTTTTAAAAACCAAGCGACTACCCAAAAAGCTTGATGCGATAACCACAGACAAGTGTCACCCAACCACCACGGTAAAACGACACCCAACATCGCTAAGGGCGTCACAATAAAGCTAATGATGGGTATGGCAATCGCATTAGCAAGGGGTGAGACTAAAGAAATCTGCGAAAACCACCATAAAGTCATTGGTATTAAGGCAATCGTAACTACCGCCTGCACTCGACAGGCCGCCCCCAAGGATTCTTTTAACTTTGCTATAAAAAGTAAATCAACATCCGCCACCTCCCCATCTCTGTCCGGAGGCATCGCATATAAAATTGCCGCAACCGCACCAAAAGAGAGCCAAAATCCCGGTGTATAAATGGCCCATGGGTTCAGAAAAAGCACCATGCCTAAAGCCCACCACCAAATATCAAAGGGCTTTAATACCCGCCCCAGCCATAATCCAAGCCCAACTACCCCAACCATCAGCATGGTTCGCTGGGCTGGTATCTGAAATCCAGCTAGCCAGGTATAAATGAAAGCGGTCAAGAAGCCGACTAAAGCAGCAATCTTTTGTGCAGGTATCAGTATAGGTAGTCGGCCATTGCGCCATAATTGGTTAGCAAGCCAAGCACCTAGTCCAGCAAGCATCGTGACATGTAATCCTGAAATAGAAATTAAATGCCCAATTCCTGTCGCGTTAAAAATCTTCCAGTCCTCTTCGGAAATACTATGTTGATCGCCCATCACTAAGGCACTCATGACCCCTCGGTAAATTGCGCCCTCGCCAAGAGATTGATGAACACGCGCTCGAATCCAAGATCGTATCCGCTCCACCATGACGATAAAATGCCAATCCGAATAACCCACAAAACGCTCACTCCCTTTTTGAACCTGACCAACCGCACCGATATCTTGCATCAGCAACCATCGCTCAAAATCAAATGTATGGGGATTCTTAAGACCTCTTGGTGTATTTAACTTCACCTGAAATTGCCATACTTGCCCAGGATTGACTGGCTGCTTGACTACTGGCATTGATAGATAAAGCCGCTTAGGAATTTGCGTCGCATCTAAATCAGCGCGCTTTTTTGAAAGAGGCTTGGCAGATTCGACTATCAAATTCAGTTGCGCACTCCGCGCTGATAGCTTCGGTAAACTTTCTATATATCCTTGGATAGCCCATATTGTGCCGTCTAAAGATGCGGGTAATCGTTGGGCTACTTTGGCACGCTCAAGATAAGCTGTCCGGCAAAATCCGAGAATAAAAACTACCAGACAAAGACTACCCCATACGCGTAATTCGGATCGCTTGATCCTTCTCGCCTCCAAGTAATACAGTTTATAAATAACCGATCCAGCATAAATGATGCCAAAACCTAAAAAAGGAATGATGAGGCTGAGATAGAGTTGCCACGATTCAAAAAAAAGAGCGTAAGACTCCCCGGCAATCAATGCACCAATAAGTAAACGCATACAATTTAAGCAATAGGGTTTGCTTGAATCAAGGACTGCCAGCGTGGTAGAACTGCCAGCGCATTTTGTAAGGCTTGCTGACTAACAAATTCTTCCTCTAGGTTACGCAACTTGACAAACTCTTGCGCAATGCGCGGAAGATTCGCCGGCTCATTGCGGCTCTCACCCTCCTCTTTTAACCAAGCTGGTGGTATGTCAGGCGCATCTGTCTCCAAGACAAAAGCGTCTAGAGGTAAGTCACAAGCTAAGCGTCGAATTTGTAGAGCACGCTCAAAAGTGAGCGTGCCACCAAAACCCAATTTAAAGTTTAAATCTAAAAATTGTTGGGCTTGTACAAAACTCCCATTGAATGCATGCGCAATACCACCAGATACCTTAGTTTGGCGTAAACGCTTGAGTATTTGATCTTGGGATTTTCGGACATGCAAGATCACTGGCAATTGATGCTGCCTTGCTAATAAGAGTTGTTGCTCAAAAAACCACTCTTGCTTGGTATTGTCTAATTCTTTGACAAAGTAATCTAAACCGATTTCACCAATACCAACAAATCTTGGATGATCCAAATATTTCAAAATAGCCTCTTGCAAGAGGTCTAAGTCACTCTCGAACGCCCCAGGTGTATACAAAGGATGAATCCCTAAAGTAAAGCCCAAATAAGGGATTAACCCATGCCACTGCTCGACAATGCCAACTACTTTTTCAATATCAGCGACTTGCACAACCGGTATTAAAATACCCCGCAGGCCACGCTCGGCAGCTCTTGCCAAAACGAGAGATAAATCCTGCTCAAACTCCGTGGCGTCTAAGTGACAATGGGTATCTAACCACATATCACTCTAAGCACTATTTTGGGTGGGCGTCACATCAACTAAAATCCCCTGCTCTAAACGTAAGATACGATCGCAACGCTTTGCGCGTAAGGGGTCATGCGTCACAATCACAAAAGCAGTTCCTAGATTTTGAGCAACTTCGATCATTAAATCAAATACTTGATCAGCAGTCTTTGTATCTAAGTTACCGGTCGGCTCATCTGCTAGGACGCAACTGGGTCGCCCAACTAATGCCCGAGCAACTGCCACGCGTTGTCGCTCGCCACCAGAGAGCATACCGGGTGTATGCCTGAAGCGACCACCTAAACCAACTTGAATCAAAATAGCCTCCGCTTGAGACTGTGCTTGGGACTTTGATAGCCCCCGAATACGTAAAGGCATCGCCACATTTTCTAAAGCGCTAAATTCAGGTAATAAATGATGAAATTGATATATAAACCCTAGTTCTTTATTTCGTAAATAATTTTGCTGTGCTTCATCTAATTCGGTAAATTCAATACCAGACAGGGTAATCGACCCGGCTGTAGCATCATCTAGCCCACCTAAAATATGCAGTAGTGTACTTTTGCCAGAGCCTGAGGCTCCCACAATCGCAACTTTTTCACCAGGCTGAACTTGAAAATCAATCCCTCGTAAAACCTCAAGTGCTTCAACGTCTCCCCCAAAAACCTTCACTACTCCCCGAGCTTCTAAAGCCGGTGACTGCATTTGGGGCTCAGGCGTAAAAGCATCCTGCTTTAAATTCTCCCACATACTCTCACGGAGCCCTTTATTCATATCTCAAGGCCTCCGCAGGTTTGACCCTTGAAGCCCTTGAACTTGGGTATAACGTGGCTAACAAACTCAGGCCAAAAGCCATACCGCCAACCTTTACAACATCTTCAAGGTGTATATCAGAGGGTAATTGACTAATAAAATAAATATCTTTAGGCAAAAACTGTACTCGAAATAAACCCTCAATCACCGGCACAATGACATCAATATTGCTAGCAATCAAAACCCCAATCAATACACCAAGTACTGAACCTAAAATTCCAATGGATAAACCCTGCACAAAAAAGATTTTTTGGATCATCCGCCCCGAGGCTCCCATGGTTCTTAAAATGGCAATATCAGCTTGTTTGTCAGTTACCGTCATCACCAAAGTTGAGACTAAATTAAATGTTGCAACAGCAATAATTAAGGCCAAAATAATAAACATCATCCGTTTTTCAGTCTGTACGGCTGCAAACCAGTTACGATTCAACATGGACCAGTCCACGGCAATTAAATTGGGTGGAATTTCAGCATTTAATCGTTGCGAAATTAGAGGCGCCAAAGCCATATCGTCTAATTTCACCCGCAAACCCGTCGGCCCAGGCGCCTTCACTAGAGCCGCTACATCTTGCCAATGCATAATCGCTAAACTACTGTCGTACTCATAATGACCACTATCAATAATCCCAACAATCGTGCAAACTCTTTGCCGAGGTAACACACCTGCCGGAGTCATATCACCACTTGGAACCATCACCGAAATTTTGTCATTTAACTGAACACCCATCATCTGTGCCAATTGACTACCTAAAGCAATTCCAAACTGCCCGGCCTCTAAGGAGTTAATCGATCCCTGACTAAACTGACTCGGAATATCCGAAACTTGGAATTCCGCTTGGGGCGCAATTCCCCGTAATTCGACCCCTCGCATCATGCCTTGGCGAACCAATAAACCCTGCGTTTGAAGTAAAGGTGCAACGCCAATAACATGCGCTTGCTTCGCTATAAAACTACTGACTCCCTCAATATCATTAATTCCTTCTTGAGAACGAATCTCTACATGCGAGAGCACAGAGAGCATCTTATCCCGAACTTCTTTTTGAAAACCATTCATCACCGATAAAACTACAATCAAAGCGGCAACACCCAAAGCAATTCCAACCATTGATAAAGTTGATATAAATGACAAAAAGCCATCCCGACGAGAGCCTAAAGTCTTCCTTTTAGCACGCACATAACGCATACCAATTTCCATATAAATCGGCAACTCTAAAAGGGATTTGAGTGATTTCATCCCTATAGTTTAGTGTTTTCTGAAATGCCACATAAAATAAGGGCTATGTCTACACATTTATCGATACTTTGCCCCAGTCTAATAAGCTCCCTGGAAAATTCAGATGATTCGATTTTCGAACAAAAGGGCAGCTGGCAAGAAATTTTCTGCCTAGGAAACGATCTTCCCTGCGCGGCCCTGTGGGCGAATGCCAAAGCACCTATCGAAAGCACCTCTAACTGGTCTTGTCTAGAGCTAGTCCATCTCCACGCAACCCGCGACCACCTCGTCTTAATTGATCCGAGGATCCTTGAGGTGGATGCTACAGAGGAGTTGGCTTTGCGTTTAAGCGTGCAAGATATCCTCCAAGAATTCTTACCCGGACCGAGCATTTTTACTAAAAATCGCTGGCTAATCTCCTCAGAGCTATTGAAGTCCGTCAAAACATCCAGCCCAGCTTTAGCCGCTGGCAGAAATATTGATATTTGGATGCCCCGAGATACCACTCAAGCTGGTCTGGCAAAAAAATGGCGACAGCTTCAAAATGAAATCCAGATGGTTTGGCATGATCATCCAGTCAATCTGCAACGCCAGGACCTAGGACAATTACCGATCAACTCGCTTTGGCTCTACGGTATTGGTACCCTGCAAGATATTCAACCGCATCCCCTGATCGAATCAATGACTCATGTCTATTCACCGAATGAGCTCATGCAAACTGCCGCAATGTATTTACAAAAAACATCTACGCCTACCCCCCCCAATCTGTTACTTCCCATGCCTGATGGTCATCACCTCATTGATTTTTATCAACCAACGAGTGCCCAGGAATGGCAAGTCTTTTGGGAACAGCTAGTCTTAGGGATCAAACAGGAAAAATTGACCCAAGTACAATTGCTTCAATGCAAGAATGGCAACTTCTATAGTACCTATATTCATAAACAATTATTCAATACAAGCCTCATTCAGCGTATTTTCTCACCCAAAAAATCTCAACAAACTCAAAACCCGTCTTGGACCGAGTTTAGTCAGCAAGCTATTTGGCACCCCTATAAAACCGCTCCCAACGAATACTAGACTCTATGCACATCAAAGAACGTCCAATTAACCAAGAGGTATTGGAGCATTTAATTGAAAATGAGATCAGCCCTGTCATGGCTAAGTTATGGGCTAGCCGTGGCATTCATCATGCCTCAGAGCTGTCTTTACAAATCAACCAGCTGATCCCTCCAAATGATTTAAAAGGCTGCCAAGAGGCTGCGCAATATCTTGCGCAGGCCCTAGCTGAGAACCGAAAAATCGTAATCGTCGCAGATTATGATTGCGATGGTGCGACCGCATGCGCAGTCGGCATCCTGGGTTTAGAAGAGCTCGGTCAATCTTTTAATAGTCTGATTGATTTCATCGTACCAAATCGTTTCACCATGGGTTATGGACTTACACCCGAAGTGGTTGAATTAGCAGCCAATCGAAATCCTCGCCCCGAAATTATCATCACGGTTGATAATGGTATTGCCAGTATCGACGGCGTTGCCTATGCCAATCGCTTAGGAATCGATGTCATTGTTACCGATCATCACCTCCCGGCAGATGAACTCCCCAAAGCCAAGCATATTGTTAATCCAAATCAACCAGGGTGCACCTTTTCGAGTAAAGCTCTGGCTGGCGTTGGTGTCATGTTTTATCTCCTCCTCGCAGTTCGAGCTGAGTTACGAGATCATTACAAGCTGTTTACAAAACAAACACAACCGCAGCTTTTAAACTTATTAGATCTAGTCGCCTTAGGTACGGTCGCAGATGTTGCCCAGTTAGATCGAAATAATCGTATTTTAGTATCCGCTGGCCTCAAGCGAATCCGGCAAGGTCTGCTGTCACCTGGTATTGCAGCCCTCTTTCACATTGCAGGCAAAAGCCCAGGTGAAGCGAACACCTTTGATTTGGGTTTTAGTTTAGGACCACGCTTAAACGCAGCAGGCCGCTTAGCAGATATGACCCTCGGAATACAATGCCTACTGAGTAAAGATCTTACCCAAGCAAAGCGCCTAGCGCATGATCTCGACCAAATGAATCGCGAACGACGTAGTATCGAAAATGAGATGAAAGTAAGCGCTCAGACAACAATGGCCCAACTTTCAGTCGAAGGTCGCCATGCACTTACTCTCTTCGAGCCATCATGGCATCAGGGTGTAATTGGCATTCTAGCCTCGCGTTTAAAAGACCAGTACCACCGCCCAGTCATTGTATTTGCTCTTGCCGAAGAAAAAATGCCAGACGGTAAAGGCATTCTTAAAGGCTCTGGCCGATCGATAACTGGCTTTCACATGCGCGACGCGCTAGACTGGATCTCTAAAAAATATCCTCAGATGATTTTAAAGTTTGGTGGACATGCGATGGCAGCCGGCCTATCTATTTCCGAGGAAGATCTAGCATCTTTTGAACAAGCTTTTGCCAAAATAGCCCTGCAGTGGATTGAACCAGACGCCTTAAGTCGCACGATTATGCATGACGGAACACTCCCGCTTGCACATATGAATCAGCAATTCGCCGAGCAACTTTCTACAACTATCTGGGGGCAGGGATTTCCAGAACCGGTTTTTGTCGGCCGCTTTGAGGTAATCAAGCAAACCACCTTAAAAGGCCGTCACCTGAAGGTGGAACTCATGCCCATTGAAAACGGCTCAAGTAACCAAGACTCAAAATCAATCTCTGGTATTTGGTTTGGTCATTCTGAAAATCTTCCACCACAAACTTATCTGGCCTATCGTCTGCTCGTGGATCACTATCTGAATTATCCAAGACTACAGATCCATATCGAAACAGCATTTAATTAGATTTTACGGTTCTTAAAAACTTCTCTAAAAACGCCAGCACGCGCGAGGTATATTTTTAATAAGCATTTATTTGCTTACTAATAATGCCTGTGGCCGCTCAAAACAATTTCAAAAACTGCAAAAAGTTACTAAACACTCTATTTTGGCAAACTGGCATGGGCAAAGCTTTATAATACCTGTATGGAAGCCGAACGAATTAACTCACTACAGTCTCATCTTAACCTCTTACGTACCCGTGTTGTAGACCTTCGGGGGTATCTTTGACTTTGATAGTAAAAGTCAACGATTAATCGAGGTAAATCTTCAGTTAGAAGATCCCAAAGTTTGGGATGATCCTAAACAAGCACAAGCTTTGGGTAAAGAAAAAAAGATGCTTGATGGTGTAGTCAACACCATCACTAAACTCGATAGCGATCTAGATGGGGCAATTGAGCTCTTCGAACTAGCCGCTGCAGAATTAGATGATCAAACTCTTCAAGCGATCGAGGAAGATGAAAAAGCGATGGAATTCATCGTTGCAGACTTGGAGTTTCGTCGGATGTTTTCTAACCCGATGGACCCTTGTAATTGCTTTATCGATATTCAAGCCGGCGCTGGAGGGACTGAAGCCTGTGATTGGGCTAGTATGCTGCTTCGACAATACTTAAGATACTGTGAACGAAAAGGCTTTAAAGCTGAAATTCTAGAAGAGTCAGATGGTGATGTGGCTGGTATTAAAAGTGCTACGCTAAAAATTGACGGTGAATATGCTTTTGGTTTTTTGAGAACTGAAACGGGTGTCCACCGTCTCGTTCGAAAATCCCCTTTTGACTCCTCAGGCGGTCGACATACGTCCTTCTCAAGTATCTTTGTCTACCCAGAAATTGATGACTCCATCGAAATTGATATTAACCCAGCAGATATCCGAACAGATACCTACCGCGCGTCTGGCGCAGGCGGCCAACATATTAATAAAACTGATTCGGCAGTACGTCTAACGCATCTACCTACCGGTATCGTTGTTCAGTGTCAGAATGACCGTAGTCAACACCGTAATCGTGCTGAAGCAATGACAATGCTCAAGTCTCGCCTTTATGAGCATGAATTACGTAAGCGCCAAGTGGAGCAAGACAAACTAGAAGCCACGAAAACAGATGTGGGTTGGGGCCATCAAATCCGCTCCTATGTGTTAGACCAAAGTCGTATAAAAGATCTGCGCACGAATGTCGAGATATCCAATACCCAAAAAGTTTTAGATGGAGATCTTGACCCCTTTATTGAAGCTAGCCTCAAAATGAATGTTTAAAGCATTTTGCCCATTGACCTGAAAATTATTCTGCTATGAACGACCAAACACCTCTAGAGCAATCAGCCATCGACCCTAGTCTTCAGATCGATGAGAATCATCTCATCAATGAACGACGTGAAAAATTAGCCCGTTTAAGACAACAAGGTTTAGCCTACCCCAACGATTTTGTGCCAACTCACCTGGCACTCGAGCTGCACCAACAATTTAATGCACTCAATAAAGAAGAACTTGCAGATCAAGCGGTGTATGTCAAAATAGCCGGGCGCATGCTGCTCAAGCGCGTGATGGGCAAAGCTAGTTTTGCCACAGTCCAAGATCGTTCTGGACAAATCCAATTCTATATAAATGATAATGAGACTGGCGAAGAGTCGCATACCGCTTTTAAACATTGGGATATGGGCGATATCATCGCAGCAGAAGGCCTATTATTTAAAACCAATCGAGGTGAACTATCAGTTCAGGTAAAAATATTACGGCTATTAACCAAATCACTTCGCCCTCTGCCAGAAAAGTTTCATGGCCTAACTAGCCAAGAAATGAAATATCGGCAACGTTATGTTGACCTGATCGTCTCCCCCCAAAGCCGACAAACATTTATTACGCGGACTAAAGCCATCAACGCCCTGCGTGAGTTCATGCAAGAGGCAGATTTTATGGAGGTCGAAACGCCGATGTTACATGTCATACCAGGCGGCGCATCAGCCAAACCATTTATTACGCACCACAATGCTCTGGATATGGAAATGTTCCTGCGCATTGCTCCAGAACTCTATTTAAAAAGACTCGTGGTTGGAGGCTTTGAGCGCGTTTTTGAAATTAATCGAAATTTCCGAAATGAAGGGGTTAGCCCTCGTCATAACCCAGAATTTACGATGATGGAATTTTACGCTGCCTATACAGATTACCAGTGGTTGATGCAATTTACTGAAAACCTAATTCGTCAAGTCAGTCTAAAAATTCACAACACCGCCGTACTCAATTATCAAGGTCGTGAACTAGACCTTTCTGCCCCCTTCGAACGACTCACGATTACAGAAGCCATCTTGAAATATGCGCCAAAGTCTGGCAAAAACTATACCTCCGAACAAATCAACGACCGGTCGTTTATTCGTTCTGAATTAAAAAAATCTGGGCACAATATCGATGATCCCGCCATTATTCATGCCGGTCTTGGGGCCCATCAATTAGCGTTATTTGAAGTCTGTGCCGAAGAGCATCTATGGCAACCGACCTACATCATTGATTACCCCATTGAAGTAAGCCCCCTCGCGCGGGAGTCTGATACGCGACCTGGTATTACAGAACGTTTTGAGCTATTTATTACTGGCCGTGAAATTGCAAATGGATTTTCAGAATTAAATGACTCTGAAGACCAAGCGAACCGTTTTCAAAAACAAGTCGAACAAAAAGATGCTGGTAATGAAGAGGCCATGTATTTTGACCATGACTTTATCCGAGCCCTAGAATATGGCATGCCACCAACCGGTGGTTGTGGGATTGGCATTGATCGACTGATCATGCTCCTGACAGACTCAGCGAATATTCGGGATGTGATTCTCTTTCCACATCTGCGTCGTGAAGAAAATCTTTAAATAAAATAAGATCAAAGTACTGCCTATCATTTAATGATTTTCTCGAGCATGATTAATCGAGTATTTAGGAATCTCGACAACTAACTCCTGCTGTCCAACAATGGCCTGACAGGAAAGTCTTGATTTGGGTGTCAAGCCCCAGGCCCGATCCAGTAAATCATCCTCGTTCTCATCGCTAGGATCAAGCGACTCAAAACCCTCTCGCACAATTACGTGACAGGTGGTACAAGCACATGACATCTCACAGGCATGCTCAATAGAAATATCATTTTCTAATAAGGCTTCACACAGCGATGTGCCAGCAGGAACCTCCATCACAGCCCCTTCTGGGCAATATTCTTCATGCGGTAAGACAATTACTTGAGTCATAAATAATCCGTAAATTAGATTTCTGAAAGGTTCTTACCGGTTAACGCTCTGCGTATATTCGCATTCATCCTCTTGGCCGCAAATTCTTCAGTGGCTTGGGACAAAGCCTCAATCCCTGCGCGTAAAAGATCGATATTTTCTTGATCCTTTAATTCTCTTAAGGCTCCTAAATCCTTTTCAATTAAAGTCAATTCTGCATCATTTAATAAATGCTTATCAATTTGCAAAGCGCTGTCTACCGCATCCATTAAACGCTGCGCCTCAACTTGTTCTTCTCGTAAAGCTCTGAGTTGCATATCTTCAGACGCACTTGCAAAGCCCTCTGTCAACATACGCGCAATATCGCCATCCGCTAAGCCGTAACTCGGCTTGACATGTATCGAAGCACTGACGCCAGATTTTTCCTCCGCCGCACTCACTGATAACAAACCGTCAGCGTCCACTTGATAAGTCACCCGAATCCGAGCTGCTCCCGCAACCATTGCAGGGATATCTCTTAACTCAAAACGCGCTAGCGAACGACAATCCTCGGCTAACTCTCTCTCGCCTTGCAAAACATGCACAGCCATCGCTGTTTGACCATCCTTAAAAGTCGTAAAGTCCTGCGCCAAGGCAACCGGTATAGGTGTGTTACGTGGAATAATTTTTTCCACAAGACCACCCATCATCTCAACGCCAAGTGATAACGGGATGACGTCTAAAAGTAACCACTCATCATTTTTGTTTTTATTCCCCACCAGTAAATCTGCTTGGCGAGCAGCGCCTAGGGCAACTACTTCGTCTGGATTTAAATCATTGAGGGGCGCACGACCAAACAAGGTTTCTACAGCGTGTTGAACATGAGGCATTCGAGTCGCACCACCGACCATGACAACACCCTTGATGTCATCAAGGGATACCTTCGCATCTCGTAAGGCTTTTTTGACTGCTTGAATTGTTTTTTGGACAAAATCTTGCGTGAGCTGAAAAAAAGTTTCCTGAGAAATACTGATCTGTAGAGCACTTTTATTACTCAAAGTATGTTCTAACAAAACACCAGGATGAATACTTAAATTCTCCTTCGCATGCCGACATTTCAAAATTAAAGCTCGCTGATCTTCAGCAGTTAATTGTGTCAAATTAGACTCTTGCAGAACCATCTGAAGTAGGGCATGATCAAAATCGTCTCCACCAAGGGCAGAGTTGCCCCCCGTAGCAAGTACCTCAAAAATACCTTTACTTAATCGTAATATAGAAACGTCAAATGTTCCGCCACCTAAATCGTAAATCGCATAAATTCCCTCTGCCGCATGATCTAGTCCATAAGCCAAAGCAGCCGCTGTGGGCTCGTTGAGTAATCTCAAAACTTGAATCCCCGCTAACTCAGCAGCATCTTTAGTAGCTTGCCTCTGGGCATCATCAAAATATGCTGGCACAGTAATCACTGCACCTTCAATATCATCATTAAAAGTATCTTCTGCAAGTTGTCGCAGACGCGCTAAAATCTCGGCAGAAACCTCCACTGGACTTTTAATTCCAGCGACAGTTTGTAACTGCAACATACCAGGTGTGTCAATAAAATCATAGGGCAGTGATGTTTGATTCCCAATATCAGCTAGCGATCTACCCATGAAACGCTTTACCGAAATAATCGTATTTTTAGGATCTATCACAGCCTGCGCTAAAGCCTCATACCCGGCTTGCGTCTTACCACTAGGCAAATAACGCACTACTGATGGCAGAAAAGCCTGGCCACCCTCACTTAAAAGTACTTCGGGTAAGGCGTTTTTCATACTTGCTACTAAAGAATTCGTAGTTCCAAGATCAATACCAATTGCAATACGACGCTGATGGGGGTTACGAGACTGACCCGGTTCTGAAATTTGTAATAAAGCCATACAACCATTTACTCGTTCTGTAGTTAAATCAATGCACTAAGCCGATGATCTAATTCTTCTAAAAAACGCTCTAAAAATAAAGCGCAGCGTAATTTCTCTAAAGCTTTTTCAGGTGCTAAAGCCTCATCAAAGGCTTTTTCTATTTGCAACTGCCATTCCTTCTGAATGGCTTGTACTGCCTGTTGTAATGCTTCCAATTTGGAGAGATCGGACTTCGCGTCGTCTAATTCTTCGCGCCATTCCATTTGCTGTATCAAAAATGCTTTAGGCATTGCGGTATTCGTTTCTAACTGCGGATCCAATCCAGCTAATTGACACAAATAAAACCCCCTAGGAACCGGTTGCTTTAAGGTTTGATAGGCAGTGTTCGCATACGTCGTCATCTGTAAAGAACGACGTTTTTGCTGATCATCCTGGTTCACAAATTTATCAGGGTGGACCTCTTGCTGAATCGTTAAATAAGCCCGGTCGAGGACACTTCGGTCAATTTGAAACTGCCGCGGCAAGTTAAAAAAATCAAAGTAATCTGTAAAGCTACTAGACTCGGAACGATTCGCCGCAACCACACTCATCCTTCACATTCGGATTTTGAAATTTAAAGCCTTCGTTAAGTCCTTCACGGGCAAAGTCTAACTCTGTACCGTCTATATAAGGTAAGCTTTTGGGGTCTACAAAGACTTTAATTCCTTGTGATTCAAAAACAGCGTCATCCGCACTGACCTGGTCAACATATTCTAGCTCGTAAGCCAATCCAGAACATCCCGTAGTGCGAACTCCCAAACGTAAACCAATACCCTTCCCCCGCTTTTCGAGATTGCGATTAACGTGTTTGGCGGCTTTTTCAGTTAGACTAATCATTTTTATTTTTGGTGTTTTTCACGATAATCTTGCACCGCTGCTTTAATAGCGTCTTCAGCCAAAATGGAGCAATGAATCTTCACCGGAGGCAAGGCTAATTCTTGAGCAATATGCGAATTTTTAATCTCTAGAGCTTGATCCAATGTCTTTCCTTTCACCCACTCTGTGACTAAGGAGGATGAGGCAATGGCCGAACCGCAGCCATAGGTCTTAAATTTTGCATCTTCAATCACGCCAGCTTCGTTCACCCGAATTTGCAATTTCATCACATCACCACAAGCCGGCGCACCAACCATGCCAGTTCCAACTGCATCATCACCTTTTTCAAATGACCCCACATTGCGCGGGTTCTCGTAATGATCAACAACTTTTTCGCTATATGCCATGATTTTTCCTAAGTAAAAACTAAGTTAATGTGCCGCCCATTGGATAGTACTAATATCAATTCCATCTTTAAACATTTCCCAAAGAGGTGATAAGTCTCGTAGTTTGGCGATTTTTTCTTTCACTAAAGCAACCGTAAAATCAACTTCCTCAATCGTTGTGAAACGACCCACACTAAAACGAATAGAACTATGCGCCAACTCATCATTTCGACCTAAAGCTCTTAAAACAAAAGAAGGCTCTAAGGATGCGGATGTACAAGCCGAGCCAGATGAAATAGCAACATCTTTGAGAGCCATCAACATGGATTCGCCCTCTACATAATTAAAACTAACATTTAAATTGTGCGGTACACGTTGCGAAATATCGCCATTCAGATACACTTCCTCAATCGCACTAAGGCCAGTCCATAAACGATCACGGAGCATCCGAATACGTTCGTTCTCAGTCTCCATTTCCTCTCGCGCAATTTTAAAGGCCTCACCAATTCCAACAATTTGATGGGTCGGTAATGTGCCAGAACGCATCCCCCGCTCATGCCCACCACCATGAATTTGCGCCTCAATACGGATCCGCGGTTTACGCCTAACAAATAAAGCGCCTACCCCTTTTGGTCCGTAGGTCTTGTGCGCTGAAAAACTCATTAAATCCACTTTGAGTTCGGCTAAATTAATGGCAATCTTACCAGTGGCTTGAGCTGAGTCCACATGAAAAACAATGCCTCGCTCACGACATAGCTCACCTAGCGTTGGAATATCTTGAATCACACCAATCTCATTATTGACATACATCACTGACACTAAAATAGTGTCAGGTTGTAAGGCTTTTTTGAACACATCTAAGTCAATTAAGCCATCTTCTTGAACATCTAAATAAGTTACTGTAAAGCCTTCGCGCTCTAGTTCTCGGGTTGTGTCCAAAGTGGCTTTATGCTCTGTCTTTACCGTGATGATGTGCTTACCCTTGTCCTTATAAAAGTGCGCAGCACCCTTCAACGCTAAATTAATACTCTCAGTTGCTCCGCTAGTCCAAACAATTTCACGGGGATCGGCCCCAACCAACAAAGCGACCTGCTCACGTGCCTGCTCAACCGCATCTTCAGCCTCCCAACCAAATGCATGACTGCGCGACGCTGGGTTCCCAAACTGCTCTCGCAAAAAAGGAATCATTCGGTCAACCACTCTTGGATCTACCGGGGTAGTGGCTGAGTAATCCATATAAACTGGGAAATGCCTTGCACTAAACATTGGTAAGGGATTTAATTTTGGGGTGTTGGGGGCGTTCATAAAGGGTTCTTTTTTTGTTGGTAAATTTTGTTTAGTTGTTGGTTTTTCATTTCGCTGCTGTAAAAATTTTGCTGTGCTAAGTTTGTTGCGCCAAATTAAATACCGAGTTAACAATAAAACGTTTGGGTTGTTGATTAGCATTGCGATCCGAGTTAACTTTCGGATCAACGAGGTTTAAGCGGGCCTCTTTTCCACCTGAAGGCAACGGTGTCGACACTGGCTTACCTTTATTCACAAAAGGCGTCATCACCGCTACACCACGCTGTTCTTGCGAGGCGACTAAATCATACAAGGTAACCGACTGCAAATAATCGACCATTTTTTTATTCAAGTTAGACCATAAATCATGGGTCATGCATTGACTATGGTGATCGTCTTGGCCATGACAATTACCTTTGCCACCGCACTGTGTGGCGTCGATTGGCTCATCGACAGCAATAATAATGTCAGCCACAGTAATCGATTTATCGTCTCTAGATAGGGTGTAACCACCACCTGGGCCACGCGTACTCTCAACAATCGCAACGCGCCGTAACTTGCCAAACAATTGCTCTAAATAAGATAGAGATATACGTTGTCTTTTACTAATTCCAGCTAAGGTCACAGGACCCTCGGACTGGCGCATTGCCAAATCAATCATCGCAGTTACAGCAAACCTACCTTTTGTTGTCAATCTCATAATGTCTTTTCTTTCATCTATTTAGCTAAAATCCAGATTGGTGTCTGGCGCCTCTAAATCTCTCCTCGGATTGGGTAATACCCTATGGATTAACTCAAGTATAACAAATACCTGAGCATTTTGCTCAAGTGTCTTGAAGAGGCCAATATTCTCTAAATAGTGGGGTGATCAGGTGCGGCGGCACCAAAGGCCATAGCTCGAACTTTACTCAAGCGGTCTCTCGTAGAAGCAGCTTTTTCAAACTCTAAATTTCGCGCAAAATCCACCATTTCTTTTTCTAATCTCTTGATTTCCTTGGATAAATCTCGCTCATTCATCTCTTCATACTTGGCTTTTTCTTTTTGATTTTGCCACTGAACCTTCTCAGCATCAACGTCATAAACTCCATCAATGATGTCTTTTATTCGCTTAGAAACCCCACGGGGAGTAATCCCATTTTCTAAGTTAAAGGCCGTTTGTTTTTCACGCCGTCGCCCAGTCTCAGCCATCGCTTTACGCATCGACTCAGTGATTCGATCCGCATACAAAATTGCCTTGCCGTTGACATGCCGAGCAGCCCGACCAATCGTTTGAATTAAACTGCGCTCAGATCGTAAAAAACCTTCCTTATCCGCATCTAAAATCGCCACTAAGGAAACTTCTGGAATATCCAAGCCCTCACGCAGTAAATTGATGCCAACTAATACATCAAACATGCCTAATCGTAAGTCCCGGATAATTTCTACCCGTTCAACCGTATCAATATCAGAATGAACATAACGCACTCGAATACCGTTATCGGATAAAAAATCCGTTAACTGTTCAGCCATCCGTTTCGTTAAAACAGTCACCAAAACACGCTCATTTTGATCTACTCGAACTTGAATTTGATCTAATAAATCGTCGACTTGAGAACTGGCTGGCAAAACCTCAATCATCGGATCCACAAGGCCGGTCGGTCGAACTAATTGTTCAACCGTGTTACTGGTTTTTTGATGTTCATAATCGGCTGGGGTGGCACTGACAAAAACTGTCTGACGCATCTTCGACTCAAACTCAACAAACTTTAAGGGGCGGTTATCTAAGGCCGAAGGTAAACGAAAACCAAAATCAACCAAAGTTACCTTACGGGCTCGGTCACCGTTATACATCCCATTAAATTGTCCAATCAAGACGTGCGACTCATCTAAAAACATCAGTGCATCTTGCGGCAAATAATCAATCAAGGTCGGTGGTGCCTCGCCAGGCAACGCACCTGATAAATGCCGTGAATAATTTTCAATCCCTTTACAAAATCCAAGTTCTGCCAACATCTCTAAATCAAAGCGGGTACGTTGCTCTAGACGCTGCGCCTCGACTAATTTATTATCTTTAAGTAATTCCGCAACGCGCTCTCTAAGCTCCACCTTAATTAACTCAACGGCTTTTAAAACAGTATCACGCGGAGTCACATAGTGCGATCCTGGATACACCGTAAAACGCGCTATTTTTTGCTTAATCCTGCCCGTCAATGGATCAAAAAACTGTAAACGATCTATTTGCTCATCAAATAATTCAACCCGAATCGCTAGCTCATTGTGCTCAGCTGGAAATATATCAATCGTATCCCCTCGGACCCGAAAAGTGCCGCGAGAAAAATCCACCTCATTACGTTCGTACTGCATTGCAACTAAGCGCTGTATCAGCTCGTGCTGATTTATTTTATCGCCTTGCCTTAAGGTCAAAACCATCCGGTGATAATCACCTGGATTACCAATTCCATAAATGGCTGATACGCTGGCAACAATGATGACGTCGCGGCGTTCTAAGAGGCTTTTCGTGGCTGATAAACGCATTTGTTCAATATGCTCATTAATCGATGAATCCTTTTCAATAAATAAGTCGCGCGTCGGAACGTATGCCTCAGGCTGGTAATAGTCGTAATAACTCACAAAGTACTCGACCGCGTTGCGTGGAAAAAATTCACGAAACTCACTGTACAACTGCGCCGCTAAGGTTTTATTCGGAGCAAAAACAACTGCTGGGCGCCCCATCTGGGCAATAACATTGGCCATCGTATACGTTTTACCAGACCCAGTTACGCCTAACAGCGTTTGATACGATAAACCATCATTAATTCCCTCAATTAAGCCAGCAATCGCGGTTGGCTGGTCGCCAGCAGGCAAAAAGGGTTGATACAAAATAAAGTCTGATTCTGGAAACTGGATTAATTTAGATTCGTCTAATGCCGGTGTAGCTATCGGAGTTTGATGTGACTTCGATACAGCTTTTGCTTTAGATTGTCGGGAGGCCATCTTGGACTTGAGTAAAATACAATAGAATGATGAATAACTTTTAATTATGCATTTTTTTTAATTTTTTGGATGTTTCTTCAATTTTTTCAATTCTCTTTTTGAGAACTCATTCATATTGACATTCCAACCTACATATCTATCCACCTTTCCAACCCTTTTGCCCATTTAAAACCCCTAATGAACTTATTCAAAGCTGTTGAGCTAGCCCCAAGAGATCCAATCCTAGGACTTTATGAGACATTCAATGCGGATACCCGATCAGATAAGGTCAATCTAGGCGTCGGAGTCTACTTTACAGAGGACGGTAAGATTCCGCTCTTACGCGCTGTCCAAGTGGCTGAGAAAATGACTTTAGAAAACCCCGTAGCCAGGGGATATTTACCAATTGAGGGCATAGCCTCCTATAACAAAGGCGTACAACAACTGCTCTTTGGTAACGACCATCCTTTAGTCCAAAGTGGCAAGACTACAAGTTTTGAAGCCTTAGGCGGCACTGGAGCCCTAAAAATCGGTGCAGACTTTATTAAAAGACTCAAACCTCAAGCAATCGTCGCGATTAGCGACCCAAGTTGGGAAAATCATCGTGCACTATTTGAGGCAGCAGGCTTTGAGGTTATCAACTACCCCTACTACGAACCTCTAACGAGGGGAGTTGCCTTTGATCAAATGCTTAACTCCCTAAACCATCTAGCGGCAGATACAGTGGTCGTTCTGCATGCTTGCTGCCACAATCCAACAGGTGCTGATTTAAACAAAACACAGTGGCAGCAAATTGTTCAGATCTGCGCTGCAAAAAATTTAATTCCCTTTTTAGATCTGGCCTACCAAGGCTTTGCCGACAGCATCCAAGAAGATGGCCTCGCTGTGCAATTATTTGCCGATTCGGGCCAATCTTTTTTTGTTTCAAGCTCTTTTTCTAAATCATTTTCACTCTACGGTGAGCGCGTTGGCGCACTCACCGTTATTACACAAAATAGTGATGAAACAATTCGTGTTGCCTCACAAATTAAGCGGGTAATTCGAACAAATTATTCAAATCCACCTACCCACGGGGCAACGGTCGTTGCGAAGATTTTGAACTCGCCAGAATTGCGTGCGATGTGGGAAGAGGAGTTAGCCCAAATGCGCGACCGCATCAAACAGATGCGCTATCAATTAGTCGAAGAACTGAAAATTGCCGGCGCAAGTAAAGACTTTAATTTCATCAAAGATCAACGCGGTATGTTCTCCTACACCGGACTGAACAAAAATCAAGTCGACCGACTAATCACGGAGTTTGGGGTCTATGCAGTCGGTACGGGAAGAATCTGTGTAGCCTCTTTAAATACTAAAAATGTCAAACATGTGGCCCAAGCCATCGCCGCTGTTTTGTAAAAAAGTTGAAATTTTAGAAAATTATTGAAAATTCAAGCCTTTACAAAGTGTTTCACAGTGTAAAGTTTACTTAACAATTTTCAATGGAAAATTTACTTTACTTTGTATTAAACTGGTGTAATATGTGTTGAATATGATTAATTGTTGCATTGCAATAAGTATCTTTTCCTGTCCTTTGAGATACGCCACATCATTGTTTAAATACTAAAGAGGGAATCGTAGATGCTGTACCATTTTCAAGAGTTCCAACGAGCGATGCTCGAGCCAGTTAGCTCATGGGCTCAAACTACCGCTAAAGCCTTTACTAATAAAACCAATCCCCTGTCTTTTATGCCCACCTCCCAGCGAATTGCTGCAGGCTATGAACTACTCTATCGGCTGGGTAAAGACTACGAAAAGCCAGAGTTTGGTATCAAACAAATACCAGCATATGGTAAAAAAGTAGCGGTAACTGAATACGCAGAAATAGAAAAACCTTTTTGTCGACTTTTACGCTTCAAACGTTTTTCTGATGACATCGATGTCATCAAAGCAATGAAAAAAGACCCTGTTGTGCTAGTTGTTGCACCTCTGTCTGGACACCATTCTTCACTTCTTAGAGACTGTGTAAGAACTTTACTTCAAAATCATAAGGTTTACCTTACCGATTGGACTGATGCGCGACTCGTACCATTAAAAGATGGCAATTTCCATCTAGATGATTATGTCCGCTATATCCAAGAGTTTATCCGCCACATCGGAGCAGAGCATCTGCATGTCATATCAGTTTGCCAACCAACTGTGCCGGTCCTAGGCGCAATCTCCTTAATGGCAACAAATGGTGAAGTTACACCCGCAACAATGACGATGATGGGCGGACCAATTGATGCCCGTAAATCACCCACTGCCGTCAACTCACTAGCCGTCACCAAATCCTATCAGTGGTTTGAAAATAATGTGATCTTTACCGTACCCACCAATCATCCGGGCGCCGGCAGAAAAGTCTATCCAGGCTTCTTGCAACATACTGGCTTTGTCGCCATGAACCCTGATCGTCATATGCGCTCCCATTGGGATTACTTCCAAGATCTCATTAAAGGCGATACCGATGATGCAGAAGCACACCGAAAATTTTATGATGAATATAATGCTGTCCTTGATATGGACGCAGCATACTACCTTGATACAATTAAGACCGTTTTCCAAGACTTCGCTCTACCACTTGGTACCTGGGAAGTCGATGGGCAACTTGTTAAACCGCAAGATATCAAAAAAACTGCGCTCCTGACGGTCGAAGGTGAGCTCGACGATATCTCAGGGAGCGGTCAAACTAGTGCTGCAATTGCAATTTGTAGAGGTGTGCCACATGCCAATAAAGTTTCCTTTGAAGTAGAAGGTGCTGGTCACTACGGAATATTCTCAGGTAAACGCTGGCGAGAAATTGTCTACCCACAGATTAGTGCTTTTATTCGTAAACATACTAGATCAACTCCAGTAAGATCTCTTGCAAAGAAACAAGTCCTTGTAACAAAACAACTGCAGCCACAAACTGTTACAAGAACAAGACCCCAATCCGCTAGAAAAGCATAAATCAAATTCGCTCAAAAAAAAACTTCTTGAGCGAATTAACCCTTCTGAAGTTTGTTAAACTCGGGTTGTGACTACACCTAACAATCGATTGACAAATGGGGATCTCCTCATAGAACAACTCGACCAAACTCTGCCACAAACGCAGTGCACTAAATGTGGTTTCCCCGACTGCCACGCCTATGCTACTGCTATGGTAAAAGAAGGGGCACTAGCAAATCGTTGTCCTCCAGGCGGTCAAGAAGGAGTCATTCGCCTGACAAAAATCTTGCAACACGCCCCAACAAACTTAGATGTAACCCGAGGGCCAGAACGCCCCAGGCCAGTGGCTGTAATCAACCCCATGCAATGTATTGGCTGTACTCTTTGCATCAAAGCTTGCCCAGTTGATGCTATAGTGGGCGCACCCAAACAACTCCATGTGGTCATAGAAGATCGTTGTACTGGTTGCGACTTATGTGTTCCACCGTGCCCAGTAGATTGTATTGATATGGTGGTGCAATCTCCTGATCTGACTGGCTGGAATGCCTGGTCACCGATCTTGGCACTGCAAGCTAAAAACCATTACCAGACAAGAAAGTTACGAATTCTGCGGGAAGAAAAAGATCTTTTAAAACGGCAAGCAAGTAAAGCTGCCGCTAAACTAAAAAAACTTGCTCTTGAAAAACCTGCTGATTCTAAAGAATTAGATCGAAAAAAAGCGATTATTCAAGCAGCTATGGCGCGCGCCAAAGAAAAATTAAACACCCCTTCAAATTAATCGATTTAAAGACTCTAGATATAAATCCATATCAGGCGCTGTGCCTTGTTGTTGGGCTTGCCAAAGAACCTGCGCTAAACATTCCATCATCGCATGTTGCGCTGAATGCTCAGAATCAAGTCGTAATGTTAACTGCTGACTAATACCCCGAATCCCAACCGGCTGATTAATTTGTACCTGCTCAGACAAACTCATATGCATGGACAAATGTAAAAAAGGATTGGTTTGTCCATTCTCAACAGAAAAATCTGCCTCTTTAGCAGCGTCTATTTGATTCAAGATGACATGATATTCTGGGTGCTCTACCATCCAACGCGCCGCAATTGACTCTAGAGGAGTTAAAATCCCACTTGCTTGTTGCTTGAGCCATGCATGACAAAAAAATTCTCTGACGTCTTCTTTACTGGGCGAGAAGAGACTCATTGGGAAGTTCGCTTAGCAGTCTTTTTGACCTGAACTACCGTTTTTTTAACCACAGTTCGCTTTTGAGGATTCGACAGGCGAACTCCTTGAGACGTTTTTTCTTTCTTCAGGCTGTCTTGGTTGTTATGCAGAGTTCCAGTAACGCCCTTCCCATGATGACTTCTTGCAGGACTCGCCAGCTTATCGCGGACCTTGTTAGCGATCGATTTAGAAGCTACTAATCCGCTACCCTTCAAAACGCCTTTCAACTTGTTGGATTGTTTATCTTTAAACTGACAAACAGGCTCAACAGGACAGGCCTCGCATTGGGGGCTGCGCGCTTTACATGTATAACGCCCTAATAAAATTAACCAATGATGTGCGCCCATCAAGTATGGTTTTGGTACACGCTTGAGTAATTGTTTTTCGACCTCCAAGACATCTTTGCCAGGTGCTAAACCAGTTCGATTTGATACCCGAAATATATGCGTATCTACAGCCATCGTAGGCTGTTTAAAGGCGGTGTTTAAAACTACATTGGCAGTCTTACGGCCAACCCCAGGCAAACTTTCCAATGACTCTCTATTCTGGGGTACCTCACCACCAAATTGCTTTATTAAGATTTCGCAAGTTGCAATTAAATGCTTTGCTTTAGTTCGGTACAGTCCAATAGTTTGAATGAAAGGCACTAAACCATCTTCGCCTAATGTAAAAATCGCCTGTGGAGTCCTTGCAACTGCAAATAATTTTCGGGTGGCTTTATTGACAGAAATATCTGTTGCCTGAGCAGATAAAAGAACAGCAGCTAATAACTGAAATGGGCTGGCATACTCTAATTCAGTTTGTGGGTTTGGATTATTTTTCTCCAAAGTATGAAAAAAAGCTTCACGTTGAGCTAAGGTCATTAAACGAGTCACCATTTTTACCCCTCTAATTGTTGCTCTTGAATATGCCGCATCAACAACTGCTCATCAGACTGTCTTTGACTTACTTTTTCCGCTGATATCTCCCGTTGTCGCTGACCCCAAATTGGTAATGGGAAGTAAGAGTCATCAAGCCAACGGGGAATGATATGCCAATGTAAATGAGGCACTACATTTCCTAAAGACGCTAGATTGATCTTATCCGGATGCATCATCTGACGGACTGACTCCTCAACGAAGTAAACCGCCCGCATGAAATCATTTCTAGGTGAGATCTCTAAGTCCGTCATCTCTACAACGTGATCGTTCCAAATCACGCGAATCAAACCTAAAAATTCTGGTTCACGCGGCGCAACAATTCGATACTGCTTAGTTCGCACTAAACAAATGCCACCATCATCTATACACAAAGGACAATCGACTTTTTTCATACGCTTAGTGTACCCAATCTCATTTCCTAGGAAATCGGTTTGAGTGACATTTGATGATTGAGGTTGTAACGATTGAGCTGTGAAGCAACCAAAATAGCTCCTAGTTGGAAAAAGGCAATCGCATAAAAAATCATCTGCGGATTTTTCCAATCCATAATTAAACCAAATAAAATGGGGCCGGTTGCACTTCCAAGATCAATACCAGAATAAACCATTCCAAAGACGCGGCCTGATGCGCCAGGTGGTGTGGCAGCCCGCACCATCAAGTCTCGCGCTGGGCCAGCCATACCAGAGCCAAAACCCATTAAAGCAAAAATAATGGGGACACACCAGCCCGGAAAAACTCCAACACCAGCAATAATTGCCATCACCCCAGAAACTAAAAATGATGTAGTAATCACTCGATCCGGTTGGGCAATCTTCGCCGCAACAAAACCCCCAGCGACCAAACCAAGAGCACTACTCACCATAAATAATGTATAGGAGGTTGCTGTCACACTGATTGGAATTTGATAAATATCGACAAGAGCCGTCGAAGAAAAACTTTGTATCCCCGCAAAACTAAAAGCCGTAAAAAAGAAAAATAACCAACTCATCCAAATGCTCGGTAATTTCAAAACAGATAGCACCGTCAGTGAATGCGGCGTGACCTCCAAGTCCTGCCTTGACTTCATATCATTGATGGTCTCACGACGATAAATGAGTACGCATAAAACTAACAAAGCTAAAACTGCAGCACCAAAAATAGCCATGCGCCAACTATCAAATAAAGCCGTCAAACTTAATAAAAATAATGGTGCCATCGCCCAACCAGCATACCCCGTAATTCCGTGCATTGAATAAGCGTGGGGTAAATTTTTAGGTAATACTAATTGATTCATTAAGGTGTAGTCAACCGGATGAAAAACGCCATTACCCATTCCAGCAACACCAATTCCTAGGAGTAAAAAGGTGTAAGAATTAGCCATTCCTAATATAAATGCGCCACTAATCAATAAAAGCATTCCAATAAAGAGGATTGGTCTTGCGCCATGTCGGTCCACCCAAATACCACTTATTGCTTGTACAACGGATGAACAAGCATAAAAGACCGTCATCAATAATCCTAGTTCGGAATAACTCAGATCAAACTCCTCCTTAATCCAAGGAAATAAAGGCACAAGGATCAAATGAAAAAAATGGGAGATGCTGTGGGCTAAACCAATTAAGCTAATTAATTCAACATCTTTTTTTAGAACTGTCATTTCATCATTTTAACTGCTTACAATTAAGGTCGTACAAACCGAATCAATCCTCTATGCTTTATCTTTTACGATGATATTGAAATACGATCGAAATTATCAACCTGGTAGAGTTTCCTAATTTTATTTGATATGATGGTTTTTATAAGAATATAAGGGGCTAACCATGTCAACGAACCGAAGAGACTTCCTAAAATCAACCGGGGCTGCTGCGCTGTTTGTCAACGCCCCTAGTGATTTAATTACATCTGCCGCAAATGCCAAACCGCAAGTAGCTGGTTCTTGGGACTTTGGCTCAGTAAAGCATATCTTACCAACAGTAAGTGATTCTGAAATATTAATCAAACTATCATTAGATTCACAAAAAAATCCCCCCGTATTAAAAGTCGGTAGTCATACTGTCATTGGAAAGATGACCGACACGAAAGGTGAGTTCTGGCAATTTTTTATTAAAAATCTCAAGCCCTCGCAAACTTATCAACTTAGCCTAAAAAATAGTCAAGGTAAAGCCTTATGCCAACCCTGGGAGTTGGCAACATTTCCAGCTAGAGACTCAAATCCAACTCAATTTAGAGCCCTTTTTATATCCTGCGTAGGGGGCCATGAAGCTGTCGGACAATTCTTATCTCCAGCTATTCGTAATCGTTTGCTGCGAAGGGCCCTGAGCTTTAAACCACAAGCAGCCATCGTCAATGGTGACCATGTATATTGGGACCTCTTATCGCCTAATACAGCGAAAACCTATGCCCAATCGCCAGAAGCAATTCAAATCGCTGGAAAATTTGATCGCGCAGGTCTAGTCTTGGGAGGGGATAATGAGAGTGTCCTTAAAAAAGCCGCTGGCCCTCAAATCGCACCAGTGTACGGCGCTGACTTTAGATCCACGCCAGTATTTTTCCTACAGGATGATCATGATCATTTTGATAATGATGATGCCTTTGATGAAATTGTAACCTTCCCACCATCTTTTTTTATGTTGCAACTAGCCCGCGCTACACAGTCTATGTTCTACCCAGAATTTTTGGCGGATGCATCTAGACCAAAAGGGCTTCCATTCTCTTTTGCAGCTGACCGCCCTGAAGGCGTCTCAGAAAGCTTTGGTACTGTTCGATTTGGCAAATTGGCTGAAATCGTTCTATATGACGTCAGAAGAACCGCAACTCTCGCTGGACCCTCCGCTGTATATGTAGCGCCTGAAGTCGAAAATTGGTTAGTAGATCGTACTAAAAGTAATGAGGTTCGGCATTTAATTCATGCACCATCTAACCCCCCCGGCTGGTCTGCTGGTAAATGGGGGGAGTGGTATCCGGATGTTTTAGGTGCTGATAAAAAATTAACTGTGTCAACTCCAAAGCCCTATTGGCAAACTGGCTGGCTTAAACAGCATGATCGATTAATGCAAACACTTGCTAATAACCAAATGAGACCGCCTCTAGTTATTAGTGGTGATATGCATTCAATTGCACTGGGGTCCATGACAAGGACAAGTAATTATGATTTGAGTAAAAATCCAGTCAATGTGGCCTTATCAGGAACTGGTGGAACTCGCCCAGCAGGATGGCCATCAAGCGGCTGGCGAAAAACACCAGCACTACCATCCCAGGTTCTTGATTTCACCGAAGAAGTCAAGCCGATTGAACAGCATGGCTTTACTTTAGTTGATTTCACAGCCAATAAAATAGTCCTTAGTTTTTTTAAGTGGGATGTCAATAAACAATCCGTTGAAGAAATTGATGCACTAGTCCCGTTTTATGTCAAAGAATTACCCAGAGCATAAAAGAATCAGGCTACCATTTGATCGCATATGACCTACGCGTCAAATGCTAATGCACTTGACGCGTAAAAATAAACTCATTGCCGTCAACATCAACAGGAATGACATCATTAGGACCAAACTTGCCCTCTAAAATTAAACGTGAAATGGGGTTTTCAATCGCCTGCTGAATCGCTCGTTTGAGTGGCCTGGCACCAAAAATTGGATCAAATCCGGCTTCTGCAAGCTTAATAATAGCCCTGTCACTTACCTCTAATTGCATATCCATCTTCGCTAAACGCATACTCAGGCGCTGTAACTGAATCTTCGCAATTGCACTAATCTCTAATTGACTGAGCGCATGAAAGACAACAACTTCATCAATACGGTTTAAAAACTCTGGGCGAAAATGATCCTTCACTTCTGACCAAACAGCGGCTTTAATGTCTTCTTGTGGCTTACCCACCATCGCCTGAATTATGCTCGCAGCTAAATTACTCGTCATGACAATCACCGTATTTTTAAAGTCTACAGTGCGGCCCTGACCATCTGTCATGCGACCATCATCCAAAACCTGTAACAACACATTAAATACATCTGGGTGCGCTTTTTCTACCTCATCTAAAAGAATCACACTATACGGCTTTCTTCGAACCAACTCGGTTAGATATCCACCCTCTTCATAACCAACATATCCCGGAGGTGCACCAATTAAACGCGAAACACTGTGTTTTTCCATAAACTCGCTCATGTCAATCCGAATCATGTGCTCATCACTATCAAATAAAAAGCCGGCTAAGGCCTTACATAGCTCAGTCTTACCGACCCCAGTTGGTCCTAAAAATAAAAAGGATCCATACGGACGCCCCTCATCGGATAGCCCAGCGCGTGAGCGACGAATCGCATTAGAAACTGCCAAAATAGCATCATCTTGTCCAACTACCCGCTCATGTAAATACTTTTCCATGATGAGTAATTTATCTCTCTCACCTTGCATCATCTTTGCTACCGGAATACCCGTTGCTCTAGAAACTACCTCAGCAATTTCCTCAGCACCTACATGTGTTCTTAATAATTGATTCTTGACGGGCAATTTACCTGTCTTCTCTGCTTTAGCTGCTGTTTTTAATTGATTCTCCAACTCAGGTAATTGGCCATACTGCAATTCGGCCACCTTATCTAACTTCCCTTCACGCTGCCACTTCACCATCTCAGCCCGAACGCGATCAATTTCTTCCTTAATGTGCGCAGTGCCTTGTGCAGCACCCTTTTCAGCTTTCCATATTTCTTCTAAATCAGCGTACTCTTTACCTAATTTTTCAATCTCCTCTTCAATCAATGCATAACGCTTAATCGAGGATTCATCTTTTTCTTTTTTTACCGCTTCACGCTCAATTTTTAATTGAATCATCCGGCGCTCTAATTTATCCATTACCTCAGGCTTAGAATCAATCTCCATCTTGATGCGCGCTGCGGCTTCATCAATTAAATCAATTGCCTTATCTGGTAAAAATCGATCTGTAATATACCGGTGCGACAGTTCCGCTGCAGCCACAATGGCAGGATCCGTAATCTCAACACCATGGTGTAATTCATAACGTTCTTGTAAGCCTCGTAAAATGGCAATGGTCGCTTCTACACTAGGCTCATCGACTAATACTTTTTGAAAACGCCGCTCAAGTGCAGCATCCTTTTCAATATACTTTCGATATTCGTCTAAAGTAGTCGCTCCAATACAATGTAACTCTCCCCTGGCTAAGGCAGGCTTGAGCATATTACCGGCGTCCATCGACCCTTCAGCCTTACCAGCACCAACCATCGTATGAATCTCATCGATAAACACAATTGTTTGCCCCTCATCCTTGGCAATATCCGATAAGACAGCTTTTAAACGTTCCTCAAACTCCCCACGAAACTTTGCCCCAGCTAATAACAAAGCCATATCTAAAACTAAAACACGTTTATTTTTTAATGATTCCGGCACCTCACCATTGATGATCCGCTGCGCTAATCCTTCTACGATGGCCGTCTTCCCGACCCCAGGCTCCCCAATTAAAACTGGGTTATTTTTGGTCCGTCGCATTAAAATTTGTATCGCACGACGAATCTCATCGTCCCGTCCGATCACCGGATCAAGCTTGCCCAATCGAGCCCGCTCGGTTAAATCAATGGTATATTTTTTTAAGGCTTCTCTTTGAGACTCAGCGTCATTGCTTTGCACAGTTTGACCGCCTCGAACTTGAGCAATACTCTGCTCTAAATTTTTACGATTCAAGCCAGCTAACTTAGCCGCCTTACCAAGCTCACTCTGATCATCCGCTAATACTAAAAAAAATAATTCCACGGCAATAAATTCATCACCTTTCTTACTGGCTTCTTTTTCCGCAAGATTTAACCAGCTTAGTAAATTCCTACCAACCTGCACATCTCCGTGTGCTACCACTTGTGGAATTTTTTTAGCAAGGGTATCTACCGCTGTACCCAAAGCTCCCAAGTTAACCGCCGAGCGGGTTAAAAGACTTCGAATACCGCTATCCTGATCTTGTAAAAAAGCCTGTAAGACATGCTCGGGCTCTATAAACTGGTTATCAGCTTGGACGGCTAAACTCTGAGCTTGCGCAAGGGCTTCTTGAAACTTGGTCGTCAATTTTTCAATTCGCATATCAAACTCCGTAATCGAGATTTGTTGGTTTATATACTACTAACATACGCCCATATTTTGAAATTTCAAGAGCAGACTTAAAATAGAAGGATGAATATTGATTCGCATCAAACAAAAACGTGGTTTGTCTATTTGCTTCGCTGCCAAGACGGCACCCTTTACACGGGGATTACGAATGATCTAAATCATCGACTAGCAACGCATAATGCAGGCTTGGGCGCTAAATATACGCAAGGCAGAAGACCAGTTGAATTGCTTGCCTATCTTGCACAAACGAATCGATCAAGTGCATTAAAGATTGAACTACTTGTTAAAAAACTACCAAAAATGAAGAAAATACTATATTTTGAATCACAAAGCACGCAAGAGATTCTAAAATAGCCAATAACTCACTTTCACTTTTAAAACTCTTCAGCTCAAACAAAATACCTGTTATATGTCAAAACGTATTCTTTTCGTGTGGGCTTTATTGTATTGTGGTCTTTGTGCAGAAATACCATCTGCTTATGCAGATACGAGCAATATCAATTTAAAACGACAAGCAAATGCTTTTATGATGATTATGGGTTATTCGCTAACCCCAGATGTGACAACCGGCTCTTTATCAATCTCGGATAATGCTACGAATAATCCAGGCCTACAAATGACCTCCCTAGGAGGCGGTGGCACAATCAGTGAGAGTACGCCCATATACCTTGAGGGTACTATCGCTTTAAATCGCTATGACCCAACTTTTATTTTAAGTGGTGGGACCACCTCAGAATCTATTCCCGTTAAATGGACTAGCATCTCCGCTACTGGCGGTATTGGATATAGTTTTTCTTTAACCAAAGAGTGGCGTATCATCCCCGTATTTAATCTCAGCATAGGTCATGTAGAAAGTGATCTTTCAGTGTTAGCGCGCGTTGCAGAAGATCGAACCGGAATCAATTTTGATTTCTTAAAAGGCGGCAGACTCAATGCACTTGGCCTAGGTGGTTCAGTCATTTTGGATTATGAAGACTATCATCCTGAACAAGAAATCGATATCGAACTGCGCTATACAAATATTCAACTCAATAGCTATCAAAGTTCAGAAGCACTCGAAGGGCAGGTCAACTCACAAAGCGTAAACCTATGGACTCGGCGCCGAACCCCAACCAACTTCACACTATTTGACAAACCAATTCGCCATGTCATGGAATTCGCGCACACCCAATTCTTAGGTGATTTACGGGGTGCGCTAGGCTTTAACTCACTATCATCAATTGGTACTGGCCTTGAGCTAAATATCAAGGACTACCCACTTTTTTTCGAACGCGCCAGAGTAATGGCACGATTTCAATTTGGGGCTAATGTGACCGGTTGGTCATTAGGTTTTGCCGCAAGTTTTTAATGGTCTGCAAGCGTATTTCAAGCTAAATTTGCCATTTTTTTAAGCGCTCATCGTCCGTTATGCGCGCATCTACCCAATGCGCACCATTTGGTGTTAATTCTTTTTTCCAAAAGGGCGCTGAAGTCTTTAAATAGTCCATGATAAATTCGCATGCAGCAAAGGCATCACCGCGGTGCGAACTGGCTACAGCAACCAAGACGATCTGCTCCCCAGGACGTAAATCTCCAACCCGGTGGATCACCGTCGCGTTCAAAATCTGCCAACGCGCTTGCGCTTGATCCAAAATATTGGCGAGCGATTTTTCTGTCATACCCGGATAGTGCTCTAACACCATCCCCTCAATCTTCTGACCGAAGTGTTCATCGCGAACAGTCCCTACAAAGACATTAATGCCACCAATCTGAGGTAAGTCCACGCGAAGTAATTCTAATTCCTTGGATACATCAAAGTCTTCTTCCTGAATTTGAATTTTCATCGAACTTAACCACCCGTTACCGGTGGAAAAAAAGCTATTTCTGCACCATCCTCAAGCAAGGTAGTAGACTCAACCATCACCTGGTGCTGAGCAGCTCGCATGTTCTGCTGAGGAGCAAATATCTCATCCCAACCAGGGGAATACTTAGCTAACTCTAAACGCAAGTCACCAATCGTCTTGACCTCGTGCGGCAGATCCAAACTCATCTGACTCACGCCTAACTTCTCTCTTAAAGAGGCAAAAAATTTGACTTGTATATGCATCAGGCAAACCTAGGATAAAAGTTGTGAAAAAGGAATGTAAGTCACTAAATCACCGCGCAAGATTTTTTGACCAGGAGCGACGTCAATTAAGCCATCACCCCACGCAGCACTCGTTAAAACACCCGAACTTTGATTCAAAAAGAGTTCTAAATTACCTGATTCATTCACCCGCACACGTAAAAACTCGTTTCGCCGATCTGGCTTTAGCCAGTCAAAGTCTGCACACAATCTTAGTTGGGGGATCGGTCTTGATACCCGACCTTGTAATACCTGCACAAATGGCCTTACAAACAACAAAAAAGTTACAAAGCTAGAAACAGGATTTCCTGGTAAGCCCATAAACCAGGCTTCTTGCGCAGTATCGGCTTTTCTAATAGCTCCAAACGCTAATGGCTTTCCAGGCTTCATGGCAATCTGCCACATATCTAATCGCCCCTCAGCACTGACAGCAGGCTTAATATGATCCTCTTCACCCACCGAAACACCACCAGAAGTCACAATCAAGTCATGCTCCAATGCAGCTAAACGTAAAGTTTTTTGCGTAGCTGCTAAGGTGTCAGGCACAATACCAAAATCAGTTGCTTGGCAACCAATCGCCTTTAAACACCCTAGAAGAGTGTCTCGGTTTGAGTTATAAATACCCCCTGGCTTTAATGGCTGACCCGGTAAAGTTAATTCATCACCAGTAAAAAATACAGCAACCTTTAAACGACGCTTAACCTCTAAGTGTGTCAGACCAGCCGAAGCAGCTACACCAAGTTCTTGCGGCCTCAAATACGTCCCAGCCGACAACACAACTTGACCTTGCGTAATATCCTCCCCACGACGACGTATCCAATCCCCCTCTTGCGGTATTTCTGTGACACGAATTTGATAATCTACCCCTAATTCATTTGGCTTTGCAAGCGGCTGACATATTTCTTGCATCACAACCGTGTCTGCACCTGCTGGAATACTGGCTCCAGTGAAAATACGCGCGGCTGTTCCAGCTAACAATGGTTGACCCATAACTCCTGCAGGAATTCTTTGTGTGACCGACAAAACTGTGTCTACTAATGGCACGTCTTGCGCTCGCAAGGCATAACCGTCCATTTGGGTATTGTCATTAGGGGGCACATGAACAGCACTAATCTGGTCCACGGCTAAAACACGGTATAAAGCATCCGAAACGGTTACGAGCTCAGACTCTTGAACACTTTGAGCCTGCTGCAGTAAAGTGGCTAAGGCTTCCTGGACTGTTTTCATACTAGGTATTTTGCTCGATAAATTGTTTGACTTGCAAAACATCTAAAGGCATCTGCGTGACGCGTTGAGGTAATTTTTCAATCCCATCAAATGCCGACGGCCGATCTGGTTCATGCCCTAGAGCCTGCGCAATAGTTTGCGCAAATTTTATTGGTAAGGCAGTCTCTAATACCAACATTTTTACACCCGGATCAAGATGCTGTTTTGCTACCTTCACACCATCAGCAGTATGTGGATCAATCACAACTTGATATTTTCTAGCAACTGACTGAATAGTTTCTATCCGATCTCGGTGCGAGCTCCTGCCAGAATAAAACCCAAACTGTTCTTGCATGAAGGGGACGATTTGGGACGACAAATCAAAGCCGCCCTGGACTTGAACTTGCGAAAAGAGCTCTGCAACACGACCACTATCTCGGTTCAATAAGTCAAAAATAAAGCGTTCAAAGTTACTCGCCTTGGAAATATCCATCGAGGGACTTGTGGTGTGGTGCGTTTCTGAGGATTTTCTTGCACGGTACACACCTGTTTTAAAAAATTCATCTAAAACATCGTTTTCATTCGTGGCAACAATTAACTTACAAATCGGTAGACCCATCATCCGCGCAATATGGCCGGCACAAATGTTACCAAAGTTCCCCGATGGAACAGTAAACGAAACCTGCTCTGTACTATTTTTAGTGGCCTGCAAATAACCAGAAAAATAATATACAACTTGGGCTATCACCCTCGCCCAGTTAATCGAGTTCACAGTCCCTATCTGATGCTTCGCTTTAAAAGCAAGGTCGTTACTGACCGCTTTAACAATATCCTGTGCGTCGTCAAAAACTCCATCAATCGTCAAATTAAAAATATTGGGGTCTTGTAGAGAATACATCTGGGCACATTGAAAAGGACTCATCTTACCAGCCGGAGAAAGCATAAATACACGAATGTCAGCTTTACCTCGCATCGCATATTCCGCAGCGCTACCCGTGTCGCCTGATGTTGCCCCTAAAATATTGAGTTGTCTACCCTGCTTCTTCAAAGCATATTCAAAAAGATTGCCGATTAACTGCATAGCCATATCTTTGAATGCTAAGGTTGGACCATTGGATAAACTCAACAAACCGATTTCGGCTCCGCCATCATTGCCAAGCCAATGCAATGGCACAATTTTGCTCGCGTCATCATACTGTCGCCCGTGACAAAAAACCTTGGCAGTATAGGTCTGATGAGCAATTTTTCGTAAATCCTCTAAAGCAATATCATCACAATACAAGCTCAAAATTTCAACCGCTAAGTCCGCGTACGATACATTTCTCCACTGGTCTAATTGCTCAGTGCAAACTTTGGGATATGCTACTGGTAAATACAATCCACCATCTGGTGCAAGCCCAGCTAAGAGAATATCTAAGAACTGTAATTGCTCATTACTTCCACGAGTCGATACATATTTCATGGCAAACCTTAGCTCAACTCTTCTAAACGAATCTTTATGACAGGACCTAAGGTGGTACTTAACTGCTCAATTTTTTCAATCGCTATCAACATCTTCTTTTCTTGCGTCTGGTGACTGAGAATAATTAAATCCGTTTGACTCTGTCCTTGTAAAGCCTCTTTTTGCAAAAGCGCATCAATCGAAATATCCTGCTCAGCTAAAATCTTCGTAATACTGGCCAATACCCCGGTTTGATCAGCTACTTTTAGACGTAAATAGTAACTCGTGGTAATTTCACCCATCGGCATTACAACCGTATTAATGACCCGATCTTCCTGAAATGCTAAATAGGGTACCCGCTTGTCAGGGTCTACCGACTGATATCGCACTACATCCACTAAATCCGCAATCACGGCTGAAGCAGTAGGCTCAGCACCTGCACCTTTACCGTAATACAAAGTCGTGCCAACCGCGTCACCAAACACTTGCACCGCATTCATGGCGCCCTCCACGCTGGCAATTAAGCGATTCGCTGGAATCAATGTCGGATGAACGCGCAATTCAATCCCGTGGCTTGTCCGCTTGGTAATCCCAAGCAGTTTGATTCGATAACCAAGCTCTTCTGCATAACGAATATCAATCGGAGCTAATTGGGTTATCCCCTCAATGTGCGCCTTATCGAACTGAACTGGTACACCAAAAGCAATGGCACTCATAATCGCAGCTTTATGCGCTGCATCGATCCCTTCAATATCAAAAGTAGGATCAGCCTCTGCATATCCTAATTCTTGGGCTTGCTTTAAGACCACGTCAAAATCGAGTCCCTTATCGCGCATCTCAGAGAGAATAAAGTTCGTCGTGCCATTAATAATGCCTGCGATCCACTCAATGCGATTCGCAGTTAAACCCTCGCGCAGAGCCTTAATAATCGGAATGCCACCAGCCACAGCCGCTTCAAAAGCGACGATCACTCCGCGATCTCTGGCCGCAGCAAAAATCTCATTGCCATGCACTGCAATTAAAGCTTTATTGGCCGTAACAACGTGCTTACCCTGAGCAATCGCAGCTAATACCAATTCTTTAGCAATTCCATAACCGCCAATTAGCTCAATGACTACCTCTATATTTGGATCCTGAATCACCGCATAAGCATCGCTTACGATGGTTGCCCGACCTTTTACAATCTCTTGGGCTCGTTTAGCATCTAAATCCGCCACCATGGAAATTTCAATACCACGCCCAGCTCGACGTTCAATCTCCTCGTGATTCCGGTTTAATACTGTAAAAACGCCGCCACCAACAGTACCAGCGCCTAAAAGTCCTACTTGGATTGGATTCATTTCTCTTACCACCATCTCATTTTGCTCTTCATAAAAATACTACAATGTGTCATTCTATTGGTTAATTAGCAGTCAAAAGGTTCGCAGTCAATCCGCCAATCCTCCAGACTAGCTAACCAAAGAGTCCGTTCCAGATCGCTCACGGTACCTTTTTAAGAAACGCCCAAGACGCATAATGGCCTCTCGAAGAATGTCTTCATTCGGTAAAAATACCAGTCGGAAATGGTCCGGTTTAACCCAATTGAATCCAGACCCCTGCACTAAAAGAACTTTTTCTTCTTGTAAAAATTCTGCCACAAAAGCCTGATCATCATCAATCGGATATATTTTAGGATCTAATCTAGGAAATAAATATAAAGCCGCTTCAGGTTTAACGCAGGTTAGACCCGGAATTTGAGTAATCAAGTCATATGCCAAATCCCGCTGCCTTCTTAATCGACCACCTTCACCGACTAATTCATTAATACTTTGGTAACCCCCTAAAGCCGTCTGAATTGCCCACTGACCAGGAACATTAGCGCACAAACGCATTGAAGATAACATATTCAGACCTTCGATATAGTCCTGTGCTTTAGTCTTATCGCCAGATACCACCATCCAACCAGCCCGAAATCCGCAAGAGCGATAATTTTTTGATAACCCGTTAAAAGTAATCATCAACACATCAGTTGCCAAGGAAGCTATCGAGGTATGTGTCTTCCCATCAAATAATGTCTTGTCATAAATCTCATCAGCAAAAATAATTAAGCCATGCTCCCGCGCAATCTGAATAACCGCCTTTAAAGTGGCATCATCGTAGATGGCACCCGTGGGGTTATTGGGATTAATAATGACGATCCCTTTCGTCTTCGAACTCACCTTGGCACGGATATCATCAATGCTTGGAGCCCAACCCTGCGCTTCATCACATAAATAGTGCACCGGTGTGCCACTAGACAAACTAACCGCCGCAGTCCACAAAGGATAATCAGGCGACGGTACTAATATTTCGTCACCATGATTTAAGAGGCCATTCATACTTAAAACAATTAACTCAGAAACCCCATTACCAGTATAGATATCGTCTAACTCAACACCCTCAATGTTTTTTTCTTGACAGTAATGCATGATCGCTTTTCGGGCTGTAAAAATACCCTTTGAATCTGAATACGCTGCCGCATTTGGTAAGTTGCGAATCATATCCCGCTGTATCTCTTCGGGCGGATCAAATCCAAAAACCCCAACATTACCAATGTTGAGCTTAATAATTTTTTGCCCCTCTTCCTCCATCCGAGAAGCCATCTCCATAACCGGCCCACGAATGTCGTAACACACGTTGTTTAATTTATCGGATTTTAAAAATTTTTTCACAATGATCTAAGTTGAATAAACAGCTTTTAGTTAACTAACGCTAGCTATAATGGTTCTATTATGACAGAGCATAACCGTGAAACTCCAACCTGATCAACTTCCGTCCCAAAATATGGTGACGCGCTACGATTCTGAATTTTTAGAAATTAATGCGCAGCGCTATAAAAATTCTATTTTATTAATGCCTGATGGACCAGTTTTGCCTTGGTTAGTCAGTAGTTGGAAAAATTTAAATAGGTCACACTTTACCCAAATTGCCAATCAAAAGCCGGAACTAGTGATCTTTGGTAGCGGCTCGAAAATTCGGTTTTTGGATCCGAGTCTTTTACAAGACCTGATCCAATTGCGCATCGGCTTCGAAACCATGGATACGCCGGCAGCTTGTCGAACCTACAATATACTTATGGGGGAAGGTCGTCTTGTTCTGGGTGCATTTTTAATGGAACAAAGCTAACGCACTCCTCAACACGACCTTCGTTATTTGGTAATTTATATTGATCTCTCCAGCGAACACACAGCAGCAATCGATCACTTGGCAAAGCCATTCTGGCTATTTCCTCATCCTACTTTTACTCGGTGTGATTTGGTTTGGAACCCTAGATTGGCGCCATCTCATCCCAACTGATGAGGGGCGATACGCTCAAATAGCGCGCGAAATGCTCGCCACCGGTGACTGGGTCGTGATTCGTTATAACGGTTACCAGTATTTTGAAAAACCACCTTTGCATATCTGGGCAACGGCGGTGATCTTTCAAATCTTTGGCCTGGGCGAGTGGCAAGCAAGACTATGGAGTGGGCTAACTAGTTTTGCAGGCATCCTCATGGTAGGCTTTACTGCTTTCAAAATTGCAGGTTTTCGGGGTGGCTATCTGGCAAGTTTAATGCTGGCATCTTCGCCACTGTGGATTTTAGCGGGACACTTTAATGCCCTAGATATGGGCCTAGCTTTCTTTATGAGTGCCTCCTTGTGCTGTCTTATTTTGGCGCTCCTAGCGCCTGCCAAGTCTAAGAGTGAGCACTACTGGATGCTCGCTTGTTGGGCAGCTATGGCTGCCGCTGTTTTAAGTAAAGGCTTAATTGGTATTGTGCTACCCGGCCTAGTGCTGGTCGTTTATAGCCTAACATCAAGAGATTGGCAATCCTGGGCTAGAATGCGTTGGATTAGTGGCCTGAGTTTATTTTTATTAATCACTAGTCCTTGGTTTTTTCTCATTGCTCAACGCCATCCCGAGTTCTTACATTTCTTTTTTATTCATGAACATCTAGAACGTTTCACCAGTGAAGCACATCGCCGCACAGCGCCATGGCATTTCTTTATCCCGCTGATTGTATTAGGTTTTTTACCTTGGCTAAGCCAGTTATATACGATTAAAAATATCACCCCATTTCGCCCAAATCCAGATCATCGATTTCAACCACTCTGGTTATGCCTCATTTGGGTTGTCACTATTTTTTTATTTTTTAGTAGCTCGCAATCTAAACTCCCAGGGTATATTGTCCCCATCTTTCCGGCTCTCGCAATCGTCACTGGAATTGGTTTTGATCATGTGCTACTGCGTCAAAACACAATCAATCAGCCATCCAAAATATGGACCTACTCGGTAGTATTTTTTATTGCTTTCTTTGCTATTGGATTTATCGGTATTCCAGCCATCCAAACAACTGGTGAGGTCTATGAAAAAGAATCCTATCAAATGTATTCGTACTGGGCTGGAGTGGCACTTACTGTTGGCGTTTTAGGATCACTGCTCGCATTTTTAAAACGTCAACAAATCCTGTATAGCGTAACGATTTTTGCCTTGACATTTACCACCCTAACCTTAATCGCTGGTCTTGGTCATGAAACCGTCGGACGCCGGCTTTCTGGCTATGATCTTGCTATGCAAGCAAAACCTCTCATCCCAAAAGATGCACCTCTCTATTCCTTAGGCTTACTTGATCATACCGTCCCCTTTTATCTCGAAAAAAATTCGGTAATGGTCAACTTCCAAGATGAACTTGCTTTTGGAATAGCGCAAGAACCAGAGCGCTGGATACCTTCTTTAGAGGAGTGGTTGCAAGTTTGGCAAAATCCAACGCCCCAAGATGCTTTTGCAATAATGAGTCACGCACTGTGGCGAGAATTACAATCCCAAAATATCTCCATGGAAGTGATTGCTCAAGATGAACTTCGAGTATTGGTTCGAAAACCTCTGGCAGAGGCAAGTCAGTCCACCCAGAAACAAGGTAATCCATGACCCTCACAAGTTTTAGCTATCTGTTTATTGGTGTCATTCTCAATGCCTGCGCACAATTACTTCTCAAGGCGGGTACTCTTCGTCTGGGAGAAATTTCTCTAGCGCCCACAACTCTTATATCGACCTTACTACAACTAGCAACTAATCTACCGATCTTAGGCGGACTTTGCCTCTATGTTTTTTCAGTGATCACTTGGATCGCCGGCCTATCAAGAGTTGATGTCTCCGTCGCCTATCCTTTGCTCTCACTAGGGTATGTCCTCAACGCCATTGCCGCCCATTATTTATTTGGTGAAATACTGAGTTGGCAGCGCCTCACTGCCATTGGTATTATCCTCATTGGTGTGTATCTTTTAGCTAGGTCATAATGTAACCTATGAATCAGCTCCCCTTTTTGCCTTTTACTAAGCCAAGTATCGATGAAGCCACGATTGCCGCCGTTGGCGATGTCCTGCGCTCTGGCTGGATAACGACTGGCCCTCAATGCCAACAACTCGAATCAGCCCTATCCGAACTCTTTGGTGGCCGGCCAGTGCGCTGCTTTGCCAATGGCACCGCCACGATGGAAGTTGCGCTGCGCGTTGCCGGTATTGGTCCTGGTGACGAGGTGATTACAACACCCATCTCTTGGGTATCGACTGCCAATGTCATTCTCACGGTTGGGGCTAAACCTGTCTTTGTAGATATCGACCTGTCAACCCGAAATCTGAATTTGGAATTAGTTAAAGCAGCCATTACACCAGCAACTAAAGCTATCATGCCAGTGTACTTATCTGGACTACCAGTGGATATTGATCAACTGTACGAAATTGCAGACCACTATCAGCTGCGCGTTATCGAAGATGCGGCGCAGGCCCTTGGGTCCCATTGGCAAGGAAATTTAATTGGTAGTGCCCATCAGCACCGCTCTGACCTCGTTAGTTTTAGTTTTCAGGCAAATAAAAATATGACCAGTATCGAGGGTGGATGCCTAGTCATGAATCATGCTGATGAAGCGAATTTAGCCCAGCGACTGCGACTTCAAGGTGTAACTCGCACAGGTCTTGATGGTATGGAAGTTGACGTCCTCGGGGGTAAACATAATATGACCGATGTGAATGCTGTGATTGGCATCCATCAACTCGCTCAATTGTCAGAATTCATGGTCAAAAGAAAAGCTCTTGTGAAACATTATTTTCAACTATTTGAGCAATCTAAACTCATCGAGTATGGCGTCATCCTGCCATTAGCAGATATGCATGATAGTAATTGGCATATGTTTCAAGTACTCTTGCCGATCGAACAGTTAAAAACCCGGAATCAAAATAGGTCAACTGTTATGCAAGCACTGAAAGACCTAGGCATCGGTACTGGTGTGCACTATCCAATTATTACGGACTTCAAACTGTATAAAAATCTTGGCTACCAATCAACGAATACGCCTGTTGCCCAGCAAGTTGGCCAAGCTATTCTGACCCTACCACTTTTTCCATTAATGACTAATCAGAATGTGGAACGCGTCGTTCACAGCTTAGAAAATGTTTTTGCGCAGTTTCATTAATTTGGATCTGCTCAAGTATTTGATCATTCGGCGAATACTACTCATTATTTTTAACTCAACCCTGCAAAAATTGCATAAAATCCCCGTATGCAGATAAACTCTCAATCATTGATTCCTGCGCATCTCACCCCACCAGCAATCCCGTTGATATCGATCGTTATCCCAGTTTATAACGAGGCAGAAGGTTTAGATGCTCTTTTTGCAAGACTGTATCCAGCCCTTGATCAAACCGCTCGCCAATTATCTGTGCAATATGAAATCGTTTTCGTCAACGATGGGAGTAAGGATGATTCTGCACAACTACTAGCAAAACAATTTGAACTTCGTGAGGATGTAACCCGCGTCGTCCTCTTTAACGGTAACTTTGGACAGCATATGGCTATCATGGCCGGATTTACCTATGCAAGAGGCCACTTCTTAGTCACTTTAGATGCTGATCTGCAAAATCCCCCTGAAGAAATCACCCCAATTGTTAAACTTCTCCTAGAGGGATATGACTATGTCGGGACTATTCGTATCGCCAGAAAAGATAGTTCATTTCGACGTCTAGCCTCCAAAGCAATGAATCGCTTACGCGACCGAATCACTAAAATCACAATGACCGACCAAGGTTGTATGATGCGTGGTTATGATCGGCGAGTAGTTAATTTAATGAAGAAAAGTAAAGAAATTAATACCTTCATTCCCGCTCTAGGATTTACCTATGCCAGCAAACCGATTGAAATTGAAATCAAACATGAAGAGCGGTTTGCTGGTGAGTCAAAATACTCGCTATATCAACTCATTCGTCTCAACTTTGACTTGGTAACGGGCTTTTCTGTTTTACCACTGCAAGCTTTTTCATTAATTGGCATCCTCTTAGCGCTTGCCTCCGGTGCGCTATTTATGTACCTCCTAATCCGTCGATTTGTAATCGGCGCTGAAGTAGAGGGCGTGTTTACTTTATTTGCACTCAATTTTTTCCTAATGGGTGTCATGCTCTTTGGTCTTGGCCTTTTAGGCGAGTATATTGGGCGTATTTACCAACAAGTCCGTCAACGTCCCCGCTATGTCGTCATGGGCGTTTTGGAACGTGATGCCGCACAATAAAGCCATTGTCTTTGCTTATCATACGGTCGGCGTGCAATGCCTCACCGCCCTTTTAGATGCCGGTTTTGAAGTGCCACTCGTAGTGACCCATGAAGACCACCCCGAGGAAGTGATTTGGTTTGAATCAGTCTCTCAACTGTGTCAAGCACGCCACATCCCCTACATCACCCCAACAGACTTCAATAGTCCAGAGCTAGTCAAACAAATTCAAAATACAGCGCCAGACTACCTCTTCTCTTTTTACTATCGCTTCATGATTCCTGATCAAATCATCAGCCTTGCGAAAATTGCAGCGCTCAATATGCATGGCTCCTTACTCCCCAAATACCGTGGTCGTGTGCCAGTTAACTGGGCTGTTTTGCACGGCGAAACAAAAACTGGCGCAACCCTGCATGTCATGGAAACCAAACCCGATGCAGGTGATATTGTTAGTCAAAAACAAGTTCCGATCGGACCAGATGACACTGCCTTTATGGTTTTTAATCAAGTAGCGCAAGCTGCTGTTGATGTGTTAAACGAAGTGCTTCCAGAACTTCGGAATGGAAATTTTCCAAGACGACCAAACCGCCTCCAAGAGGGGAGTTACTTTGGGGCAAGAAAGCCCGAAGATGGGCGAATCGATTGGCAACAACCAGCAGCCCAAGTCTATAACCTCTTCCGTGCAGTCGCGCCCCCCTATCCCGGAGCATTTACGCAAATCGGACCAAGGCAGTTGGTGATTGCTAAAGCACAACTCGCAAGCCTACCCAACACCCAAACCAAACTAATACCTGGGCTTCAAATTATCAATCAAAGAATTTACGGCGTCTGCGGCGACGGCCGGTGCCTGCTTGTGACCTCTTTACAACTCGCAGGACAAGAAATACGTGCCAAAGATCTGAAAATTCTCTTATCTCAGATCTGAGCGATTAAAATGGAATCTAGACGAAAGATTCCGACATGACAAAAAAGATATTAATCCTTGGTGTAAATGGGTTTATTGGCCACCACCTCTCCAAACGTATTCTGGAAACAACCGATTGGGAAGTATATGGCATGGATATGCAAGACGACCGCCTTGCAGATATCGCGAAACATCCACGCATGCATTTTTTTGAGGGTGACATCACGATTAATAAAGAATGGGTCGAGTACCATATCCGAAAATGTGATGTCATTTTGCCACTCGTTGCAATCGCTACCCCAGCAACCTATGTGCAACAACCGCTCAAGGTCTTTGAGTTAGACTTTGAGGCTAACCTTCCGATCGTGCGCTCGGCCCATAAGTATGGCAAACACCTCGTGTTCCCATCGACCTCCGAGGTCTACGGCATGAGTACCGATGAAGAATTTGATCCAGAGTCATCCCCACTCATTTACGGCCCAATTAATAAACCTCGTTGGATCTATGCCTGTGCTAAACAGCTCATGGATCGAGTGATCTGGGGTTATGGTATGGAAGGTCTTCGCTTTACTCTTTTTAGACCATTTAATTGGATCGGTCCAGGACTTGATAGTATCTATACCTCCAAAGAGGGATCGTCTCGGGTTGTAACCCAATTCTTAGGTCATATCGCACGCGGTGAGCCAATCAATCTAGTCGATGGTGGACTCCAAAAGAGAACCTTTACTTATATCGATGATGGGATCGAAGCCCTAGCACTCATCCTGGCTAATAAAAATGATGTGGCGAATGGGAAAATCTATAACATCGGTAATCCCGTCAATAATTTCTCGGTAAAAGAGCTAGCAAATATGATGTTAACTATCGCTAAACGGATCCCCGAATATCGTGAAACCGCATTACAAGTAGTCATCCAAGAAACAACCTCAAATGCCTACTATGGGAATGGTTATCAGGATGTGCAAAATCGTGTCCCTAAAATACAAAATACGATTGATGAACTCCATTGGCACCCCAAAACAACCATGGCCGATGCCCTTGAGCATATTTTTGAGGCCTACCGCCACGATGTGATTAAGGCGCGTAACCTCGTCGAAAATTAAACATGGGGCAAATCGCTCTCAAAGTCGATGTTGATACCCTCAGAGGCACGCTAGAAGGCGTGCCTCGTCTACTGGAACTCTTTCAAAAACACCAAATCTATGCTACTTTTTTGTTCAGTTTAGGTCCAGATCATACGGGCTGGGCCCTCAAAAGAATCTTTCGACCAGGTTTTTTAAAAAAAGTCTCCCGGACTTCAGTTGTTGAACATTACGGTCTAAAAACACTGAGCTACGGTGTACTGTTGCCGGGTCCGGATATTGGTCTGCGAGGTAAAAAAGTGTTGCAAGAGGTCGCCCAGGCGCAGCATGAAGTTGGTATACATTGTTGGGATCACGTGCTTTGGCAAGATCATGTCCGCCATCAAGATCCAGCCTGGACGCAAAAACAGATGCAACTCGCGATCGAGCGCTTTGTCGAAATCTTTAACGCGCCTCCCAAAACCCATGGCGCTGCTGGCTGGCAAATGAATATGACCGCCCTGGAACAAATTGATGCCTGGCAAATGTCCTACGCCTCCGATGGGAGAGCCGCAAGCAATCTAGCGCCATACCGAATCGAATTTGATCAAGGTCCAAGTAAACATATTCAGTATCCAACGACGCTACCAACCTTCGATGAACTGCTCGGCGTGGATGGTCTAGATGGACTTGGTGCAGTAGAAAAAATCTTGCAATACACAGCAAATAACCCGAGCGATCAAGTCTTTACCCTACACGCTGAATTAGAGGGTCAAAAATTATTACCCCTCTTTGAAAAGTTAATCACCGGTTGGACCAAACAAGGACATCACTGTGTCAGCTTACAAGTACTGCACGAGTCATGGCTTGCTAACGGACAATTACACAATCTACCAGTTCTACCCTTTACCTGGGGACAAACCGCCAACCGCAGTGGTGATTTAATGCTCATGCCCGCAAGTCTTCATCCCAACTATTAACAAATCTGATGAATCTCGTAAATCTCTATAAGGATACAAAATAGTGGCAAAATACGATTAATAATTATTGGAGAAAGAAATGCGTATTCAATTAGGCGACGTCATACCAATGTGTCAACTTCCGGCAACCTCAGGCCTTTGCTTTACACCATCTTCCTGCCTTGGTAAAAAATTGGTACTCTATTTTTACCCGAAAGATGATACCCCAGGCTGCACTGTCGAGGCTGGTAATTTTCGTGATTTGATTGATCAATTTACCCAAGCAAATACCGTCATTATTGGCGTTTCGAGAGACTCCATGAAATCTCATGAACATTTCAAAAGCAAACATGAACTGCCATTTGAGTTAATTGCTGATACAGATGAGGTCTTGTGTCATTTATTTGACGTGATCAAAATGAAAAATATGTATGGGAAACAAGTCAGGGGAGTGGAAAGAAGCACCTTTGTCTTTGATTCTAAAGGAATTTTAAAATTTGAGTGGCGTGGATTGAAGGTTCTTGGGCATGTTGAGGAAGTTTTGAAGACCGTGGTTGCAATGTCTTAATATTTGCGCTAGTCTAATATTAATGCGAATAAAATGCTGTTTGTTCACAACTTCTCTGTTTCTTGACCGTCTGAGTCAGGTAGGCTTAACAACCCTAGAAACAACTCTAGAATCAACCCCAGAATCAACCCATCAAACACCTCCCAAATTATCTCCACACCCAGCACACCAGTACAGTCTAAACCAAGCTTTTAGAGGCTTCAGGTTTAAGATATCTTTTCGTCAAATGATTACCAGTTCAAGGCCCTGCTTAAAGTCTGAACTGGCCCAGCTAAAAAAAATTTCCCTCGCTTTTTATTATTCCTCAAAGGAGTTTTTGCATGCCATTACCCCCAGCACCAACCCAAACTGCAGACGAATTACATGGTAAAAATCTCCCTAAACCTTCACTAAATAACCGCCCACCCCAAAAGTTACCCTCCTTGGTGGATGATTATCTAGATACCTCAGATGATGATGCTGAAGAACCACCACAAGAACTCACCCGCGTAGCAATACATTTGACCAATCAAGAAGTTCTGCAACCGAAACAATCCGTCCCAAGTAAACCAACACGCCTTAACAATAAAAATAAAAATCGTCTTGTATCTTCAAAACTCAAACTGTTTGTGCTTGATACGAACGTCCTCATGCATGATCCTTCGTCACTTTTTCGTTTCGAAGAACATGACGTTTACCTGCCAATGACCACTCTCGAAGAGCTAGATAATCATAAAAAAGGGATGAGTGAGGTTGCTCGGAATGCCAGGGCTGTGAGCCGATCTCTAGACGGTCTAGTCGATGATACAAGTGGACTACTTAACCACGGTATCGCGCTCAATAAATTAGGCAATCAAGATGCTACTGGTAAATTATTTTTTCAGACCGATCTAAAAGCAATTGAATTACCCGAAGGACTCCCCGCAGGCAAGGGTGACAATATTATTTTAGGCGTAGTGCGCTTTTTACAAAAAACCTTTATAGACCACGAAGTAGTACTCGTCTCTAAAGATATTAATATGCGAATTAAGGCGCGCGCCCTAGGCCTACCCGCAGAGGATTACTTTAACGATCAAGTTCTCGAAGACCGCGATCTCATGTATGCAGGACTCCTCAGCTTGTCAGAAGACTTTTGGACCAAGCATGGCAAAGGGATGGAGAGCTGGAGTGATGGCAAATCGGGAACGATGTTCTATAGAATAACAGGCCCACTCGTTGCAAGCATGATGGTCAACCAATTTGTTTTCCAGGAAAACTCCGATGGCACAACCCCCTTTTATGCACAAGTAAAAGAAATTCATGGCAAAACAGCTCTCCTGCAAACCCTCAAAGATTTTTCACATCAAAAAAATAATGTCTGGAGTATTACTGCCCGAAATCGTGAACAGAACTTTGCCCTTAACCTTCTCATGAATCCCGAAATAGACTTCGTCACTCTCCTTGGGCAAGCTGGGACAGGCAAAACTCTCCTAGCTCTTGCAGCTGGTCTAGAACAAGTACTCGATAGTAAGCGCTATAACGAAATTATCATCACGCGCGCAACTGTGCCCGTTGGTGAAGACATCGGATTTTTACCAGGTACCGAAGAAGAAAAAATGCAACCTTGGATGGGTGCCTTTGATGATAATCTAGAAGTTCTGCACCGCAGCGATGATAGCGCCGGGGAATGGGGCCGTGCAGCTACTCAAGAACTAATCCGCTCACGCATCAAGGTAAAAAGCATGAATTTTATGCGGGGTAGAACCTTTGTCAGTAAGTTTGTCATTATTGACGAAGCGCAAAACCTCACTCCGAAACAAATGAAAACGCTGGTGACGCGTGCAGGTCCTGGTACTAAACTCATTTGCCTGGGAAATATCGCTCAAATTGATACCCCCTACCTCACCGAAGGATCGTCCGGCCTAACCTACGTAGTAGACCGCTTTAAGGGTTGGCGACACGGGGGACACATCACCCTAGCCAGAGGAGAGCGCTCGCGTCTAGCTGATCATGCTGCAGAAATTTTATAAATATGGCCTGCTTTTTGCCTGGCTCATTTTACAAGCAGGCTGCAGTTCTTTTTATTCAGCGTCTAAGCATCCGATAGTCCTTCATCCATCAAAGCCAATTGATCCTAAAGGAACTTCAAACTATCAGCCAGATGATATTGCAATAGCAGCTTCTAAATTGATTGGAGTGCCCTATCGCTGGGGTGGAAATACCCCAGCTAGTGGCTTTGATTGTAGCGGTCTGGTCTATTATGTGTTTGCGCAATCACGTCAAATTTATCTGCCCAGAACCACCAGTGAAATGAGTAAATTTGGACAAAATATTCCAAAATCTGCTCTGACTCCAGGAGATCTAGTCTTCTTTAATACCCTCGGAGATCCTTATTCGCATGTCGGGATTTATACCGGCAAAGGAAAATTCGTGCACGCCCCAACATCTGGTGGAACTGTTCGGCAAGAAGACCTGAGTGCCAACTACTGGTCTTCTCGATTTACCGAGGCTAGACGTATGTCAACTAACTAATTTTATAAAAATCACACAAGTGCTGATTAAATAAAGCCGTCTGCTCAACATTAGAAATATGCGACGCTTCAGGAATAACATGGTACACAGAGCCCTGAATCTGCTCATGGATTTTTTGTGCCATGGCAGGCGGTGTACCGTGATCATCACTACCCACCACAATCAATGTGCGGCAGGTAATCTCTGGCAAACGATCAAAAGTATTAATCGCAGAAATTGCCTGCGCACAGCCAGCAAAACCCTCAACCGGCGTAGACCGTATTTGGGCAGTAACAGCTTGCATTGCCGGGGAATTTTTTTCTTTATAGGGTGCAGTAAACCACCGGGACAAGGTACTATCAACTAAACCCTCCATCCCCTGCGCACGTGCAATATCAATCCGCTCACCCCACATTTGAACAGCATTATCCGGACGACGACTTGTCGTATCAGCAAGAACTAAACTAGCAAACACCTGCGGCTGAAGAAGCGCTAAAGTTTGACCAATCATTCCACCCATCGATAAACCAATCCAATGCGTTTGCTGCACACCTAACTCCTGGAATAGATCAGATGCATCCTTGGCTAATTGATCTAAAGAATAAGGCGCACTCGAAACAACACTCTTGCCATGTCCACGCGTATCAAACCGCAACACCTTAAAGTGCTTCGTGAGTAATTCCATTTGCGGATCCCACATATGCAGATTACATGCTAAAGAATGCGATAGAGTCATCCATGGACCATTACCCGCAACTTCATAATAAATACCACCAACTGTCTGACCATTCATTTTGCTATCTCCTTGATATGTAATTGAGACTAATCAGCACTAATTTTAGCTAACTTAGCAACTCGCGTTAAATCTTTGATCTCATTTTCTATTAATTTATCAAATTGCTCTGGGGTACCTGACACAGGCTCTATCCCTAGACTTTGATAGCGCTCCTTCACATCGGGCAACTCATTGACGCGCTTCACCTCAGAGGCAATTTGCGCTAAGATTTCTTTTGGAGTATTCGCAGGCGCTAATAATCCATACCAAAATTCAAATTTATACCCAGGTGCACCAGACTCCGATAAGGTCGGCAGATCAGGGAATTCTTTAAACCGTTTGATCGATGTAATACCAATCGCTTTGGCCCGGCCATCGCGCACCATGGCTACAGCGCTGGCATAAGGACTAATAAAAAAATCAACTCGACCAGAAATAACCTCAGTAAGTGCCTCAGGAATTCCCTTCGTGGGAATATGCAACAACTCTAAGCCAGCATTTGCTTTTAATAATTCCGCGCCAAAATGCGAGCCACTGCCAACACCCGCCGAACTAAACGTTAATTTTCCGGGTTGCTTTTTGGCAAGCATAATTAGCTCAGCAACTGTATTAATTTTTAAATTCGGTGAAACAATCAATAAAGCCGGTCCAGTAGCAGTCGTCGTAATTGCATCAAAGTCTTTCATCGGATCAAAGGGCAACTTACTATAGATCGCTGGTGAAATAGCAAACGCGTTAGAGACTGATAATAATGTATACCCATCAGGCTTGGAAGAGGCGACTAATTGCGAGGCAATATTTGCGCCAGCACCAGGCTTATTCTCGACGACAACACTTTGTCCCCATTTTTCAGAGAACTTTTGACCAAGCAAACGTGCTGTAATATCCGGCCCTCCACCTGGCGAAAAACCAACCACAATCTTTACTTGCCTAGTAGGATAGTTGTCAGCTCGAGCTAAAGACCCAAGGACAAAACAACTCAGTAAAAAACTCATTGAAAATCCCCAACCTACCTTGTTTAGCATATTTTCTCCTCATTACAGATTACATCATCATACCGAAAATAATTAGCAGAATTCGAGTTTCACATGCCATTTTGTTGATTAATGAAAATTATTACCTATAATAGGGAAATTTTTCTAAATCCAAGTCTTGCTTACTACTTACGCTTGTGCTTACCAAAAAGCCTTTAGAAAGGGTACGATGATCCGGTTCCAATTCACTTCGCAAACAACTTTTTTTACACAGGTAGTCATTAGCTTGGGCTTTTTTAGCTGCAATGCATTTATACCAGTGCAAGCCGATAACTACCCTTCTAAAACAATTACGATTGTGGTACCAACTGCTCCCGGGGGTGCCAATGATGCGATGTCAAGAATCATCGCACAAGGCTTAAGTACGCGTCTCAATCAAACTGTGATCGTCGATAATAAACCCGGGGCAAATGGCTCAATTGCGAGTGAATATGTCGCCCGTGCCAATCCAGACGGCTATACGATTATGTTTGGTTTTATCGCCACCCATGGCATCAATCCCGTTCTTCAAAAACTCAAATATGATCCGATTAAAAGTTTTGAACCAATCGGACTTGTAGCTACTTCACCAACTCTCGTAGTGGCTAACCCGAATGTTCCAGTCCAAAATATTAAAGAACTCATCACCTACGTCAAATCCCAACCCGGTAAAATAAGTTATGCCTCTGCTGGTCAAGGTTCGGCCCCGCATCTCACGGGTGAATTATTTAAATCTGTGACTGGTCTAGAAATGCTGCACGTGCCATATAAAGGCTCCGCCCCTGCAGTGATGGATACGATTGCAGGTACAACGCAAATTATGTTTCCTAGTCTTTTTACAGGTTTTCCACAAGTCAAAGGCGGCAAGTTAAAAGCCCTTGCCATTGCTGGGAAAAAACGCTCAAGTGTTCTACCAAATGTACCAACACTTGCCGAACAAGGAATAGCAAATGTCGAAGTTGATCAGTGGTATGCCATGTTTGCACCTGCAAAAACTCCTAAAGATATTATTGATCTTTTAAATAAAAATATGAATCTCGTTTTAAATGAAAAATCTAATGAAAAAAAGATCGAAGATCAAGGGGCAGATGTTGATACCGGCACTCCAGAACAACTTGCCCAGCTCGTTGCAAAAGAAGCTGTGCGCTGGAAAAAAGTCGTTGAAGCTGCCAAAATTACTGTTGATTAATCTTCCCTGAATAAACCTATGCCTATCCCAATCAAAGTAATTACTTCAGGTGCCTTTGCGGCAGCATTAAAACGCTTAGCACCACTGTACGAAGAGCAAACTGGACAGCCTATTGATCTCCAGTTCGGTTCGTCAATTGGGGCAGCCCATGATTCCATTCCAACGCGCTTGAGTAATGGGCAACAGTTTGATATTTTAGTTTTAGCAGCCCCCGCCTTAGAAAAATTCATTTTGGATGGGACCATCAAACCAAACTCCCGTATTGATCTGGCAGGCTCAAAAATGGCAGCGGCGGTGCGAGCCAGCGACCCAGCTCCCGATCTCAGTACTCTTGAGTCCTTCAAACAGGTGCTCCTAAGTACCCCCCGAATTGCGTATTCGGCTAGTGCCAGTGGTACTTATTTATCCAGTGAAGTCTTTCCCAAGCTTGGTATTAGCGACCAAATGGCGATATCTGCAAAACGTATCTTTAGTGAGCGCGTTGGTACGATCTTGATGCGCAATGAAGCGGACTTAGGATTTCAACAAGTATCGGAATTATTACCAATTCACGGACTTACATTAATTCGTAAACTCCCTCCAGAAATAGAAAAAACTTTTTATTTTTCTGCTGGCATCATGAATCAAACTCAACAACTAACAGCGGTTCAAAAGCTAATCTCTTTTTTAGCGTCGAAAGAGGCCGCCCCAATTATTATAGAAACGGGACTTGAGCCTGTGAAGACCACAGTGTAAACTTGTATCTAGTAATAGTTAGCTAGTAAAGTTACAGAACTGCAATCAACGCAGTAGGCAGGCCAAATTATTTCAAAGAACTCTGTCCGATAAAGTACTTCAGGGTCGCTCTAAGTATTGCGGGGCTGAATCTAAAATATCATCCCAAGAAGCCTTCGATCCCACAAAAATGTGCGACGAAACTTTTTTGGTGATGACCGTATCCAAGGTCCCCATCCTTACCCGCATCGTTTTAGGTGTTGCATCGCGAAGACTATAAAGTTGAGAGCCGCACTTCTGACAAAAGGCCCGGTCTAGCGAACCCTCTACTCGATAAACTTGAACTAAATCATGGCCTGCAGTGACTGCAAACTGACTGCGCAAAATCTCTGTGGAGGTTACAAAAGCGGATCCACTTGCCTTTCGACAACGCTGGCAATGGCAATAAATAATAGGTCCAATTTCATCTTGGATTTGATAAGTGATTCCACCACATAAACAAGAACCCTGATTCATATTCACCTCATCATTGTAGTTGCGGAATTTTTTTATGCCAACTAGTCTCCGATTGATATGCGTCTGCTATCTTTAATAATAAGGCTTCATCTAAAGACCTACCAATTAATTGAAATGCTAAAGGCATACCCACTTTAGAAAACCCTGCTGGCACACTCATTCCGGGTAGCCCCAAGTAATTTAAACTCTTCGTAACTTGCGTTACTTGCGCTAGTTTTTGTAAAATTTCCAGTCCCGTACCAGAAGAACTATCCGCAATACTAGGGGTCTGTACTTGTATTGTGGGCACATGCAAAACGTCACAGTTCGCAAAAGATGTTCTCACAAAGTTCTCTAATATACCCTTGCGTGCGCTCATGGCCTGTTGATATTGCTCAGTAGTAAATGTATGTCCTAGCTCTATCCTTAAGCGGACTTGCTCAGCATAATCTTCAGGTCGTGTTTTGAGCCACTCTCGATGAATGCCTAAGGACTCAAAGGCCATCACCCGTACCATCATTGAATTAATGAAACTCATATCAGGAACCTCTACCTCGACTAACTGTGCGCCTCGGTGACGTAATACGTCTAAACTCAAATCTAAAGCGATGACCATTTCTTGATCAACATTTTCTCGATAATAAGTTCTCGGTATACCAATCCGAACACCCCTTAAATCACCGTTGAGATGCTCTTCATAGTTATTAGCATGCTCTGAAATAACCGTGAGTATCCTGGCGCAATCCCTTGCCGTTTGCGCCATCGGACCCACTACATCAAGCGATGGCGCTAAAGGAAAAACACCCTCCTCACTAATAAAAGCAGCAGTCGTCTTTAAACCCGTAACTCCACACATCGCCGAGGGGTGTCGAATGGAGCCACCCGTATCACTGCCGAGTGAGCCATAGACGAGCCGAGCCGCCACTGCAATACCGGAACCGCTTGATGAGCCACCGCAACACATCTCCGGGTTCCAGGGGTTTTTTCCATGCCCATAATGCAAGTTAAAGCCGGTTGGACTTAAAGCAAACTCACACATATGTAAGGAGGCTAAGTTCACCTCCCCCTGCGCTTCTAAAAGATCAATCACTTTAGCATTTGACGCAGCGACTCGACCTCGCAAAATCTTCGACCCCACATGCGATTCACGTCCGGCCACACTGTATAAATCTTTGTGCGCTAAAGGCACACCATGCAATAAGCCGAGGGCTTGGCCTTGCGCTTGTAACTGATCTAATAACTTCGCTCTTGCCAAAGCCTCTTCTTCGAATATATGAAAAACGGCATTTAAAGCTATACCCGTGGTCTTTAAACGATCTAAAGACCACTGAACCATCTCAACTGCACTAATCTTTTTGGACGCAACTGCCTGCGCTGCACCAACCAAGTCTAATAATTGCAAATCCATGCGGTTATTCCTTTTAAGGCCAATTCAATCAAAATCGACCTATTGATTATTCTTAAACCAGTGATACATCTCTTCACCATTCATGTGCACAACGCCCTCATGCTGATTGATGTAATCATAAACTTGCTTTAAATAGGCAATCCGAAATGGCTGACCACTAATATATGGATGAATAGCGATGGATAAGATTTTTGGCCGCTCACTCGCTTCTAAATAGTATTGATCAAAAGTGTCTGTACATTTTTTTGTCCAATAAGCGCCCTCGTGATGCTGCACGATCATCATCGGGATATCGTTGTTCTCTACCGTATAAGGCAATGTCATTAAAGGGCCATGGGCAGTTTTTATCTGAGTAGGCTCATCGTCATAAGGAAAATCGCCGACATACTTCACGCCTGCAGCAGCTAATAAGTCCGGGGTCTCAAAAGTTTGAGTCAGTCCGGGGCCAAGCCAACCAATTGGACGCTTACCCGTGAATTGCGTAATCGTGTCCATCGACTTCGTAATCATCTCAGCCTGATTTTCAACTTTATGAATCGGCATTTGTTCATAGGAATGACCCATAAACTCCCAACCAGCATCTAAACATGCTTGAGCAACACGCGGATAATCAATACAAACACGCGCATTCAGCGCTAAAGTGGGTTTTAACTTTAAATCATCATAGAGTTTTTTGAATCGCCAAAAGCCAACGCGCATACCGTACTCATGCCAAGCCCAATTAGGTACGTCTGGCATCAGTGCTTGCCCTGTAGGAGCAGGAATAACCTGCCGCGCCATTGGTCGGGCGATATCCCAAACTTCTAAATTGACGATCGTCCAAATAATGATCTTCGCATTATTTGGAAACTTTAAAGGTGGTCGATCTACAATCGCTGAAAATGTGGTCCGTTCGACAGGGGTCATTGCCATTCAAAATCTCCTTAGATGTATTGCATTAATTTCGCTTCTAATTTCTATTTTAAGCAATTAGAGCAATCTTCTGAAAAATCTTACCGACGAACATGTCGAAGTTAAAATTCTAACGCTACAAACCCTCAATTTTTGTTCATTGCGCTGTTTTATTCATTGCGCTGTTGTATTACTTATTTAGGATTGGTATGAGAATCTACCACCTTAAAAAGGAACATTACTTCCCGGGCTATTTGTACCCCCGCTATTGCGAGCAAATGGCGGTGGGGCATAACCTAAAGCCAAATTATCAAACTTGGTAAACTCGCCCTGCCAGGATAGTTTCACAACACCAATGGGGCCGTTACGCTGCTTACCAATGATAATTTCTGCCACGCCGGCTTGATCTGTTTCAGGGTTATAAACCTCATCCCGATAAATAAAAATAATCACGTCCGCATCCTGTTCAATAGCTCCCGAATTATGGCTAACTAAACCATCCATTAACCACGAATGATGCTTTGGGACAGTTAGATCAAAAACCTCTGCCGAGCCATCTGACTCAATCTCTTGAACGGCGTCCCAGCCAGGATGAACGCCGTCATAAAGTCCATTACTTTGAGGTAAAAATTGCGCCAGTTCATCACCCACTTGTAATTGACTAATGTGTTTCCAGCCATCACTTGTAAATACACGATGCTGTAATGTTGCTCGAAAACATCTACCAGATTGCGTTAAAACCCGCATAACCGGTTTAATCCCAGCAGACCAAACTAATTCTGCTGTAGCTAAGACAATTTCTTGCTGCTCATTCATCGCGAAGACTAAAGGTTTTACACCGAGTAACTGCGCGATCGGCAGTCTAGTTCCATCGGCTAAACACACTAAGGTTTCACCAGTCACACACTCTCGTAAATCAGACATGATCGGCCGTTTATTTTCACGATTTTCTAAGCCTCGATTTAATTGCGATAAAGCAATCACCGGACATTGCATTTCTTTGGCTAAGGACTTGAGTGATCGAGATATTTCGGATATTTCAGTGGCACGATTTTCACTAGCAGTACCAACCTTGCCAGACATCAACTGCAAATAGTCAATCACAATCAAACCCACATTGCCATATTTCCTGGCCATACGACGCGCTCTCGCTCTTAATTCTAAAGAGTTTAACGAACCTGTCTCGTCAACTAAAATTGGCGCTAAGGATAGTTGCCCAACAGCCTGCGTTACTCGTGGCCACTCCTCGTCACTCAATTGACCAGTTCGCAGACGTCCTTGATTTACCTTACCAACCGAGCCAAGCATCCGAGACGCTAATTGAGATGCCGCCATCTCCATTGAAAAAATCAAAACTGGTAGGCCTTCTTTAATCGCAACATTCTCCGCAATATTCATTGCAAAAGAAGTTTTACCCATACTAGGTCGACCAGCAACAATAATCAAATCGCCCTTTTGCAAGCCACTTGTTTTACGATCCAAATCGATAAACCCAGTCGCTATGCCAGTAATATCACTTTTGGATCCGCGATCAAATAACTCTTGAATTCGATTAATCGCTTCTGTCATTAATTGATCAATTGGCAAATATTCTGATTGGCGACCACCATCTTGACCAATTTGCAAAATACGGGACTCTGCCTCATCCAGTAAGGAGCGCACATTCTTACCATCAGCAATGAAAGCAGAATTTGCAATGCTATCGGCAGTTTGTATTAATCTTCGTAAAATACTACGATCATTAATGATCGTCGCGTATCCCCGAATGTTAGCCGCACTTGGCGTATTCGATGCCAATTGATTTAAATAGATTATTCCAAAATTTTCAGCAAGCCCAGTCGGCTTTAATTCTTCATGAACAGTTAAAACATCCGCCGGACGATTATCACCAATCAAACGACCAATCGCTTGATAAATAACTGCATGCTCGGCACGATAAAAGTCCTTATCCGTCAGAATATGGGCAATTAAATCCCACGACGTATTATCTAAAAGGAGGGCACCTAAAACAGATTGTTCTGCCTCAATGGAGTGCGGGGGAGTTTTTAGGCCCTGTACAGCCCGATCTTCCTCACCCGTTGGGGTGAGAGATTGGAGTGGACCTACTTCAGACATCTTCGATCAGTTGATAAAAGATAGGGTATTAAGCTTGTTCGCCAATTACCTTGACCATGACATCTACCACCACGTCAGTGTGCAAAGCAATGGCAATCGGATACTCTCCAACAGCTTTTAAAGGACCATTTGGTAAACGAACCGCACCTTTTTCAATCGCAAAGCCTTTTTGAACGAGAGAGTCAGAAATGTCATGGTTTGTGACTGAACCAAACAAACGGCCATCAACGCCAGCTTTTTGATGGATTTCAATAAGCTGCCCTTTTAATTTCTCACCAACAGCTTGGCAGGCAGCTAATTTCTCTTGAGCCACTTTTTCAAGTTCTGCTCGACGTGCTTCGAAATCGGCGATGGCAGTTTCAGTGGCTCTGCGCGCCTTGCGCTGAGGAATTAAAAAATTTCGTGCAAAACCGTCTTTCACACGTACAACATCACCAAGATTTCCTAAATTGGCTACTTTTTCAAGAAGAATGATTTGCATGAATTTTCTCCAATTAGTTTTTATGTTGATCAGTAAATGGCAAGAATGCCAAAAATCGAGCACGCTTAATTGCCGTATCTAGCTGACGCTGATACTTCGCTTTTGTTCCGGTCAAACGCGCCGGAGTGATTTTGCCATTCTCACCGACAAAGTCTTTTAAAGTATCTATATCTTTGTAATCAACTTGGGCGACATTTCCAACTGTAAAGCGACAAAAACGCTTACGTTTAAATAAGGGATTTTGCGCCGGTTTCTTTTTCAAATCGATATTTTTTTTGCCAAAAGCCATGGTATTTCCTTTAATGAATAATGGTTGTATGAAAGCTACTGTTTACGATCCTCATCACGGTATGCTTCCGATTAAATTTCATTCCAATTGGGTTATTTATTTAATTTTCAGCTTGATGTGTGACTTGCTCAATTTGACTTACCTCGTTAATAGCTTAGTTTGGTCACCGCAGTTACTACCGCAGTTTATTACCGTAGTTACTGCCCTCAGTTAACAAAGCGCCAAATATATTAGTTCAGCCACACACATACCGCAGAGTGTTATGCAGCAGGTGCCTCCACTTGTTGCGTTTTACGAGATTCTTCTTTTTGAACTTCTTTCATCATGATCGATGGTTCAGTTTCAGCTTTTTTCACCTGAATAATCAAGTGCCGTAAAACAGCATCATTGAATTTAAAAGAATGCTCAAGCTCAAGCAATGTCGCCTGATCGCATTCAATATTCATGCATACGTAATGGGCTTTAGCTAATTTATTAATTAGGTAAGCCATCTGACGACGCCCCCAATCTTCAACGCGATGAACTTTACCGTTTGCAGCTGTTAATGCAGCCTTGTAACGATCAATCATCGCGGGAACTTGCTCGCTTTGGTCCGGATGGACGATAAAAACTATTTCATAATGACGCATCAAACACTCCTTATGGTTGTAGCTGCCCGGCGTCAGGTTCTCTGTTTAAGAACTGTCAGTGCAGCAAGGGTGAAAAAAGAACAAATCTTTGTTTGATAACAAAGTACAGCCCCAAATTATAGCAAATTACTGCCCCCTTTACAAATAAATTTAGCAAAAAAGTGCTCAGCAAAGTTTATTTACCCGCTTAATCGGAGAAATACCTCACACAAGTTTCAGTTAAAACAAAACTTGATTAAACCTCAAAAACTGTATATAGTAACAGTATGTATATAAATTCAGGAATTTTATGATTTCCTCGCTACCCAAATTAACATCTCGCCAAGCTGAAATTCTTCATTTGGTCGAAAAATCTATTCAAGAATTTGGCGCACCACCAACTCGCTCTGAAATTGCCAAGCAACTTGGTTTTGCTTCCGCAAATGCAGCGGAGGAACACCTCAAAGCGTTGGCTAAAAAAGGCTACTTAGAGCTTAGTCCTGGCACTTCTAGAGGAATTCGCTTAGCAAGCATAGTCCGCCAAGCGGCTAAAGAGATCCAAAAGGCTTCGCAAACGGTTGCCCAACTCTCACTACCATTAATTGGAAGAGTTGCTGCGGGCGCACCAATTCTGGCCTTAGAACATGTAGAAAAACAAGTTCCTGTCGACCCAAATCTCTTTGCGCAAGGAGCTGACTATCTCCTTAAAGTTCGTGGTATGAGCATGCGAGATGCTGGAATTTTAGACGGCGACTACTTAGCTGTAAAAAAAGCCTCTCATGCCAATAATGGCGATATTGTTGTTGCTAGAATTGATGACGAAGTGACCGTTAAGCGCTGGTTAAAAAAAGAAACGCCCGCCGGTACGCAATACCAATTGCTCCCGGAAAACCCAGATTTTGAACCAATTATTGTGAATCAGACAACGAACGATTTCTCGATCGAAGGATTAGCAGTTGGGCTAATTCGTCCTCATGGTTTATGAGATGGGTGTGTTGGATGATTTTTTTATAATGAATGCCTTATTCTCGTCACGATGAAATCATTGCAATAGAACGCAAGCAAGACGCACTTATACTACCTTCATCGCTGCATCAAAAGTCCTTGAATCCTGCAACCGCGGGAATGCAACACGTTACGCATAAGCTTTAATTAGCATAAAATACAGGCTAATCATGAATGCACCCAAATCACTATTTGCAATACCGCAAGCACCTCACCTCAATTCGTACCCTAAGTACTGGGCCGAATGTTTTGGTCGAGCACCTTTCTTGCCAATGAGCAGAAATGAAATGGACCAACTTGGCTGGGATTCCTGTGACATCATTTTAGTCACTGGCGATGCTTATGTTGACCACCCTAGCTTCGGCATGGCAATTATCGGCCGCTTACTTGAGTCTCAGGGATTTCGGGTCGGAATTATCTCTCAACCCACTTGGCAAAATGCTGAGCCATTCAAAACCCTGGGTAAACCCAACTTATATTTTGGGGTAACAGCAGGCAATATGGATTCGATGATCAATGGCTATACGGCTGATCGGAAAATTCGTAAAGATGATGCCTATACAGCAGGTGGCATGGGCGGTAAACGTCCAGATCGCTGCTCTCTAGTCTATGCTCAGCGCTGTCAGGAAGCGTTTCCTGAAGTGCCAATTATTATGGGTGGTATCGAAGCCTCACTGCGCCGAATTGCCCATTATGATTATTGGCAGGATAAAGTCCGACGATCGATCTTGATTGATGCCAAAGCCGATATTCTTCTATATGGCAATGCCGAACGTGCTCTGGTTGAAATATCTCATCGCCTGGCACGCGGAGAAAAAATACGCGATATCCAAGATGTGCGAGGTACCGCCTTTGTGCGCCGAAAACCGGCGACCGATTTTCTAGAAATTGATTCTACCCAAGTCGATGCACCTGGCAAAATTGACCCGCCAGTAAATCCTTATCTGATGCCCGATGAACAAGCTGCTGCTCAAGGAGAGTCCTGCGCAAAAGCAAATCCTGATGAAACATCCCAAAAGCCCTCTTCAACTCAAGTCGTTCAAATCCACTTATCAACAAAAAAACGCCTTGATCGAGACCGAACTGTAATCCGCTTGCCAAGCTATGAGGCAGTCAAACGCGATGCTGTCTTATATGCCCACGCTAGTCGAATTTTGCACTTAGAAACCAATCCGGGCAATGCGCGTGCTTTAGTGCAACAACACGGCATTGGCCCATCTACGCGGGACGTTTGGCTCACGCCGCCACCAATCCCCCTGACGACAGAAGAAATGGATTTTGTCTTCGATCAACCCTATGCAAGGGCTCCTCATCCCAGTTATGGGGATGCCAAAATTCCAGCTTGGGAAATGATTCGTTTCTCAGTCAACATTATGCGAGGCTGTTTTGGGGGCTGTACATTTTGCTCAATTACGGAACATGAGGGTCGGATTATCCAAAACCGCTCAGCCAACTCCATTATTAAAGAAATTGAGGATATTAGAGATAAAGTTCCAGGTTTTACAGGAGTTATTTCTGACTTGGGTGGTCCAACAGCAAATATGTATCGGATTGCCTGTAAATCAAAAGAAATTGAAGCGCATTGTAGAAAACCTTCTTGTGTCTACCCAGATGTTTGTCCTAATCTCAACACGGATCACACACCCTTAATCCAACTGTATCGGCGTGCTCGTGGTTTACCTGGCGTAAAAAAAATCCTGATTAGTTCAGGGTTACGTTACGACTTAGCCGTCAAAGCTCCAGCCTATATTAAAGAATTAGTCACCCACCATGTCGGTGGCTATCTTAAAATTGCGCCAGAGCATACCGAAGGTGGCCCTCTGAGCAAAATGATGAAGCCTGGAATTGGGAGCTATAACAAATTTAAAGAACTGTTTGATAAGTACTCCAAAGAGGCCGGCAAAGAGCAATATCTAATCCCTTACTTTATTGCAGCCCACCCAGGAACTAGCGATGAAGATATGATGCACTTAGCTATCTGGCTTAAACAAAATAATTTTCGAGCTGATCAGGTTCAAACTTTCTACCCATCCCCCATGGCTACAGCAACTGCGATGTACCATACTAATAAAAATCCTCTGCGTAAAGTTACTCAGGATAGCGAGTCAGTCGATATCGTCCGTGGGGAAAAAAGACGGCGTCTTCATAAAGCGTTTCTGCGCTATCATGATGCCAATAATTGGCCTTTACTTCGAGACGCCCTTAAAAAAATGGGCCGCGCAGACCTCATTGGTAATGGTAAACATCATTTAATCCCAAGTTACCAACCACAAACTGATGGAAGCTATCAAAGTTCTCGAAAGAAAAACTCCTCGCAGCCTCTTGGTTCTGCAAAAGCCGTTCTAAGAACGCGTAGCCAAATAGCTCCAAACCCAAGAGACTTTACAATTCCTGAGAAAGTCAAAACAAAAAATACAGCCCAGCCAACTCGAGGAAGAATCCTCACGCAACATACCGGCTTACCCCCAAGATCGATGCGTTCTAGTAAGTCGATCAAAACTGCCAAATAAGTTGTCATGCAAGTCGCTCAAACTATGTGGCAGATTCTCGAGATATATAGCGATCTTTTTCCTTTAGAAAAAAATCACCTCTTGTCACAAACGCATTATGTACGAGATCTTCCCGATCCCTTTGCGCGCTCAACCCTACCAGGTCATATTACAGGTAGCGGCATCGTCATCGTCGATCAAAAAATGTTACTGATTCACCATCGATATTTGAAAGAATGGTTTCAGCCAGGTGGTCATGTTGACCCTGGTGAAACACCAGATACTTGCGCTATTAGAGAAGTAACCGAAGAAACTGGTTGGCATACCGCACATATCGCACCTCACCAAGCCCCTCTCCCAATTGACATTGAAATGCACTTGATACCAGCCAATCCAATCAAACAAGAAAAAGAGCACTGGCACATCGATTTTGCCTATCTTTTGGAACCAATCCACCAAGGCTTGGCCAGCGATCCAGAAGTATGCGATTGGTTTGATATCCAATCATTACAAGCACCTCGATTGGCCCGAGTTGTCCAAAAATATTACGAGCGTCTAAAATAAAATTAAATAAGTCATTTAATGAGTGACTATTTGATTACACCAGTAGCGCCTACTAAAGCACCCCCCAGTAATAAAACTAAGATATGTGCTCTCGTAAAAGAAAATAATAAAATCGTTGCTATAGTTAATGCCCAATTGGGCCAATAAATTTCGTAATTGGCATTATGTGATGAAACGATCCAACTAGACGCCATCATGGCGCCAATCACCACCGGCGCCATGCCCTGCTTAAAGGCAATAACAAAAATCTTTTCGCTATTTTTTTGAACCCAGCTCGTTGCTGTGTAGGCCAGTGTACAAGTTGGTATAAGAGCACAAGAAATCGTCATCAAAAATCCTAAAATGGCCAAACCGTATGGCGAGGATCCGACTGCGGTAGCGTTTAATCCAAAGTACCAACCCATCATCGCTAACATTAAAGCATTCGGACCAGGTGATGCCTGAGCTAAAGCTAAACCTGAATTAAATTGCTTCTCAGTCATCCAACCATAGTCATCAATAAAGAATCGATGCATCTCTGGCAAGAGAGCAATAGCCCCACCAATTGAAAATAATGATAGACCAGCAAACTGTAGGGCAACTGTTAACCAATCACTCGCTTGGATAGGATTCATGACAAGGGTGGCCCCTTCCGCAGGGCAGATATCCGGCGATATGTCAACCATACCGAGATAAACCCAAGGCCAAATAAAACTAAGATGAGTGAAATTTTAAATATCGCTAAACTTAAAAAAGCAATACCTATAAGGACCATACTTCCCAAAAAAGTAATCGGATGACCTTTCAGGCCTGACGCTAACTTAATCGCACTTCCTGCTATCAAACCAGCAGCAACGGCTCCCATTCCCTGAAGGGCTCCTGCAACTTCCGGAATATCTTGCATCTGTTCAAAAAAAATAGCCATCAAAATGAGAACAATAGATGGAAAAAGAAAAATTCCAGCAATGGATGCTAATGCGCCTCTTAAACCAAAATATCTGGCACCTAGCATGACTGCTAAATTGACTATATTGGGGCCGGGAAGAACCTGAGCTACAGCCCATTCCTCTACAAACTCTTGGTTAGTTAACCAACGGCGCTCCTCCACAATCACTTTTCTAGAGATAGGAAAAATACCCCCAAATCCCTGCAGAGCTAAAGAGGTCATCGCCCAGAAAAGATTAGCAACAGATTTGGGCCTCTGAGCTACTTGGTCGATCGACGGATTCATAAAAAGATTATTAAAAAAATACTACGAACAGGTATACAGAATAACCCATCCGTTAACCAAAGCTAAAAATCGTGTAATGGGTTTAAAAAAGCATAGAATATAGATTATTCACTTCACCATGATTAGGAATAAATGATGGCTATTTCTGCACAAATCGTTAAAGACCTTGCCCCTACTGGCAAACTTCGCGCATCAATTAATGTAGGAAACCCGATATTAGCTAAACGAGATGGTCCAAACGCAACTCCCTACGGAGTTTCAATTGATTTAGCACAACAACTTGCAAAAGAGTTAGAGACGAATCTTGAATTAGTTGTTTTTGACGCGGCAGGCAAATCTGTTGTGGCTGTATCACAAAAGGAAGCCGACTTTGGGTTCTTTGCGATTGACCCTGAACGTGGCCGTGAAATTGAATTTACTGCAGCTTATATTGTTATTGAAGGCGCCTACTTAGTACCTAACCAATCTCGACTGCAGCAAAATGAAGAGGTAGACAATGCTAGTCATCGGATCGTTGTTGGAAAAGGAAGCGCCTATGATTTATACCTTTCTCGTGAAATTAAGCACGCTAAACTCGTGCATGCACCTACCTCACCCAAGGTGGTCGATTTTTTTATAGAAGGTCAATACGAAGTAGCCGCAGGTGTGCGGCAACAACTAGAAGTAGATGCCAAGCGCTTACCAGGTCTGCGCATACTACCGGGTCGATTTATGCAAATCCAACAAGCGATGGGTGTACATAAAGATTGCTCATCTGAAACTAAAGCCTTTATGTTAGATTTTGTTGAAAGAATGAAGCGCTCTGGCTTCGTTTTGCAATCGATGCAACGGCATCAAATACAAGGCGCAGCTGTTGCAGCATTGCTATCGCCATTTCCGTAAGATAGATCCAAACTTACCATTTAAAACCCTGGCCTTACTGAACGGTAACTTTTCCAACCCGAACGAATGCGCCAAACTTTTCTCCAGATAAAAAAATATTTATCTGGAGAAATACTCTGACTTCTCAAGTAGCCATATAGATTGTCAGGAAATACATTTGGGTGGCTCCTTCCAATCCTTATAATAACTAGCTTCTTTAAGCTTATCCCCCCTTCTTTAAATAAATCTTTAATGAGATAAATATATGACTAATTTAGTAATTTATGAAAGTAATTCAGGAGCTTACGAGGTTCGTATTGAAGGTGAAAGTGCCTGGCTTAATCAAGAACAGATTGCCACATTATTCGATCGCGATCGTTCCGTTATTAACAGGCATCTCCGAAATATTTTTTTAGAGGGCGAGCTTCAGGAAGAAAGCAATGTGCAAAATTTGCATATTGCTTTTTCAGATAAACCAGTTAAGTTTTATAACTTAGATGTCATCATTTCAGTTGGATATCGGGTTAAATCCGTTGAGGGCACACGCTTTAGACAATGGGCGACTAAAGTATTACAAGAACATCTCGTTAAAGGGTACACGATTCAACAACAACGCTTTGAGGCAAATGCTAAAGAATTAGAAACAGCCCTAACGCTCGTTAGGAGGATAGCTTCAAAACCAGAGCTAGAGGATATGGCGGGTAAGGGATTAGCTGATATCGTTAGTCGCTACGCACAAACTTTCTTAATTTTACAAAGATATGATGAAGGTCTACTTACATCGCCCCCAGTTCAAGAAGGCGGTATATTGCCAACGATTACTGAAGCAAGATCTTCATTACTTGAATTAAAAAAACGTTTAATTGAACGCAAAGAAGCAACAGATCTTTTTGCAAGAGAACCGAATAATGGCTTGGCGGGCATATTAGGTAATTTAGACCAAAGTGTCTTTGGAGATCCGGCCTATCCTAGTATTGAATGTAAAGCGGCACATTAACTATATTTCATCATTAAAAACCATCCCTTTAATGATGGCAATAAACGCAGTGGAGCTTTTCTTTTCGTGGATTTTTTAAATAAGAACAACAGACTTTTGAATAGAGATGGGCAACCAGTAATCAACGACAATGGTCTTGCTGCACTCACATTGCTAGTGGCTGAATCCAGCCCAACGCAAAAAGAAACAATGATCGCGCTGATTATGAATATGTTGGCAAACCCTTGAGGCCGAAAAGCTAGAGGCTTAGTACTTATACGAATAAGCTTTGAAGATTTTATATTCATTTGGGGTGGCTGATGGGGCTCGAACCCACGACAACAGGAATCACAATCCTGGACTCTACCAACTGAGCTACAGCCACCATAGAATAAATTGAGATTTTACCCTAAGTTAGTCTTACACCCAAAGACTTCCTTATAAAATTGTTTTAACT
>Ga0209598_10000063_pt1 | contig 76972 bp, 74 predicted proteins | sample M_140807_EF_Meta_FD_187317 | JGI IMG/M metagenome (GOLD analysis project Ga0209598, IMG submission 187317) | Freshwater microbial communities from Lake Montjoie, Canada to study carbon cycling - M_140807_EF_MetaG (SPAdes) (version 2) | ecosystem: Environmental > Aquatic > Freshwater > Lake... | reverse complement strand
CTTCGCCGAAATACTCGCGAGGCAGGCCGATGCGCAGGCCCTTGAGCACGAGCGACTCGCCAGGCGAAGCAGCCCGCTGGGCTGGTACGGGCGATGAGCCCATGCCCAGAACGAAGTCTTCGGATGCCCGCTCAAGACTGGTGGCATCACGCGGGTCGAACCCCGACATCGCGGTGAGCAGCGCCGCGCACTCGGCCGCCGACCGGGCCATGGCGCCGCCCTGATCAAGGCTGGACGCAAAGGCAATCATGCCGAATCGCGAGACACGGCCATAGGTGGGCTTGATGCCGGTGATGCCGCACATAGCCGCCGGCTGACGCACCGATCCGCCGGTATCGGTTCCGGTTGCAAGCGGTGCCAAGCCGGCGGCCACAGCCGCGGCAGCACCGCCCGAGGATCCACCCGGAACCGCGCGATGATCCCAGGGGTTGAGCACAGGGCCGAAAAAGGAGTTTTCGTTGGCCGACCCCATTGCGAACTCGTCGCAGTTGGTCTTGCCCAGACAAACTGCCCCGGCTGTGTTCAGTCGCTCGACAACCGTCGCATCGAAAGGGCTGACGTAGTCGGCCAGCATGCGTGAAGCTGCCGTCGAGCGCCACTGACGCGTGACGAAGATGTCTTTGTGCGCGATCGGAATGCCCAGCAAGGGACCACGCTCGCCGCGGCCGAGCCGGTCATCCGCCAAGCGAGCCTGTGCGAGGGTGGCCTCGGGGCGGACATCAATAAAGGCATTGATCGGGCTGGCCCCGATGCGTTCGAGAAAGTGTCCGGCAAGCGCCTCGGCGCGAATCTGCCCGGAGTCCAGCGCCTGCCTCAGTTCGGACAGGGTCCGTTCGTGCCATGGCGTGCTCATTCGATGACCCGTGGCACCAGATACAGGCCGTGATCGACTGCCGGAGCGACCCGCTGGTAATCCTCGCGCCGGTCGGGCTCGGTGACCTGATCTGCGCGCAGGCGCAGGCTGAGGTCGCCGGCGTGCGTCATCGGCTCGATGCCGGAGGTGTCGACCGCCTGCAGCGCCTCGATCAGACCGAAGACATCATTAAGTTGCCCGAGCAGGCCAGACGCTTCGGTGGCGTCGAGTTCCAGTCGCGCGAGCTCGGCAATGCGGGCGACATCGGTTGAGGTGAGAGACAGCTGAAATCCTTTTTTTCCAAGGAACTTAATGAATTATAAGGTATGATTCATGCCGATTCTTAGAAGTTCTAAGCAATCCGGGTGATGCCCCTCACCCGCGCTCGACGCCCCCGCACAACCACCCGGAACCGGCATGTTCGGATTCTTCAGAAAATATTTTTCCAACGACCTGGCCATTGACCTCGGCACCGCAAACACGCTGATCTACGTGCGCGGCAAAGGCATCGTGCTCAATGAGCCCTCGGTGGTCGCAATCCGCCAGGAAGGCGGTCCCAACGGCAAGAAGACCATCGCCGCAGTCGGCACCGAAGCCAAGCAGATGCTCGGCAAAGTGCCGGGCAATATCGAAGCCATCCGTCCCATGAAGGATGGCGTGATTGCAGACTTCACTGTCACCGAGCAGATGCTCAAGCAGTTCATCCGGATGGTGCATCCCGGATCGATGTTTGCCCCGAACCCCCGGATCATCATCTGCGTTCCCTGCGGCTCGACTCAGGTCGAGCGCCGTGCCATTCGGGAGTCTGCACTGGGTGCCGGTGCGGCTCAGGTTTTCCTGATCGAAGAACCCATGGCAGCTGCCATCGGAGCCGGGCTGCCGGTTTCGGATGCGACCGGCTCGATGGTCGTCGACATCGGTGGCGGCACCACCGAAGTGGGTGTGATCTCGCTGGGCGGGATGGTGTATTCCGGCTCGGTCCGGGTTGGCGGCGACAAATTCGATGAAGCCATCATCAACTACATCCGCCGTAATTACGGCATGCTGATCGGCGAAACCACCGCCGAAAGCATCAAGAAAGAAATCGGTTCTGCTTTCCCGGGTTCCGAAGTGCGCGAGATGGAAGTCAAGGGCCGCAACCTGTCCGAGGGCATTCCCCGCGCGTTCACGGTCTCGTCCAACGAGATTCTCGAAGCACTCACCGATCCGCTCAATCAGATCGTGTCGGCCGTCAAGATTGCTCTGGAGCAAACACCGCCCGAACTCGGTGCAGACATCGCCGATCGCGGCATGATGCTCACTGGTGGCGGCGCCTTGTTGCGTGACCTCGACCGCCTCCTGATGGAAGAGACCGGCCTGCCGGTGCTGGTGGCTGACGATCCCCTGACCTGCGTGGTTCGCGGGTGCGGATTGGCGCTCGAGCGCATGGACAAGCTCGGAACGATCTTTACCAGCGAATGAACTGAAACGGGCCGATGGATCGCAGCCCGCCGCCGTTCTTCAAACAAGGTCCCTCGGCCAATGTCAGACTCGCGCTGTTCGCGATCCTGGCCCTGGCCCTGCTGGTGTTTGACGCACGCACCCAATCGCTCGCAGCGCTTCGGCAGGGTATTGGCACCGTCCTGTACCCGCTGCAGCGCGCTCTGCTCGTGCCCCGTGACACGCTCTCGGCGGGTTTTGACTATGTCGGCGATATCAACCGGCTGCGCACCGAAAATGCGGAGTTGCGCCGCCTGGAGGCAGCGAATGCCCGCCAGTTGCTGGAGGTCGAGCACCTCGCTCAGGAAAATCACCAACTCCGCGAACTGATGGGTGCGCGCGATCGCGCGCCTGTGCGCAGCCAGGTGGCCGAAGTGCTGTACGACACGCGGGATCCCTTTGCACGTCGCATCGTGCTCGACAAGGGTCTGCAACAGGGCGTCGTCAACGGGCAGCCGGTGATCGATTCGACAGGGGTGGTCGGGCAGGTGACGCGAGTCTTTCCGTTGTCGAGCGAACTCACGCTGCTCACCGACCGGCACATCGCCATTCCAGTCCAGGTGCAGCGCAACGGTCTCAGAGCCATTGCCTCAGGCAGCGGCCAGGGTGGGCGGATGGAACTGCGCTACCTGTCGGTCAATGCCGATCTCAAGGAGGGCGACCTGGTTGTCACCTCGGGGCTGGACAGCGTCTATCCGCCTGGACTTCCCGTCGGAAAGGTCCTGAGTGTCGATCGCAGCGGTGCAGGCAACTTCGCCCGCATCCTGGTCGAGCCGGTTGCCAAGGTTGATAACGGTCGCGTCATGCTGGTGCTGATGACCGACACCAGCGGGCTTCCGCCGCCGCCGCCCGCCGAGCTGCCCGAGTCGCAGCGCGGCAAGCGCTCAGGCACCCGACGCAACTGACGCCCCGAGAATCCACGATGCGCATGCCTGCCGAATACCTCCTGCTTCCGGCCAACCGCGTCTTTATTGCGGTCTCGATTGGTATCGCCTTGATGCTCAACATCATTCCCTGGGGCCGCACGATCGGCATCCCGGATTTCGTTGCGATCGTGCTGGTCTTCTGGAACATCCATCAGCCGCGCATGGTCGGCATTGGCGTGGCCTTTCTGGTCGGACTGCTGATGGATGTGCATGCCTCGGCGCTCCTGGGCGAGCGTGCGCTGGCCTACAGTCTGCTGTCCTATGGGGCGATCGCCATGCATCGCAGGGTGGTCTGGTTCGGTTTTGGCGCGCAGATGCTGCACATCCTGCCCCTGTTCCTGCTGGCGCAGGCGGTCGTGGTGGCGGTGCGCATGGCGGTTGGCGGGCCTTTCCCCGGCTTGGGTTACTTCCTGCAAAGTGTTTCATCGACCTTGATGTGGCCTCTGGCAGAGCTCTTGCTGCTGCTGCCTCAGCGCCGCGCAGTCAATCGCGACGAAAACAGGCCAATCTGACAATGCCCTTCCTGCTGAGTCCAAACAATGGTTGAAGTCGGCAATCCGGAGCGGGACATCCGTCGGCTGCGCTTTCGACTGGCCTTTGCAGCCACTGCGGTGATCGCACTGTTCTCGGTGATCGCTGCGCGCTTTGTCTGGCTGCAGGTCTATCGGCATGATGAATTTCACGCTCAGGCCGAAGACAACCGGATCGCAGTGGTGCCTGTGCCGCCTGCGCGCGGGCTGATCTACGACCGCAACGGCGTCTTGCTGGCGGAGAACGTTTCCGCCTACACGCTTGAGCTGGCACCCCGGCAGATCACCAATATCGAAGCGACCATTGATGGTCTTGCGCAGCTCATCGAGATCGGCCCGCGTGAACGCCGTCGCTTCAAGCGCCTGTACGACGACACCAAGAACTCGGAATGGCTGCCCTTGAAATCGAAGCTGACCGACGAGGAGGTCGCGCGAGTCGCTGCCAACCTGTATCGATTCGAGGGCGTCGATGTTCGAGCGCGACTGTTTCGCAACTACCCGCTGGGAGACACCGCTTCGCATGTGATCGGATACATCGGTCGCATCTCCCCGGAAGAGAAGCGAAAGCTTGAGGAGTCCGGCACAGCGTCGCAGTATGCAGGCAGCACGCACATGGGCAAGGTCGGGGTCGAGCTGAGCTACGAGTCGATCCTTCGGGGCGACGCCGGGTTCGACGAAGTCGAGGTTTCAGCCGGAGGGCGGGCGGTTCGTTCGCTTTCGAGAAGCCCCGCGCACACCGGCAGCAATCTGATGTTGTCGATCGACGTCAGGCTGCAAAAGCTCGTCGAAGACTGGTATGGCAATCGCAAGGGCGCACTGGTTGCGATTGAGCCCGCCACCGGTGATGTGTTGGCATTCGTATCCAAACCCACCTACGACCCGAACCTGTTCATTGACGGTATCGACCCTCAGACCTGGCAAGCCTTGAACGAGGACCCGGCCAAGCCGCTGCTCAATCGGCCGCTTCGCGGAACCTATCCGCCGGGCTCAACCTACAAGCCGTTCATGGCTCTCGCTGTCCTCGAGACCGGCACGCGCTCGCCGCAGACCACGATCTATGACCCAGGCTACTTCATGCTGGGTGGGCATCGTTTTCGAGACTCCAACCCACGTGGCAACGGCGCGGTCGACCTGAAGAAATCGATTGTTGTCTCGTCCGATACCTATTTCTACGGGGCAGCCTACGAAATGGGGGTCGACCGGATTCATGACTTCATGAAGCCCTGGGGTTTCGGTCAGCTCACCGGCATCGATCTGTCCAACGAGGTCACTGGCATCCTGCCCTCGTCCGAGTGGAAGATGAAGCGTTACAAGCTCAAATGGCTGCCGGGTGAAACACCCTCCGTTGGCATCGGCCAGGGTTACAACACCTTCACCATGCTGCAGCTCGCCCATGCAACCGCGATCCTGGCCAATGGTGGCAAGGTCATCAAGCCGCATGTCGTCAAGCAGATCCACAACCCCTCGAATGGCTCCCGCACACCCACCGTGTCCGGGGAGAGCTACACCATCCCGCTCAAACCGCAGTATCTCGCTCTGGTCAGACAGGGCATGGTCGAGGTCAATCGCGTCGGCACCGGACGTGCGGCCTTTGCAGGGGCCGAATACGTGGCCGCTGGAAAAACCGGTACTGCACAGGTCATCGGCATCAAGCAAAACGAGCGCTATGACGCACGACGCATCGCCGAGCGATTCCGTGATCACTCGCTCTTCATGGCCTTTGCGCCGGTCGACAACCCCAAGGTGGCCCTTGCACTGATCGTCGAAAACGGCGGTTTCGGTGCCCAGGCAGCGGCACCGATTGCTCGCAAGGTGTTCGATTACGTACTGCTGGGCAAGCTGCCCAAAGACACACGCTCACCGCTTCCGGGTGTGCCCGAACTCAATGATTCCGAGATGCGGGATGTGCCCGAGCACATGGAGCCCGAGCCGGTCGCACCGGGGGCTTCGGAGCAGGGAGGGCGCAATTGAGCAGCCTGTCAGCACGTTCACTGGAAAAACCCACGCCATTTGAGCTGATCCGCCCGTATGTCTTCGTGTTCGACCGCTCACTCATGCTGGCCCTGTCTGCGGTTGTGGTCATCAGCCTGGCAACACAGTATTCGGCCGGGTTCGACTTCCCCGGTCGATTCGAGGGCCATGTCCGAAACCTGATCGTCGCCTTCGTGATGATGTGGTTGGCTGCAGCGACGCCACCCTCGGTGCTGATGAAAATCGCCGTGCCCATCTATGTCGTGGGTGTTGGCTTGCTGCTCGCGGTGGCCCTGTTTGGCGTCACCAACAAGGGGGCGCAGCGATGGCTCGACATCGGCTTCACCCGCATTCAGCCTTCCGAAGTGCTGAAACTCGCCACCCCCTTGATGCTCGCCTGGTATTTCCAGCAACGTGAAGGCACGCTTCGCTGGTATGACTTCATGATTGCCGCTCTGCTGTTGCTCGTGCCGGTCGGCCTGGTCATCAAGCAACCCGACCTTGGCACCGCCATCCTGGTGCTCGCCGCAGGCGCCTACGTGATCTTTTTCGCTGGCCTGAGCTGGAAGGTGATCATCGGGCTGGGCGTGGCAGCTGTCGCCGCACTGCCGCTGATCTGGATGGGCATGCACGACTACCAGCGACAACGGGTCTTGACCCTGATCGACCCGACCGCAGACCCCCTGGGCAAAGGCTTTCACATCATTCAATCGACGATCGCCGTCGGTTCGGGCGGCCTGTTCGGCAAGGGCTGGATGCAGGGCACGCAAACGCATCTGGAGTTCATCCCCGAGAGAACGACCGACTTCATTCTTGCCGTCTTTTCGGAGGAATTCGGCCTGTTCGGTGTCGCCATCCTGATGCTGCTCTACCTGGCGATCATCCTGCGCGGACTGGTGATTGCCGGCAGCGGCGGGTCCACCTTCGGGCGCCTGCTCGCCGGATCGATCACCCTGAGCTTTTTCACCTACTGCTTCGTCAACATGGGCATGGTGATCGGCATTCTGCCGGTGGTCGGTGTGCCGCTGCCCTGGATGTCTTATGGCGGTACCGCGATGATGACGCTGGGTCTTGGCGCGGGGATGATGATGAGCATCCACCGTCACCGCACGCTGGTCCAAAGCTGAGGCCGGCGGAATCGCCGCCCCCCGCCGACTCCGACTCAGTCTGGCCTGACCTGCAGCAAAATCTTGCCGATGTGCTCCGAGCTTTCCATCAGTGCATGGGCCTGGGCTGCCTGCTCGAGCGGGAACACCTTGTAGATGGACGGCAGCAGGCGGCCCTGCTCGAGTTGCGGCCAGATCTGGGTGCGCAGGTTCTGAGCGATTGCCGCCTTGTTGGCGGCAGATCGCGGCCGCATGGTGGAACCGGTGAAGGTGAGGCGCTTGATCATGATCGGCATCAGGTCGATCTCGACCTTTGAGGGCTGCAGAAACGCAATCTGCACCAAGCGACCCTCGACCTTGAGCAGCTTGAGATTCTTTTCGATGTAGGTTCCACCCACCATGTCGAGAATCAGGTCCACGCCGCGACTGCCGGTGAGCTTCATCGTCTCTGAAACGAAGTCGTGCCGCCGGTAATCGATGGCCGCATCGGCGCCGACCGCCACACAGGCTGCCGCCTTCTCGGCATTGCCGACCGTGCAATACACGGTTGCGCCCCAGGCTTTGGCGATCTGGATCGCGGTCATCCCAATGCCGGATGACCCGCCATGGATCAACACCGTGTCGCCCTTGGCCAGGCGTCCGCCTTCGACCAGGTTCGCCCAGACCGTGAAATAGGTTTCGGGTAGTGCGCCGGCCTGCTGCATGCTCAACCCGGCCGGTACGGGCAGCACCTGCCCGGTGGGCACCGAGACGTACTCGGCATAGGCACCACCATTGGCCAGGGCACACACCGCCTCACCCACCTGCCATTCGGTGACGCCTTGCCCGACGGCTGCAATGCGTCCGGACACCTCGAGGCCCAGATAAGGCGAGGCGTCCTTAGGGGGAGGATAACGACCGGTTCGTTGCAGGCAGTCAGGCCGGTTCACGCCAGCGACGACCACTTCAATCAGTACCTCACCGGCGCCCAGTTCGGGCAGCTCGCGGGTCGCCGGCACGAGCACCTCCGGGCCGCCGCCGATGCCGTGGTCGATGTATCGCATGGATGCAGGAAGGGTCATCTCGTAGTCCTCGTGGCGAGCATGTTTTCAATCAGGGTCTGGACGATCAGCGCATCAGCAAAACTCGGCAGGCTGTGCGCCTCACCTGAGAGCATCGCGTGCAACTGATCAAGCTGGCGTTGATACGTGGCCTGGCGCGGATCATGAGGCAGGCCAGCCACCGGCTTGCCCTCTGGGGCATCGGAATCGATGCGATCAAGACGATACCAGTCGGACAGGCGAAGCTCGGTGCTCGAACCGATGAATCGGGCTTCGACCGCATCAGGCGGCTGACCGCCGACCGAACCGATCAGGCTGACTGGAACACCGCCACACGACAGCGTTGCCGAAATGGAGGTCTCGGACGAGTGGGCCAGCGACCCCGATGGCCCGAAGACCTTCGCACCGATCAGTTCGGGCTCGCCGAAGATCCGATGCAACAAGTAGACGAAATGCGAAAGCACCTCGCGCGTGAACCCGCCCTGCTCAGCCTGCTGCAGCCAGGTGGCATCCGCCTGCCAGGCCCGAGGCCACTCGTGGAACCGGGTCCGGATTTCGAAGGCCCGCAATCCGAAAGCCGGGTCGCGCACGTATCGTGCAATCGAATCCACCGCGGCCGATGAAGCAAACACGAAATTGACCGCCTCGTGCACGCCTGCGCGACGAACGGCCTCGACCAGTTCGGTGCCCTCACGAATATCCACGGTGAGTGGCTTTTCGCAGAACACCGCCTTGCCTGCGGCAAGCGCTGTTCGCACTGTTTCAGCGTGGGCAAGCGGCGGGACAGCGACATAGACGACATCGACATCCAGGCGCTCGATGGCGGATGTCACACCCTGGCTAAGCGGCAAGCCCGGGAACGCTGCAGCCGCAGCAGCGCGGGCCGCTGCTGAAAGGTCCCAGGCAGAAACAATCTGGATGCCGCGGCTTGCAGCGGCCTGTTCGAGCATCCGACGCCCGACCACTCCCAGCCCAATCACTGCCATCCCGTAACGCTTCATCGCACCTGACCTCGCCCGACCAGAGCGAACCTTACCGCAAGTGCGAACCCCTGCAGCGCAGCGGGATAGTCACTTCGTCCTGAGGCGATCAAGCACGGTACCGAGAATGCCGCGAGGCATGTAGATGATGAACAGGATCAGCAGGGCGCCATAAATCAGCAAATCCACGCCATGCAATTCATTGCCCACCAGAATCCGCAGCGTCTCTGATAAGGCCAGTAGAAACACCGCGCCGAAGGTCGGGCCGAGCATCACGAACATGCCGCCTGCAATCGAACCGAAGACCATCTGCAGCGAGATGCCGATTCCGGACACCGTCTCGGGATTCACATACAGCTGGTATTGCGCATACAGAACACCGCCCAGACAGGTCATCGCCGCGGACAGCACCGTCACCTTCAGTTTGGTTCGGGAGACATCGATCCCGATCGAGGCGGCCGCATCTTCCTCCTCGCTGATCGCCTCGAGTGCGAGCCGATCCATGCTCCGGTCCACCCGCCGCCAGACCCACAGTGCAATCAACCAGCAAACCAGCAGAATGTAGAACCAGACAACTTTGTTACCGAACTGCAGCGCACTCAGCGAGCCGGTGGCGCCATCAGACAGGGCTGACTTGGGCGTGATGCCCAGCGAGCCGCCGGTGTAATCGCGCAAGGCCACGATGAGCAGCCGCACCACTTCAGACAGCGCCAACGTGACCAGCGCGAAATAGTGTCCGACGATCTTGAATCTGAAGCAGGGCCATCCGATCAGCAGGGCCAAGGCGACACTGATGATGACCGCCACCACTGCGCCGATCCAGGGCGATATGCCCGCGCTGTTCCACAACAGGACCGAAGCGTAGGCACCAATTCCCAGAAAGGCGCCGTGACCGAAGCTCACCATGCCCAGTCGGCCCATGATCGACCAGCTGGTGTAGATATAGCCCCACAACAAAGCCATGATGGCCAGATGAAGCGGATAGTCACCGAAGCCGAAATAAGGCAGTACCGCAAGTAGTGCGAGCAGCAGCCAGGGCAGAATTTTGCGCAGGGTCATCGCTTCATTTCCGCTTTGCGAACAAGCCTTCCGGCTTCCAGAACATCGCCGCGATGAAAAACACGAAGGCGATCACGTAACCCCACTCGAGCTGAAACAGAAACCCCCCCACCGAGATGAACTGGGCAAAGATGAAGGCCGCCAGAAAACCGCCGATCAGATTGCCCAGTCCACCCAGCACGCAGATGAGAAACGTGATGGGGCCGAAGGACAGCCCGATTGCAGGGTGAATGTCGTACTGCAGCACCAGCAGACAGGCCGCAAGTCCGGCGAGTGCTCCGCCCATGGCCGAAGTGAGCAGGTAGATTCGACTCGGATTGACGCCCATCAGGGGCATGATTCCACGGTCCTGGCTAATCGCCCGGATCGCAGTGCCCATGTAGGTCTTGGACAGAAATAGCCAGGTACCACCGATCGCGGCAAGCGCCACGACGAAAGCAATCAGGCGTGCCAGCGAGAAATTCATCTCTCCAATCGACACACCGGGAAGGCGCACCCCAAGGTTGCGAAATTCGACACCGAAAACAACCGTCGCTGCGGCCTGCAGAAAGAACAGCACCCCGCCGGTTACAAGCAGCTGGTTGATGGGCTCGGCCGCAAGCACCGGTCGGACGATGAAGTGATGCAGCGCCATACCGAGCGCCGCCAGAACGACAACCCCGGCTGCACAGGCCGCCAGCACGGGCCAGCCCTGTTGCACATGAAGCCACCAGATGGTGTACATGCCGACCATGACCAGCTCGGCGTAGCAGATCCAGACCACATCGATGACACCGAAGATCAGGTTAAGACCGAGGGCCAGCAGTGCAAGCAAGCCGCCCAGCAGCAGTCCGTTGAGCACCGCCTCGAGCAAATAAATATCGAAGATCGAATCCATGTCGGCCCTTCCAACCTGCGTGCCCCGTCAGACGCCGAGATAGGCGCGACGGATATCCTCACTGGCCAGCAGCTCGGCGGCCGGACCACTGCTGCGTACCTTGCCGGTCTCCAGCAGATACGCGCGGTCAACCACCTTGAGCACCTGCTGAATGTTCTGCTCGACGATCAAAACCGTATAGCCCTGAGCACGGATCGTGGACATCAGGCCAAAAATCGACTGCACCACGACAGGCGCCAATCCAGCGGAAGGCTCATCGAGCAGCAACAACTTGGGGCCACTCATCAGAGCACGGCCGATCGCACACATTTGCTGCTCGCCCCCCGACATCGTGCCGGCCATCTGTAGCCGACGCTCCTTCATGCGGGGAAACAATGAATAGACAAAATCGAGCCGCTCATCAAATTTGGAGCGCGCTGCCGGGATGAATGCGCCCATGCGCAGATTGTCTTCAACGCTCAGCCTGGGAAACAGCCGGCGCCCCTCCGGGACCTGAGCGATGCCCAATGCGGTGACATCATGCGCCGGCATGGCCCGGTAATCCTGGCCCTCCATGCGCAGTTCGCCCGCAGTCGGCTCGATCAGTCTCGAAATCACCCGAAGCAGCGTGGTCTTGCCCGCGCCATTCGGCCCGATGACAGCGACAGCCTCGCCGGCATTCACCTGAATCGAAACATCGAAAAGCGCTTGAAAACTGCCATATCCAGCGCTGATTCCCTTGAGTTCCAGCATCAGCGACTCGCTCCGGCGGCCTGGCGTGCCGCGATCTGATCCTGCACATCCTGTGCATCGCTACCCAGGTAGACCTCAACCACTTTCGGGTCCCGGGTCACTTCGGCCGGACTGCCCTGAGCGATCAGTTCTCCGTGATCGAGCACCAGGCACCGGTCGATGACCTTCATCAGGACGCCCATGATGTGTTCGACCCAGATAATGGTCACGCCGCGTTCATCGCGAATGCGCTTGAGCATGTCGGCGGCCTGATGCATCTCGGCCTCGTCCAGTCCACCCAGGCTTTCGTCGGCCAGCAACACCTTAGGGCGCGTTGCCAGGGCACGCGCCATCTCGAGCTTCTTCAGGCCCGCCGCACCGAGGCCGTCGATCCGCGCCGCTGCATCGACCGGCAGACCGATCAGTTGCAGGGCATCGATTGCGCGTTGGCCTGCCTCATGGCGGGTCACCGGTTCGGACGCCCCGTAGTAGGCCGCCAAGGTGGCGTTCTCCAGGATCGAAAGCTTTCGAAACGGTCGGGGAATCTGGAAGGTTCGGGCCAGACCGGCGCGACAGATCCGGTTGGGGGCCAGACCGCCGATCTCGCGCCCCTGGAACTGCACAGACCCGGAGGTCGGCTCGTACAGCCCGGCGATGAGGTTGAAGGTCGTGCTCTTGCCCGAGCCATTGGGTCCGATGAGCCCGAGAATTTCGCCCTCGCGCACCTCGAAGGACAGGCGGTCGACGGCGGTGAACCCGCCGAAGCGCTTGGTGAGCGCCTCGACCCGCAACATGTCACTCATTCCTTGCCACTCTGAACGTCAGTTGGCGTAGCCGTGCCCTTTGGGCAGCGGCAGAACAGGCTCTTTGGTCCTGATGGCCTGCGGCCAGACCACGAAGGTGTCGTTGCCGTTGTACTGCATCACCACCGGGGAGGCCCGCTCGTTCTGGCCGGCCATTGAAGTACCGGGCTGGAAGAACTTCACGCCATAGCCCTGGATCGTTCCACCGGTCGGAATGTCGGTGTCGAGCGCCGCCTTGCGAAGGGCCTCGGAGTCGATGCCGCCATATTTCTTGATCGCCCGTGGCAGGACATCCGTGAAGAAGATCCAGGACTGATTGAATCCCATCGAGACATGAGTCGGGATTTCATCGCCTTTAACATCCGCCTTGTAACGCTTGACCATCTCGGCGGTCAGCGCGCCCATGCCGGGGGCGAGCGCCTTGGGATCGAGCAATTGCGCGGCAACCGGGTCGACGTTGTAGATGAAGTTCGCATCCTCCTTGAAGGTCGCGAACAGTTTGTCGAACTGGCCATAGCCTGCGCCGTGACCGATCAGCGCCGACCACTTCAGGCCCTGCTCGCGCGACTGGCGCAAAAACAGTGTGATGTCCGGGTTGTAGCCGGTGTGCAGAATCACATCGGCACGCGCGCGCTTGAGTTTAGTCACCAGCGGCGAGAGGTCAGGTGATGTCGCCGAGTAACCTTCCTTGAGGACCACCTGCATGCCGTAACGCTTGCAGGCGCTTTCATTTCCGGATGCAACACCCGCACCATACGGTCCGTCTTCGTAAATCACCGCGACCTTCAGATCCTTGGGCTCCTTGCCCAGCCTCGCCTTCGCCTCTTCATTGAGGAAGGTGCACGACGCCTCACCGAACTGGTCCGAGTGAACTTGCGCCCGAAACGCGTAGCGCAGGTTCTTGTCCTTGAAGACTGAGGACGCCACGCAGACATTGGCCCACATGAATTTCTTGGCCTGGTCGGCCTTCTGGGCCATCGGCACGCAATGCGCCGAGGAGAAGACACCCATCAGCATGTCGACCTTCTCCTGATTCAGCAGTCGCTCGGCCTCGTTGATCGCAACATCAGCCTTGCTCTGAGCGTCTGCATAGATCGGCTTGATCCGATAGCCCTCGACGCCACCGCGCTCGTTGATCATGTCGATCGCGTACTTCGTGCCGAGATAGCTGGCATAGGAGCCGCCCGCCGCCAGTGCGCCAGTCAGGTCGAAAATGACTCCGATTTTCAGTTCCTTGGTCTGGGCCTGCGCGCCGGTTGCGGCCGTGAACGCGCAGACAAACATCAACGCAGCGAAGCGTTTGCTGAGGGTAAGCATGAGAGTCTCCTGATGATGTCCGTGGCTTCAGTGCGCCCCGGATATTTTTTGAATCTGGATCATGCTAACCGCAGACCACTTACCGGCACAAGCCCGTGCCGGTGTTCGCAGCGCAGTGTCTCCTTCGCTGCGGGCTCGCAGCGATCAGCGCATGAAGCGCTTCACATAATCCGCGCCCAGGCCAATCGACTCGAAATGAGCCCGATATTTTTCGATGCGGGTGAATACGTCGTCGTAGCCCGTGGAATTGCCCTGTGGGTCGACGTACATCAGAGCGCCCTGCACATTGAAGAGGGTGATCATGTCGGTGCAATCGTCCGGCACGACCAGGGTATGCGTCTCGCCCGGCGGCTCGAAAATGTAGCTGCCCTCAGTGGCAACCCAGTCGTGCTCGAGGTAATGCCACTTGCCGCGAATCACCCAGGCGTGAACCGTGCCGGAATGGCGATGGCGCTGCAGCAAGCCCGAGCGCTTCACCTTGAGCAGATGGATGTAGTAGCCGGCGTTCGCATTCAGGTGCAAAGGACGCGACCAGATGTTGTCGCCGATCGGTGCCCACATCCGCTCGTCGCCATCGAGTGCATCGTTGATGACGAGATCAGGTGACATGCCCCAGGGTTGCGGCTTCTGGTAAGGCACGCGGTCGTCCTGGAGGAAGGGGGTGTCGACAGGCTTGTTCATGAGCGATTCGTCTTCGGGTCGGTGAATAAACGCCCGGGCAGGTTAACCCACGCCCGCCCTGCGATCAAACCGGCATCAACCCAGCCGCAGCGAGGGGCTGCCCGGCATTGCTACGATCTGATCCATGACCACACCCGACTCGATTGCTGCAGCCTTGCTCGAGGCCGCCCGTGACCTCAGCGACGAACTGTCACAACTGAACTTTGCCGAGCCGGTCGCGCATGTCTACAACCCGCTGCAATATGCCTGGGCGCCCTTTGAGGTCTATGTGCGCAGGTATGCCACTGCGCCTCGCCGAATCGTGCTGCTTGGCATGAACCCGGGGCCTTTCGGGATGATGCAGACCGGCGTGCCGTTCGGAGAAATTGCCGCGGTCCGCGACTGGATGGGCATCCACGCGCGCATCGAGCAACCGCCGGACATGCATTCGAAACGACCCATTCAAGGCTTCGAATGCACCCGTTCCGAGGTCAGTGGCCGCCGACTGTGGGGCTGGGCCGCATCCCGCTGGGGCAGCGCCGAGCAGTTTTTTTCCGAGGCATTCGTCCTGAACTACTGCCCATTGGTCTGGCTCGAACGCTCCGGGCGCAATCGCACCCCCGAGCAACTGCCTGCAGCCGAACTCGAACCGGTATACCGCGCCTGCAACCGACACCTGGTCCGCGCCCTGACGGCGCTCGAGCCGCAGTGGGCGATCGGGGTGGGCGGGTTTGCCGAGCGGCGCATCCGCAGCGTCGTTCAGGGCGCGTCGATCGGCAGTGAACTGGCCCGTTCGATCCGGATCGGACAGATTCTTCATCCCAGCCCGGCCAGCCCGGCCGCGAACCGTGGATGGGTTTCGGCGGTCGAGGCTCAACTCGAAGCGCTTGGCGTGACGCTACACTCGCAGGCTCGCTGACCCTGCCAACTCAACTCACCTGGCCAATGACCATGACTGTTCTGGGAACGCCCCTGTCGCCTCATGCAACCCGAGTCATGCTGCTGGGCGCAGGCGAACTCGGCAAGGAAGTGATCATTGCCCTGCAGCGCCTCGGGGTCGAAGTCATTGCAGTCGATCGCTATGCCGATGCGCCGGGCCATCAGGTGGCCCACCGAGCGCATGTGATCGACATGACCGACCCGGTCGCCTTGCGAGCCCTGATCGAGCGCGAGCGCCCGTCCCGCGTGGTGCCTGAAATCGAGGCGATCGCAACGCCGGCTCTCATCGAACTCGAACGCGAAGGCGTGGTGACCGTGATCCCGACCGCCCGTGCGGCCTGGCTCACCATGAACCGCGAAGGCATCCGTCGTCTGGCCGCAGAAGAACTCGGCTTGCCGACATCGCCCTATCGGTTCGCCAGCAACCTGGATGAACTGCGCAATGCCATTGCCGACGGAATCGGTTTTCCCTGCATCGTGAAGCCGGTGATGTCCTCGTCGGGAAAGGGCCAGTCCAAACTGGACGGACCACAGGATGTCGAGTCAGCCTGGCAATACGCGGCCAGCGGCGGGCGAGTCGATGCCGGTCGAGTGATCGTTGAAGGCTTCATCGATTTCGACTACGAAATCACCCTGCTCACGGTTCGCGCGCAAGACAGTTCGGGCGTCGTTCAGACCCATTTTTGCGAGCCGATCGGACATGTTCAGGTGGCCGGTGACTATGTCGAGAGCTGGCAGCCGCATCCGATGAGCCCCACTGCACTGCAGCGCTCGCGCGAGATCGCCCAGAAGGTCACGACTGCACTGGGTGGCACCGGGCTGTTCGGTGTCGAGCTCTTCGTGAAGGGCGACGAGGTCTGGTTCTCTGAAGTCAGCCCGCGTCCGCACGACACCGGCATGGTCACCATGACCACGCAGCATCAGTCCGAATTCGAGTTGCATGCCCGCGCCATCCTGGGCTTGCCGGTCGATGCGTCATTGCGCAACCCAGGGGCCAGCGCGGTGATCTATGGCGGGGTTGAAGCACGAGGCATCGTCTTTGACGGTGTTGCCGACGCATTGGCCTTGCCCGGCACCGATGTTCGGCTGTTCGGCAAGCCCGAATCATTCACCAAGCGACGCATGGGTGTCGCCCTGGCCCGGGCAAGCGATATCGACACCGCACGCCGCATCGCCAAACAGGCTGCTGCGCGGGTCAAGCCGCGGGCTGCCTGAACACGTTCCGACCGTATCGCCGGACCCAATCCAATCCATCGAGGTCTTACATGCTGAATCTTCCTGGCCTGCAATTCGATCTTGGCGAGGATGTCGCCCTGATGCGCGAATCCCTTCAGCAGTTCACCGCAGCCGAAATCACGCCGCGCGCCAACGACATCGACCGTAGCGATCAGTTTCCGATGGACCTGTGGCGCAAGCTCGGTGACATGGGCGTGCTGGGCATCACCGTGCCGCAGGCTTATGGCGGCACGGACCTCGGTTACCTCGCCCACATCGTGGCGATGGAGGAAATTTCGCGCGGATCGGCCTCAGTCGGTCTGTCCTATGGTGCGCACTCCAATCTGTGCGTGAATCAGATCAACCGCAACGGCACCGAAGCACAAAAGCTCAAGTACCTGCCGAAACTGGTGTCGGGCGAATGGATCGGTGCGCTGGCGATGAGCGAACCCGGCGCCGGATCCGATGTGGTGTCGATGAAGCTGCGCGCCGATTTCAAGGGCGATCGCTGGGTGCTCAACGGCTCCAAGTTCTGGATCACCAACGGTCCCGATGCTGATGTGATGGTCATCTATGCCAAGAACGATCTGGAGGCAGGCGCGCGGGGCATCACCGCGTTTCTGGTCGAAAAGTCATTCAAGGGCTTCTCGGTTGCGCAAAAGCTCGACAAGCTCGGTATGCGGGGCAGTCATACCGGCGAACTGGTCTTCGAGGACTGCGAAGTGCCTGCCGAGAATGTGCTGGGCGGTCTGGGCGGCGACTCATTGAGCGGCGTCGGTCGCGGCGTCAATGTGCTGATGAGCGGCCTCGATTTTGAACGCGCCGTGCTCTCGGGCGGCCCTCTGGGCATCATGAGCGCCTGCATGGATGTGGTGGTGCCCTACCTTCACGAGCGCAAGCAGTTCGGCCAGCCGATCGGCGAATTCCAGCTCATGCAGGGCAAGCTCGCCGACATGTACAGCACGATGATGGCGTGCCGCGCCTATGTGTACGAAGTCGGCAAGCAATGTGATCGGGCGCATGGCGGGCATGTCGATGTGCGCAGCCTGCGCAAGGATGCGGCGGCAGCCATTCTGTATTCAGCCGAGAAAGCCACCTGGATGGCTGGCGAAGCCATCCAGTGCCTCGGCGGCAACGGCTACATCAACGACTCGCCCACCGGCCGCCTGTGGCGTGACGCCAAGCTCTACGAGATCGGCGCCGGCACCTCCGAGATCCGCCGCATGCTGATCGGCCGCGAGCTGTACGCCGAGACCCGCTGAGCATTCCCGGGCGCAAGGACCCGCGCCCCAACCGCCACAGGTGTGCCCTGATGAACCAACCCATGCGTCGTGCCGCCGACAGGCTGCTGACCCGAGAAGACAGCGCCGATTCCGCGGCCATCGCACTGGCGATTCAGAGCGGATTCGATCGCCATTACGCGCTATTTCGTTACAACGCCCAACAGGCCAAGAGTCGCTTTGAAGTCGGTGACTGGCATGCGATCCGCAAGCTCGCTCGTGAACGCATCGCCTTCTACGATGAGCGGGTGCGAGAGGCGATCGAACGCATCAGCGTGTCGTTTGGAGACTCTCAGCTGGCTGTCGGCAACTGGCAGCAGGTCAAGCGTCACTATGTGAACCTGCTGGCCGAGCATCGCCAGCCGGAGCTGGCCGAGACATTTTTCAACTCGGTGTGTTCCAAGTTGCTGCACCGGACCTATTTCCACAACGACTTCATCTTCGTTCGGCCGGCGGTCGCCACCGACTACCTCGACAGCGACCCGCCAAGCTACCGTTCCTACTATCCGGCACGAGACGGCCTCGAAGCGGCGATGCGCCGCATGATCGTGGACTTCGGCCTGGCCTGTCCCTTCGACGATATCGAACGCGACCTCACCCTGGCCTCGCAGACACTGCGCGAATTTCTGCAGACCGAGGTACAGGCCCCGGCTGACAGCCAGATCCATGTGCTGCGCACGCTGTTCTTTCGAAACAAGGGCGCCTACCTGATCGGCCGCTACATCCAGGACGGGGAGTTGATTCCCTTCGCGATGGCGATCCTGCAGGACTCCAGGCAGCGCCTGTATGTCGACACCATACTGTGCGGCGTCGAGCGCATCGAGGCGCTCTTCAATTTCTCGCGCGCCTATTTCATGGTCGATATGGAAGTGCCGTCAGCCTACGTGCGCTTCCTCAGGTCCCTGATGCCAACCAAGCCCGAGTCAGAGCTCTACACCATGCTGGGGCTGCACAAGCAGGGCAAGACCTTGTTCTACCGCGACTTGCTGCACCACTTGCGGCACTCGAATGATGCGTTCGTGATCGCACCTGGCATCAAGGGTCTGGTGATGGGGGTCTTCACGCTGCCCTCGTTTCCATATGTGTTCAAGATCATCAAGGACACCCGGCGAAAAGATATCAGCCGGGAATTCATCCAGAAGCAATACCAGCTCGTGAAGTTTCACGACCGGGTCGGGCGTATGGCCGACACCTGGGAATATGCGAATGTGCCGATTCCCAAGACCCGCATCGACAGCGCGCTGATGCAGGAGCTGCGAGAGACCGCACCTTCGATCATCGAAGACGAGGGTGATTCACTGGTGGTGAAGCATGTCTACATCGAGCGGCGCATGGTGCCCCTGAACATGTACCTGGAGCGAGCCGATGACGCCCAGCGGGAGCGGGCAATCATCGAATACGGCGATGCAATCAAACAGATGGTCGCAGCCGACATTTTTCCGGGCGACATGCTCTACAAGAACTTCGGCGTCACCCGCCAGAATCGTGTGGTGTTCTACGACTACGACGAAGTGGCCTACGTCACTGACTGCAAGTTTCGAAGGATTCCGCCGCCTCGTACGCCCGAAGACGAAATGTCGTCCGAGCCGTGGTACACCGTCGGTCCGAACGATGTCTTTCCTGAAGAGTTCGGCACCTTCCTGCTGGGCGACCCGCGGGTGCGGGAACTGTTCATGAAGCATCACGCAGACCTGCTCGACGCCGCGTTCTGGCAGGAAAAGCAGGAGAGAATCCGCAACGGCCAACTCGAAGACGTGTTCCCTTATCCGGAGTCCCTGCGCTTCAAGAACCGCTATCCTTGCGACTGACCCGTTTTCACCTCTTTACCAGGAGCCCATCATGGCCGATCCGATCGTCATCGTCTCCGTCGCCCGCACCCCCATCGGCAGCATGAACGGAGAGCTATCCGGCTTTGCAGCCCACCAGTTGGGCGCCCATGCCATCCGCGCTGCGGTTGAGCGCGCAGGCCTCAAGCCCGAACAGGTTCAGGAAGTGCTGATGGGCTGTGTGCTGCCTGCCGGCCAGGGCCAGGCCCCCGCGCGCCAGGCCACGCTCGGTGCGGGCTTGCCGATGTCGGTCGGTGCGACCACGATTAACAAAGTCTGCGGCTCGGGCATGAAGACGGCCATGCTGGCCCATGACCTGCTGTCAGTCGGCAGCCAGGACATCATCGTGGCCGGCGGCATGGAGAGCATGTCGAATGCACCCTACATGATGCTCAAAGGTCGCAACGGCTACCGCTACGGCCATGGCACCCTGTTTGACCACATGGCCCTCGACGGCCTGGAAGACGCCTACGAAAAGACTCCGAATGGCGGTGGCAAGTCGATGGGCATGTACGGCGAAGACTGTGCCGCTAAATACAGCTTCAGCCGCGAAGAGCAGGACAAGTTCGCCATCGCCTCGACCGAGCGCGCCCGGGCTGCCAACGAAAACGGCGCATTCGCCTTCGAGATCGCCCCGATCACTGTGGCCGGGCGCAAGGGCGACGTGGTGATCGACAAGGACGAGAGCCCGTTCAAGAGCGACACCAGCAAGATCCCGGCCCTCAAGCCGGCCTTTCGCAAGGACGGCACTGTCACCGCAGCCACCTCGTCATCGATCTCTGACGGCGCGGCCGCCATGGTCATGATGCGTGCCTCGACCGCAGCCAGTCTGGGGCTCAAGCCGATCGCAAAAATGGTCGCGCACACCACGCATTCGCATGAGCCGCAGTGGTTCACCACCGCACCGGTGGGCGCGATCAAAAAGCTCTACGACAAGACCGGCTGGTCGACCGCCAGCGTCGATCTGTTCGAGATCAACGAAGCCTTTGCGGTGGTGACCATGGCCGCCATGAAGGAACACGATCTGCCGCATTCAAAGGTCAACATTCATGGCGGTGCCTGCGCCCTGGGACATCCGATCGGCGCCTCGGGTGCCCGTCTGATCGTGACCCTGATCGGTGCGCTGAAAAAAACCGGCGGCACGCGAGGCGTGGCCTCTTTGTGCATCGGTGGCGGCGAAGCCACTGCAGTGGCCATCGAGCTCATCTGATTGCTGATTGATCACCCGGGCATGCAGCGCACGCCCGGCGCAGGTGGAGGCAGACACTTCAAATGATCCTGAGCGAAGAACTCGGGCAGGTGCGCGATGCGGTGCGTACCTTCGTATCAGAGCAGATCACACCGCATGCGGCGCGTTGGGACCGCGAATCAATCTTTCCGGCGCAGGCCCTCAAAGGGCTTGCCGAGCTGGGCTGCTATGGCGTCGCCGTGCCCGAGCAGTGGGGTGGCGCGGGGCTGGACTACACCGCCCTGGCGGTGATCATCGAAGAGGTTGCTGCTGGCGATGGCGCCACATCGACCATCCTGTCGGTCAACAATTGCCCGGTCTGCTCGATCCTCATGGCCTACGCCAATGACGCGCAGAAGGCCCTGTGGCTCAAGCCGCTTGCCAGCGGCGAGATGCTGGGCGCCTTCTGCCTGACCGAGCCCCATGTCGGCTCGGACGCGTCGGCGCTGAAAACCACCGCACGGCGCGAAGGCGACACTTTCGTGATTGACGGGGTGAAGCAGTTCATCACCTCAGGCAAGCATGCCGACCTTGCCATCGTGATGGCAGTGACTGACAAGGCTGCAGGCAAACGCGGCATCTCGGCCTTTCTGGTGCCAACGAACACGCCGGGCTATCGCGTTGCCCGACTCGAAGACAAGGTCGGCCAGCATGCCTCGGACACCGCACAGATTGCCTTCGAAGGCTGTCGAATTCCAGCTGCCAATCTGCTGGGCGAAGAAGGCCAGGGCTACCGCATCGCGCTGTCAGGCCTTGAGGGCGGCCGGATCGGGATTGCCTCGCAGTCGCTGGGCATGGCGCGCGCTGCCTTCGAAGCCGCTCTGCGCTATTCCAAAGAGCGTGAGGCCTTCGGCCAGGCGATCTTCGATCATCAGGCTGTGCAGTTTCGTCTGGCCGACATGGCCACCCGCATTGAAGCAGCACGACAGCTGATCCTGCATGCAGCCGCGCTGAAAGATGCAGGCCAACCCTGTCTGAAGCAGGCCGCGATGGCCAAACTGTTCGCTTCTGAGATGGCTGAGCAGGTGTGCTCAGATGCGATCCAGATTCATGGCGGATATGGCTACGTCAGTGATTTTCCGGTCGAGCGCATCTGGCGCGACGTGCGCGTCTGCCAGATCTATGAAGGCACCAGCGACATCCAGAAGATCCTGATCGGGCGCGCACTGGCCGGAAGCGATAGCGCGTGACTCCTCAGCCGCAGCCCATCTCGCAGACCGCAGTGCTGTCGAGTTCTGACGGGCATTCGATCAATGCCTTCGTTGCCCGGCCCGCAGCAGAGCCCAGAGGTTGTGTGGTGATCGTTCAGGAAATCTTTGGCGTCAACGAGCACATCCGCTGGGTCGCCACTCAGCAATACGCGGCGGCCGGTTTTCTTGCGATCGCCCCCTGCTTTTTCGATCGAATCGAAGCAGGCGTCGAATTGGACTACACAGCCGAAGGCACTGCGACCGGCCGATCGCTGGTCGACTCGCTGGGCATGGATGCGCCGCTGCGCGATATCCGGGCGGCGCAGCGGCAGCTGGCCGGTGACCTGCCCACCGGCGTGGTCGGATACTGCTGGGGCGGAACGGTGGCATGTCTGGCGGCAACCCGTCTGGGCCTGCCCGCAGTGAGCTATTACGGTGGTCGGACCCTGCCTTTTCTTCACGAGCGTCTGCAAGCACCCATGATGTTTCACTTCGGTGAGCACGACCTGATGATTCCGATGGACTCAGTCAGGCAGATCAGCCGCGTCCACACGCAGGCGGCCTGTCATCTCTATCCGGCGGGCCATGGCTTCAATCGCCAGGGTCACAGCGCCTGGCACGACGACAGCGCACGCACCGCGCTGACCCGCACCCACGCTTTTTTCAATCAGCACCTTGGACATCATGGCTGACACACCCGAAAAACCCATCAAGGTCATTTTGTCCGGTATCACCGGATGGGCCGGCAGCGCGCTCGCACAGGGCATCGTTTCGCAGCCGGATCTGAGACTGGTCGCCGGCGTCGCCCGCCGGGCGGCCGGTCGCAGCATTGGCGATGCACTCGGCATCGATGCGCCGCCAGGTCCGGTGGTGTCCAGTGTCGCGCAGGCGCTGGCCACCCAAGCCGATGTCTTCTTCGAATACAGCCTGCACGATGTCGCCAAGGCCAATGTGATGGCCGCGCTCGATGCGGGTCTTGACGTGGTGGTGGGCACATCCGGCCTGTCGGACGAAGACTATTCACAGATCGATGAGCGGGCTCGTGCCTGCGGACGCGCAGTGCTGGCCTGTGGCAACTTTGCAATCACTGCAGTGCTGCTGCAGAAGTTCGCCGAGATGGCGGTGCGCTATCTGCCCGATGTCGAGCTGATCGATTACGCCAAGGAAAGTAAGATCGATGTGCCCTCCGGGACGGTGCGCGAGCTGGCGATGCGGCTGGGCAAGGCCCGCGGTGAGACTCCATCGAGCGCGGTGCCTTTGTCCGAGGCCCGAGGCCCGATTGAGACCCGAGGCGCCCACATGTCCGGCATCCCGGTGCATTCGCTTCGCGTGCCCGGGTATGTGATCGGTGTTGAAGCCGTGTTCGGCGCAACTGACCAGCGCCTGCAGATTCGCCATGATGCGGGTGCCGGGGCGCAACCCTATGTTGACGGCGCACTGCTGGCGATCCGTTCGGTTCAGGGGCGCGTCGGCCTGACTCGCGGTCTCGACCGGGTCATGGAGCTTTAATCCATATGCCGACATTCGAATCCCGAATCGACACCCGCTCCGAGGAGTTCAAGGCCAATGCGCAGGCCATGGGTGCCATGGTCGAAGACCTGCGCTCACACGTGGCCCGTGCTGCTGCAGGCGGAGGCGAAACAGCTCGCGCCAAGCACACAGCTCGAGGCAAGCTGCTGCCGCGCGAGCGCATCGACCAGCTCATCGATCCAGGCTCGGCGTTTCTTGAGCTCTCACCGCTCGCGGCCAAGGGCATGTACGACGATGAGGCGCCGTGCGCCGGCATCATCACTGGCATCGGACGGGTCAGTGGCGTCGAGTGCGTGATCGTCTGCAATGACGCGACGGTCAAGGGTGGCACCTACTACCCGATCACCGTCAAGAAACACCTGCGCGCGCAGGAAGTCGCGGCCGACAATCGACTGCCCTGCATCTATCTCGTCGACTCGGGCGGCGCGAACCTGCCCAATCAGGACGAGGTCTTCCCGGACCGGGATCACTTTGGGCGCATCTTTTTCAATCAGGCCAATCTGTCGGCGCGCGGCATCCCGCAAATTGCTGTGGTGATGGGGTCGTGCACTGCGGGTGGTGCCTATGTGCCGGCAATGAGCGATGAATCGGTCATCGTCAAGGAACAGGGCACGATCTTTCTGGGCGGCCCGCCCTTGGTGAAGGCTGCAACCGGCGAAGTGGTGTCGCCGGAAGACCTCGGTGGTGGTGATGTGCACACGCGGCTGTCGGGTGTGGCCGACTGGCTTGCGCAAAACGACACCCATGCGCTCGCAATTGCACGGCGAATCGTTGCCAATCTGAATTGGCAAAAGCCTGAGCAACTGGCTCGCAGTACGCCGCTTGAGCCCCGGTACAACCCGCGCGAGTTGCACGGCATCCTGCCGACGGACACCCGCAAGCCCTACGACGTGCGTGAGGTCATAGCCCGCATTGTGGACGATTCCGCACTGGACGAATGGAAGGCGCGATACGGCACGACCCTGGTCACCGGATTTGCGCGCATCCATGGCATGCCGATCGGCATCATTGCCAACAACGGCATCCTGTTCTCCGAATCGGCGCTCAAGGCAGCGCATTTCATCGAGCTGTGCTGCCAGCGGAAAATCCCGCTGCTCTTTTTGCAGAACATCAGTGGCTTCATGGTGGGGCGCAAATACGAAAATGAAGGCATCGCACGCAACGGCGCCAAGATGGTGACCGCGGTAGCCTGCGCGCAGGTGCCCAAGTTCACCGTGATCATCGGTGGCAGTTTCGGTGCAGGTAACTACGGCATGTGCGGGCGAGCCTACTCACCGCGCTTCCTGTGGATGTGGCCGAATGCCCGCATCAGTGTGATGGGCGGCGAGCAGGCAGCCTCGGTGCTGGCCACCGTGAAGCGCGATGGTATCGAGTCGCGAGGTGGTGCCTGGAGTGCGCAAGAAGAGGCCGCCTTCAAGGAGCCGCTGCGGGCGCAGTATGAGCGCGAAGGGCATCCCTACTACGCCACCGCACGCCTGTGGGACGACGGCATCATCGACCCGGCTGACACCCGGCGGGTGCTGGCGCTGGCCCTGTCGGCAAGCCTGAATGAGCCCATCCCTGAAACCCGCTTCGGCGTTTTCCGCATGTGAGCGCAGGGGCATGAATGCGGTCGAGATCATTGCCGCCACACAGCGCTGGCTGGAGGTGGCGGTGATCGGCCTGAATCTGTGCCCCTTCGCCAAAGCCGTCCATGTGAAGCGGCAAATTCGATATGTGGTCACCGAGGTGACTGATGCCGATGCACTGCTCGAAGCCCTGCGCGATGAGATGTCTGCGCTGGCTCAGGCCGATCCGGATGTGGTGGAGACCACGCTGCTGATCCACCCGCAGGCCTTGACCGACTTCCTTGAGTACGCCGCCTTCTTGCAGCCGGCCGATCGCGCCCTGCGCAAAGCCGGCTTCGAGGGTGTGCTGCAAATTGCCAGCTTTCACCCGGCCTATGTCTTTGCCGACAGTGAACCCGAGGACATCGAGAACTGCAGCAATCGCTCGCCCTATCCCATGCTGCACCTGCTGCGCGAGGAGAGCGTCGAGCAGGCGGTGGCGGCGTTTCCCGACGCCACCGACATCTATGAACGCAACATCCGGACCCTGCGCACGCTGGGTCATGAGGGCTGGAAACGGCTCTGGACTGATCCTGCCGAATAGACAAGGGACGGGGCTGCGCTGAAGGATGTGAGCACACGCACTCAGCCTAATGGCCTAGTTACAAGGTACGTTGACGGGCTGACTGCCTGGATCCAGAATGGATCAAGCAGATCCATTTCGGATCTTGTCATTCAGCACAGCCGCCATGCCAGTCAATCTGTCGATCAAGAACGTCCCGGACGAACTCGCCCAACGGCTGCGTGAGCGGGCTGCGCGCAACCACCGATCCCTGCAGGCCGAATTGATGGCCCTGCTGGAGTGGGCCTCGCAGCTTGCGCCCTCGCAGGCTGTCGGGTCCGACCCGGTCCTGAATCGACTGCCACCCGCGCCCAGTCAACGTCCACGCCTGAGCGTGGATGAAGTCTACGAGCGGGCGCTCAAGCGATTTCCGAATGGAACGGGTGAAAGCTCGGTCGATCTCATCCGAGAGATGCGCGATACCCGATACGGTGATGGCACGTGAATGGAGCGCGGCTGATGGTCGCCGAACCACCAGTCGCCTATGCCTTAAGGCCCACGCTCGTCGTCGATGCCAGTGTTCTTGCCTCGACAGTCTTTCCGGAGAAGTGGACACCAGAGGCCATCAGCTGGATTCGTGGGCGCCGCCTGTGCTCACCCTTTCTGCTGAGTTTCGAACTCAGTAACGTGGCGCGCCAAAAAGTCAGGAGGCAATCGATCACCTCCGATTTTGCGTCGCGAGCCATCCGCGACTACGAGGACATGGGTGTCGAGCTCTTCGCCGTGCCGCCACTCGAGGCCTTCACCCTGGCGCACCGCTACGACCTCTCGGGCTATGACGCCTCGTATCTCTGGCTCGCCAGCCACCTGCAGGCACCCCTGGCCACCTTCGATGCCAGGCTCGGGACAGCCGCCCTGAAACACCTTGCAGGCGAAGACCCGCCCCAGCCCGGGTGAGATCGGTATCATCGGTGCGACACGTATTGATATAAACACGCATCGCCTGCTGGGCCCTGACTCACAGGCTGATGCGACGACGGAGACGCCTTCCATGACCAACATCACCCGTGCCTCGGCGATTGCCGAGCTCACGGCGCAGGGTCAGCCCTATGCGCTACAGACGAAATCCATCGAAGGTCGCGATCTCAGGGTCTTCGTCAATGCGCCGGGCTCGCTGCGTGCGCTGTTCGAACAGACCCTCAGTGACAAGACCTTCCTGATCTACAACGACGAGCGGCTGTCATTTGCTCAGACCCATGCGCTGGCGGCTCGCATTGCGCATGCTCTGGTCCATGACTTCGGCGTTCAGCGTGGCGATCGCATCGCCATCTCCATGCGCAATTACCCCGAATGGGTGCTGGCCTTCATGGCGATCACCTCGGTGGGCGGCATTGCGGTTGCAATGAATGCGCTGTGGCAACCCGACGAGCTCGCCTATGGACTCAATGATTCAGGTGCACGGGTGCTGTTTGCCGATTCAGAGCGCATCGAGCGCTTGTCACGATGCTCGAAGCGCCCCTCAGTCAGGGTGATCGGTGTTCGAACCGATCAGACAGAAGCCGGAGTGACTCCGCTGTCCGGTCTGCTCGCCCGCATCGGTGATGTGCCGATGCCGTCAGTCGAGGTGGCACCCGATGACGCCGCAACCCTCTTCTACACATCCGGCTCCACCGGGCACCCCAAAGGCGTGTTGAGCACACACCGCGCGATTTTGTCCGCATTGTTGTCCTGGGAACTGGATGCATACGCCGCAGCCAAGGTGGCCGGCATCACACTCGAGCCGCCCACCGAGCAGGGCGGCTCTCTGATGGCTGTGCCCTTCTTTCATGTGACCGGCTCGCATGCGATCTTTCTGTCGAGCTACCGGGCTCAGCGCAAGCTGGTATGCATGTACAAATGGGACCCAGCGCTCGGCGCCGAGCTGATCGAGCGCGAGCGGCTGACATCCTTCATCGCGCCCGCCGCCATGACCGGTGATCTGGTGCGCTTCGCCCGTGAGGGGCGACGCGACCTGAGTTCGCTGCTGGCTGTGGGCGGAGGCGGCGCGCCGCGTGCGCCCGAACAGGTGGGTGAGATCGGCCGCGCCTTCGGCCAGGCCTTCCCCGGCACCGGCTGGGGCATGACCGAAACGAATGCCATCGGCGTGGGCATCGGCGGTCAGGACTATCTCGATCGGCCTGCCAGTTCGGGACGCTGCTCGGCGGTCATGGACCTCAAGATCGTCGACGAAGCCGGCCACGAAGTCCCCACCGGCGCGCGCGGCGAATTGCTGGTGCGCGGCGCAGGCATGTTCAGCGGCTACTGGAATCGCCCGGACGTGAACGCCGAGATGATCGACGAAGACGGCTGGTTTCGCACCGGCGATATCGCCGTGTTCGATGACGAGGGCTATCTTTTCATCGTCGATCGCAGCAAGGACCTGATCATTCGCGGCGGCGAGAACATCGGCTGCGGCGCAGTGGAAGCCGCACTGCTCGAACATCCCCTGGTGCATGAAGCGGCGGTCTATGCAGTGCCCGATGATCGACTGGGCGAGGAAGTCGGTGCCACGCTGCACTGTGATGCATCCATGAGCATCGATTCATTGCGCGAGTTCCTCAAGGACCGCCTGGCTCAATTTGAAGTGCCGCGCTACATCCGAACCCATGCCGAGCCGCTGCCCCGCACGCCGTCCGGCAAGATCCTGAAGCGGCATTTGCGCGATGAAGCCGTGGCTGAATTGCAGATCAGCTCACACCCCGACAAGGAATCTCAGGCATGACCGAAACCGCTCACGATGCATCCGCTGGCAGCCCCACCCCGGGCTACGATGTCCCGGCCGTCGAAGCCTGGATTGCAGCGCATGTGCCGCAACTCAAGCCGCCACTGACCTGGGTGCGCCTCGAAGGCGGTCACTCCAACCTCACCTTCAAGCTGCGCGATGCGTATGGCCAAGAGGCCGTGATTCGCCGCCCACCGATGGGCGAGTTGCTGCCCAAGGCGCATGACATGGGTCGCGAATGGTCGGTCATCCGGGCGCTCGGCGACACGCCGGTGCCGGTGCCCGCCGCGCTGGGCTTTTGCGAAGACCCATCGATTACCGGTGCGCATTTCTACCTCATGGGCATGATCGACGGGCATCCGCTCTACAAGGCGGACGACACGCGGCAATGGGTGCCGCAAGACCGTCGCATGATCATGTCGGATTCATTCATCGATGTGCTCGCCGACCTGCATTCGGTCGACCCGGATGCGGTCGGCCTTAGCGACCTGGGCAAGAAAGACGACTACATCGGCCGTCAGCTCAAGACCTGGTACCGGTCATGGCTGGCCTCGGCGCAGCCCGCTCAATACGACGACGAGCGCGCGCACTCGCTGCAGAAGTACTTCCTCGAGAACACGCCCGAGCAGGGGCCCGCGCGGGTGGTTCACGGTGACTACGGCCTGCACAACACCCTGATCGGCCCGGATGGTCGAATTGCCGCTGTGGTCGACTGGGAAATCTCCACCCTTGGAGACCCGCTGGCCGACCTCGCCTATGCCTTGAATCAGTGGTTCGATCCGGCCGATCCGCCTAACCCGCGAGTCGAGCCCCCGACGTCGCTGCCCGGATTTGCCCAAAGGCCTTATCTGGCCGAGCGCTACGCAGCGCGCACTGGGCGTGATCTTTCGAAACTGGATTTCTACGTGGGTTTTAATCGCTGGAAAACCGCGGCCATCATTCACGGCGTTTACGCCCGATACATGGAAGGCAAGAAGAGCACAGACGGCGTGGACATGCCCGGCCTGCGCCGAGCCATCGATCAGGCGCTGATGCTTGCCGAGCAGGCGGTCGAGCGCCAGATCCGATCCGGGGCTTGAATTGAAGCCCTCGTCCATTCAGTACGGCGTTGACGAGCGTCCGCCGATCGGCATCTCGGTCGGCAGCGCCGTTCAACACTGGATGCTGGGGCTGGCCAGCCTCGGGTTTCCGCTCCTCGTGATCGACGAAGCCAGGCGTCTGGGTCTGATCAACGCCGACCAGACCCACAGCATGCTGATGATGTCCTATTTGGCACTGGGATTTTCGACTTTGCTGCAGGCACTGAGAGGTCGCCTTATCGGCGCAGGCTATCTGATCCCCACGGTCTACACCGCAGCCTTCCTGCCCGCCAATCTGGCGGCACTGCAGGTCGGCGGGCTCGGGCTGGTCTTTGGCATGACCATCTTTGCCGGGCTGTTCGAGGTCGCGCTGGCATTTTTCATCCGCCGATTTCCTCAGCTGTTCCCTGCCGAGGTCACAGGCATCATCGTCTTGCTGGTCGGACTGGTGCTGGGCATGATCGGCATCCGCCTGATGTTTTCGCTCACACCCTCGGGCGCACCGGGTGATGCCACAGCGTTCAGCGCACTGCTGGCCGGCATCACCATGCTGGTCGCGGTCGCCCTGGCGGTCTGGTCAAAGGGCACCCTGCGAGCCCTGAGCGTCATGATCGGTATGGTCGTGGGTACGGTGGCCAGTCTGGTGCTGTCCGACACCTCGATCGCATCGCTCGTCAGCGACGGGCAGCCCACCTCATTCATCTGGCCGATCGCCATTCCAAGTTTCAACACTGATTTCGTCTTTCCCTATGCCACTGCGGCGCTGGTGTGCGCCCTCAGGGCGGTTGGCGACATCACCATCTCGCAGCGCATCAACGACACCGAGTGGCGGCGTCCCGATCAGCCCTCGATCGGCAAAGGCGTGGTGGCCGACGGGCTGGGCAATGTCGCAGCCGGTGTGTTGGGCACCGTCGGCCTGAATACATTCTCCGGATCAGTCGGCTTGTCACTGGCCACCGGGATCACATCGCGCCGAGTCGGGTTCGTGCTGGCCGCAGTCTACGCAGTGGCCGCGCTGACGCCGGGCATCGCAAGCCTTGCGCTGCATATTCCCCGAGCGGTACTGGGTGCGGCCATGCTGCTGTCGGCCTGCTTCATCCTCACCAACGCGATGCAATCCATTGTTTCGCAGGCGCTGGACAACCGGAAAATCCTGGTTGTTTCGCTGGCCTTCTTTTTCGGGCTGTCTCGTCATTTCTATCCTGGGCTCTATGCAGAGTTGCCAGGCTGGCTGCGTCAACTCCTGGACTCCGAGTTGACCGTCGGCGTGCTCGTGCTACTGGTTCTGGTGCCCTTGTTCAGGCTGGGCACCAAACGAGGGCGGCAAGCCAGCCTGAACCTGGATGGCGGCCAGCACGAGGCTGTATTTCGCTTCGTTCAGGACTCCGCCGCCAGTCTGGGCTCGCGCACGGATTCGATGAACCGTGCTGTCATGGCTGCCACTGAGTTCATCGAGCTGGCCCCGTCGATTGTCGACGCGAACACACCCATTACCGCCTCAGCAAGCTATGACGACTTCACGCTGCGGATCCAATTCCGATACACCGGACAGCCGCTCAAGAGGCTGAAAGCCTCCGGAACGCCCGAGCCGATCGACGCCGACATCGATGAAGAAGCGATGCGGCGCGTCAGTCTTTCGCTGATGAGCCGTTTGTGTGACGAGATCAAATTCGGTCAGTCGGGGCGGGACTGTTCAGTACAGTTGAGCTTTCGCTGACAACCTTATTTATTAGGAGACAACCCCCATGAGCACCCTGGAAACCGGCACCAACGATCTGCTGGCAACACTCGACGACGGCATCCTCACACTGACCCTGAACCGGCCCGAAGCACGCAATGCGATGTCGGCCGACATGAACGCTGCCTTGCAGGCACAACTGGCTCGCGCCGAGTTCGATCCCGCGGTCAAAGTGATTGTTCTGACTGGCGCGGGCAAGGGCTTTTGCGCCGGCGGCGATGTCAAAGGCATGGCCGCCCGCGGCGATGGCACGGTTGGCAACAACACCATCGACGGCAAGATCCATCAGCAGCGCATCAATCAACGCGCAACCGCCGGCAAGCTCTTTACGATGCCAAAGCCCACGATCGCATCCTTGCCGGGTCCAGCTGCCGGCGCCGGCTTTTCACTGGCCTGCGCCTGCGACCTTCGAGTGATGTCGAGCACGGCCATCATGACCACTGCTTTTGCACGAGTCGGCTTTTCAGGTGACTACGGCGGCACCTATTTCCTGACCCAGTTGGTGGGGTCGGCCAAAGCTCGCGAGCTGTATTTTCTGTCGGATCGCATCAACGCAGATGAGGCCTATCGACTGGGCCTGGCCAACTGGGTCTGCGCGCCTGAAGCGCTCGAGGCCAAGACCCGCGAGATCGCGCTCAGGTTGGCCAATGGACCGACAGTCGCCTATCGCTACATGAAGGAAAACCTGAATCGCGCGATGGCTGGCGAGATGGGCGAGTGCCTCGACCTGGAAGCCACTCACCATGTGCATTGCGGTCAGACCGAAGACCACCGCGAGGCAACGAAGGCCTTCGTCGACAAACGCGAACCGGTCTTCAAGGGCCGCTGAACCACTGCGCGCGCAACACGGCCTCTTCGGACAGGATGGCGGTGTGCGCGCGTTGCAGTTCCTCGACCATGGCCGACATCTGCGGCGATGGAACCCGCTTTCGCAGTCGACAGATCACCCAGTCGGTTCGCATCCAGGCCGCCTGAAGGACTGGTACCAGTTCGCCCTGTTCGAGTTGCGGTCGCAACATGCCCAGCAAGGCGAAGGTGAAGGCATCGGTCGAAGCCACGATCCGCGCCGCCAGACCAAAGCTCGGGCATTCGATGGCAGGGAAGACCGGAAGTTGCGAACCCTTGCGCGCAGTCAGGATCGGACGAAGCACACGGGTCGGCAGCATCACCACCTGCGCGAAGGGATAGGCGAGCAAGTCAGACAGCTCGACGGGCGCGCGCTGCGCCAGCGGATGGTCGGACCTCACCACCACATAGCCCACGACCGGCTCGAGTGTGCACACCACCTCAACTGATTCATCTTGAGCCAGCACACTCGCTTCACCCACCGCAAGATCGATAGCGCGGGAACGCAGGCTGCGAGCCAGCGCTGCGGGCTCTTCCATTCGAAAGCGCAGTCGCAGGGATGGATGTGCCGCCGCGAATGACGGCGCACATTTCGGCGCCAGAACTTCGGCTGCGTAGGCACCCATTCCAACCGCGATCTCACCGGTGGCCAGACCCTTGGCGCGGGCCACTTCGCGCTCCAGATCGCTCACGCCCGCGAGCAACTCGGCGGCATGGTCAAGAAAGACTCGACCGAAATCGGTGGGCCGATGGCCTGAACGCCTGCGCTCGAACAGGGGCAAACCAACCCGCGCTTCAAGCTCCTTGATCCCCCGACTCAGCGAAGGCTGAGCAATGTTCAGCGATTCGGCGGCACGGCCGAAGTTGCCGTATTCGGCCAGGGCCTGTGCCTGCCTTAAAAGCCGTAAATCGATCTGCATACTTCAAACTATACCCAAAACGCATGGAATCGATAGTCAAAATGGCGTTGCGGTATGCACAGGCATTGTGTCAGGCTTGCGACCGCTTGCTCACCCCCCATTGAGGTCGACTCGTCATGCTCGGACGCCGTCTGATTGCCAGTACCTTTTTCGCGACCACACTGCTGCTGGGCCCAGGCTGCACCAGCATGTCGGCCAGTTCGCCCACCGGTGTCAGTCCTGCCGAGGCCAGGGCCATCGCCAAAGAGGCCTGGCTCTACGGCTATGCGCCGATTCAGGGCTACCAGACCTTCTACAACCAGGTCCTCAATACCCAGTCACCTGGATATATCGGCGGGCTGAACACCTTCAGGCATTACTCGCGCACCTACACGCCCCAGGATGCCGAGATCGTCACCCCCAACAATGACACGCCGTATTCGTGGGCATGGCTGGACCTGCGGGCCGAGCCGATCGTGCTGTCCTTGCCGGCAGTCCCCGCACCACGCTATTACGTGAACCAGTGGTTCGACCTGTATACACATAACTTTGCGTATACCGGGGTGCGGGCGACCGGCCGGGAGCCAGGCAAGTACCTGTTTGCAGGGCCGCGCTGGAAGGGCGAAGTGCCCCCCGGGATCACCCGTGTCTACCGTGCAGAGACGGACATCGTCGGCACCCTGACCCGCACCCAGCTCAATGGCCCTGCGGATGTCCCCACCCTGCAGGCCCTTCAGGCGCAGTACCGGCTGATTCCGCTCTCCGAGTATGCAGGGCTGCCCAAGCCGCCTACCGCACCAGCGCTCAACATGCCTGCCTGGGACAAGGACAAGGCCGAGGGAATCGGCTTCATCGCCTACCTGAATGCAATGCTGCCGCTCATGCCGACCGTGCCTTCGGAGAAGGCGGCCATGGAGCGCTTCGCAAAGATCGGCATTGCGCCGGGCAGACCCTTTGATCCGGCCAGCGTGTCGCCTGAACTGCGCGCAGCCATCGAGCAGGGTGTGCAGGACGCGACCAAGCAGCTGACCGACACCGCCATGGTGCAGAAGGACTCGAAAAAGCTCTTCGGCACGCGTGAGCAGCTGGGCAATGACTATGTGATGAATCGGTCCCTCGGCGCGATGCTGGGCATCTACGGCAACACCAAGGAAGAAGCGGTCTACGCCAGCCAGCAGACCGACCCCGAGGGCAAGCTGCTCGATGGCAACCGCAGGTGGCTGCTGCGCTTCGCGCCAGGGCAACTGCCCCCTGCCGACCTCTTCTGGTCGATCACCATGTACAACCTGCCGCAGCGATTGCTGGTGGATAACCCACTCAACCGTTACTCGATCGGTGACCGATCGCCCGGGCTGAAGAAAAACGCCGACGGGTCGATGGACATCTACCTGCAAAGCACGGATCCGGGTGGCGACAAGACCTCAAACTGGCTGCCCACGCCCAAAGGGCCGTTCTTCTTTGTGGCCCGTTTCTACGGTCCACGCAGCAACCTGATCGATGGCAGCTGGAGTCTTCCGCCGCTCGTCGAGCTGAAGTGATTGCGTCTTCCACTTCGTCTTAGATCCGGCGACGCATCTCACCGAAATCGGCCGATCACAAGACGGCCGGTCACACCTGAATGTTCCGAGCAGGCTCGACCCTGTTCGGCGCCTTGACTGAATGGACTGTTGAACCAACATGACCCGACTCACCCGCCCTCGCGCCCTCGCTTCAGCCTTGACACTCTCAGCTTCTCTGGTATCGATCGCTTGGGCCCAGGCAATTGATACCCGCATCGGCACGCTGCAACTCGAAAACGGCTACCCGTCCAAGGCGGCCGTGGAGACTCTCTATGACGAGATGGACTTCCAGCGCGCCACGCAGGCCTATCTCTGGGGCCTGCCTGCAGTCGGCTTTCACAACCTGCATCTGGCACACCTGAAGAACTTCGGCGCCAAAGACGGCGACATCGTGTTGTACCAGTCGCTCAAGGACAAAGCGGGCATGCTCACGCCCAACCTCACCACGATGTATGCCTTCAGCTTCTGGAATCTGGCTGAGAAGGGCCCCCTGGTGGTTGAGGTACCCCCGGGCGCCACTGCAGGCGGCGTCAACGACATCTGGCAGCGTCCGATGACCGACATGGGTCAGACCGGGCCGGACAAGGGCAAGGGCGGGAAGTACCTGATCCTGCCTCCGGGCAGTGCGCCGGTTCAGGCTCCCGGCTACACCGTGATCAAGTCGCCGACCAACCAGGTCTGGTGGGGCTCGCGCGGCCTGTCGCCCGACATCAAGGAAGCGGAGGCCACGCTGCGCAAGCATCGCCTGTACGCATGGGCCGACCGGGCCAAGCCAGGTGCAACCCAGTACATCCCGGTGGGCGGGCGCGAGTGGGCCTCCTGGCAACCCAATGACATCACCTATTTCCAGCAGTTGCGCGACGTCCTGGAGCCCGAGACACCCGAGGTACGCGACGGCTACTTCTACGCCATGCTGCGTTCACTGGGCATCGAAAAGGGCAAGCCCTTTGCGCCCAATGATCGCCAGAAGAAGATTCTGGGCCAAGGCGCGCAAATGGGCGAACTGATGGCCCGTGTCAATGCGTTTGAAAAGCGCTTCCCGGGTTCCACGGTGTTCAAGAGCACGCAGTGGGAATATGCCAACATGGTCGAGCTCGACCAGCAGGCGAAGGGCTTTTCGCAGCTTGATGAGCGCGCCTCGTGGTTCTATGAAGCCATCGGCAACACGCTGGGTATGCAGGGCCGCACGCTGGGATTCGGTCAGGTCTACCTCGAAACCGCCAAGGACCAGGCCGGCGCCTGGCTCGATGGCGGCAAGACCTACAAGCTGCGTGTGCCGCCCAACGCGCCGGTCAAACAGTTCTGGTCGTTCACCTTGTACGAGAACATCACGCGGGCGCCGCTGCAGACGCCGCAAGGCGCTGCAGATATTTCCTCGCGCAAGCCCGGATTGCTCCAGAACAGTGATGGCTCGGTCGATCTCTACTTCGGGCCCACCAAGCCTGCGGGGGCCGGCGACAACTTCGTTCAGACCGTGCCGGGCAAGGGCTGGTTCACCTACTTCCGACTCTATGGTCCGACCGAGCCTTACTTCAACAAGACCTGGGCACTGCCGGATCTGGTCGAGATCAAGTAAGGGTGCCTGTCAGAACGACGAGCCGGGCGTCTTCAGAAACTCGATCTCTTCTGCGCTCGAGGCCCGGCCGAGCGCCGCATTGCGATGCGGGTATCGGCCGAATCGATCGATGATCGCCTTGTGCCGCAACTCGAAGCTCAGGTTGTATTCCAGGCCCGGTGCACTGAACAGGCTCACCGCCTGTTCGTGAATCAGGGCTGATTCGCTGTGCATGTAGGGCATGTACAGGAAGGCCCGGCGAACCGGGTCGAGTTCGCGATCGCAGCCCAGGGCGACTGCGGTCTGCGCCAGGCCCAGCGCCAATGGATCGCAAGCAAAGGCCCGCGCATCATCGCGATACAGGTTGCGCGAGAACTGGTCCAGCACGATCAGCTCGGCCAGACGCCCCTGAGCGCTATCGCGCCACCCAAAGAACTCGCACCGGCCAGCGGCCTCATGGCTGTGCGCAAATCGGTCGCGGATCAGCTGGTCGAATGCGTCGGAACGCTGCCACCACTGCTTGGGGTCGATTTCGCTGAACCAGAAATCGAGGATTGAGTGTGGGTTCATTTCAGGTGAGTGCATGCTTGGGTCCTTGCATCATCCGGGAGAAGACACCCGTTCAATCGGCGGAATGCGGTATCCCGCCTGAATCGCCTCGTTACGCGGATGGTAAAGACGCAGAATCAGGTAGAACGGCCCAGCCGGGGCCGGCAGCCAGTTCGATTCATGATGCGCCGGGCGCTCATGTTGGATCAGGATGTTCAGCGAGCCATCCGCTTCAAATGTCAGTCCGCGGGATCGATCGCCGAGTGCGTGGCGATCAATCGGATTACCGACAAAGAATCGATCCTCGCCATACAGTGACACCGACCAGAACGCATCGCAGGGGGGTAATTGGCCGGCATCAAACCGCAGCACATAGTTGCAACCGCCGTTCAACGCTTCGCGGCTTGAATCGTAATCGGCCATCGCATAGAGCGCCTCATCGGCAGCGAGCCCGCCCATGCCCTTGGCTGCTGTTGCCGCGCGGGCAAGATAGTCCGTGCCGAATCGGCCCAAGCGATCATTGATGCCCCAGGCGCCCTTGCGCCGGCTACGCGTGCGCGATTCGATCAGGTCCAGTGCCGCCTGATAGCCCCGACGAAGGCCATCAATCGTGGCCTCATCAAGCAAGTCCGCTCGCACCGGCATGCCCGCCCGAATGCCAGCACTCGAAAAACTCGCGACCAGACCTTCGTCGGCAAGCGGCGGTGGATTCTGGGCAAGCCCGCGCGCCAGATTGTCGAAGAACCCAAGCGGATCATCGCTGTCACGGTAAAGACCGTAATGCAGCGCCGTCACCGGCTGTACTGGGCTGGCTGACTGCAGTGCAGACAAGGGTGCCAGCGTGAAGCCTGTCTGGACGGCTCGAGCAGCGCTCAGATCATCTGCGTCATCAACCAGTGTGCGGCCCAGAATCCAGACCAGCGGCGTGGGCGAATGCACCCGCTGCACGCCTTCGGGGAGCGCGCCCTGCCAGCCAGGTGCCGTGATGGCGAAGTGCGCGGCCTGACCCCCCGTCATGCGCGGACCGATATTCAGGAAATTGTTGGTCCAGGCATCGAGCAGGGCCATCACCCAGTAGCGCTGTGCTTGCGCCGGCACCGACAGCACCATGGGCTCAGCAGCCAGGTCGAGCCACCCCATCGAATAGAGCAGATCATTGGCCGGGGTGACCACATCCCGGTCCAGGTGGGTCCAGGGGCGCGCCGCATGGCCGAATTGATTGAGCGGCGCACGCCCACTGTCCTGGGGCGCGTCCACCGAGGTCATCTGCGCGGCCGTGCGCATCGATTCAACCAGGGGCAAACCGTAAATGCAGGCCTGCAGGCCGATTGCGAAGGCATGCGCTTCGCGGGCCTCGGTGTCACGAGAGCCCTGTTCGGTGATTGAAGCGTCCATGCTGCGTGAGCCCCTTAGCGGGTCAAGCCGAGACCCGGCCGGATGTCGCAGTGGTGCCGGCATCGACCGGCAGCACCACACCGGTGATCCAGCGGGCCGCGTCGCTCAGCAGGAACACCACCGCCTCGCCCACATCCCAGCCGCTGCCCTCGACTTGCAGAAGCGAACGCATGCGGCGTGATTCACGCATCTCGGGCGACATCCCCTTGGCATACACCATCGGGGTGTAGACCATGCCTGGCGCAACACAGTTCACACGGATGCGCTGAGCGGCATGCTGTGAGGCCATGGAGCGGGTCATGTTGACGATCGCGCCCTTGGAGGTCTGATAGAGCAGACCCGACGACTGACTGCCCAGCAGTCCCGCCACCGACGCGAGGTTCACGATTGCACCCTGACCCTGGCGAATCATTTCAGGAATCGCATGACGGGCCATCATCACCATCGAGGTCACATTGACCGCCATAGCCGGCTCCCATGCAGCGAGATCCACCTCCAGCGCACTGCCGGCAGGCCCGCCGATGCCGACATTGTTCACCAGCAGATCAACACGGCCCCAGGCTGAAACTGCCTGCGCCACGGCGGCGGCGCAATCGGTCTCGCGCGACACATCGGCCTCGAACGCCAGGGCCTCGCCGCCCTCGCGCTCGATCATCGAGACGGTGTCTTGGGCCGCGGCCATTGACCGATCGATCACCAGCACCTTGGCCCCGCGACGAGCCAGCAACACCGAAGCAGCGCGGCCATTGCCGATGCCATCCGTCTGGGAGCCGCCTCCTGTCACCAGAGCCACACGACCATTCAATCGGGCGGCGTCATAGCCAGGGGTCTCATGCGGATCGCTCATCTCGTGCCTCGTACCTGATTGGATATGCAGCTTGAAAAACGGGCCCTCGATGAGGGCCCGTTGGCAATGGCATTCGGGCTTCGGTCCGTCTGTAAGGAGCGGATCGAGCCCGGCGTTTTCAGAAGCTCAGTTCCGGAACACGGCTGCCATCGACGCGTCTTCCTCGGCCCCTTCGTAGCGGCGCAGTTCATTGCGGCCCACGACCAGGTGATGGACAGCATCCGGGCCATCGGCGATACGCAGTGTGCGTTGCTGGGTATACATCTCTGACAGCGGGCTCCACTGCGACACACCGGTTGCGCCGTGCATCTGAATTGCGTCGTCGATGATCTTGCACACCCGCTCAGGCACCAGCGCCTTGACCATGTGCACCCAGATACGGGCTTCGCGATTGCCCAGCACGTCCATGGCCTTGGCGGCTTTGAGAACCATCAGGCGCATCGCCTCGATTTCGATCCGGGCGCGGGAAATGATCTCGACGTTGCCGCCCAGGTGGGCCAGCTTCTTGCCGAAGGCTTCACGCGACAGGCCGCGGGTCACCATCAGGTCGAGTGCCTTCTCGGCTGCACCGATCGATCGCATGCAATGGTGGATCCGACCCGGGCCAAGACGCACTTGAGAAATCTCGAAGCCACGCCCTTCGCCCAGCAGCATGTTGTCTTTGGACACGCGCACATTGTCGAATTTGATGTGCATGTGGCCGTGCGGCGCATCGTCATGGCCGAAGACCGTCATCGGTCCGAGAATCGTGACGCCGGGCTGATCGGTGGGGACCAGGATCTGCGATTGCTGCTTATGGGGCGGGGCGTTCGGGCTGGTCTTGACCATGGTGATCATGATCTTGCAGCGCGGATCGCCTGCGCCCGAAATGTAGTATTTCTCGCCGTTGATCACCCACTCGTCGCCCTCGAGCACGGCGCTCATGCCGATGTTCTTGGCATCCGACGAAGCACGGTTCGGCTCGGTCATCGCGTAGGCCGAACGGATCTCGCCATTAAGCAGCGGCTTGAGCCACTTTTCCTTCTGCTCGGGCGTGCCCACGCGCTCGAGCACTTCCATGTTGCCGGTGTCGGGCGCAGAGCAGTTCATGGTCTGCGAAGCCAACCGGTTCTTGCCCAGTTCGGCCGCAATGTAGGCGTAGTCGAGGTTCTTCAGGCCTTCGCCGGTCTCGGCATCGGGCAGGAAGAAGTTCCACAGGCCTTCTTTCTTGGCCTGATTCTTGGCCTCTTCGAGCGTCTCGAGCTGACCCGGCGCATAGCTCCAGCGGTCTGCGCGGCCTTCGCCCAGCTTGTGGAACTTCACCGACATCGGATCGACGACATCGCGGCAGAACCGCTTCACATGCTCATACAGCGGCATCGCGCCTTCGGACATCCGAAGGTCGTTGAGGTCGTCAGACGGGTTCAGGGTGAACCCGGTGGCGTTCTGGATGTTCTCTATTTTTCCCATTGTCTTTCCCCCTGTGATTGGCATCGGCTTTATCCGAGCCGTTAATGATAGATGTTGAGCCCGAAGTCTCAGGCCGCCAGCCCCTGCGCCTGAGCGGCCTGCATTCGCAGGCGTTCGGGCGATCCGAGCATCTGCCGATTGAAGCCGATGCGCTTGAACCAGTAATGTAGCCCGAGCAGGTCGGTGAAACCCATCCCGCCGTGCACTTCAGTGGCCGATTTGGCGACCGAAGTGGCCACTTCGCTCAGATGCGCCTTGAGTTGACACACCGTCAGGTGCGCCTGATCCGGCATCTCGCTCAGCGCATGGCCCGCGTACCAGACAAATGCCCGGGTCGGCTCGAGGTTCGCGGCCATGTCGGCACACAGGTGCTTGACTGCCTGGAATGACCCGATCACGCGACCGAATTGCACGCGCTGGTTGGCATAGGCCACCGCCTGGTCGAGCATGTGCTGCGCTGCACCCAGCGAATCGGCAGCCAGCACGGCACGTCCCATGTCGATCACGCGTTGGCAGGCCTGCGGGCTCGATGCCGCAAGCCGCTGCGCCGTGACGCCCTCAAAGACCAGTTCACCGACAGGCCGGGTTCGGTCAACGGTTTCCTGACGGCGTCGGGTCAGGCCGGTGGCATCGGCCTGGACCAGATACAGCGTGTCCGAGTCGTCTGCGACCAGATAGGCATCTGCTTCGAAATCGAGCACATGCAAAGCGCGTCCGTACAAACGGCCATCACGTGCGCTCACGCCCGCGCCGCGCCGCGCCCCGGTACGCTCGGCGAGCGCCGCACCGACCACCGTCTTGCCGGCGGCAATCCGGGGCAACCAGTCGGCCTGCTGAACATCGCTGCCGGCCATCATCAGTGCGGTCGGAACCATCACCGCATTGGCGACAAAGGGCATCGGCGCCACCCGATACCCCAGTGTTTCTGCGGCCAGACAGGCCTCCAGCGGAGCCAGCCCCACACCCCCGTGCTCGGGCGGAATGAGAAGGCCTGACAGGCCGATCTCGTTCAGACCCGCCATCAGGTCGCTTGCACGGCCTTCGTCGAGATCGGCGAATCGGCGCACTCGCTGAAGCGGCGCCTGCTCTCTAAGGAAGGCGTCCAGTGTGTCTTTCAGGAGAACCTGATCGGCTGACAGTCCGAATTGCATCAAGCCCCTCCCGCCCGCGGTTCGCGTGGCATGCCCAGACCCCGCTCGCTGATGATGTTCTTCTGGATCTGGTTGGTGCCGCCACCAATGATCAAACCGAGGTAGTACATGTAATGGATCTGCCAGGCACCCCCATCCTGAAGTTCAGGATGGCTGCCGAAGGCCAGGCCGCGTTCGCCCATTACATCGATGGCCAGGCCCTCGAGTTCATGGCGCAATTCAGTGCCCTGCAGCTTGACGATCATCCGTGCAAGGCTTGCATCCTGCCCGGCATTGAGCCGGCTCGAGAGCACGCGCAACTCGTTGTACTTCATGGCCATCACACGGGCCTGGATTCGCATCAGGCGATCGACATATTGAGGCTCGTCGATCAGCCTGCGGCCATCAACGGTCTCGGCTTTCATCAGTTCGATCAGGCCGTTGAGCCGCGACTGCGAAATGTTCGGATCCGCCAGAGAATCGCGCTCGTTGCCCAGAATCACATTGGCAACCATCCAGCCGTCACCGCGCTTGCCCACGATCTGATGCGCTGGCACACGCACATCGGTGAAGAACACCTCGTTGAAGTTCGCCTTCATCGTCATGTCGACCAAGGGGCGAACTTCGATGCCGGGCGTATCCATCCGGAAAAGCAGAAAGCTGATGCCCTTGTGCTTCGGCGCGTCGGGCTCCGTGCGAACCAGACAGAAAATCCAGTCGGCCAGCTGGGCGGTGCTGGTCCAGATCTTCTGGCCATTAACCACCCAGTGGTCGCCGTCGAGCACGGCAGAGGTTCGCAACGCGGCCAGGTCGCTGCCGGCACCCGGTTCCGAATACCCCTGGCACCAGACCATCTCACCCCTGAGCGTCGGCGCAATGAACTGGCGCTTTTGCTCGTCCGTGCCCAAGTCGAGCAGTGTCGGAACCAGCATCGAGATGCCCTGTCCGCCCAGGCCCGGGCTCACCCGGGCAGCGGCGAACTCCTCAGCGATGATGCGCGATTCGAGCAGGTCGGCAGGCTTGCCCGCGCCGCCAAACTCCTGAGGGATGGTTCGAGCGGTGTAGCCGTGCTCAATCAGGAGGCGCTGCCAGGCCCGCGCGGCGTCATCACGCGGCCCGCCAGCAGCAGGCGCCAGATGCCGGTGCGCCTCGATGAACCCCCGCACTTCGAGGCGAAACGCTTCGTATTGAGGACCCAGACTCAGATCCATGCGGTCGCTCCGCGCTGCAGGGTTTTCATGACGGCGTCGTCCACGAGGGTTTTCGCTTTTCACGGAAGGCCGCGAGCCCCTCGGCCGCTTCCTCAGAACCGAACATGCGCCGGCTCCAGATCGCCATCTCGGCAAAGGCGTCGTCCATCGGCAGTTGCTGCACCCGACGAACCAGTTTCTTGGACTCGGCCACTGCGATCGGGCCGCCCAGGCGAATCGCATCGATTTCTTCCTGAACCGCTGCACGCAGCCGATCCTTCGGCACGGCCCGGTGCGCCAGGCCCATCTGCACCGCCTGGGTCCCGGTGAAGCGCTCGCCGGTCACGAACAGTTTCATCGCATGATGCGTACCGAGCTTGGGCACGCACACCACCGCGATGATCGCCGGGATCACACCGATGCGAACCTCTGAAAAGCTGCAGGGCGCGTCATCGACTGCGACCACGATATCGGAGGCGCCGACCAGTCCGAGCCCGCCGGCAAAGGCCGCGCCATTGACCGCAGAGATCACTGGCTTGGGGCTGTCGATCATGCGTTTGAGCACTTCAGGCAGCGAGACGGCGCGCGCACCATCGACACTGTGCCCAGGCGGATTCTTGAGATCGGCACCTGCGCAAAACGCCGGGCCGGTGCCGGTGATCACGATGCAACGGACTGAATCGTCGTGAATTGCCGTGGCCAGGTGATCATCGAGTTCATTGACCAGCGTGGTCGAGAGCGCATTGCGGTTCTCGGGACGATTCAGTGTGATCCATGCAGCGCCGTTCTCAACTGCATACTGTGTGGCTTCGGTGGCAGACATGGTTCGGCTCTCGTTCACGTCGCGGCTTCAAGCATGACCAGCGTGGCGCCATTCGCAACCTGTTCGCCCTGCGCAACCCGGATCGCCTTGACGATGCCATCGGCGGGCGCAGTGATGCGGTGCTCCATCTTCATCGCTTCCAGTACCAGGAGCAGTTGTCCGCGCTCAACAGCCTGCCCCTCAGTGGCTGCGATGGACAGCACCCGGCCAGGCATCGGGGCTTTGAGGCCGCCACGGAAATCCGCTCGAGTGTTCGAGGCAAACCGGGGCTGCTCGATCAGTTCGATATCCCCGAATGGCCCGTGCATCAGGCAGCGCTCCTGCAGCCGATTGACCGCAAAGCGCACACGCTGTCCGTCGATCTCCAGATCGATGGCATCGGCCTGGGCTTGAAAGACCCGGGCATGGTGGGCGTGTCCATTGACCCCCACCGTCAGGCTGTCGTCGCGCTGGATGACATACTCGACCTTGAGATCGGAGCCGGCGTCCTGCACGCCCGCAGGACGAAACGTGACCCGTTGCGGCGGCATTTTCGAGGTCCGAAATCCGCTGGGCAGGGTGCCCAGCACGCGGGCGCCCGCCCTTCGCAGCGCACTGGCATGAAGCGCTGCGGCGACCGCAGACAGTCCAAGTTCGGCCTGCGTGTGGTCGCGCCTGGGCACCGGTGCAACCCGCTCGATGAAGTCAGTCGTGGTGTCGCCCGCCAGGAACTGAGGCGTTCGAAGCGTGGCCACGAGAAAATCCCGGTTGTGGGTCAAGCCCTGGATGCGGGTGGTTTCAAGCACGCGAGCAAGCTTCGTTGCAGCTTCGCGCCGCGTGGGTGCCCAGACGATGACCTTGGCGATCATCGGGTCGAATTCGATCGCAATCTCGCTGCCGGATTCGATGCCTGAGTCGAAGCGCACCCCGTCGCCATCCACTGGCTGCCAGACTTCGACCAGACCTGGAGACGGCAGGAAATGATTGGCGGGGTCTTCTGCGCACAGCCGCGCCTCGATCGCATGGCCATTCATCTTCAGATCGGCCTGCGAGTAGCCCAACGACTCGCCCTCGGCAATGCGGATCTGCTCGCGCACCAGATCCAGACCGGTGATGGCCTCGGTCACCGGATGCTCGACCTGCAGCCGTGTGTTCACCTCGAGGAAAAAGAATTCCTCGCCGCTCAAGAGAAATTCGACTGTGCCCGCACTGTGATAGTCGATGGCCCTGACCGCATCCAGCGCAGCCTTTCCCATTCGCTCGCGCAGTGCCGGCGTCATGGCGGGCGAAGGCGCCTCTTCGATGATTTTCTGATGGCGACGCTGAATCGAGCATTCGCGCTCGAACAGATGAACCAGATTGCCGTGCCGATCTCCGAGCACCTGGATTTCGACATGACGCGAAACGCTCAGCCAGCGCTCCAGAAAGACCGTGCCGTTTCCGAAAGCCGACTGGGCCTCACGCCGTGCGCCGGCAATCGCTTCGTCCAGTCCGGCAGGCGACTCAACGATCCGCATACCGCGTCCGCCACCTCCGCCGGCTGCCTTGATCAACACCGGATAGCCGATCCGCTCAGCGGCCCAGCGGGCATCCTCGCCTTCGACCAGTTCGTGCGCCTGCAGCGTGGGCACGCCGATCTGTTGCATCAGACGCTTGGCCGACAGTTTGTCGCCGATGCCTCGGATCGCAGCGGGTGACGGTCCGACCCAGGTCAGACCGGCATCGATCACCGCCTGCGCAAAGCCGGTGTTCTCCGACAGAAAGCCATACCCGGGATGCACCGCATCGGCACCGGCGCGGCGACAGGCATCGATGACCTTGCCGATATCCAGATAGGTCTGCGCAGAAGTGCGGCCATGCAGCGCAATCGCGGTGTCAGCCTCCCGCACGAAGGGCGCATCCGCATCACCATCGGCATACACCGCAACCGTCGAGATGCCCATGCGATGCGCGGTGCGAAAGATGCGCCGGGCAATCTCCCCTCGATTGGCGACCAGCAGCCTACGGATGGGTCTGATGCTCACATCCGCCATGTGCCGTACTCCTTGGTGCCTGCGATTGCCTTGTTGTGGCAGGCGGAAAGGGTCATGCCGATCACGGTTCGCGTGTCGCGCGGATCGATCATGCCGTCATCAGAAATCCGGGAGGTGGCGTACAGGCCCTTGGACCGCTCTTCGGCCCAATGCTCGACCACCGCCACCCGCTTGTCGTTGGCCGCCTCATCGAAGGTTTCGCCGCGACGCTCGGTGGCTGCACGCTGCACGATGGTCATGACACCGGCCATCTGCTTGGGACCCATCACTGCGATCTTGGCCGTCGGCCAGATGAAGGTGAAGCGCGGCCCGAAGGCACGTCCGCTCATCCCGTAATTGCCGGCGCCGTAGGACGCACCGACGATCACCGAAATATGCGGCACGGTTGAATTGGATACCGCGTTGATCATCTTCGAGCCGTTCTTGGTGATGCCGTTTTGCTCGAAATCGGTGCCGACCAGAAAGCCGGTGATGTTGTGCAAGAACAGCAGCGGCACATCGATCTGGTTGCACAACTGGATGAATTGCGCAGCCTTCTCGGCCGACTCCGGAAACAGCGCACCGTTGTTGCCCAGAATGCCGATCGGGTAACCGTGTACCGAAGCCCAGCCGGTGATCAGTGTCGGGCCGTACAGCGGCTTGAACTCCTCGAATCGGGATCCGTCCACGATGCGAGCGATCACCTCACGCATGTCGAAGGGTTGGCGCAGGTCCGATGACACGATACCGAGCAGTTCCTCGGGATCGTGGCGTGGCGGGTCGGCGGGCAAAGTCGGGCCGGGGCCCTGCTTTCGCCAGTTCAAGTGCGACACCACCTCCCTGCACATGCGGATGCCATCCATCTCGTCTTCGGCAAGGTAGTCGCCCAGGCCGGAAATCGTGCAGTGCATCTGGGCGCCGCCCAGACTTTCTTCGTCGGCATCTTCGCCGGTGGCCATCTTGACCAGCGGCGGGCCACCCAGAAAGACCTTTGACTGGCCGCGAATGAAGATGTTGTAGTCGCTCATTCCGGGCTGATAGGCCCCGCCGGCCGTCGATGCACCAAAGACCACCGAGATGGTTGGGATGCGCAGCTTGGACAGTTCGGTGATCTCGTAGAAGAGACGGCCGGACTCAGCGAAATGGCCTGTCTCGCGGCGAATCGCGGCTTCCGGATCACCATCGGAATCGCCACGGAGGTCGGCGCCAGCCGACTCGACAAACTGCACATAGGGCATGCGATTGTCGCGAGCGATTTCCAGCCCTCGCATCAGCTTTTTCGCATTGAAGGCATTGAAGGCGCCCGCGCGAACAGATGGGTCATGCCCGAGGATTACGCACTCCACACCCTCGATCACACCAATGCCGACGACAAATCCCGAACCCACGGTGAACTGCGAACGCCACGCGGCCAGCGGGCTGATCTCCAGAAACGGTGAGTCGGGGTCGAGGACCATCGCGATGCGCTCGCGAAGCGGCAACTTGCCGCGGGCGCGCAGCCGCTGCATGGCCTCTTCACCCCCCCCTGCGGCCACTTCTTCGTGCAGGGCGTCGAGTTGCTTCAGGGTCTCGAGCATCCCGTCGCGGTTTTGTCTGAACCGATCGGATCGAAGGTCCAGGCTGGACTCAAGGACAGGCATGAATGCGATTCTCCTGAAACCGGGTCAAAGCTCGAAAGCCCGCTTGTAAGCCGGCCGTGCGGTGATGCCATCCCAGTAGCGACGGATATTGGGCGTGAAGACCTCTTCGATACCCAGCGACTGAGCGAGCACCAGCGAATAGGTGACGCTGATGTCGGCGATGGTGAATCGATTGGCGCACAGGTACTGACGGTCAGCAGTGGCCGACTCGACGCTGCGCATGCGGGCGAGGAACCACTTGCGGTAATCCTCCACCACCTGCGGGATGCGCCGCTCTTCGGGTTCGAGCCGGGCGTAGCGCAGCACCAGGGTCTGCGGAAACGTGAAGGTTGCATCGCTGCGATGCAACCAGTTCAGATAGGCGCCGTAATCCGGCTCATCGACCTTGACGGCCAGCGGGGTCGGGCCATAACGATCGACCAGATACTGACAGATGCCCGCCGACTCGGTCATCACGACATCACCGTCCACCAGACACGGAATCGTGCCCAGAGGGTTGATCTGAAGATAGTCCTTGCGATGAACCCGTGGTGGAAACGGCATCGTGACCAGTTCATGGTCAAGGCCCATTTCGAGCAGGGTCCACAGCGGCCGCATCGAGCGGGCGCGTGTGCAGTGATACAGGGTCATGGTCATGCTGGAACTCGGCTTGGTCAGTGACTCATCAGGGCTGAATCGCCCTGCCAGGGGGAGATTTGATGGGCATAGACGCCCGGCCCGTTGCGAAAGTGCGTGGCCTCTTCAAGGGTCTCGATGAATGGCATGTTGGCCGGAAAGAGCTCAGTCCCACGAGGACGCGGGCCAGACTTTGAGACATGCCCCCAGAGGCGGTGTCCGACGACCTCCTCGGCAATCTCGACCGCCTCGATCAACTTGTCGAGCCGATAGCCGGTTTCGATGCCCATCTCGTGGCACAGGTCGACGAAGTCTTCGGTCGGCACATGGCCTGCCGAGCGCCCGTTGCCGGAATAAGGGCAGCCTCCCATTCCACCGAGGCAGGTATCAAACTCGGTTGCGCCCAGTTGCAGGGCTTCGTAGTAGCTCGCGATCGTGGAGCCCCGCTGATTGTGCAAGTGCATGTGGAAATTGCTGACCTGTGGCCAGCGCTCGCGGATCGCCGTCATGGTTTCGCGCACGGTGTGAGGCAGGTTCCAGCCCATCGCTTCATAGAGCGCCACCTTGGTGACCGTGATACCGGCCGCCTCCCATTTCCCGAACATCAGTTCAAGCAGGTCCATGCGCTGCTTCAGGCTGAACGGTCCTTCGAAATTCGAGCCGAAGGGATTGCCGATCCCCACCGATGCTTCGGTTGCGCCAGACGCCTTCGCCGAGGCGACGATCGCATCGAGTGCAGCAATCTGCTGAGCCTGTGAGCGGTTGTAGTTGCGTCGCGCGAAGGTGTCGCAGACCTCGACAGCGGTCCCGGGCAGGTGCGTCTTTTTTCGGATATCGAGCTTGGGGTAGTACTTGTCAGCCCGGTCATAGCCAGTCTTGTTGAAAACCGCAGCGGTATACCGGATGCCGGGTTTAGGCACGAAACGCTCTGCGATTTCATCGATGCAGGCCATCTGAGGCGTCCACTTCGGATGCGCAAATGAGCCGATCGAGATGACTTTGGCGCCGGTCTCACCCAGCGCATCGAGCAGGCGCAACTTGGCGTCCACCGGAATCGATGCGCTCTCGATCTGCAGACCTTCCCGCATGGTGTCGTCGGTGATGGTGATCGATTTCGGCAGCGTGCTCATGGTGGTGTCCTGTTTAATCTGGAAGAGGTCAGTGGGCATGCTGCCTGGAGACATGACGCAGCACACGGCCGGCGCGTGCGCCCGTGAATTCGCCGTCTTCCACGCTGACCTCGCCGTTGACCAGCGTGGCCCGATAACCGACCGACCGCTGAATGTATCGGGTCGCGCCACCCGGGAAGTCGTGGACCACCTCGGGGTGCAGCTCTGCCACCTTCGATGCATCGAAGACGTTCACGTCGGCACGCATGCCAGGCGCCAGCACACCGCGATCGGTGAGGCGCAGGACCCGCGCAGGGCCAGAGGTCATGCGGCGGATGGCTTCACCGAGGGAATACAGGCCCTTTTCACGAACCCAATGCGACAGGATGAAGGTCGACCAACCGGAATCCATCACCTGCGACACATGCGCGCCCGCATCGCCCAGCCCGGGCAGCACATTGGGGCTGCTGATCAGGTGGGACAGGCCGTTCATATCGGGGTTGAACATGCGCAGTGTGTACAGCACCTTGCCACGCGTCTCGAGGTTCATGCGCATGAAGGTTTCGATCCAGTGCTCACCGCGTGCAGCCGCCATGGCCAACAGCTGGCACGACTCGCCTGCGGCGTAGTCGGGCACCGGGCCGTCGCCCATGTGAAAGACCTTCTCGATGCTGGCGCCCAGGATGAGCGGGAAACCCAGCTGTTTGGCTTCCTCGATCAGCACGGCGCGCTTGGCCGGGTCGTCGATGCTTGCCAGGCGTTGTTCGAAGGGCATGGCGCGCAGCGCTTTCCAGGCTTCGCCGCGAGTGGCAATCGGCAGGCTGGTCTGCAAGCCGAACACCAGGCCGGAACTGCGCACCTGTGCGACCGCAGTCATGTCGCGCCCGGCGCCTGCGCACAGTGCCTCGAGCGCGCTGCGCCGCTGCCCGGCAAGCGAGCCATCGGGGCCAACGCCGTAGCTGAACAGCACGCGGCTGCCGCCCTGGTCTGCCAGTGCCTTGAGCACTTCGAAATCAGCGCCCACCGCCTGCATGATGCCGCCGCGCGGACCGACGACCCGGGCGATTTCAACCAGCTCGGCTGGGTCTGCAAAGGTACCCGGAATCGGCCGTCCATCTGGCAGGGTGTGGGGTGCAAACCGATTGGTCGAAAAGCCCACGGCACCACGGTCCAGGGCCTGGCCTACGATGTGCGCCATCTGGCGGCGTTCATCGTCAGTGGCCTGCTCTTCCACCGCCCGCTCGCCCATCACGTAAAAGCGGACTGCGCTGTGGCCGACCAGACCGGTCACATTGATGCCCGGACGCAGGGTTTCGATCGCATCCAGATAGCCGCCGTAATCTTCCCAGTTCCAGGGCAAGCCGCTCAGGATGGCCTGGCGCGGAATGTCTTCGACCGATTCCATCATCCCGGCCAGCACGTCCTTGTCACCGGGTCGACAGGGCGCAAACGTGACGCCGCAATTGCCCAGCAGCGCGGTGGTGACACCATGCCAGCTCACCGGGGTGCAGTGGGGATCCCAGCCGATCTGCGCATCGAGGTGGGTGTGAATGTCAACGAATCCCGGGGTGACCGTCTGGCCTCGCGCGTCGATCTCGCGCTTGCCGCGTCCCTCGACCTTGCCCACGTCGGTGATCAAACCGTCACTGATGGCCACATCGCCGGCGATCGGGCCACTGCCAGTCCCGTCGACGATCTGTCCACCGCGAATCACGATGTCGTGAGCCATGGGGTCTCCCTGTGTCTGTGTCAATGAATGTGCGGACTGTACGCAGCGGCGGACCCGCCGGCAGGGCCGCAGCTTATCTCGCTACGTTGAGGGGCGGTCGGCGATCTGTCAAATGGACACTACCGAATTTCTGTCCGGCATTGCCGGCGCGTACTGTTTCGGCGCTGCTGTAATCGCATGTTGGCGTGCATGCTCAGACATCTCGAGGCTCAGAACTCGATACACACGATGCCGTCATCCAGGCTGTCCTTTCCGCGGAACCAGGCCGATTCGTCTCGCACCGGGTCGATGCAGACGCCGACCTGCCAGGGCTGGGAAAAAAAAGCTCGCTGGGTGCTGCGGTCTGTGCCACTGAAAAATGCGCCCAGATCAGGGTGTGAATGCACCCATCCAACCACAGCACATCCAGCATCGATCAGGGGGCGAGCGTCGTCCCAGACCTCGGTGCCCAAGGCAAGCGAGACGCCCGTGCCTTCGAAGATCTTGCCTGGAACGAACTGCTCGATCGAGATCATCGAACATTCTCCGGTGCTCGAACGCCCTGGCCCTTCCGCGTCTGCTTGCGCTGTGCTCAGTGCAAAGCGCCGACCCAGCAACAATCCGCCTGCCTCGACACGGTGGCCCGAGAGGAATGTCTGAATCTGGCTTCTGAGGACCCTCGGCAGTGCAGCACACAGTTGAGCATCACGAGACCGTGCGAGCACTTCCAGGGCGAGTGCAAGGCCCAGTTCGCTGGCCATCGTTGTGAACGAATGCTGCGCAATCGGCTCAGAAACATCTTCCCAGCGCAGGTTCATGGCGTCGCCTGATGGTGCCTGCTCAGGCATCCTTGCCCGGAGAAGCAAGGCCAAATGGTCACGCTCATGTTGCGTCCTTCCACGCGATGCTGCCATTGGCTCTTGAGACAGCCTCGACCGTGTCGGTCGGGAATGCGGCGGGTGAGCGTTGCAGCGCGGCGCGATACCACGCGGCCGCAGCCGGGTTCGCAACCGAGTCGAGGTTGGTCACATCGGATTGATAGGTTGCAATGCGAACCATTCGCCGAACGTACAGATCGAGGTATTCCGAGACCATCCACTTGCGGCCCTGGCAGACCGTGCCATCTGCAAAGACATTCGGATGCCAGACCGCGGGAGACAGCCAGGAACGGGGGGGATCTCGAAACGGGTAGCCAGCCGGCAGAACGATGCGCAAGTCGACCGACTGACCAGCGCGCTGTGGATAGCTGCCATCGAGTGCAACTCGATGCATCAGCCTGAGTCGGATTTCAGTCGGCACCTCAGAGTCGGCCGAAATAAAGACCAGTTTGCCGTCGGACGCCGCGCACACTGCACGCACACGGCGAAGGTCCTCTCGCCGCCTTGTTTCGAGAGGGTTCATTGCATGCCCGCGACCAACACCGGTTGGACCTCAAGCACATCGCCCGGATCGGCAATGCTGCCGACCGCCTGCGAGGCGGGCACCGTCACTCCTCGGGTCACATTGACCAGGGTGTAATCGGTGTCGGTCGGCAGCTTCCAGTTGTCGACCGCCGCCTGGATCAGCTGGCTCGCCGATTGAGCCGACTCGACCTCGACCTGCGCTTTTCGGGATTGGTCTGCAGTCCGGATCACAAGTTTCAGGTTCTCAGTCATGGTGAATCTCCACACACAAGTCAAGGCGGGGGTCATCGACCCACAGGAATGGAAGCTCGGGCGCACGCCCTTGGGTTGCCATCAGCAAGTCACCCAGGCTGCACAAGTCCCGCGAATCGACGTTGACCGTGCCCTCGCCGCAAGCACGGCAGGCCAAGAGATCGCTGCTGTGGGACCGCAGGCGCGAGCCGATTCGGATTGAGTCGCCTGCTCCGTGACCGCACTGAGCACACCGTGCACCGAAAATCACTGGCTCGGGCAGGCGCACTGACAAGGTTTGGGCGGCTGGGCCGAGGTCAAGCGCTTGGGCGTCAGACCAGTGCAGTCGCTGCACACGGTCATGTTGCAGGTGACTGCAGCAAGGGCAGGCGGGATTTCGGCTGATGAGGCTGGGCTGCGCGCGCGCGCCGATCGCATCGATCAGGACGCGACGTGATTGGTCCGGACCCGTCTGGGGCACACCCATGCGCAGCCCCCAGGACACCATCAGTGCACCCGCCGCACTGGACGTCACGATCGTGGTGGGCACCTTGCGCTCGGCCAGTCCAGCACGGCGCATGCCTCCGCAGGCATAGCGCTGCGCGATGCGTTCATAAGCAGAATGAGGCAGGCCGCACTCGTAACAGCCGATGAAGTGTCCGCTTGAGAACGGGAAGTGCTCAACACTGGCATGCCGTGCATCGATTGCGCCATCAACCAGATCAACCCCGGCAATCAGGCACAACTCGTTGAGTCTCAGGCGCGCTTCGAAGTTGTCCAGGCACGCGAAGACGACATCGTGTCCGTCGACCTGAGAAGGGCGCATCGATTCGATGAGATCAGCGCAGACCGGATCGACTTGAACAGCAGCATCGAGTTCCTTCATGCGCATCGCGACGACTTGCGCCTTCTCACGGCCGACATCGGCCTCCCGAAACAACACGCTTCGGGTCAGGTTGTGCAGTTCGACGCGATCCCGATCCCATAACGTGATGTGTCCCACGCCCAGCAGAGTCAGATTTTTGCAGACCTCATTGCCAATCGCGCCCGCACCGACCACCAGCGCCCGTGTCGAAGCAAGTCGGTCCTGATCGAACCAATCGATCATTCTGTGACGGGCATGACGATCGGGTTCAAAGCCAGTCAATTTCGCACCTCGAACACCATGCGCGCATCCGACACCAGCAGGCGCAAGCCATGCGCCTCATCTCGAAGCAGCAGGCCGCGCACGCGAACACTTGACCCAAGCAGCGAGCTCGCCAATGCACTGCCTTTGAGGCCACGGCCCGCCTGATCGACGAAGACCAGTCGAATATCGACTCCGCCTGGATCGCGCATGAGCAGGGCCGGCCAGCCGTCCAGGGCAGGCAATCGACTGAGCACTGTTCCGTTGAGAGTCACTGCGCGCCCGACTGCAGCCAGATAGCCCTGCAGATCGATCGGCTCAGGCATCAGGGCTCGATCCCGAGGTGATATGTCTTCGCTGTCATCGAAGCCGCGGTTGCGCGATCGCCTTTTGCGCAATGTCTCGGGGGGGAGCGTTCTGAGTGCCGTGCCTGCGCAAGAAGCACATCGACCCTCATTGTGCTGTGCAAGCAGCTCTGCCGAATCGGGGTGGTACAGGGCGCGACAGTCCTCGCAGCGGACCACGCCGGCCTCTGGGTCAAGGGCTGCGCCGGTCAGAAAATCCGTGGGTCCATCGCTCGCATCACTCGTGGCATCAGCGGATGTGAACGGCACCTCATCCTCAAAGGGCGTTTCGGGTGCAGCCGTCCTCGGCCCGAAGCCAGACCGGGGCCGATATCGATTGGGGTCATTCGAGCGCGCCCGACCACGCGACGCAAGCGACACCAGTGCGGCCACCAGCATCACCATCGCTGCAATGAGAAAGACCGGCAGAAATCGCATGGAGTCAATGTGGGTGCGGATTTGAGCGTGTCACGGAGTTGAGCACACGTAAGCCTCTGCCGATGCACAGACCGGTATGCTTGGGCTTTACCCTTCTATTTTCAAGCACATGACCTATTCGACTCTTCAGACCACGCTGTCGCAAGGCGTCGCGGTGATCTGGCTCAACCGACCTGATGTCCGTAATGCGATGACCATCGAACTGATCGGGGAACTGACCGACGCGGTGAGCACCGCCAGTGAGGATCCAGACGTCAGGGCCATTGTGCTTGCCGGAACCGGCAAGGCCTTCTGCGCGGGTGCCGACCTGAACTGGATGAAAGCCGCGTCGACCTACGGTCCGGCAGAAAATGAGGCTGATTCCATCAAGCTTGCAAACTTGCTGCGCACGATCGCGGAATCCCCGAAACCGACGGTCGCCCGGGTCCACGGACCTGCCTTCGCAGGTGGACTTGGCCTGGTGTGTGCATGTGACATTGCGGTCGCCTCGTTCGAAGCGAAGTTCTGCCTGACGGAAGTCCGCATCGGACTGATCCCGGCGATGATCAGCCCATATGTCATTCGCGCCATGGGTCCCCGTGGTGCAAGCCGCTATTTCCTGACCGCCGAGGTCTTCGACGCGGCCGAAGCCTATCGGCTGGGCGTCATCCAGGAACTGGCGCCGCCTGAAGAACTGGATGCCGCGGTGAACCGCATTCTGGGCACGCTGGTGCTGGCAGGCCCAGGCGCTATGGCTGACACGAAGCGACTGATTCATGACATCACAGGCCGCACAGTGGATGACGCTTTGGCACGGGACACCGCGCAACGCATTGCACAGTCTCGGGCAAGTGAGGAAGGCCGCGAGGGCATCGCCTCATTCCTTGAAAAGCGCAAGCCGAACTGGCATCCGCAAAGCTGATCGAAATGGCCGCCATGTCAGTCCCGAACAAATGCCGTCACCAGCGGATCGGGGCCGACTTGGCAACTCCAGTGGCCATGGACAGCGGGATCGAACGTAGCGCCGTCTGGCAGAACGTCAGCCGAATAGAAGTGTTCGCCGGGGCTGAAGGTGCGGCTGGTGCCATCCTGCAGACCGATCTTCATCTGCCCTCGCAGGATGAAGACCCATTGTGGTGTGCCGGTGCAGTGAAAACTGCTGCGAAACCCGACAGGGCTTTCGCGCAATTGCAGTTCACCGCAGGGCAGCGGCATTGACAGTCGCGAGGATTCATTACCTTGCGTCAGTTCGATGGCCGATTCGCGAAAGCGTGCTCGGCCATCGGTGTCGGTGAACAAGATGATCTGATTGAAGCGGGCCATGTGGTCGAACTCCCGTGCACTGTGTGATGGCGCTTCGAGAATACCTCCCCCGACGCAGACAACATTGACCTGGCGGCCTAATACAGATGGCCTGCTACTGACGTTGAATTGCCGCTGTGCGATGGGGCTGTTAGCCTTCGGCATCACATCAGACACGTTGTTGCGCAGCGCCCACGCCGGTCACGCAGCCGTGCTCACAGTCGAAAACACGTTTTCCTGAGGTCGGTATGTTCGACAAGATCCTGATCGCCAATCGGGGCGAGATTGCCTGCCGCGTGGCGGCCACAGCACGCAAATTGGGCATTCGCACCGTCGCGGTTTATTCGGATGCAGATGCCAACGCTCGGCATGTGCATGCCTGCGACGAGGCCATCCGGGTCGGTCCGGCATCAGCACGCGAGTCCTATCTGCGTGGTGAGGTGATCCTGGATGCCGCGCGTCGCAGCGGCGCACAGGCTATTCATCCAGGGTACGGCTTTTTGTCGGAAAACGAGGGGTTTGCACAGGCATGTGCCGATGCTGGCCTTGTCTTCATCGGGCCACCGCCCGCCGCGATCCGGGCGATGGGGTTGAAAGCCGAGTCCAAGCGATTGATGGAGCAGGCCGGCGTGCCGCTCATTCCGGGCTATCACGATGCAGACCAAAGTGATGTGCTGCTTGCGCGCGAAGCCGAACGCATCGGGTACCCGCTGCTGATCAAGGCCAGTGCCGGTGGTGGTGGCAAGGGCATGCGCATCGTTCGGCAACACAGCGAATTCGAATCAAATCTCGCATCGTGTCGGCGCGAGGCCGCAGCCAGCTTCGGCAACGATGCAGTGCTCCTCGAGCGCTATGCGAGCAAGCCTCGGCATATCGAAATCCAGGTCTTCGCAGACACTTACGGCAATACCGTCTATCTGTTCGAACGCGACTGCTCGGTGCAGCGCCGGCATCAGAAGGTGATCGAAGAAGCGCCTGCGCCTGGTATGGACGAGACACGGCGGCGGGCCATGGGCGAGGCTGCCGTGGCCGCAGCGCGCGCGGTGAACTATGTGGGTGCTGGCACGGTCGAGTTCATCGTCGACGCCTCGGGCGACTTCTACTTCATGGAAATGAACACGCGCCTGCAGGTCGAGCATCCGGTGACCGAGATGATCACTGGCCTGGATCTGGTCGAATGGCAATTGCGGGTTGCAGCTGGCGAGCCCTTGCCTGTGCGACAGGACCAGCTCTCGATTCGCGGTCATGCAATCGAGGCCCGTATTTATGCCGAAAACACCGATCGCGGATTCCTGCCTTCGACCGGCACCCTGAAGCACCTGCTCACGCCTGAGGCCGCCCGATTCAGCGTCTCACCTGATGCTCGGGGAAAACCGGCTGCAGTGCGGATTGACAGCGGTGTGGCGCAGGGCGACGCCATCACGCCCTTTTATGACCCGATGATCGCCAAGCTCATCGTCTGGGGCGAGAACAGAGCCGAGGCGCTGCAGCGCATGCGTGATGCGCTGTCGCGTTTTGAAGTGGTCGGCCCGACAACGAACGTCGCTTTTCTGGGTCGACTGATGCGCTGTGCCTCATTCGTCGAGGCAGACCTCGACACAGCCCTCATCGAACGCGAACGCGAAGCGCTGGCCGCGCCGAAGCCCAGTGTGCGCATCGAGCATCTGGCAGCCGCAGCCGCAGCCGTTTTGTGCGACGAGATCATCGGGCCTGATGCGCCCGAGCCCTGGTCAGTCACCGATGGCTTTCGGGTCGCTGGCCACGCGAGGCGTCGGTTGGAGTTCAATCAGGACGGCGAGCCTGTCTTCGTAGACGTCGACTATGATCGCCACGGCTTGACCCTGCATGCACTGGGCGAGTCAACCTGCTTGGCTGATCTTCGCAGACAGGGGCATCGCATCACAGGCCTGGTTGGCACCTCGCGTCTGAATGCATCGGTCGTCATGGATCGGGAAACTCTGCACCTGTTCCTGCCTGACGGCCGATTCAGTTTGGGATATTCACTGGAACTGGATGCCGGGGTGACTGATTCCAATGATGCGCACAGCCTAGCTGCGCCCATGCCGGGCAAGGTGATCGCGCTGATGGTCCAGGCCGGCACCCGGGTTCGGAAAGGACAGGCACTGCTGGTGATGGAGGCCATGAAAATGGAGCACACCATCACGGCGCCGGCAGACGGCCTGGTCGAGAAACTGCCCTTTAACGTGGGGGATCTGGTTGGTGAGGGCGCGGCGCTGGTCGGATTTGCTGCGGACTGACCGGGCATCGATCCTGCATGCAGATGTTCATCGGGCGCCGGTGCGCGGCGTCGCGGTCCGCTCGCATGACAACCCTTCAGGCTCGCTGCCATGACACCCACAGATGCACCATCCACATTCGTTCCCCTGCCCATGACGATGCCAGGCGGTACCGCAGCAGGCGATATCCTGCTGGCCGCCTGCCAGCGTTCGATCACGCTGAATGCCGAATTTGTCGAGGAAGTGATTCGCCGCACGCTGGACACAACGCGTGCACCGAGTGCGTCTGCAAGCCTCGTGCAGGGCATGCCGCACGCCTGGGCGCAGTCGACTTTGGTCGAGCCGAGTCTGCGCTATGTCATCGGGCTGATGAGCCTCGGGCGAACAACCACTGACACCATGGTGGCGCTCATGGCTGCCCAGATGCGAGGCGCCTCAGGCGAAGTTGAGACCTTGTCGCGCAATGCTCACGATGATGCGATCAAAGCCGTCCAGGCTGCGACCAGCGCAACCGGCGCGGTGATGTCGCAGTGCCTGGGTGCGGCCGGGCACTTCACCGAGCTCGGCGATCGATATCGGGCCGGCTGACGTGGGCGGGCCGATGCCACCTTGAGCCAGCCACTGCAAGGCATTGCCAGACTGCATCGATTGGGCAATCCCCTATGATCTCGCCTCATGCGAATCGTGATTGCTCATATCGACCCGGCAGAAGGCAGGGCCTGGCAACAGGCGCTGGCCAGCCGCCTGCCTGATGCAGACATTCGCATCGACTCTGCATCATCTTTTCGGCCCGACTATGCAGTGGGCTGGAAGCCGCCACAGGATTTCTTTGATCGCCACCCTGGCCTGAAGGCCTTCTTCTCATGCGGCGCAGGGGTCGATCATCTGCTTGCTCATTCCGGCCTGCCGTCGGCAATGCCGGTGTTCAGACTTGAAGATGCCGGCATGGCCGATCTGATGGCCGATTACTGCCTGCATGAACTGCTCAGCATTGCCGGGCGTCATGATGAGTACGCCAAAGCGCAGGCCTCGGCGACCTGGCTGGCACTTGAGCCCATTGCGCGCTCGCAACTTTCGGTCGGCGTGCTCGGCATGGGCGTGCTCGGTCGCCAGGTTGCCCATCGACTCGCCGAGGCGGGTTTTCCGGTGGTCGGCCATGCACGCACCGCGGTTCAAGCAGAGCAAGCGACCCGAGGCGATCTGCCAGATCGCCTCATCACCTCATCCGGGCCCGTCGACATCCTGAGGGGCCCAACGCAACTGCCCGCGTTTTTGGCGCGTACGAGGGTGCTGATCCTTCTAGCCCCACTGACCCCGCAGACGCAGAACCTCATCAACGCCCAGGTCTTATCTCAACTGCAAGCGGATGCCTGGCTGATCAATGTCGCACGAGGCGGGCTGGTAGTCGACGAAGACCTGATTGCCGCACTCAACGATGGCCGCCTTGCGGGCGCGACGCTCGACGTCTTTCGAGAAGAGCCGCTGCCCGCCTCACACCCCTTCTGGCATCATCCGAAGATCCGCATCACGCCTCATGTTTCAGCCCCTACCCAGGTCCAGGTCTCGGCCGATCAGGTGGCCGCAAAACTGACAGCCCTGCAAAGAGGTCAGATGCCCTCGGGTCTGATCGAACGACACCGAGGCTACTGACGCGCTCTCGACTCCATGCAACCCAATGACCGACCGGAGACCCCGCCATGACCACCACGCTGCCTAAACGTGTCGACCTGATCGAAGTCGGCCCTCGTGACGGACTGCAAAACGAGAAATCTCCAATCACAACCGATCAGCGTATCGAGTTGTGTGATCGCCTGACTGATGCAGGTTTTCCCAATATCGAGGCGGGTTCATTCGTATCGCCGAAGTGGGTGCCTCAGATGTCCGACTCTTCCGAGCTGATGCAACGCATCCATCGCAAGCCGGGCGTGATCTATTCGGTTCTGACGCCCAACATGAAGGGCTTCGAAGGCGCAGTCGAGGCCCGTGCCGATGAAGTGGTCATCTTCGGCGCAGCCTCTGAAGCGTTCTCGCAGCGCAATATCAACTGCTCGATCGCCGAGTCGATCGCCCGCTTCGAGCCGGTCGCCAGGGCGGCCAAAGAACACCGCATGCGATTGCGCGGCAGCATCTCAGTCGCATTGGGTTGCCCCTACCAGGGTGAGGTCACCCCGGCCGCGGTGGCCGACGTGGTCAAACGACTGGCTGACCTGGGCTGCGACATGATCGACATCGCCGACACCATCGGCGTGGCGACTCCCCAGAAGACGCAGGCCGCTTTTGCGGCAGCACTGGATGTGGTGCCGCTGCCGATGCTCTCTGGCCACTTCCACGACACCTACGGGATGGCCCTGGCCAACACCTATGCCAGCCTCGAAATGGGCGTCTCCACCTATCACGCGTCAGTCGCCGGTCTGGGTGGCTGCCCCTTCGCCAAAGGCGCAACCGGCAATGTGGCCACCGAAGACCTGCTCTACATGCTCGACGGACTGGGCATCGAAACCGGTGTCGATCTGGGCAAAATGGTCGAAATCGGACAGTGGATCTCCGGACTGCTCGGGCGCAAATCGATCTCCCGTGCAGGCAACGCCCTGGCCGCCAAGCTGGCGGCCTGACGCATCCGATGGCCAACCGCCCCTACCCTGATTCGGACAGCCTGCGCGCCGGTGTGGCGCGCGGCGAGCCGGTAGCCTCACCCTGTATTTCCATCTGCCGCATCGTGCCCGAGACCCGACTGTGCGAAGGGTGCAACCGCTCGATCGAAGAAATCGCAGGCTGGGGATCGATGGGCACCCACCAGCGCCTGCAGGTCTGGGATCGAATCTTCGAGCGCCGGGCCGCAAGCAGCCCAAACCTCGGATGAGTCCGGTTCGCTGGTATTTCGACTTCATCTCGCCCTACAGCTACCTGCAGGGCACCCGACTCGATGCGTTTCACCGACTGACACAGATCGAATACAAGCCGATCCTTTTTGCCGGCCTGCTCGAGCATCATGGTCAGAAGGGGCCAGCCGAGATCCCCGCCAAGAAAACCCATACCTTCAGAGAGATTGTCTGGCGCGCCCATCGCGACGGCATTGCCCTGAAGCTGCCCGCCATGCATCCCTTCAACCCGCTGCCACTGCTCAGACTCTCGATTGCATTGGGCAACCGGCCCGAGGTGGTGGATGCCCTGTTCCGATTCGTCTGGGTGCAAGGGCACCTGCCCACCGACCCGAAGGCCTGGGCAGCCCTATGCGAATCGCTCGGCGTGACCGATCCGGACAGCCTGATCGCCCGGCCCGATGTGAAAGCCGAATTGCGTGCCAACACCGACGAGGCAATCAAGGCGGGCGTCTTCGGTGTGCCCAGCCTGCTGATCCGCGATCAGCTCTTCTGGGGTGACGACATGAGCGATGCCGCACTGGCCTGTCTGCGCGACGATCCATTCTTCAGCTCGCCCGCCCTGCAGCACGCCGCTTCGCTGCCGGACGGTGTGCACAGGCCGGCGATCACCCGGCGACCCGAAGCGACATGACGCCCCACTCGACGGCGCAGCCGCGCCTGCCCGCCACGATGCGTTTCATCGAGCGCGACTGGCTGTCCGCAAATGGCATCTTCTTTGACGACGGCCGTTCCACAGCGCTGATCGATACCGGCTACATCAAGCATCGCGACATGACCCTTGCCGTGCTTCGCGAACTGCTCGGTCAGCGTCCGCTCGACCAGATCATCAACACCCACCTGCATTCAGACCATTGCGGCGGCAATGCGCTGCTGCAGCGCACCTATCGCAGTCGCACGCTGATTCCGGCCGCCAGTGCACCGGCAGTACGCGACTGGGACCGGACCGCACTGAGCTTCGAGCGGACCGGTCAGCGCTGCGAGCCCTTCACCATCGACGGCACCATCGATGACGGCGACGAGCTCAGACTGGGCGGTTTGCTCTGGCAGGTCATCGCAGCACCGGGTCACGATCCGCACGCGGTGGTGCTCTATTGCGCATCGCATCGCCTGCTCATCAGCGCCGATGCACTCTGGCAAAACGGCTTCGGCGTGATCTTCCCGGAACTTGAAGGCGAGTCGGGCTTTGCCGAACAGCGAGCCATCCTGGAGCGCATCGCTTCACTCGATGTCGATGTCGTTCTACCCGGACACGGACCGCTCTTCACCAACATCAGCGAGGCCATCGAGCGCGCCCATCGCAGGCTCGATCACCTCGGTTCAGACCCGGCGCGAAACGCCCGTCATGCAACCAAGGTGCTGCTCAAGTTTTTGCTGCTCGAACACGAACAGCTTGCGCTCGATGCAGTGCCGGCGCTGCTCGACACGATTCCGCTCATTGACGCGGCCAACCGTCGCTACATCGGCATGCCTGCTGACGAACTGGCGCGCTGGGCTGTGGATGAGCTGGTGCGCGCCGGCGCAGCGCGCATCGACAGCCAGATGCTGATCGATGCCTGACAGAACTACCATACGCATACACCGCCACCCAATGCAGTCCATCCTGATTCGAGACAGTCGCGACGACGATGTACCGGCGATTCAGGCGATCTATGCCCACCATGTGCTCAATGGCACCGGCACCTTCGAGATCGAGGCGCCCGGCATTGAGGACATGGCACATCGGCGCGCCGATGTGCTGAAAAACGGCTTTCCGTGGCTGGTCGCCGAGATCGACGACCAGGTCGCAGGCTATGCCTATGTCAATTTTTTCAGGTTGCGCCCGGCCTATCGCAACACGGTCGAGAACTCGATCTACATCGAAGACGGGCTGCGGGGCCGGGGCATCGGGCGCGCCCTGCTCAAGGCATTGCTTGAGCGCTGCGAGCAGCTTGGGTGCCGTCAGGTGCTTGCGGTCATCGGAGACAGTACAAACACCGGCTCGATTGCCCTGCACGCGGCCTGCGGATTCCGCTTTGCCGGCACGCTGCGCTCGAGCGGCTGGAAATTCGAGCGCTGGCTCGACACCGTCATCATGCAAAAAGAACTCGGGGAGGGCGACCGCACTCAGCCCACCCGCTGACAAGCCCTAAGGCCTGAAACCACCCATTGAGGCAGGGTGATTAGCGACCCTTGGCAGTCAGGCTTCGGGTCAGCTCCAGCCCCACGCCCTTGTTGACGAACTGGGTGGTGTACACCCGGGACAGATCGACCTCGCCGGCCTTGAAGAGTCCGGACTTGACCATCTTGTCGTGGAAATCTTTGACTTTGGCCGCATCGATCGCCCCGATGCCAAGCTTGAGCGAATCACCTGAGTCGACGATGCCCATCTCGCGCATCTTCGCCACGCCACGGTCGAGTTCTTCCTGCGTGGTCTCCGGGTTGAGCTTGCGGATCATCGCGTCAGCCGCGGTCCGATCGCCGTACAGGTAATTGACCCATCCGATGATCGAGGCGTCAACGAATTTGCGTACCGTCTCGGGTTTGCGCTGAATCAGGTCAGGGCGGGTCTCGATGGTGGTGGAGTAGGTCGACCAACCGTGATCCGCCAGTAGGAAGACCTTGGGCGCAGCACCGGTTACCTTCTCGATCGAGATCGGCTCAGCCGTCACATAGCCTTGCTGAACCGATCGCTTGTCAGCCAGGAACGGCGCCGAGTTGAAGGTGTAAGGCTTGAGCTGCTCATCTCGAAAACCGTCGGTCTTCATCCACTGCCACCAGCTGAACTGCGAGTCGCGGCCGATCAGCATCACCGGCGCTTTCTTCAGGTCTTCCCAGGTGTTGTACTGGCCAGGGTGGGCGATCAGCACCTGCGGGTCCTTCTGAAAGATCGCCGCCACCACGATGGTCGGCACCTTGTTGCGCACGTTGTCGAAGGTATGCAGCAGATTGCCGGTCATGAGGAAATCGATTCGACCCGCCGGCAACAAAGGCCGGTTGTTGACCTGAGGCCCGCCCTCCCGAATCTCCACGTCCAGGCCGTTCTTGCGGTAGGTGCCATCGACCAGCGCCTGATAAAAGCCCCCGTGCGCCGCCTGCGCTTTCCAGTTGGTGGCAAAGACCACTTTCTCTTGCGCGGTGGCCGGCGTGAGTACCGTCATCAATGACAGCGCAACGCCCAGGGCAGCGCTCACCCGCGCAAACATCCGGCGGTCGGCATGCTTCAAGCGCAGTGGGTCAACAGGTCTGCTCATGCGAGCGGTGCGGGAAACGATTGGATGATCCATTGAGGGCTCCTTTGCCTGTCATTGCAGTCCGACGCCAAGGGGCGTCAGTCGCGCGGCAGTTCAGTGTCGTGCCAGCGCCCGAGCCAACGGCGCGCAAGCCTGTCGAACAGAACATGAATCAGGATTCCGACGCCCGACACCAGCGTCAGGGCAGCGAACATTTTCGGAATTTCGGTGCGAAAACTGGCTTCAAGAATACGTGAAGCGAGGCCGGTTTCGCGACCGGCTGCGCCAGCGGCGAACTCGGCCACCACCGCCCCGATCAAAGCCAGCCCGCCGGCGATGCGAAGGCCTGCCAGAAAATAGGGCATGGCACTTGGAACCAGCAGCAGGCGCAGCCTTTGCCAGGGTGTTGCGCCGTACAGCGTGAACAGTTCGCGAAGGTTGGAATCAGCACTGCGCAGCCCGACCACCGTGTTGGCCAGGATCGGGAAAAAGGCCACGATGAAGGCGCAGATCAAGAGTGCCGCGGTGGTCGATTCGACATAGATCAGGATCAGGGGTGCGATCGCCACGATCGGCGTGACCTGCAAAACGATTGCAATCGGAAATAAGGCCCGCTCGATAGGCCGAGACAGGGCAAACAGCGCCGCCATGGCAACGCCCCCGACGATGGCCAGCAGAAGCGCGCCCACGGTGAGGCGGACCGTGAACCACAAGGAGGGGAGCAAGGACGGCAGCTCCTGCCAGAGGGTGCGCGCGATCAGGGATGGTGCGGGCAGGATGTAATGGGGGATGTCATTGAAGCGGACGACGGCTTCCCAGAACACCAGCACCCCGAGCCCCACGAACAGCGGCACCAGGGATCGCCCGACTCGACGGTCTGTCATGACTGAGCGTTTCGCAATGCGGTCGAGGCCCTGACGCAGCGCTCGACGTAATGAGGCGTCGCCCGAAACGCATCGTCGCGCTGACCGAGCCCCTCGATCTCGATGGATTCGATGATCCGACCCGGCCGGCTGCTGAAAACCGCCACGCGCGTCGAGAGGTAAACCGCCTCGTAGACGTTATGCGTCACGAAGATCACCGTCAGGCCCTGCTCCTGCCAGATGCGCATCAAATCGTCGTCGAGCCGTCCACGGGTGATTTCGTCAAGTGCTGCGAAGGGTTCATCCAGCAGCAAGAGCTTCGGGCGAGTGACCAGCGCCCGGGCGATCGAGACCCGCATCCGCATGCCGCCAGACAGCTCGCGAGGATAAGCCTGCTCGAACTCGCCAAGGCCGACCCGCGCAAGAACCTGCATCACCTCGTCGCGTACGGAGGAAGCCGAGCGCCCCTGCAGCCGCAGCGGCAATCGCACATTGTCAAAGACCGTGGCCCAGGGCATCAGGGTGGGCTCCTGAAAGACGAAGCCCAAGGGCTGGCCTGGCAAGCGCGTCACGCGGCCCTGGGTCGGCTCGATCAACCCTGCCGCCAGCCGCAAGGCGGTGCTCTTGCCACAACCCGAAGGCCCAAGCAGGCTCAGAAATTCGCCCCGGCGGACGTCCAGATCCAGAGATTGCAGCGCCACCACGCCGGTGGAAAAGCGCAAATGAACACCGTGCAGCGACAGCGCGATCGGGTCAGACTCTGGGGGCGGCAGCATCGCCCGATGGTAGCGCAGCGCCCGGTCGGGGCCGAGCGATCAGTCGTTGCGCGTCCAGGGCCCGCGCATGTACAGCGTGGCCGCTTCAGTCCGGTTGCGCACACCCAGACGCATCAGCAATTCCCGGACGTGCGCCTTGGTGGTGTTCAGACTGATCTGATGGCGCACGGCAATCTCCGCGTTCGACAGCCCCTCGGCAAGTCCATGCCAGATCTGCTGCTGACGCGGGCTGAGGTCAAATGACAGTCGGTTCGCACCCAATCTTTCCTCGGGTGAAGCCTCACTTGTAACCGATCGAGCCAGTGCCTCCAGGATGGCGGTTGGCGGTTCGGTCTTGGAAATCATTGCGGCGGCGCCCAGGGCGATTGCGTTGCGCCGCAGGGGTTCGCTGTCGAGTGCACTGAACACCACGACGCTGACTTCAGGTCTGAGGGCTCGCAATTCGGTGAGGGCCTCGAGGCCGGTTGCATCCGGTAGGCGCAAGTCCAGAACGGTTGCGACCAGGCTGGGTTCAACCTGATAGAGCGCCCTGGCCTGGCGCAGGCTGGCTGCCTGCATGGCCCTGAAATTCTGGAAGTGATGCTCGATCAGACCGACCAGCGCCATCGGAACGATGGGATGGTCGTCGACAATGAGAACCGTCTTGACGTTGGACTCGGGCACGGTCAGGCAAGCAAACCGGGGACGGTGTGGGGTAACCGACTGATATCAGGACAGGTTCGAAACAGCATAGTTCCAAACCGTAACGTGCCTCTCACCCGTTCATCAATGACTTGCACCCCTCCCGCTCGAGAGATGGGTTTCTTGCTCACCTGTTTGGGTGTGCGGGATTTGTGTTCTACGCAACACTTGCACCGGGTGAGCCCGCTGGCGATGCACCGCCCCGGTGAAATCCCGCCCGGATCTGGGTCAGATAACCGAGGCGGTGCATCCGTCCATCGGGATGATCGCGCCGGACACATAACTGGCCGCGTCAGAGAGCAGGAACAGCGCAACGCGCGCCACCTCCTGCGGCTCGCCCATGCGACCCATCGGGATGCGTGCGAGTTCGTCGGCCAGCACTTCGTCGCGCGAGCGGCCACTGGCTCGAGCCGACACCGCAAGCCCTTCTTCGACCCGGCCGGTACGGGTCAGACCCGGATTGATGCCATTGACCCGAATGCCTTTGGCAGCAAACGCACGCGCATAAGCGACGGTGGCCAGCATCAATGCGGCATTGGCCGAGCCGCCCGGGATGTGCATCGGCGAACCGACGCGGCCGCCCTGCCCGATCACATTGACCACCGCACCGCGACCACGCGCCGCCATGGCCCGCACCACCGGCTCAAGCAGATGGATGGTGCTGAAATACTTAGCATCCATGCCCTGATGGAAGGCGTCGGCGCTCAACTCGTCCGGTGCAAACCGGCGTGCAGCACCGGCTGAATTCAAGAGAAAGTCGACCGGCCCGACCTCTTTTTCGACCCTTGCCGCGAGCGCCTGCGCTTGCGCGGCGTCCGAGAGGTCGGCCGCCATGGTCAGCACCTCAAGGCCGTCGGCTTTCATTTCCGCGCGGGCCGATTCGAGGTTGGCCGCGCTGCGCGAGACCATGACGACCCGGGCGCCCGACTCTGCAAACAGCCGGGCACAGGCCAAGCCGATGCCCTTGCTGGCGCCGGTGACGAGGGCAATTCGATTTTCAAGGGTGATCTGCATGGTGGGGCTCCTGTCTGAAATGAATGGGGTGACGGCAGTGTGCCATCCCGCGACCATGCGCTCGGCGACAGGCTGGCACAATCAAGGGCTGAGAACCGAGCACACCCACAAGGAGACACCCATGAGCACAGCGACCGCCGATTGGGCGAGCCTGTCTGCCGAGCTTGAGCGATTGCTCAGGCTGCGTGCGATCCCGTTTGGCATCAAGCGGTTCGAAACGGTCGCCGAGATGGAAGCGATTCCAAAAATCCGTCGCCCCAAATCGATTCACACCACCGATCAGATCGTGGCCCAGGCAGCGCGGCTGGGCTGGACGGTCGGAATCACCGGCGACAACCTGGTGGGCGCGCAGTGCAAGGCGGTGGTTGGACTCGGCCCGGCCGACGAGGACTGGCGGTCAGGCAAATCGATGGTGGGTGTCTGGTACGCCACGCCGGATGATGCGCGGGCGCACCAGTCGGCCATGCACATCCCGAAGCCTGCGGCAGCGCTGGCGGTGTCGCCGCTGGCCTCGGGTCGACTCGATCCGCCCGACATCGCGCTCTTTTACGCCACCCCAGGGGCGATGATGTACTTCATCAACGGCTTGCAATGGACCGGTTACAAGCGCTTCGACTGGAGCGTGGTCGGCGAGTCGGCCTGTGCCGATTCCTGGGGGCGTGCGCTGGCTACCGGCGAACCCAGCCTGTCGATTCCCTGCTTTGCCGAGCGCCGCTATGGCGGCGTGCTCGACGATGAAATGCTGATGGCCCTGCCGCCGGCCTTGCTGGCCAAGGCGATCGAGGGCATGCATGCACTTGCGAAAAACGGTTTTCGCTATCCGTTCCCGCAATACGGGATTCAGCAGGACGTCCGTGACGGCATGTCCGTGAGCTATCCGGAGCGGGCTGCAAAAACGGCCGGCTGACCGAGCCGCCTCACCGATTCAATCCTTACCCCACTCAGGACTCGGGAAGACACCATGACCGAACTCGACCGATTTCTCACGGCACGCAACGGACTGCTCGAGCGGCGCACCGACATCGATGCCGCCTGCGCGAACTTTCAGTGGCCCGCACTCGATCAGTTCAATTGGGCCATCGATTACTTCGATGCCATTGCACAGGGCAACGACAACCCTGCGCTGCATATCGTCGAAGAAGGCGGCACACAGGCGCGCTTGAGCTATGCCGAGTTGTCACACCGCTCGTCGCAGGTGGCCAGTTTTCTCACGAGCCTGGGCGCCAAGCCGGGTGACCGCATCCTGCTGATGATGGGCAATGAAGTGCCTCTGTGGGAAACCATGCTGGCTGCGATCAAACTCGGAGCGGTGGTGATCCCGGCCACCACCTTGCTGTCGGGCGCAGACCTCATGGACCGGCTGGAACGCGGGCAGGTGCGCTGGATCATCACCAACGCCACGGGCCTTGCGCGAGTGTCAGAACTTGCGCCAGACGCAACCCAAGGCGTGGTCCGCATCCTGGCCGGTGATGCCGGGCGGGGCAGTGATGGCAAGCCGCCCGCCGGGTGGGTCGACTATCGAGACTCTGCAGCTGCAAGCGCCAGCTTCGTGCCTTCGAGAGCCATCGCGGTGACCGAGCCGCTGCTCGAGTATTTCACCTCGGGCACTACCGCCAAGCCCAAGCTCGTTCGCCATTCGCGCCAGAGCTATCCGGTGGGCCATCTGTCGACCATGTACTGGCTGGGCCTGCAACCCGGCGATGTGCACTGGACGATCAGCTCACCGGGCTGGGCCAAGCATGCCTGGAGCTGCTTTTTTGCGCCCTTCAATGCGCAGGCCTGCGTGTTCATCTACAACTATTCGCGCTTCAACGGCCCGGCCATCCTGGATGTGCTGGTGAAGTACGGCGTGAAGACCCTGTGCGCCCCGCCCACGGTCTGGCGCATGCTCATCCTCGAGGACTTCGCCAAGTACCCGGTGGCCCTGCGTGAAGTGATCTCGGCCGGAGAGCCGCTCAATCCGGAGGTGATCGAGCAGGTGCGTGCCGGCTGGAAACTCACGATCCGCGATGGCTATGGCCAGACCGAGACCACCGCGCAAATCGGCAATCCGCCCGGGCAGGCCCTGATTCCGGGCTCGATGGGCAAAGCCCTGCCCGGTTATCCGATCGTGCTGCTCGACCCGGACGGACAGCCTGCCGAAGAAGGCGAGATCTGCATCGACCTGTCAAAGCGTCCGGTGGCACTGATGGATGGCTATGCCGACGATGCAGACAAGACCGCAGAGGCGATGCGCGATGGCTACTACCACACGGGTGATGTCGGCATGCGCGATGCGCAGGGCTACATCACTTACGTCGGCCGTGCCGACGATGTGTTCAAGGCCTCCGGCTATCGCATCAGTCCGTTCGAGCTTGAAAGCGCACTGATTGAACACCCAGCGGTGGCCGAGGCTGCGGTGGTGCCCTCGCCGGATGCGGTCCGCGGGTTTGTGCCGAAGGCCTATGTGATCCTCGCCCCTGGGCATGAAGCGAATGCCGACACTGCACGGTCGATCTTCAAGTTCCTCAAAGACCGTGTCTCGGCCTACAAGATGATTCGGCGCATCGAGTTTTCGGACCTGCCCAAAACCATTTCCGGAAAGATCCGCAGGGTCGAGCTGCGCGGCCAGGAAAACGGACGCACTCAGGGCGCAGCGCGGAATGAGCGCGAATTTCTCGAAGAGTCGTTCCGATGAGCGCCGCTGTGAAGTTCAATGGCCGCTTCGATTTTTCGGGGCTGCATGACAGCATGCAGCGCGTCGTTGAGGGCGAGTTGCTCTCGGGTGTCTCGTCGGCGATTCTGGTCGGTCGCGAGGTGGTCGATCTGCACTGCGCAGGAATGGCCGATCGCGAGCAGGGCATTGCCTTGCGTGAAGACCATCTGTTTCGGATGTTCTCCAGCACGAAGTTGGTGACGTCATGTGCCGTGCTACTGCTGATGGAAGACGGCGCACTCGGCCTGGACGATCCGATCGAGCGCTTCATCCCGCAACTGGGCCATCGTCAGGTGCTCAAGCCGGGCGCCCAGTCTTTGGCCGACACCGAGCCCGCCCGCAGCTCGATCACCGTGCGTCATCTGCTGTGCCACAGCTCGGGTCTGGGCTATGGCCTGCTTGATCCGGGCACGTTGCTTTACAAGGCCTTCATCGATCACAAGGTGCGCGACAGCGACACCACGCTGGCCGAGATGATCGACCTGCTCGAGGGCCTGCCGCTGGCATTTCACCCCGGCACCTCATGGGCGTATTCGATTGCAACCGATGTGCTGGCCCGGCTGGTCGAGGTGGTCAGCGGACAGCGCTTCGACGAATTTCTCGCGGCTCGCATCTTCGAGCCGCTGGGCATGCGCGAGACCGGCTTTGCTGTGCCGCCTGCCGATCTGCACCGGCTGGTGGGCTATTACCGCGGCGCAAGCCTGTCCAATCCGCTCAAGCCAGGCCTCACACGGGTGGATGAAGGCCCGTTTGCCAGCGTGTGCCTGAGGCCCGTGGCGAGGTTGTCGGGCGGCGGCGGCCTGTATTCGAGCCTGCCCGACACCATCACCTTCATGCGCAGTCTGATACCGGGCGGGCCGACCCTGCTGAAGCCCGAGACGCTGGCCATGATGATGCGCAGCCACCTGCCCGAGCAGACCTGGGTCGGTTTTCCCAAACCCGTTCAGGGCAAGGCCTTCGGGCTGGGCGGTGCGGTGACGCTGGCCGCTTCCTCGATCGACCCGCCGGATTCAATCGACGAATTTCAGTGGGGCGGTATGGCCGGCACGCACTGGTGGATCAACCCGAGGCTGGGCATCGCCGGCATCGTCATGGCCCAGCGCGACACCGCCTTCTGGCATCCGTTCTCGTTCGAGATGAAGCGACAGGCCTACAAGGCGCTGACCGGCCGCTGAGCGTTCAGGCGCGGGTTGCCTGAACACCTATTCGATCAACCCCGATTTGATGCGCCGTTCGGGGCTTACCCCCGCCCGGCCACAAACCCATACGCCAGATTGGTTCTCATGCTGCCCTCGCGTTCGTAGGCAAGCTTCGCTGACGCCAGGGCATCATCGGTGAGCGCTGCGCGCTGGCGCGCATCGAAGCGGTACAGGCGGGCATTGTTTTCGCCGAAGATCGCCCGCTTGACTGCGCCATCCGCCGCACCCAGCGGCGCAAAGCCGTGCTTGCGCTGCAGGTCTTCAGGAATCTCCAGCCTGCGCAGTGCCTCGATCTGCCACTGCGGTGCGCCGGTCCAGATGGCATCGGTGCCCCAGCAGACATGGTCTGCGCCCATGCCCTTGATCAGCTGACCCATCATCACCGCGGCCAGCTTGGGCTCTGCGATGGTGGTCTGAGCAAAGAGCTGTCCGACATCCGCATAGACATTGTTCACGCCATGGCGTGCGGGAATCTCGGCCAGATCAGTCACCCAGTCGATCCGGCTCGTGCGCTCAAACTGGCCCCAGGCATCTTCTGCCCGGCCGCCACCGCCGTAGCGATAACCACCGTGGTAGATGATGAAGTTCAGTTGCGGCCAATCACGCGCGGCCTTGGCAACGTCTGAGACATCGCAATACGGCAGCAGGTTCGGGAAGCGCTGCGCAACCGAAGGCGCAAACAAGCCTTTGTGAATACACACATTCACCAGCCCGGCCTTGGCGAATTTCTCGTAGGCCGGATAGGCCAGCTTTTCGTCGTCCAGCCGCCAGGGGTGCTTCGACAAATGCTTGTTGGTGTTGTCACCAATTGTGTAGCCCTTGAATGAATCGGGCTTCAGGGTCTGGATGGCCCGATCGATCTGCTCGAGCCAACCCGGATAACCGGGCGTGAAGATCGCATGGGCGAAGGCGCGGCGGCTGCCGGTGGCGTCATTGATGCGCTTGCGCGCATCGGCTTTCATTTCATTGGTCAGGAACCAGTCCTCGGTCAACTCCGAGGGCGCGCCGCTGATGCAGGCCACCTTGGTGTCGCTGTCGAGAAAGACCTCCTTCATGTAATTGGCGAACTTGAGGTCTTCGATGGTCTGCGGCTTACCGGCCAGAAGCGGGTTCCATCCGGCCTTGCCCACCGCCTCCCGGGCCCGTACGAAGCCCTCGAGTCGCGTGTCATCGCGCAGGAAATGCGTGTGCATGTCCATGATGAATTCACCCGACAGCGCCTTGGCCCGGGCTTGAGCCAGCTCGGGCGTAGCCGCCTCGGCCGCATTCACACCGAACACAGGGCCGAAGGTGTCGTTCATCGCCAAAAAGGCCGCCGCCATGCCGCTGGCCGTGCGAAAGAACTGCCGCCGCGTCAGGCCCTGATGCTTGGCCAGCCGCGCCCCGAGCGCCTGCAGGCGCTGTTCCATCTCGCGCTGGCGCGGGGTCTGCGGCAGGGGCACGAACTCATCGCTCGACACCGCCTGCACCGGGATCGGCAGTCGCGGCAGTGCGGATTCAGCGCCTTGCAGGCCATTGCGCTCTTCATCGGTCAGCCAACCCATGGTGCTCTCCTGTGTGGACGAATCTCAGTGCGGACGAATCAGTACGAATACACCCCGTGCCCGGTCTTGCGACCCAGGCGCCCTGCGGCAACCATTTCCTTGAGCAGCGGGCAGGGACGGTATTTGGAGTCGTTGAACTCGGCCATGTAGGTGTTCATCACTGCAAGGCAGACATCCAGGCCGATCAGGTCGGCCAGGGCCAGCGGGCCGATCGGCTGATTGCAGCCCAGTTTCATGCCGGCATCGATGTCCTCGGGCTTGGCGATGCCCTCGGCCAGCACGAAAAAGGCCTCATTGATCATCGGCACCAGAATGCGATTGACGACGAATCCCGGTGCATTGCGCACGCTGATCGGCGTCTTGCCCAGCCGCTTGGAAAGCTCGAACACCGCATCGTGGGTGGCATCGCTGGTCTGCAGACCGCGCACGATTTCGACCAGCGCCATCACCGGAGCCGGGTTAAAGAAGTGCATCGCAACGAATCGATCCGGGCGCTGCGTGGCCGCGGCCAGCATGGTGATCGAGATCGATGAGGTGTTGGTGGCGATGATCGCCTCGGGCGGCAGCAGGGCATCGAGCTGCTTCAAGATCTTCACCTTGATGTCGGGGTTCTCGGTGGCGGCTTCGATCACAAGCGGCAGGCCCTTGAGCTCATCGTATTGCGCGGTGCAGTGAATGCGTGCCAGGGCGGCATCGCGATCAGCCTCGCTGATTTTTTCTTTCTGCACCAGCCGATCGAGGTTGCTGCGCACTGCCTTCAGACCGCGCTCGAGCGCCTGGTCCGAAATATCCACCAGCACCACCGGAATGCCGCTCGCGGCGCAGACCTGCGCAATGCCGTTGCCCATGGTTCCGGCACCGATGATGCCCACTGATTGAATCGTCATGTCGAGAAGTCCTGATCTAAAAATGCGCCGCTTAAGCGGCGGTGAGTTCAACTTTGGTCACGTTGGCGAGGTTCACCACCCGCCGGGCTTTTGAGAGATCGTGATTCAGTTGGAGCGCCAGCCAACTCTCCGGCGTTCGGCCTAGCGCCTTTGACAAACGCAGCGCCATCTCAGGGCTGATGCCGCTGGTCCCTTTCAACACACGGCTCAGGGTTGATGCCGATACACCCAGCCTGAGCGCCAGTTCCCGGCCACTCAAACCATTGGGCTCAAGGTAGACCTGCATGATGAATTCGCCTGGATGAGGGGGGTTGTGCATGCGCATCAGTGGTAGTCCTCGTAATCAAGGACGTGGAAGTCCCCGTCCCGATATTCAAATGTCAGTCGCCAGTTTCCGTTAACCCAGATCGACCAGCGCCCCTTGTCTTGACCTTTGAGGGCATGCAGGCGAAACCCGGCGATGTTCATGTCTTCGATTCCGGTGGCAGTGTCCAAGGCTGCCAATTGCATCCGCAAACGATTTGCGTGATGCGCCTGAATGCCAGACAGCGTGCCTTTCTCGAAAAACTGCCGCAGGCCTTTGTGGCGAAACGATCGAATCATGGTCAATTGTATATTGTTGCGCACCACGCAACAAACGGACATCTTATTGATTCAGTTCTGGTGAAGATCTCATCTCAGGGCGCACGCTTGTCGGCCAACATCGAAGTCAACAGCGCCATCACGCTGATCACCGCATACCCGATGACCAGCGGCCGCAGCGTGCCATCGTAGAGCTGACTGACCAGGCCGCCAGCCAGCACCGATACGACCGATGAAATGGATCCGATGATCGAAGCGGCCATGCCGGCAATCGGCCCCATCGGCTCCATCGCCAGCGCATTACAGTTGCCAAAGAGCATGCCCAAACAGAAGAAGATCGGGAACATGTAGGCCATGAATGCGGCCAGCGGCGGGACCCCGTCGCCAGACAGGCAAACCGAAAGAAAAACGAGCGACAGGATCACGGTGGCCCGCAGTGCAAGGCCGGTCAGGCGTCGCATACCCAGGCGCACGACGATCCGTGCATTGATCACCGACGCCAAGCCCAGCGCAGCCGCCAGCACGCCGAAGTACAGCACGAAGAGTTGACCCTGATCATAGAGGTCAGAAAAGACCTGCTGACACACGCCCAGGTAGGCAATCAGCAGCCCGCTGCTCAAACCAGCCGTCAGCGTGTAGGCCATGGTGATGCGATGACTCAGGACCTGTCTGGCCGCCCCGGCGAGCGCACCGACAGACACCGGGCGGCGTCGTTCCGGGGCCAGCGTTTCGGGTTGCCGCCAGGCCAGCCAGGCGCCGGCGCTGACTGCAATCAACAGAAACAACACAAAGATGTCGCGCCATCCGGCAACCAGCAGCACCAGTTGCCCCAATGCCGGCGCCAGCACCGGCACGATGATGAAGACCGACATCACCAGCGACATCACCCGCGCCATGGCCGGTCCGGACTGGCCATCGCGCACCATCGCCATGGCGACAATTCGCGGGCCAGAAGCGCCCAGCCCCTGGACCGCGCGGCCGATGAGAAATGCGTTGAAATCGGAGGCCAGCAGGCACAGCAGCGAGCCCAGCGAATAGACCACCACCCCGATCAGGATCGCCGGCTTGCGCCCGATGCGGTCCGAGATCGGGCCAAAGAGCAACTGCCCCACACCGAACCCGGCAAAGAAACACAACACCACGAACTGCCTGCTGTTCTCGCCGTGCGCCTGAAGCTCCGAGGCAATGACGCCGAGCGCGGGCAACATCGCATCGATCGACAGCGCGACCAGCGAGGTCAGCAGCGCAACGAGTGCGACAAACTCGCGTGAGGGCCCGGGCGCTGCGCGGCGTGCCTCGTTCATGAGGCGCTCATGTGTTGCTTGCCGGCAGGTCCTTCATCGAGGCCTCGTACTGCAGGCGCAGCTCACGCTTGAGCACCTTGCCACTGGGGTTCTTGGGCAGGGCCTCGATGAGCACCACCTTCTTGGGCACCTTGAAGTGCGCCATCTGCGACTTGCAGTGGGCAATCACCTGCTCCTCAGTGAGCGATGCGCCCGCCTTGACCACCACACAGGCGGTCACCGCCTCGATCCAGTACGGATGCGGCAGACCGACCACTGCGACCTCGGACACACCCTCGAGCCGGTAAATGGTTTCCTCCACCTCGCGCGAGGCGACGTTCTCGCCACCGGTCTTGATCATGTCCTTCTTGCGATCGACCACGCTGATGTAGCCATCGGCATCGACCGTGGCCAGGTCACCGCTGTGAAACCAGCCGCCCTCAAAGGCCGCAGCAGTGCGCTCCGGATCATTAAAGTAGCCGCTCAGCAATTGAGGTGAGCGGTGCACGATCTCGCCGATTTCGCCTGGCTTCACATCGTTCATCGCGTCATCGACCACACGGGTTTCGACATTCAGCACCGGGCGGCCCGCAGAGCCGAGCTTGGTGAGTTGCTCATGCGGGCGCAGCACCGTGGCCAGCGGCGCAATTTCAGTCTGCCCGTAAAAATTCCACAGCCGCACCTGAGGCAGGCGGCGGGCCATTTCCTTGAGCACCTCCACCGGCATGATGGAGGCGCCGTAATAGCCCTTGTTCAGTGCCGACAGATCAGTGGTGTCGAAGGCCGGCGAGCGCATCAATGCAATCCAGATCGAGGGCGGCGCAAAAAAGGAATTGATGCGGTTGGCCGCCAACAGCGTGAGGATGTTGTCGGGCACCGGCTTGCCGGTGATGACATTGCTCGCGCCCATGTAGATGGCCGGACCGAGGAAGACATCGAGCTGAGCACAGTGATAAAGCGGCAATGCATGCAGCATGACGTCGTCTTCGGCGATCTCGCCTTCGATCACGCAGCTCACATACTCCCAGCACACCGCCTCGTGGGTGAGCATCGCCCCCTTGGGCAAGGACTCAGTGCCACTGGTGTAGACGATCTGAGCCAGCATGCGCGAATCCAGCTCAACCACCGGCGGGCCGGCATTGTCGGACATGAGCTGATCGAAACGAACCATGCCAGCAGGCGCATCAGCCGGGTCCTCGCCTTCGAGCCACACGGTGTGCGTCACCGCCGTGCCTTTGGCTGCTGCAGCCTGACCGAGTGCCACCATGTCAGGGCCGAGCGCCAGCAAGCGGGCCTGCGAGTGCTTCAGGATGTAGGCCACCTCATCGGCATTGAGCATGAAGTTGATCGGCACGATCACCGCGCCCAGCCGCGCTAGCGCAAAACGCAAGGCTGCAAAGGCATGGGAGTTGCGTGACAGCACGGCGACCGTGTCCCCCGCCTTCACCGGCGCGCCGGCCAGCCCCTGAGCCAGCCCGTTGGCCAGGCGGTTAACCACTGCATCGAACTCTCGATACGTCCAGGCAGTGCTGCCGCAGCGGATGGCGGGCTTGTTAGGCAGGCGGGCGGCGGTGCGCCGCAGCAGGTCGCCGAGGGTGTGGCTGCGAAGGGCAGGATTCATGCAATCTCCGTGCAGAGGCTCAAGCGGCTGGATCGGGCGATCGTATAGGATCGAACAATGAATACATTTCAGACAGCCATTGATTTTGCCATTGCCAATGAGATCGCCTGGCCGCGCGATCCGCACAGCGACCCTGCCGGCTGGGGCATCCATCATGTCGATAC
>Ga0209598_10000062_pt1 | contig 78060 bp, 67 predicted proteins | sample M_140807_EF_Meta_FD_187317 | JGI IMG/M metagenome (GOLD analysis project Ga0209598, IMG submission 187317) | Freshwater microbial communities from Lake Montjoie, Canada to study carbon cycling - M_140807_EF_MetaG (SPAdes) (version 2) | ecosystem: Environmental > Aquatic > Freshwater > Lake... | reverse complement strand
GCGAGGCCCGCAGGGATCGCGACGCCTGGAAGCAAGCCTGCTGGTTCGAGCCCAGCGGGGTGTATTTGGCGGTGGCGTTCCAGTGGCGGAGCGAGGCCCTCAGGGATCGCGACGCCTGGAAGCAAGCCTGCTGGTTCGAGCCCAGCGGGGTGTGTGGGCAGGGCCCGCGACGCGCGGCACGGAGACTTTCCATGCGACGCCTGGCCAAAAGCCGCCCGCCCGGAGGCCGTCCGCCCAAAAGCCGCCCGCCGGCCCACGACGTCCACGATCACGACGTGGACTGGGTGACGTATCGCACCATCCAGCTTGGCCGGAATCTCGGCGCCTCTGCCGCATGGTGGGACGGTCTCGCGAAGACGGTCGAGGGGTTTTCGGTACTGCACATCGTCTGCCTCGGTGTTCTGGTCATGGCGTTGACCGACGTGGCGATCACAGCGCTGCCTGCGATCGAGTATGCGACCGAGTATGCGACGCCCAGGTTCATGAAGACCGGGCCGCGCGGTGGAAACCCGCGGCTGGAGAGGCGTGCGTGGCTGCGGGCCGCCATCACTCAGCGCGCGCATGCGGGAGACTATCGTTCCGCGATCGAACTGGCGACCATACTGCTTGAGGACCTGAAATCCGACCTGAACGATGCCAACGCGGCGGGAGCCGTCAACGTGCTCGAGGCGGGCGACACGCTGGCCAGCCTCTATCTGCTGCAGGGTGATCCCGACCGGGCAGAGTCGCTCTACCATCAGCACCTCGAGACCCTCGAGGCCACTCGCAAGCCCGCGTCATGGGCGGGGGCCGGGGTGCCCGAGGTGCTCTGCAAGCTGGGCGGAGTGCGGGCGTCGCGGGGCGACGACTCGGGGGCGGAGTCGCTCTACCGGCGGGCGCTCACGATGTGCGACGATTACAGCCCTGATCACCCCTTCACGGGCGAAGTCCTCGACGCGGTGGCGATGGTGTGCCGCAGGACCGATCGCGCAGCGGAGGCCGAGGAGCTCGAGGCCCGGGCGCGATCGATCCGCGATGAACGGGCAACCCATGGGCCCGGACGACCGCGGCGCTGAACCCCGCGTGGAACGGCGTCATGGCCGCGGTGCTGGGCCGATCGCCTGCAATGCGTCCGCGGCGGCGGCCGGCTGCTGCCGGCCGATGAGGGCGGCCACCGCGTCGAGCCGGGCCTGGATCGCGGCATCGGCGGTGGAACGCCGCAGGGTGAGCAGCCGTCCCGGCAGCTGCAGGTGCTCGGGCGTCGCAGCGAAGCCCGGCGTCAGCGTCCGCCGCACGCGCTGGAGGTGTTCGAGATCTCGGGTGCCGAATTCGACGCTCGGCTCGATCATCGTGCCCTCTCCCCAGTCGTTCCATGTGGCGATCTGCACGAGCCGCGGCCGCGTCGCCAGCGCCTGCTCGAGCGTCCGCGTGAACGTCCTGCCGCCGTCGTCGTCGATGCGCCCCCAGCTGGGATGGACGCCCGCCTCGGCGTAGATGTCGACGAACCGGGGAAACGCCACAGGGATGCGGGCCGGCCAGCCGGCCGACTCCCGGGCGAAACGCTCGTTCGCCGCCAGTCCTTCCTGTGGCACCGGCCAGTCGAAGCCGCCCACGGCCGCGGGCCGGCGGCGGTGCTCGCTGAAGTAGGCCATGGGCCCGCCCGCCCGCGCGAGCACCCGGGACCACTCCTTGTCGTCGAGCCCCTCGTGGCCGAACGAGAGCAGCACGGGCTGGCCGTCGAGCCGCAGGTAGTGGTCGCGCGAAAACCAATTCGCGGCGAGCCACGCGACCTCGGCGGCGGCATGGTCGACGCGGCCCGCCGCGTCGATCCGGCCCTCCCGCACCAGGTCGGCGAGCGTGCGGTCCTCGTAGCAGACCGCCACGTCGAGGCCGAGCTGTGCCGCCCGGTCGACGACGAGCTGCGTGCAGCGGTGGATCCGCGCATGGTCCCAGAGGTCGGCCCGGCCGTACCAGTCGACCACCACGCCGTCGATCCCGGCCAGCTTCATCAAGAGCAGCTGGTACTCGACGACGTGCGGATCGGCGGAGTCGTAGGGGCCGATCGCCGGGTGAAACTTCGAGGCGATCTCCGGGTGGCCGCCGACGCGTGTCGACGGATCGAACCGGTTCATCGTCCAGTGCCAGCCCCACCTGCCACCGGCGGGGTCGGCCTCGAACCACGGCATGAAGTGGGCCAGGAGCCGCGGCGGCGGGGGCTCCTCGCCCCGGACGCCATCAGGCGCGGATCCCGATGCGGCCGCTGCGAGTGCCGCGACGATCCACGGCCCGATGCGGCGCCAGCGCGGCCGTCCCGTTTTCCTGACGTCGATGCCATGCAGAAGGGGCCGGCCGGAACTGTTCATCGTGGAGCTCATCGCGGAGCGGCCCTCGCGGGATGGCCGTGCTATCGACAAGACGGACGGCGGTGTCTGCAGCCGTCGAGCGTACCGCCGCCCGCGAGAGGCCGGCAAACACACGGCGCGGCCGAGAGGCACGGGGCAGGAATCGCTCTGTCGCGTTCGCGAGGCGCACGCTAGTCTTCCGGCATGGAGCACGAGCCGATTCCCCTGCGCGTCGCCGGCTTCGACCCGGGTCTCAACACCACCGGCTACGGGGTCGTGGAATGGTCGGGCGGTGCCCTCCGCCTGCTCGAGGCGGGCACGGTGCGGTCGCGGGGCGAGACGCTCGAGGCCCGCCTGGCGACGATCCACGCCGGCGTCCGCGAGGTGCTCGAGGCGTTCCGGCCAGGAGCGATGGCGATCGAGCAGCTGTTCGTGCACTCGCGGTTTCCGAAGACGGCGATCCTCATGGGGCACGCCCGCGGCGTGATCTGCCTCGCCGCGGCCCAGTCGGGCCTGGCCGTGCACCACTACATGCCCACCCGTGTGAAGAGCACGCTCACCGGCAACGGCCACGCCGGCAAGGAGCAGATGCAGGCCGCCGTGCAGCGGGAACTGGGCCTCGTCAGCCGGCCCGAGCCGGCCGACGCCGCCGACGCACTGGCCATCGCCCTGGCCGACTACCACCTCCGCCTGCGGCCGCTGCATGCGGGGTTCACCGCGGACCGCATCGGCAGCGCGCGGCCTTAGGCACACGGCAGACACACACGGCAGGTCCGCGGCACGGCATCGGGGAGGCGAGCATGATCAAGCGGATCACCGGGGTCCTGGAGCGGGTGGAGCCCGCCGGCGTGGAACTCTCGCTGGGGCACGCGGTGCACGAGGTGCTCGTGCCGGAACTGGTCCGTCGGGCCCTGCAGCAGAAGCTCGGGCAGAACGTCACGCTTCACACGCTCGAATTCCTCGAGGGCAATCCGACGCGGGGCAACCTGGTGCCGCGGCTCGTCGGCTTCCTCTCCGAGGTCGAGAGGGAGTTCTTCGAACTCATCTGCGAGGTGGACGGCGTCGGCGTGCGCAAGGCGCTCCGCGCCATCGTGCGGCCCGTCGGCGAGATCGCCACCGCGATCGAGGAGCAGGATGCGGCGCTGCTCTCGACGCTGCCCGGCATCGGCGCCGCCACCGCGGAGCGGATGATCGCCAAGCTCCGGCGACGGATGCCGAAATTCGCCCTCCTCGTCGCCCGCGAGGCGCCCGATCAGGCAGGTCCGGGGGCCGACGTGCTCGCCGAGACGGGCGAGGTGCTGCGGTCGCTCGGCCACTCCGACGCCGAGGCGCGGCGGCTGGTCGACGGCCTCCGCGACGGCAAGAAGAAGTACAAGGACGTGCAGGAGGCGCTCGAGGCGATCTACCGGCAGATGCACCGTCCCCGCTGATTCGCGGTGGAAAAAGCCCTCCAGCGGCGGATGACTGGATCCACGGCCTGCTCGCGGCGCGGGCCCGCTATGCCAGCGTCGCGAGCAGGTCGCGGGTGGCCACGAGCTCGCGGGCGAGTCCGTCCACCATGTCCGTGGCGGTGACGCCGGGCAGCACCGGCCAGGTGTAGGTCTCCACCTCAAGGTGCGGTCGCTCGTCGAGCCCCGCGACCGCCGCCAGTGCCGCCCGCAGCTCCGCGCGGGTCGTGCCGAGCGGGCCGAGCCGCTCGGCGTCGACCGGCACGTGGAAGTGCGTCCGCCAGGGCCTGGCCTCCCGCCACTCGTCGGGGGGCGAGGTGGCGAGCTCCGGCGAGAGGTCGACGGCCCGCAGGATGCGGCCGTCGGCGGCGCGGGCCATCGTCTGGTGCAGGTATCTCGGCTCCGCGAAGGCCGCCAGCGCCGCCCGGGCCTCGGCGTCGGCGGGGTCGTCGAGCTGGATGGCACAGCTGATCTGCACCTTGTTGATGCGGATGCCGGCCGCCCGCAGGCCACCGACCGCCGTGGCTGCATCCTCGAACTCGACGGCCTGGTGGCAGACGTCGTAGCAGACGCCGAGGTGCTCCCGCGCCGCCGGTCCGGTGCCGGCCGCGTCGGCCGCCTCCCACAGCCGCCCGAAGAAGTCGACCGCCTCCGCCGTCGTCTCCAGGAGGCAGAAAGGCTCCGGCTCGATCGCCAGCCGGATCGTGCGGCCGGTGTCGTCGCGGATGCGGGCCAGGTGCGTTGCGAGGTCGAGCAGCCGGGCGATGGCGGTGGCGAGGAACCCGGGCCCCTGCTCCGCCTGCTTGAAGCCCAGCGGCAGCGTCGAGATGCTGCCGTCGACACCCTCGGGAAGCAGGTCCGCGAGGAGCCCGGCACATGCGGCCGTATAGTCGAGCCGGCGCGGGTCGGCCCAGTCGGGCAGGTAAACCTGTTCCTTGACCCGGCTGCCGTGGAAATCGCCGAACGGGAAGGCGTTGAGCGTGTGGCAGGTCAGGCCGCGGGCATCGAGCGCCCGTCGCAGCCCGAACCGCTGCGACGCGTCCCGCTGCACCTCGTCCACCGCCACGGCCGGCAGCCAGAGGCCAACCGCGATGTCGAAGCCCGACCGTTGCCGCACCGGCACGGCGTAGTCGTCGAGCACCCGCTCGACCTCGGCGGCCGACCGGCAGGGGTGGACGTTCGTGCAATAGCACAGCGGCAGGGACACGGCCGAAGGCCTCCCGGAGGCAGTTCCAGCGGACAGATGCCCACCGAACAGACTACCCCGGCACACCCGGGCCGGCCACGCCGAGCGGCCACTTTTTTCGCGGCCTGCTAGGCTGTCGTCTGGAGATCCGCCCCATGGAAAGCTTCCGCCAGCCCACCGTGCAGGCCACCGACGACGCGCCGGCCGAGGACCGCGCCCTGCGGCCGCAGCGGTTCAGCGAGATGGTCGGGCAGCGGGCGGTGTTCGAACGGCTCTCGATCGCCGTCGACGCCTCGCGGAAGCGCGGCGAGACGCTCGGGCACATCCTGCTCGACGGCCCGCCCGGCCTCGGCAAGACGACGTTCGCGACCTGCATCCCGCGCGAGCTGGGCACCACGCTGCAGATCGCCAGCGGCGCCGCGCTCGCCGCGCCCAAGGACCTGCTCCCCTACCTGACCAACGCGGCCGAGGGCTCGGTGCTCTTCATCGACGAGATCCATCGGCTGCCCATCGCGGTCGAGGAGTTCCTCTACCCGGCGATGGAGGATTTCCGGATCGACATCACGCTCGGCGACGGCGTCGCCGCCCGCACGATCAACATGCCGCTGCGGCCCTTCACGCTCGTCGGCGCGACGACGCGGGCCGGCCTGATCTCCGCCCCGCTCCGCGACCGGTTCGTGATGCGGGAGCACCTCGACTACTACACGCCCGCCGAGCTCGCCGAGATCGTGCGGCGGTCGGCCGTGAAGCTCGTGATGCCGATGGACGACCCCACGGCCGACGAGATCGCCCGCCGCAGCCGTGGCACCCCCCGGCTGGCCAACAACCGCCTCCGCTGGATCCGTGACTTCTCCACGAGCCGGGCCGGGGGGCTTCTCGACGTGGAGATCGCCCGCACGGCCCTGGAGATGCAGGGGATCGACGAGCTCGGCCTCGACGGCTTCGACCGCCGCTACCTCGAGACGATCCAGCGGGTGTTCGCCGGGGGCCCGGTCGGCATCGAGGCGATCGCCCACACGATGAGCTCGGCGTCCGACACCCTCGAGGACGACGTCGAGCCGTTCCTGCTGCGATGTGAGCTGGTCGTCCGCACGCCACGCGGCCGGCGGCTCACGGCCAAGGGGGAGGAGCACCTCGGCGCGCCCCCGCGGATCGGCCCCCAGGCCAGGCTCTTCTGACGCTCCCGTGCCGGACACCCCGGCCGCTTCCCGGGGGCGATTGACCGGGTGCACCGCCGCGGGCTAAAGTACGCGACTCCCCAGAGACAAGAGTAAGTAGAGACAAAAGTCCACCAGGTGCCCCATGGCCGTCCCCAAGCGCCGTCAATCGAATCAAAAGACCCGCTCTCGGCGGGCGCACGACTTTCTCACTCCGCGGCAGCTGACGTTCTGCGCGACCTGCGGGAAGGCCGTGCCCACCCACCGGATCTGCGGCAACTGCGGCCACTACATGGGGCGGGCGGTCGTCAAGACCGAGGAATGACGGCTCGGTGACAACCTCCGGGGAATGAGCCCTTGGCAGCGGCCTCTGGACACGCGGCGGAATCAGCGGCTGCGGCAGGCCCCGCGACGGTGACAGCACTGGTGTTTCCCGGCCAGGGGGCCCAGACGGTGGGCATGCTCGGCAGCTGGTGCGACGGCCATCGGCGGGCCATGGAGCTGTTCGCCAGGGCGTCCGACATCCTCGGCTACGACCTCGCGGCCATCTGTCGCAGCGGTCCGGCCGAGGCGCTCAATGCCACGGCCGTGAGCCAGCCCGCGATCCTCGTGACGAGCCTGGCGGCGCTGGAGGTGCTCACCGCCCGCGACCCGGCCCTCGTGGCGGCCTGCCCGATCACCGCCGGGCTCTCGCTCGGCGAATACACGGCGCTTGTGTTCGCGGGGGCCATCGACTTCGAAGACGCCGTCCGCGTGGTCGACGTCCGTGGCCGCGCGATGCAGGAGTGCGCCGGACAGCGCGGCCCCGACGGCACGGCCGCCGGCGGGATGGTGGCCGTGCTCGGCCTCGAGCGCGGCCGCGTTGCAGAACTGTGCGACGAGGCCCGCGGAGGCGACGTGCTGGGGATCGCCAACGTCCTCTGCCCCGGCAACATCGTGGTGTCGGGGGCCGATGCGGCCTGCCGGCGGCTGGAGCAGGCGGCGACGGCGGCGGGCGCCATGAAGTGCGTCCGGCTCGAGGTGGCCGGCGCGTTCCACACGACGCTCATGCAGCGGGCCGTGGAGAAGCTGGCGGAAGCGCTCGAACGCACGACACTCCGGCCGCCGCGGATTCCCGTCGTCAGCAACGTCGACGCGCGGCCGCACGCAGATCCCGCGGAAATCGGGAGCCTGCTGGCCCGACAGGTGTGCGGCGTGGTCGAATGGCAGGCGTCCGTCGAATACCTGCTCTCCACCGGCGTGCGGGGCGTGTGCGAAGTCGGGCCCGGCCGGGTGCTGCGGGGCCTGATGCGGCGGATCGACCGGACCGTCGCCTGCAGCGGAGTGCCCGACTGACCTGCCCCGCCACCACTGCCCGGGCACATCCGGCCGCCGATTCCGATCAGACGCGACCCATCGAAACACCAACACGCAGCGGAGGATTCCATGACGGACGCCAGCAAACAGCCCGCCTCGCCCGCGACCGAGCCGCAGCGGCGGCTCCGCGTCGACCTCGCCGGCCAGACGGCGATTGTCACCGGTGCGTCGCAGGGTCTGGGCCGGGCGATCGCCGAGGGGCTCGCCGCAGCCGGCGCCGCCGTCGCGCTCGTCGCCCGCAACGCCGGCAAGCTGGCCGATGTGGCCGCCGGCATCCAGGCGGCGGGCGGCCGTGCCGAGGTCTTTCCGTGCGACGTCTCGCAGGGGGACGAGGTGGCGAAGGTCGTGGAGGCGGTCGTCGAGAAGCTCGGCCGGCTCGACATCCTCGTCAACAACGCGGGCGTCACCCGCGACACCCTCCTGCCCCGCATGAGCGACGAGGAGTGGGACGACGTGCTCACGACCAACCTGCGGGCTCCCTTCCTCTTCATGCGGGCCGCCAGTCGGCCGATGATGCAGCAGCGCTACGGCAGGATCATCAACGTGTCGAGCGTGTCGGGCCTCATCGGCAACCCCGGCCAGGCGAACTACTCCGCCTCGAAGGCGGGGCTCGTGGGCCTGACGCGGACCGTCTCGAAGGAGCTCGCCGGCCGCAAGGTGACCGTCAACGCCATCGCGCCTGGATTCATCGCCAGCGACATGACGGCAACGCTCGGCCCGGCGCTGCTCGACGAGGTGAAGAAACGCGTGCCCGCGAAGCGTCTCGGCGAGGCCTGGGAGATCGCCGAGGCGGTGCTCTTCCTCGCCGCCCCCTCATCGGGTTACATCACCGGCCAGGTGCTCGTCGTCGACGGCGGCCTGATCGGCTGACGCCGCGGCCGGCAGGCCCGGAACACCGCGGCGGCTCCGTCCGACGTGGGGTGACGCGGCCAATTCCGGCAGCGCAGGCCGTATTCCCCGGTATGGACACGCACGGTGGGCAACGGGTATATCTTCCCCGACCCCCGCAAAGGTCGCCCTCGCGGGCCGTGCGGGCGGGGGTGTGTCGCGTCCGGTTGCCAGGAGGATTCATAAGGTGGCTTCAGTCCAAGATCGAGTGATCGACATCGTCGCGTCGCAGCTGGGGGTGGGCAAGGAGCAGATCACCCGGGAAACGTCGTTCATCAACGACCTGGGGGCCGACTCGCTCGACACCGTCGAACTGGTGATGGAGCTCGAGGAAGAGTTCGAGATCAACATCCCCGACGATGCGGCCGAGAAGATTCAGACCGTCGGTCAGGCCGTAGAGTTCATCGAGAAGCACCAGTCCTGATCCCCTCCAACGCAAGCCGGTGCGCTGCATGAAGCGACGCGTCGTGGTGACGGGCCTGGGTGTCGTCACATCCCTCGGCAGGCCCGTGGACACGTTCTGGGATCGCCTGCTGCGCGGTGACAGCGGCGTTGGGCCGATCACCCTGTTCGACGTGGCCGGCTACAGGGTGCAGTTCGGCGGCGAGGTGCACTGGGACCCGGAGCGCGAAGACATCGCGAGCCTGAAGGAACTGAAGCGGCTCGACCGGTTCACGCAGTTCGCGATCGGCGCCGCGAAGGATGCCGTCGCGTCGTCGGGCATCGACTTCCAGAAGGAGGATCCGTTCCGGTGCGGCGTCGTCATCGGCTCCGGGATCGGAGGTCTCTGGGAGTTCGAGGTCCAGGAGGAGCGGCTGCTCAACAAGGGGATCGACAAGGTCTCGCCCTTCACGATCCCGAAGCTCATGGTCAACTCCGCCAGCGGGCATGTGTCGAGCATCTATGGCATCAAGGGGCCGAATTTCGCCGTGGCGACGGCGTGCGCCAGTGCCGCCAACTCGATCGGCAGTGCGCTGCGGGCCATCCAGTACGGTGACGCCGACGTGATGGTCGCGGGCGGCAGCGAGGCGGCCCTGACGCCGATCGGGCTGGCGGGCTTCCAGAACATGCGGGCACTCTCGTTCCGCGGCGACGCCCCGCAGCGGGCGAGCCGGCCGTTCGACGCCGAGCGCGACGGCTTCGTGCTCGCCGAGGGGGCCGGCGTGGTGGTGCTCGAGGAGCTCGAGCGGGCCCGCTCCCGCGGCGCCACGATCTACGGTGAGCTGATGGGCTACGGTGCCAGCGGCGACGCGGGCCACATCACGCAGCCCGACGAGGAGGGCCGCGGCGCCGCCCGGGCGATGACGATGGCGCTGGCCGACGCCGGCCTCGATCCTGGCCGCGTGGACTACATCAACGCCCACGGCACGAGCACGCCGCTGGGCGACAAGGCCGAGACCGCGGCCGTGAAGCGGGTCTTCGGCGAGCACGCCCGGAAGCTGGCGATCTCGAGCACCAAGAGCCAGCTGGGCCACACGCTGGGCGCCAGCGGCGGCATCGAGCTCGTCGTGTGCGCCCTGACGCTCTCCCGCGGGGTGATCACGCCGACGATCAACCTCGAGAATCCCGATCCCGATTGCGACCTCGACTACACGCCCAATACGCCCCGCGAGGCCCGGGTGTCGGTGGCCATGTCCAACAGCTTCGGCTTCGGCGGCCACAACGCCAGCCTGGTGCTCGGGCGGCCGTGAGTGCCCTGCCGTCGGTGCGGTGCCGGCCTCACGGCGCCGAGGCCGTCCGGCCGTATCTGACCGGAGGAATCGTGGCGATGGTCGCCGTCCGGAGCCGCCGCGTCGTCTGGTGCGTCGCCTGTGCGGCGGCACTGGTGCCCGTCGCGGCCAGGTCGCAGATTCCGGCCGACGCAGGCCAGGTCTGGAAGACCTACGACATCGCCCCGTTCGTCGCCCAGGCCGGTCCCGGCGGCCAGCGGCACGTCGTCGACTGGGTGCTGCAAGAGACCGGCTCGCCGCAGTGGCACGGCGGCACGGTGGCGTCGCTGTCGGCGGACGAGACGACGCTCCGCTGCTTCCACGTCCCCGACATGCAGGCCCGTGTCGCGCAGGTCGTCGACCGGTTCGTCGGCGACGCGGCCACGCCGCACCGGTTCTCCGTGCGGGTGCTCGGGGCGGGCAGCCCGGCCTGGCGGAACGACGCCCGGCGGATCATGCGGCCCATCACCGCGGCCACGCCGGGCGTGCAGGCCTGGATCGTGACGCGCGAGGAGATGCCCGTGCTGCTGGGCATCCTGCGGTCGCGCGGCGACTGCGAGGAGCTGCCCACGGGGCCCGTGCTGGCCGCCAACGGGGTGCCGGCCGTGCTCTCCGGCGGCAGGAAGCGTTCCTATGTCCAGGATGTCGGGCCGAAGCCCGAAGCCGGTCCCGGCTGGCAGCCGCTGACGGCCAGTTGCGACGAGGGGCTCACGATCGACGTCCAGCCTCTCATCATGCCCGACGGCGCGGCGGTGGAGGCGGTCATCCGGTGCCGCATCGACCAGGTCGAGCGGATGGCGGCGGTCCCGGTGAGCGGGCCGGCCGCAGGCGGCCAACGGCTGCAGATCGAGGTGCCGCAGGTCTCCGCCGTGCGGGTGGGAGAGCGGTTTCGCTGGCCGGTCAACGCCGTGCTCGTCGTCGGCCTCGGGTTGGTGCCCTGGCCGGTTCCCGGGCAGAATAAGGCCGGTTCACCGGCGATGTTTTCCGACGCCAAGCGGACCGACGTGGTGGTGTTCGTCGAGCCGCGGCTCGCCGACCGGCCCTGATCTCGACCGCAGGCCCGACGCCGGCGGACGAGGTCGACGTGAACGCCCCCAGCACTCACAGGAGCACGAGCAGACGATGACTGTCGCCCAGACTGTCGGCCAGACCGTAGGACAGGGCCGCCGCGTCGTGATCACGGGGATGGGGGTGGTCTGTCCACTCGGCCTGACGCTCGAGGACCTCTGGTCCGCGCTGCTCGAGGGCCGCAGCGGCGTCGGCCCGCTGCAGTCGTTTCCCTGCGAGGGCCTGCCGTTGCGGCATGCGGCTGAGGCCCGCGGCTTCAGTGGCGACATCGACAATTTCGGGCCGCTTGAGGGGGAGCGGAAGAAGGCGATCCGCAAGGGGCTGAAGGTGATGTGCCGCGAGAGCCAGATGGCAGTCGCGGCGGCGCAGCGGGCCCTGCACCACAGCGGCCTGCTCGGCCAGGCCGGCGTGCAGCCGGAGCGATTCGGCTGCGTCTTCGGCTCCGACTACATGCTGACGCTGCCGGAGGACTTCACGGCCAGCGTCGCCAAGTGCCGCGGGGAGGATGGCGGCTTCGACTTCCAACGGTGGGCCTCCGACGGCATGCCGCAGCTCACGCCGCTCTGGCTGCTGAAGTACCTGCCCAACATGCCCGCCAGCCATATCGCCATCTACAACGACCTCCGCGGCCCGAGCAACTCCCTGACGCTTCGCGAGGCGAGCGGGCATCTCGCCGTGGGGGAGGCTGTGGTCACGATCCAACGGGGCGCGGCCGACATCATGGTGGTCGGGGCCACGGGCACCCGGGTGCACCCCATGAAGACCGTGCACGCCCTGCAGAGCGAGCAGGTGGCGCTCGGCGACGGCGACCCGAGCCGGTGGAGCCGGCCCTTCGACCGGTCGCGAAAGGGCATGGTGCTCGGCGAGGGTGCGGCGGTGCTCATCCTCGAGGAGCGGGAGCACGCGCTGGCGCGGGCCGCGACCATCCACGGCGAGGTCATCGGGCATGCGGCCAGGAACGCCGGCGTCGCCGGAGGCGTCGGGCTCAAGCAGCGGGCGCTCACGCTGGCGATGCGCAGGGCGCTCGACATGGCCGGGCTGGCGCCGGGCGATCTCTCGCACATCCACGCGCACGGGGCGGGCACCACGGTGGGCGACCGCGAGGAGGCCGCTGCCATGCGCGAGGTGCTCGGGCCGGCGGCGGAAACGATCCCGACCGTGGCCGCCAAGAGCCACTTCGGCAACCTCGGCGGCGGCAGCGGGCTCGTCGAATGTGTCGCCAGTCTGCTGGCCGCCCGCCACGGCGAGCTCTTTCCGCTCCTCAATTACGAGACCCCCGATCCGGACTGCCGCATCCGCGCCGCCCGTCGGGGGGACCCCGCCGGCACCGTCTTCCTGTCGTCGGCGGTAACTCCGCAGGGGCAAGCGGGATCGGTCCTGATCCGGGGCCTCGCTTCTTGACAGTATGACGCAGGTGCCGTACCCTCCACAGGTTGCGTCGAGTGTGAGTGGCCTCTGGTATCGCGGACCCGTTTCCGCACGTCCGTTGCCGGACGTGCGGAGCCCATGTCGTCGTATGGCGTCGGCCATGCCGGCAGTTCTGCTGCTGCCAGGGGCCGGCGGTATGTCTTGGTGACGGTCGGTGCGACGGACGTGCAGTCGTCGGCCGCCGTCGACATGGAGTAGCACGGGAAGCAGCGGTGATCGCTGGGGCTGCGGTGGGATACCGTCCCCCGTGGTCGCGCGTTCGAGAGAGCCATGAAGCCAGAAGAAATTCTCCGCATCGTCGACGCCATCCATCGCGACAAGAACATCGACAAAGAGATCGTCTTCCAGGCGATCGAGTCGGCGCTCGTCACCGCGCTGGCCCGCCAGTACGGCGAGACGGCGCAGATCACGATCGCGATCGACCGTGAGAGCGGCCGGCTCTCGGGGGTGCACGACGGCGTCGAGATCGACACGGCGGAGCTGTCTGGACGTATCGGTGCGCAGACCGCCAAGCAGGTGATCATCCAGAAGATCCGCGAGGCCGAGCGGGACGCCATCCACGACGAGTTCGAGGAGCAGATCGGCCACATGATCTCCGGCATGGTGACCCGGGTGGAGGGTGCCACGGCGTCGGTCCAGTTGGGCAGCACCGAGGCGATCCTGCCGCGGAGCGAGCAGATTCCCGGCGAGAGCTATCACGTCAACGAGCGGATACGGGCCACGATCTTCGAGGTGCGGAAGGTCGGCAGCCGCGTGAAGATCATCCTCTCCCGGATTCGTCCGCAGCTCGTCCAGCGGCTCTTCGAGCAGGAGATTCCGGAGATCGCCGACGGCGTCATCGAGATCCGGGCGATCTCCCGCGAGCCCGGATACCGCAGCAAGGTGGCGGTGATCAGCAGCGACAACCGCATCGATTGCGTGGGGGCATGCGTCGGCGTCCGCGGCAACCGCATCAAGAACATCGTGGAGGAGCTCGGCGGCGAGCGGATCGACATCGTCCGGTGGAGCGACGATCTGCAGGTGCTCGTGCCCAACGCCCTGCAGCCCGCCGAGGTCGACGAGGTCATCCTCTGCCAGATGCTCGGCCGCGGGATCGTGCTCGTGCGCGAGGATCAGCTCTCGCTGGCGATCGGCCGCCGCGGCCAGAACGTGCGGCTCGCCAGCAAGCTGTGCGGCTGGGACATCGAGATCATGACCCGCGAGGAGCTTGACCAGCAGATCGAGCGGGCCGTGGTCGGCTTCTCGTCGATCGAGGGGCTCGACGAGTCGGTCGCGGAACGGCTCGTGGGCGAGGGCTTCCTGTCGTACGACGACCTGTCGGTGATCGAGCCCGACGATCTCATGGAGATGGGCGGCCTGTCGGCCGAGACGGTGGACGCGATCGTGGCCGAGGCTGAGAAGCGGGCCTCGATGGCCGAGGCGGCGGCGGCCGACGAGCGGCGGAAACAGCGGGAGAGCGACCGGATCGCCAAGGCGACGGCCGACGCCGACGCGGCGGAGGCCGCAGCTCGGGCCACGGAGAACCCTGTGGCGGAGGCGGTGCCGCCGGCGGAGTCGTGACCGCGGCCGCGCCGTCGGGCGCGCGTGGTGGCCGACGGTGTGGCACCGTAGGGAATGCGGGCGGATGTCGGGCGGAGTGGTTAGGATTGGGTCTCGGTTCGGGACGGCAGGCTGGTGGCCGGAGCATTCCGGCTTGGAGGGCGCGGCGTGGCGGTTCGCATCTACACACTCTCGAAAGACCTGAAGATCGACAGCAAGGAGCTGGTCGATCTGTGCACCCGCGCCGGCATCCAGGACAAGGGCTCGGCGCTGGCGAGCATGAGCGACGAGGAAGTCGCCAAGCTCAAGGAATACATCGCCGGCCGCTCGAGGCCGCCTGAGCGACCGGCCGCCGGCGCCGCGCCCGCCGTGGCGAAGCCGCCTGTCGGCGGAGAACCGCGGGGGCCGTCGACGCTGCGTCGCGAGGATTACATCGCGCCCGCGGGGGTCGCCGCGAAGCCCAAGCCCGAGCAGCCGGCCGCCCCCCCTCCCAAGCCCGCCGAGCCACGGCCTCGTCCGGCCGTCCTGCGGCCGACCGGTGATGGCAGCAAGCCGGTGCCGCGACCGGCCTTCAAGCTTCCCCCGCTGCCGGCCGCCGGTCGGCCTCCGGTCGCCCGGGCCTCCCAAGAGCCGGCTGCCCAGAAGCCCGACGTCAAGCTGCCGCTCGATGCCATCCGCAGTGCGAAGGCGGGTGGCGCAAAGCCCCTCGCCGAGCACATGCGAAAGCACGAGCAGCGGCAGTCCGAGCCGCCGCGGCCCCGGCCCGGTGGCGGGCTCGGCATCCGCGGTGGCGTCGGTGGCGCCCCGCCTCCGCTCGCGCCGGCCGAGCCGGGTGGGCGGCCACGGCGATCTCCCCGGGCTCAGCCGGCCAAGGCCGAAGATCTGCTCGGCGGTCGCGAGCTCCGACAACTCAACCGCAAGCGGGTGTCCGAGCCCCGCGGCGACGACGAGGAGAGCCGCCGCCGCCGCTCCCGCGGACGGCCCCGTCGCGGGGCCACCGTGTCGACCGCCGCGCCGCGGAAGACCAATGCGTCGATCCAGGTGCCCTGCACGGTCCGCGGCTTTTCCGAGGCGATCGGGCTGCCCGCCAGCGAGGTGCTCAAGAAGCTGCTCAACTTCGGCATGAGCTCCATGCCGAGCATGGCGTCGTCGCTCGACCGTGACACGGTGGAGCTGCTCGCTGCCGAGTTGGGGGTGCAGCTCGACGTCAAGACGGCGGAGGATCTCGAGAAGGAGCTGCTGGCGGGCTTTGACGCGGTCGACGAGGATCCGTCGCTGCGGGTGACCCGGGCGCCGGTGGTCACGTTCCTCGGGCACGTCGACCACGGCAAGACCTCGCTGCTCGACCGCATCCTGGGGATCGACGTGGCGTCCCGCGAGAGCGGCGGCATCACGCAGCACATGCGGGCCTACACCGTGCAGCGGAACGACAGTCCCATCACGTTCGTCGACACGCCGGGCCACGAGGCGTTCACCCAGATGCGGGCCCGCGGGGCGAATGTCACCGACTGTGCGGTGATCGTGGTCGCCGCCGACGACGGCGTGATGCCCCAGACCGAGGAGGCGATCAGCCACGCGCGGGCCGCCAACGTGCCGATCGTGGTGTGCATCAACAAGATCGACCTGCCCGGTGCCGACGTGCAGCGGATTTACCAGCAGCTCGCGGCGAACGAACTGCTCCCGACCGAATGGGGTGGCGAGACGGAAGTGGTGAAGACCAGCGCCGTCACCGGCGAAGGGGTCGACGGCCTGCTCGACACGCTGCTGACGATCGCCGAACTGCACGACTTGCGTGCCAACCCGGAACGGTTGGCCGCGGGCGTCTGCCTCGACGCCTCGATCCACGAGGGCCGGGGCGTGGTCGCGTGCCTGATGGTGCAGAAGGGCACGCTGAAGGTCGGCGACTCGCTCGTCTGCGGCGAGGCGAGCGGGCATGTCAAGGCGATGCAGGACACGCTCACGCGGCGGAAGATCGCCGAGGCGGGCCCGTCTGTGCCGGTGTTCGTCAGCGGCCTCGACGTGCCGCCGGGTGCGGGCGACCGGTTCCAGGTGGTCGACTCGATCGCCATGGCCCGCGAGGTCGCCGTCAAGCGGAGCGACATCCGCCGCCACAGCAACCTCGTCAGCGCGCCGGTGCACGTCACCTTCGAGAACCTGCTCGATCGGCTGGGGACGCAGAAGGCGCCGACGCTCAATCTCATCCTGCGGGCCGACGTCCGCGGCTCGATCGAGGCCATCCTCAAGGAGCTGGAGAAGCTCGACCACCCCGAGGTGAAGATCCGCGTGCTCCAGGCCACGGTGGGGGGCGTCACGGAGGCGGACGTCCAGCTCGCCGATGCATCCGACGCCGTGATCATCGGCTTCAACGTCGTGCCGGACGAACGGGCCCGGTCGCTGGCCGAGGACCTGGGCGTGCAGGTGCGGCGGTACGAAATCATCTACCAGGTGACCGACGACCTGAAGAAGGCGCTCGAAGGAATGCTCGCCCCGGAGAAGCGCGAGGCGATCCTTGGCCGGGCCGTCGTGCAGCGGACGTTCTCCATCAGCCGCATCGGCGTCGTGGCCGGCTGCCGGGTGATCTCCGGGATCATCGCGAGGAACGGGCGGATGCGGATCATCCGGGACAGCCGCATCGTCGGGGACTACGGGATCGAGTCGCTCAAGCGTGAAAAGGACGACGCCCGCGAGGTGCGCGACGGCCTCGAGTGCGGCATCAAGCTGGCCGGTTTCAACGACATCAAGGAAGCCGACATCCTCGAGTGCTACCGCGTCGAGGAGGTCGCCCGGACCCTCTCGTGAGCACGCGACGACTTCTCAAGGCAGCCGAGGCGGTGCGGGAGGTGGTCAGCATGGCCATCCTGACGCAGGTCCGCGACCCGAGGGTGCGCGACGTGACGGTCACCCGCGTCGAGATGGACCCCGACATGCGGGCGGCCACCGTGCACGTCTCGGTGATGGGAAGTCCGGCCAAGGAGGAACTCGCGCTTCGCGGTCTGGCGAGCTCCGCCGGGTTCCTGCAGGCGCAGATCGCCGAGAAGATAGAGACCCGCTACACGCCGCGACTGACCTTCAAGATCGACGGCGGCGTCAAGAAATCGATAGAGATCGCCCGCGTGCTCCGGGAGGTGCTGCCGCCCGAGCCGGTGGAGACCGCGGAGCCGGGGCCGGCCTCGTCCGCGGCGGAGGGGACGCCTGCGGGCCATCACGGCGCGTCGGCACGGCATGGACACGGGGGCGAAGCATCGCCCGAGCCACAGACACAGGAACCCGCATGACAGCAGCGAAGCAGCCGCTCTCGGTCCGCAAGCAGCTCCTCGGCAAGCTGCACAGGTCGCTCAAGAGCCAGTACAAGCCGGTGGTGGCGAACACGGCCCGGCCGATGCTCGATCAGGTGATGTACGCCTGCTGCCTGGAAAATACGCCGTGCGACGTCGCCGAAAAGGCCTTCGCCCGGCTCCGCGAGAGCTACTTCGACCTCAACGAGATCCGGGTGACCACCGTCGCGGAGCTCGCGGAGACGCTGCACGACCTTCCCGATCCGTCCCGCGCCGCCCTGGCGCTGCGGCGTGTCCTGCAGGGCGTCTTCGAGTCGACCTACAGCTTCTCCCTCGAGCACGCGAAGAAGCACTCCATCGCCCACGGCATCAAGACGCTGGAGCACATCCACGGCATCCCGCCGTTCGTCGTGCAGTACGTGGCCGCGACGGCGCTGGGCGGGCACATGGTGCCGCTCGACCTGGGCGGCCTGTCGGGGCTGTACCTCACCGGAATCATCTCGCGGGAGGAATTCGACGCCGGCAAGGTGGTCGGCCTCGAGCGGCTCATCGCGAAGAAGTCGGGGCTCGAGTTCTCGTCGTTGCTCCACCAGTTCGGCTGCGAGGTGGTGCGCAGCCTGCACGGAGCGACGGTGAAGAAGGTGCTGCAGGCGGTGAACCCGGCGGCGGCGAAGGATCGCCTGCCCAAGCGCGGGGAGCCGCTGCCTCCGCCGAACCCGCCGGCGCCTGCTCCGGGCAAGGAGGGGCGACGGGCCATCGAGGCTGCCCAGACGGCGGCCGAGGTGCACCGGCCTGCCGGTCCCCAGGCGGCCGCCCGTCCCGCGGGCAAGACGCCGCTGCCTCCCCCGGGCGCCGGCCCGAAGCGGTCCGCCGACGGCTCCACGAAGCCCGGCGGCAAGACCGGCCCCAAGCCGTTCGTCGTGAAGCCGAACATGGGGAAGGCGCCCCCAGCGGAAGAGTCCGCGAAGCCGCCCGCCAAGCAGGCCGGAGGCGGCAAGCCCGCCACCCCGCCGCGGCCGGAGTCCGCGAAGCAGGGCAAGAAGCCCGAGGCAATCCGGCGGCCCGCCGCCAAGCCCGCAGCGCCGGTCAGCCGGAAGCACGACGGCGGGCAGAAGGCAAAGCCGCCGGCGAAGGCGGGCAAGCGGCATTCGGCGCAGCTCGCGAAGCGGAAGCCCCGCTGAGCGGCGCCAGAGGGACGCCAGGAGCAGGTCATGGCAGGACATTCGCATTGGGCCAACATCTCCCGCAAGAAGTCGCTCATCGACGCGAAGCGGGGCAAACTCTGGAGCAAGCTGGCCAAGGCGATCATCGTCGCCGCCAAGCACGGCGGTGCCGACCCGGATGCCAACCTCCGGCTGCGGTATGCGATCGACGCCGCCAAGGCGGTGAGCATGCCAAAGGACAACATTCAGCGGGCCATCCGCACGGGCACCGGTGAGCTCAAGGGGGGCAACCTCGAGGAGTCCGTCTACGAGGGCTATGCGGCTGGCGGCGTCGCGGTGATGTGCGAGATTCTGACCGACAACAAGAACCGGACCGCCCCCGAGATTCGCAAGATCTTCGAGATGTGCGACGGGAAGCTGGGCGGCACCGGCTGCGTCGCCTACCTGTTCCAGCGGCTCGGCGTGGTGCGGGTGCCGCAGGCGGCCTGCAGCGAGGAACGCCTGATGGAAGTGGCCCTCGAGGCCGCGGCCGACGACGTCAAGCTCGCCGGCGACCGCTGGGAGCTGTCGTGCGAGCCGCAGGCGATGGCGGCGGTGGTCGACGCGGTCCAGCGGGCCGGGCTGACCGTCGAGTCCAACGAGATCGTGCGGGTGCCGACCAACAGCGTCGACGTCGAGGACGTCGAGACCGCCCGGAAGGTGCTCGACCTCATGGAGCGGCTCGACGAGCACGACGACGTGCAGAGCGTCTCGGCGAACTTCAACATTCCCGACGAGGCGCTGGCGCAGCTCGGCTGACCGCGGCCCGGATCCGGCCGCCGGCGCGGCCTTCCGCAGGGCTCCGTCCCGGAGGCTACTCCCGCTTCTTCAGTGCCGCCGCTTCTTCCGGCGGGGTCGGGTGTGCCACCTGGGGCCAGTAGTCGTCGAACTCGAACTGCGGACTGTTGTCGAGGTCGTGGCACTCGAGGCAGTTGTTGACCGCCCGCTGCCTGCCTTCGGGCGAGCCGAGCGTGAGCGTGATCTCGGCCCGTAGGCGGTCGCGCTCGGTGACGCTCGCCCGGACGTCACCGCGTTCAACGGCGGCGTGGGCCGCCGCCGGGCCGTGGCAGTTCTCGCAGCCCTGGTGGGCGAGGTGCGGCGTGCTCTGCATGCCGGCGAAGCCGCCCTCGAACGGTTCGAACCGCTGCGGAGCCCAGCCGACGACGTGGCACGACAGGCACTCGGGATCGCCGTCACGCCGCGGCTTCTGCTCCTCGAGCGTGCCCAGCGCGGTGGCGTGGCCGGTCTCCTTCCACACGTCGAAGGCATGCTTGTGACAGTCGGCGCAGGCGGCGCTGCCGGCGAACCGACGGCCGGAAGGATGCCGTACGGCGGCGAGCCCGAGGCCGGAGAGGCCCAGCGACTCGAGCTGGCCCTGGTACGTCGCGAGCAGCGCGATCATGTCTTCAGCCTCGCCCCAGCGGGCGTCGAGCGGCACCCGCTGCGAACGCACCGGCTGGCGGGTGTCGTCGAAGAGGCCGATGGCCACAGCGAACATCCCTTTGTGTCCCAATTCCACCAGCCGGCCGCCTCCCGGCAGGCGCGGCAGCTCGGCCGGCGGCTCGTCGGCCCCGCCCGCGGTCACCACGATGTCGAACTGCGGGAACGCGGCGGCCAGGGCCCGCGTCTGGTCCGGACCGGCCCAGGACAGCAGGATCTGGCGGCCGCAGTCGGCCTTCTTGAGTTCGGCGGCGGCCGCCGCCACCGCCTGGGAGGCGGGGGCGATCACGATGGCGTCGTTGCGGACCTGCTTTGCCTCATCGTCCCCGAGCACGGCGACGATGCCGATCCGGATGCCGCCCGCCTCGACGACCCTGAATCGCGGGGTGATGTTGGAATCGAGCCCGAGCAGCCCGACGTTGGCGCTGGTGAAGGGTGTGGGCTGGTCCCCCACGGGCGCCACGGCGGCCACGAGTTCCTCCGCCGGCAGCCGCAGGTCGCCCGGGCCGAAGCCGACCGCCGCGTAGCCCATCGTGCGCAGACCGTCGGCGATCGACTGGAACTTCACCTCCGACTGGCGGCCGAACCGCTTCACCTGGCCGCCGAGATCGACCGACACCAGCGGCCAGCCGGCGGAGTCGATCGCCCGCAGCAGGTTGCGGCGGCGGCTCAAGCCGCCTTTCTGATTCTCCTTGCCCGTGCAGCCGCAGGGCTCGATGTAGCCGTCGAGTTCGCCGGTGACCAGCACCACGGCGCGGGGAGCCTGCCAGTCGACGAAGACAGGTCCGTTCCGCTCCACGAACGTCTGCACGGTGGCGTCGGGCACGCCCGGCCCGCGCTCCGGCGGCGCGGCGGCGGCGGCCGGCTGCAGGGCCAGTCCGCACCGCGTCATGGCCGACAGCAGCAGCGCGACGGCGGCGAGGAGCCGCAGACCGCGGCCCGCTCCCGCACACCGTGCTCCGGAATCCCGTGCTCCCGAAGACAGGGCGGAAGGAAGGCTGCCGCCTCCGGACGTCGTTCCAGGGATGGATGCGTTGTTCATGCTCGAGTCGGGTGCGGAGTGGTCAGGGAGCGATGGCGACGCAGACGGGAATCGTGAGGGTCGGCGAATCCGGGTGCCCGGTGTCGAGCACGATCCGGCCCGCGGGGGCCTGCGGCGTGCCGCTGTGGTTGGAAGGATCGCTGCCGGGCGGGATACTGATCGCCATCTGGAAGCGGATGACGTTGCCGCTGCCCACCGGCGTGCCCTCGTCGACGACGACCTGCAGGCTCTCCGGGACGATTTCGCGGACGGACAGCCGCACGGCGGACCGGTGCGGTCCCTTGGCGGTGAGGAAGAGGCTCGTGCGCAGGCCCGTGCGGCTGGAAACCGTTCCCAATCGCAGCGTCTCCTGGGAGGAATCCCACGCCTGACCGGCCAGTGCAAGATCACCCGTGACCGACCCCTCGATCGGAATTTCCACCACCGTCTCCTCCGGGATCGCGAGTACGAGCCTGACGGTCTGCCGCACCGGCCCGATCGGCATCCCAGGGCGGATGTCGGCCGTCACCAGCACGCCCCCCGTGGCCCCCTTCTCCGCGGCGAGGTCGGCGGGCGTGAGCGGCGTCGTGGAAAGGGAGTAAAATTGGGCGGTTCTCTCGTCCGTCGCCGTGAGCGAAGTCACCGTGGGGGACTCCGTGCCGAACGTGAAGACCGTCCCGGTGGCCTGGCTGCCCGCGCCCGTCGACAGCTTCGGCAGCGCGATCATCGGCGGGACGACCTTGAAGGTGCCGGGCACGACGACGCCCACCACCTCGAACGAGATCTGGGGTCGGCGTGGATCGTTGGTGAGCACGCCGGCATGCTGCCGGAAGGGGCCTTCCCCCTTCCCCTTCCACTCCACCTTGAGCTTCACGCTCTCGCCGGGCTGCACGACCTTGGCGCGGGACGAGCCCCCCTCGCTCTCCTCGAAGTCGCTCACCGTGCAGGTGCAGCTGGTGGCGCCCTTGGTGAGCTCGAGCGGCGCGTCGCCGGCGTTGCGGATGACGAAGTCGTGGCTGCCGCGGCCCCCGACCGCCACGGTACCGAAGGCGTGCGTTGTTTCGGTGGTTTCGGCCACGGGGGATGGGCCCGCGGGGGCGGCGACGGCGGGCCGCACGTCACCCGCCCGCCACGGCCGCGACGCGGCTTCGAGCACCGAGACGCCTCCCCCCACGGCGATGCCGAGGCAGCCTGCGACCGCCGCCACGACCCATGCATCAGGCAACCGCATCGCCTCGATCCTCCCTGGTGACGCCGCCGGGGCACCCTGGTGGCACCACGGGCCGACGGCCCCTTCAGTGTAGCCGCTCCCGGGCTCGTGCGGACGCGTCGGGAACGCCACGCCGGCGTCCGCCCGGTCTCAGTAGGACCGGGCCAGGACGCTGCGGCCGGCGACTGGTCGGCCCGTGACGATGCACGTGCCCGGCGCGTCGTTCTCCTCCAGCGGGATGCACCGCACGGTGACCTTCAGGGGATCGAACGCCGCGGCGACCGCCGGATCGTCCGCCACGTGCACGTGCGCGAAGCCCCCCTGCACCGCGGCCCCCTTCTCTGCGGGCCGCTCGAAAAACTCGACCACCTCCGCCGTGCTTCCCAGCTGCACCGAGTTGCGGCGGCGGAAGTCCAGGGCCCGCTCGAACATGCCGCGCTGCAGGTCGTCGAGCATGCCGCCGGCCTCCGCCACGAACTGCTGCAGCGGCATCGCCTGCCGCTCCCGCGGCCCGCGGTCACGTCGTGACACGCTCACCGCGCCGGCCGCGAGGTCGCGGGGGCCGATCTCCACGCGGAGCGGCACCCCCTGCTTCACGTGCTGCCAGACCTTGTCGCCGCCGCGCATGTCGCGGGCATCGATCCGTACGCGGATCGGCTCGTCGGCGAACCTCGTCGCAGCCAGTTCCGCCTCCAGCCGCCGGCAGCAGGCGAGCACCGCCTCGCGCTCCTCGTCGGTGCGGTGGATCGGCAGCAGCACGACCTGCGTCGGCGCGATCCGCGGCGGCAGCACCAGGCCGTCGTCGTCGGAATGGGTCATGATCACGGCGCCCACGAGCCGCGTCGACACGCCCCAGGAGGTGGTCCAGCAGAACTCCTCCACGCCGGCGGTGTTCGCGAATTTGATGCCCTGGGCGCGGGCGAAGTTCTGGCCGAGAAAGTGCGACGTGCCGGCCTGGAGGGCCTTGCCGTCCTGCATCATCGCCTCGATGGAGTAGGTGTCCACCGCGCCGGGAAACCGCTCCGCCGCCGGCTTCGGTCCCTTGAGCACCGGCATCGCCAGGTCGCGCTCGGCGAACGTCGCGTAGACCTCGAGCATCCGGAGGGTCTCCTCGACGGCCTCCTCGCGGGTGGCGTGCGCCGTGTGCCCCTCCTGCCAGAGGAACTCAGCCGTCCGCAGGAAGAGCCGCGGCCGCATCTCCCAGCGGACCACGTTGGCCCACTGGTTGATCAGCACCGGCAGGTCGCGCCACGACTGCACCCACTTGGCGTACATGGCGCCGATGATCGTCTCGCTCGTGGGCCGCACGACGAGCGGCTCTTCCAGCTTGCCCGTGGGAATGAGCTTGCCGTCGGGGCCGAGTTCGAGCCGGTGGTGCGTGACGACGGCGCACTCCTTGGCGAAGCCCTCGACGTGCTTCGCCTCCTGCTCGAGGTAGGAGAGCGGGATGAAGAGCGGGAAGTAGGCGTTTTGATGGCCAGTGGCCTTGAACATGCGGTCCAGGATCCCCTGCATCCGCTCCCAGACGGCGTAGCCGTGGGGCTTGATCACCATGCAGCCGCGGACGGGCGACTGCTCGGCGAGATCCGCGGCGCGGACGACCTGCTGGTACCACTCCGGGTAGTCCTGGCCGCGGGTCGGGGAGATGGCGTGGTCGGGCATGGCGGGCTCCGGTGTCCGGGGGGAAGGCCGCGGATTGTAGCCTCTTGCGCGGCGGCCGCGGGATGCCGGCCGGGCCGTCGCCCGACGGTTTCGATTCCTGATAGACTTCGCGGCGACGGCGAGCTCCGCCGTCTCCCCCGTCCCGCGGGCCCCGTGCATGTCCAGTGTTCCCTCCTTCGGCGGTGATGCGGGCCCGCCCCCCGGGCCTGCGGCGTCCGCCGCGCGGCGGCGCGGCGCGGCACGCAAGCGGATCACCGAACTCGCGGCGCAGGCGCAGGTCGACCAGGTCTTCCTCGCGACGCGGAAGCAGCTGCGGCCCAACCGGAACGGACAGCTCTACCTGCAGGTGGAGCTGGCGGACCGCAGCGGCTCGATCACGGGGCGGATGTGGAATGCCTCCGACGACGACTTCGAATCGTTCGACGACGGGGATTTCGTCCGCGTCGAGGGGGCCGTGCAGCTCTATTCTGGCACGCTGCAGATCATCGTGGCGGCCATCGGCCGGGTCGATCCGCGGACCGTCGACGAGGCGGAGTTTCGCGTGCTCTCGACGGCCGACATCGAACGGCTCGCGACGGAGTTGGCCGGCCTCTTCGCCGGCGTGCGGCCGGGGCCGCTCCGGCTCCTCGTCGACGAGCTGCTGGCCGATGAGGCCCTCATGGCCGCCTTCAAGCGGAGCCCCGCCGGGGTGAAGCAGCACCATGCCCACACCGGCGGGCTGCTCGAGCACGTCGTCAACCTGCTGCGGCTGGCCGACCGCGTGGCGCCCCTGTACCCCGACCTCGATCGGGACCTGCTGCTCGTCGGCGTTCTCGTGCACGACATCGGCAAGACGCTGGAGCTGGAGAGCGAGCGGGGCTTCTCCTACACCGACGCCGGTCAGTTGCTGGGCCACGTGCTGCTGGGGCTCGAGCTGGTCGACGAGAAGATGAGGCTGGTGGAGTCCCGCACGGGCGAGCCGTTCGACCCGGAGACGGAGGTGCGGGTCAAGCACATGATCGCCAGCCACCATGGCGAGTACGCGTTCGGGGCCCCCAAGCTCCCCATGACGCTCGAGGCGATCGCGCTGCACCACCTCGACCAGCTCGATGCCCGCATGGCCGCCACCGTGCAGCTCATGCAGAACGAGGCGGCGATCGACGGCGGCTGGACGCAGTACCATGCGAACCTCGGCCGCAAATTCTTCAAGGGGCGTGGCTGACGCCGCTCGCGCGAAAGGCAGCCGATGGGTCGTCCGAAACGCTCCCGGCCATCCGGGCCGACGGTGCCGCGCGGCCGGCCGCGTGAAGGCGTGACCGCCGGCGGCGCGGGCCGCAGCGGCGACGTGGTCGGCGTGTTCCGGCGGGCGTCCGGCGGCTACGGCTTCGTCCGGCCGCTCGCTGCCACCGCCGGCGACCGCACCGGCGACATCCACGTTGCCGCGTCGGCGTCGCTCGACGCTGCCACGGGCGACACGGTCCGCGTGCGGCTCGCCCGCGGCCGCGACGTGCGGCGGCCCGGCCTGTCCGGCGAGATCATGGAGGTGGTCGAGCGGCGCACGACGCGGTTTGTCGGCGGCTACTTCGAAGCTGCCGGCGGCGGCTGGGTGCAGATCGACGGCACGAACGTCGCGCGGCCGGTGTCGGTGGGCGATCCTGGGGCCAAGGGCGCCCGCCAGGACGACAAGGTGGTCGTGGAGATGGTGCGGTTCCCGACGCACCTCCGCGACGGCGAGGGGGTGATCGTCGAGGTGCTCGGGCCCGCCGGTGCCGCCGGCGTCGACACGCTCACGGTGATCCACGAGTTCGGCCTGCCGGGGGACTTCCCTGAGCCGGCGCTCGCCGAGGCCCGTCGGCAGGCGGAGCTGTTTCGCGAGGAGGTGCCGGCGGGCCGCCGCGACCTCACCGACCGGGTGGTCGTGACGATCGATCCGGTCGACGCCCGTGACTTCGACGACGCGATCTCGCTGGAGCGGATCGAGCGCGGCCACTGGGTTCTGGGGGTGCACATCGCCGACGTGTCGCACTTCGTCGTGGCCGGCTCACCGCTCGACCAGGAGGCGCGCAGCCGCGGCACGAGCGTCTACCTCCCCGATCGTGTCATCCCGATGCTGCCCGAGATCGTGTCGAATAATTTGGCCAGCCTGCAGCCGCATCGAGTGCGGTACGCCCGCACATGCTGGATCGAATTCTCCCCCGAGGGCATCCCGGTGCACGCGGAGGAGGAGCGGTCCGCGATCCGCAGCCGCCGCCGGTTCACCTACGAGGAGGTCGACGTCTTCCTGGCCGACCCGGCCACGACGAAGGTCGAGATGCCCGACGAGGTGCGGGCGCTCCTGGGCCGCATGCGGGACCTGGCGCGGCTGCTCCGCGCGCGGCGGATGGCCCGCGGCTCCCTCGAGCTGCAGATGCCCGAGGTGAAGATCGACCTCGACCGCGACGGCCGGGTCAGCGGGGCGCACGTGGTGGAGAACACCGAGAGCCACCAGATCATCGAGGAGTTCATGCTCGCAGCCAACGAGGCGGTGGCCAGCATGCTCGCCGCCGCGGGGGCCGGCTTCCTGCGGCGCATCCATCCCGCTCCCGACCCGCGGAAGCTGCGTCAGCTCACCGAGTTCGTCTCGGAGCTGGGCTTCGAGGTCGACACGCTGGAGAGCCGGTTCGAGCTGCAGCGGCTGCTCGACATGGCCCGCGGCCGGCCGGAGGAGCATGCGGTGCACTACGCCGTGCTGCGGAGCCTCTCGCGGGCCGCCTACGGTCCGCAGGAGGACGGGCACTACGCGCTGGCCAGCGAGTGCTACTGCCACTACACGTCGCCGATCCGTCGCTACCCGGACCTCACGGTGCACCGCGGGCTCGACCTGCTGGCCCGTGGCCGCCGCGCCGCCGCCGACGGTCTGGACCAGCTCGGCCAGGAGTGCTCGGTGCTGGAGCGACGGGCCGAGGCGGCCGAGCGGGAGCTCGTGAAGCTCAAGCTGCTCATCTTCCTGAGCTCACGGACCGGGCAGGAGATGGAGGCCGTCGTCACAGGTGTGGAGCCCTTCGGACTGTTCGTGCAGGGGCTCGAACTTCCAGCCGAGGGGCTCGTCACCGCTGACTCGCTCCCCGACGACGTCTACCGTTTCGACCGCGCGAGCCACTCGCTCGCCGGCCGCAAGGCGGGGAATTCGTTCCGCCTCGGGGACCGGGTGCGCGTGCGGGTCTTCCGCGTCGATCTCGACCGCCGGTCGCTCGACTTCCGGCTCGTGGACGGCACGGGTCGGCGGCGGGCCGGGCGGCCGTCGCAGCCGCCGCGGCGGCGCGACGATGGGCGGCCGCGACGCGGCGAGAAAACGACGTCGCACGACCGCCACACTCGGCTCCACGACACGCCGTCGGCGGATGGCGGCAGGCGGAAGGGCGGTCGCTCCGTCCGGAAGCGGCGGCCGAAAAACTGACGCTTTCCGCGCGGACCGCCGTGCCGGTCGTCCGGCGTCACGGAGCCGGACGGACGCATTGTGCACAGACGTCGCCGGCTCCATGCCCCGAGGGATCGGCTGTTTTGCGGCGGCTCGCTCCCCCGCGCCAGTCTGATCGCGGCCCGCGGCCGCGGCCGACTGGCAGGTTTCGCGCGCGGCCCTACAATCCGGCAAACCCGGCAGGATTCCGCGGAGGACCGCGGAGGAAGTGGCCTGCGAACAAAGTCGTGCGAGGGTCGGTCCGGCACCCCGAGCCGACCCACCTGGAAGGATCCACGTGCCGCCGCTGCTCGAGACGCCACTGGCCGCCTGGCACGTCGCGCACGGCGGCCGCATGGTCGACTTCGCGGGCTGGCGGATGCCTGTGCAGTATGCGTCGATCGTCGACGAGCACGTGGCGACGCGGCGGGCCGCCGGGCTCTTCGACGTCTCCCACATGGGCCGCCTGGCCGTCAGCGGTCGCGATGCGGTCGCCTGGCTCGAGTCGCTGCTGACCCGCTGCGTCGCCGGCATCGAGGTCGGCCGCGTCCGCTATACGCTGGTCACGAGCGATGCCGCAGCACGGCCCGTGATTCTCGACGACGCCCTCGTCTCCCGTGACGCCGACGCCCCCGACGGCACCCCGCGGCTCGCGGTCGTCGTGAACGCGAGCAACCGCGAGCGGGTCGTTTCCTGGCTGCGCGGCCGGCTGCCGTCGGCCGGCGTGTCGTTCGAGGATCGCACATTCGCCACCGGCATGATCGCCGTTCAGGGGCCTCTGGCGATCGAGATCGTCGGCGGGCTGTGCGATGCAGACGCCCGAAAACGGATCGCCGGGCTGGGCACCTATCGCGCGACCACGGCCGTGGTGGCGGGCCACCCAGCGGCGGTCAGCCGTACCGGCTACACCGGCGAGGACGGCGTGGAACTCGTCGTCGCCGCGGATGCCGCTGCGGCGGTCTGGGATGCCGTGCACGCGGCGGGCGGGCCGCTGGGGCTGCGGGCCTGCGGTCTGGGAGCCCGGGACACCCTGCGGCTGGAGGCCGGGATGCCCCTCTACGGTCACGAACTCCGCGAGGAGAGCGACCCCTTCGCCATCGGCCTCGATCTCGCCATGAGCGTCGACGGCCGGAGCTTTCCCGGCGCAACGCACTACGCGGCGCTCCGTGACCGGCCTGCCGGCAGGGTGCGGGTGGGCCTGCGGTTCGATTCGAAGCGGGCCGCCCGCGAGGGCGACGTCGTGATGCGGGGCGAACGGGCCGTGGGTGTCGTCACCAGCGGCAGCTTCGCCCCGACCCTCGGCACGGCGGTGGCGATGGCGCTGGTCGACCGCGATGCGGCAGCGGCCGGCATGCGGCTCGAGGCCGTCATCCGCGATGCCCGCGCGGCGGCCGTGGTCACCCCCCTGCCCTTCTACCAGCGGGAAAGGAAGCGGGCGTGATGCGGTATCATCTCGGGGGTTCCGCGGCGGTCGGCGGTGTCGCCGACCGCGACACCCCGTGGCGGTGGTTTTCCAGGAGCAACGCATGGCGGCTGATCTGAAGTTCGCGAAGACGCACGAGTGGATTCGCCAGGACGCCGGCGGCGTGGCGACCGTCGGCATCTCCTCCTACGCTGTGGAGGCGCTCACCGACCTGGTCTTCATGCAGCTGCCGACGGTCGGCAGGCGGGTGAAGGCGGGCGAGTCGATCGGGGAGATCGAGAGTGTGAAGGCCGTCAGCGATCTCTACGCGCCGGTGTCCGGCGAGATCGTCGCGGTCAACGAGTCGCTGCCCGGCCGGCTCGAGACGCTGGGCAAGGATCCCTACGGCGAGGGCTGGATCGTGCGGATCAAGCCCGACGATCCGGCGGAACTTTCGAGCCTGCTCGATCGGGCCGCCTATGATGCGTTGGTGGGGAGCCAGCCCCACTGAAGCCCCGCGGGCGCCGCGGGGTGCGAGACGATGTGGTGATCAGGGTGGCGCCGGCGAGAACAGCCGGCCGGCGAACGACGAAACGGAGGGAGCCACGGCGATGAGTTATCTGCCCCACACGGCCGACGAGGTCCGCCAGATGCTCGAGGCGATCCGCGCCGCGGGCGGCCCCGCGGACGCCGTCGACCGCGGCATCGACGCCCTCTTCCACGGCATCCCGGCGGAGTGCCGTCTGCGGCGTCCGCTCGACATCCCGGCCGCCATGGACGAGGCCACGCTCGAGCGGCACATCCGCGAACTCGCCGGCCGCAATGCGTCGCCGGCAACGAGCGTCTGTTTCCTCGGCGGCGGCGCCTATGACCACTTCGTGCCGGCCGTGGTCGACAGCCTGGCGTCGCGGGGCGAGTTCTACACCTCCTACACGCCGTACCAGGCCGAGGCGAGCCAGGGCAACCTCCAGGTCTACTTCGAATACCAGTCGCTGATCGCGGTGCTGACCGGCATGGAGGTCTCCAACATGAGCCTCTACGACGGGGGGTCGGCCGCCGCCGAGGCGGTGCTGATGGCGCTCTCGGCGGCGCCGGAGAAGAAGCGGGTGGTGATGGCGTCGACGGTGCACCCCGAGTACCGGCAGGTGGTCGCGACCTACCTCGCGAACCTCGGCGTGGAGGCCGTGACGGTGCCGGCGGTCGACGGGGTCGTCGAGCCGGCCGCCGTGGCGCGGGCCTGTGACGGCCACACCGCCTGCGTGCTGCTCCAGCAGCCGAACTTCCTCGGGTCGATCGAGGACCTCACAGCGCTGACGAAGGCCGCCCACGACGCCGGGGCACTCGTGGCGGTCGCGGTCGATCCCGTCAGCCTCGGCCTGCTCAAGCGGCCCGGGGACTGCGGCGTGGACATCGTCGTCGCGGAGGGCCAGCCGCTCGGCAACCACCTCGCCTACGGAGGACCGTATCTGGGCATCCTCGCCTGCCGCGAGTCGTTCGTGCGGCGGATGCCGGGCAGGCTGGCCGGCCAGACACTCGACCGCCGCGGCAACCGCTGCTGGGTGCTGACGCTGCAGACCCGCGAACAGCACATCCGCCGCGAGAAGGCGACGAGCAACGTCTGCACCAATCAGGGGTTGCTCGCGCTGCGGTCGGCGATCTACCTGTCGGTGATGGGGCCGCAGGGCCTTCGCGAAGTGGCCGAGGCCTGCCTCGCGAAGGCGACCTACGCCCGTCGGCGGCTGCTGGCAGGCGGCCGGCTCACCGCCGCCTTCGATCAGCCGTTCTTCAGGGAGTTCGTGCTCCGCGACACGCGGGGCCGCCCTGAAGAACTGGTCGAGGAGCTGCTCGCGAGCGGATATCTGGCAGGCATTCCGCTGGGCCGCTGGTATCCCGATCTGGACGACTGCCTGCTCGTCGCCGTCACCGAAAAGCGGACCCGCGAAGAGATCGACGGGCTGGCCGCCGCGGTGGAGTCGGCCCGTGCGGGACACCCCGCATCCACCGGAAGCCCGTCCACCAACACCGGTTTCGCCGCCTCCCGCAGGGAAAGGACCGCCACCCATGCGTAATACGCAGTCCACCAGGCTCCTCTGCGAGCTCTCCCGCCCCGGCCGCCGCGGGGCCACGCTGGGGCCGCTCGACGTGCCACCCGTCGACCTCGCGCGGGCCATCCCCGCGCACGCGAGGCAGGAGTCGCCGCCGCCGCTGCCCGAACTGTCTGAGCTCGATGTCGTCCGCCACTACACGAATCTCTCGACCCTCAACATGTCGGTCGATTCGCACTTCTATCCGCTCGGGTCGTGCACGATGAAGTACAACCCCAAGCGGAACGAGCGGCTCGCCGCCCTGCCCGGCATGGGCGATCTGCACCCCTATCAGCCGGAGTCGACGCTGCAGGGCATGCTCGAGATGCTCTGGCACCTGCAGCAGATCCTCGCCGAAATCGCCGGCCTCGACGCGGTCTCGCTGCAGCCCGCGGCGGGCGCCCAGGGCGAACTGACGGCGCTTCTCGTGGCCGCGGCCTACTTCCGCGACCGCGGCGAACAGCGGACCAACGTGCTCGTGCCGACGAGCGCCCACGGCACCAACCCCGCCAGCGCCGTCATGGCGGGCTTCAAGGCGGTCGGCATCGAAAGCGACGCCGAGGGGATGGTCGACATGGCCGACCTGCGGTCCAAGCTCGACGGCCGGACGGCCGTGATGATGATCACCAACCCCAACACGCTCGGCCTGTTCGAGCGCAACATGCTGGAGATCTCCCGGCTCGTCCACGACGCCGGCGGACTGGTCTACCTCGACGGGGCCAACATGAACGCGATCCTCGGCGTTGCCCGGCCCGGCGACTTCGGCGCCGACATGATGCACTACAACCCGCACAAGACCTTCAGCGGTCCGCACGGCGGCGGCGGGCCCGGGGCCGGGCCGATCGCGGTGCGGCGGACGCTCGAGCCATTTCTGCCGACGCCCCGCGTCGTGCGCGAGGAGGGCGGTGCCGACGGCCGCGGCCGGTTCGCGCTGGAGTGGAACTGCCCGAAATCGATCGGCCGCGTGCGGAGCTTCTTCGGCAACGTCGGCGTGCTCCTGCGGGCCTACGCCTATATCCGCACGCTCGGCCCCGACGGCCTCGCCGACGTCTCCCGGCACGCCGTGCTCAACGCCAACTACATGCTGGCGCGGCTGCGCGACGTGCTACCGGTGCCGCACGACCGGGGCTGCCTGCACGAGTTCGTCGGCTCGATGGCCGACGCCAAGGCCCGCACCGGCGTTACCGCGATGGACCTGGCGAAGCGGCTGCTCGACTACGGCTTCCACGCTCCGACGGTCTACTTCCCGCTCACCGTCCGCGAGGCGGTGATGATCGAGCCGACCGAGACGGAGAGCCTCGAGACACTCGACGCCTTCGTCAACGCGATGCGGACGATCCTGACGGAGCCCGTCGACCTTGTGCAGTCGGCCCCGCACTCCGGTGCCGTGAACCGGCCCGACGAGGTGCGGGCCGCCAAGAGCCAGCGGCTGGCGTGGGAGGAGGCTCCCTCGTGCGCCGCATCCCCCGTGGGATCGCCGTGAACGGGCCGGCCTCGCGAGGGCCTGTCGTCTGGTGGGACGAGCCTGCCGACGGCTGCACGAACATGGCTGCCGACGAATGGCTGGCGGCGGAGGCCGACCGTCGCGGCGGCATGCTCGTCCGCTTCTACGAATGGTCGCCGACGACGGTGTCCCTGGGCGCGTTCCAGCGGATCGCGGAGGTGGCGGACATCGCGGTGCTGGGCGACGTGCCGGTCGTGCGCCGGCCCAGCGGCGGCGGCGCGATCGTCCACGGCAGCGATCTCACCTATGCCGCCGCCGTGCCCCGGGGACATCCGTGGGGCGGCGATCCGCAGTCGCTCTACGACGCGATGCATGCTGCGATGGCCGCGGTGCTGGCCGCCCACGGCGTCGTGGCGACGCCGTTCCGTCCCGCCGACGGTGCCCCGCCCCGCTCCGACCGGGAGGATCGCTTCTTCTGCTTCGACCGTCGTGCGGCCGGTGATCTGGTGCTGCCGGCTGCCGGCGGCGCCAAGGTCATGGGCAGCGCCCAACGACGGCTCGCCGGGGTCGTGCTGCAGCACGGCAGCCTGCTGCTCCGCGGCAACGAGAGGGTGTCCGGGGCGGCGCGTCATCCCGGGATCGGGGAGTTGGTGCCGACGGCGTCGCTGCCCGGTCCGCGCGAGCTGGCGCGGGAGTGGGCGGTGCGGATCGCGGCGGCGCTCGGCACGGCCGTGACGGAGGAACCCGGGACGTTCGGGGGCACCTGGACGGAGCGGATCGCCGCGGGGTCGGCACGGTTTCGCGACGCGCGCTGGACGGGCCGGCGCTGAGCTCACCACCCATCGTGAGGGATCGTCGGCGCGCGGTCGGCCCGTCGCCGTCTACGGCACGGACGCATTGTTGTGTCGTCTCGTTCACGGTATCCTTTGCTTAGCTGTATCAGGTTTTCTCGGTGTGGCCCGCGGCGGGGCGATGTGGCACTTGTTCACACGCGGTGTCTCCAGATTCCAGATCCCACATCCCTGATCTCAGATCCCTGATCCCTGATCTCAGCTCTCAGATCTCAGCTCTCAGATCTCTGGAGCGGCAATCCATGTCGGCGAAGCTGATTGTCGCATCCGGCAAGAGCGCCGGCCGGGCCATCTCGCTCAAGAATGGCCAGCTGCTGATCGGGCGGGCCGAGGAGTGCGACATCCGGCCGCTCGGCGAGGACGTCAGTCGCAAGCACTGCGCGGTCGTCCTCGAGGGTGATCAGATCACCGTCCAGGATCTCGGCAGCCGCAACGGCACGTACGTCAACGGCACCAAGATCGAGGCCAAGACCAGGGTGCCGGTCAAGCACGGCGACATCGTGCGGGTCGGGCCCCTCGAGGTGAAGGTGGAGGTCGCGTCCGCCATGCCGTCTGCGGCGGCCGCCGACGACGTCTCCCGCTGGCTCATGGCCGACGACGAGCCCGCCGGGATGTTCGACACGACGCAGACGATCCGCACGGCGGAGCCCCCGTCCGCATCGATCCCGGTGCCACCCGACGCCCCGGCGCAGGAGCCGGCGCCTGCTGCCGCTGCGGCGCCCGCGGATGACTCGTCCTCCAAGTCCGCCAGCATCGAAGCGCTCTTGGCCGCGCGGACCCATCCGGGGAGCCTGCCGCAGGACGCCAAGAAGTCCAAGAGCGATTCGTCGCGGGATGCCGCCTCAGACGCGCTGCGGAAGTTTTTCGGCAAGCGTTGAACGCCGCCCGCCGGCCTGCATGCCTGCCGGCGACGCCTGCTCCACGCTCCTCCTGGGATGCCGTCCGGTCGTGCCGGCTGGGACGGTCGGTGCGGTCGTGCCGCCCCGATTTTTTACCGCACCCGGCGACCTTGCGCAGCCGGCATGGCGCATACTCTCGTCAGACCTTCCCACAGCCGCGGCCGTCGCCCACGGCCGCCGCACGTGGGGCAGGTCGGCCGGCACCCCCCGGCCGCGACGTCCGCGGCCGATCGCCCCGAGGAGAGCCCCATGAAGACGACCGCCATTCCCGCCCCGTCGCGCACCGCCTGCCGCACGAGCGTTTCCGGCAGCATCGAGGGCAGCCCGCGTCGGCGGCGGCGGATCGATCCCACCACCTGCGAGCGGGAGTATCGTCCCGACGAGATCGAGTTCATGCAGGCGGTCGAGCGTTACAAGCGGCGCAGCGGGCGGTCGTTCCCCACGTGCAGCGAGCTGCTCGAGGTGGTCCGGGAACTCGGCTATGTCCGTGTGGCGGTGGGCTGAAGCACGGATCGCCACGCACTCCCGGGGTTTTTCGGGCCGTCGACTGGCCTTGCCGGGCCATGCCGGAACAGCCTACGGTCTGCCCTCCTCGCCCATGGCCCCTGCTTCGCGGGATTCCCCAGGCGAGTGCCGTCGGTCGGATCCGACCGCGAGGCCGGAGGGAGAGCGTGGCAGGATCCCGACGATCAACCCCGAGTGCGTGCCAGCAGGCCGACGTCGCGTCGCGCGGCGGCCGGTGGCGTCCAGCCCGCCCGTGGGCGGCGTGGATCCTTCCCGTCTGCCTGGCTGCGGCGGGGTGCGGCGGCATCATGAGAAACGACAACACGACCGGCGTGCAGCTCTACCAGCAGGGCAACTACCTCGGCGCGGTCAACCACTTCCAGCAGGCGCTGGCGAAGCAACCCGGAAACCCCGACTGCTTCTACAACCTCGGCGCCACCTACCATCAGCAGGCCAAAGTCTTCTCCCGGCCCGACGACCTGAAGACCGCGGAGCAGTACTACCATCTCTGCCTGGCGCGGAACCCGAACCACGAGGCCTGCCAGCGCGGCCTCGCGGTGCTGCTCGTGGAGGAGGGGCGGAGCGACGAGGCCACCGCCCAGCTCCAGCAGTGGGCCCAGCGGCAGCCAGGCAACCCCAATCCGCAGATCGAACTCGCCCGCCTGTGCGAGGAGCACGGCGACGTGCGCGAGGCGGAGAACCATCTCGTCGACGCGCTGGCCGTCGACCCCAACAATCCGCGGGCGCTGGTCGCGTTGGGGCAGCTGCGCGAGTCGTCCGGGCAGACGGCACAGGCCCTGGCCAACTACAACCGCGCGCTGGCCATCGATCCCCGCCAGCCGACCGTCGCGGCCCACGTGGCCGCGCTCTCAGCCTCCCAGTCCGGACAGTCCCGGCTGGCCGCGATGCCGGCCTCGCCCGCCTCGCCGGCGACGTTCCCCGTCTCCACGCCCACTGGAAACGTGGCCCGTTGACCGCTTCACTGGCTGTTTTTATCCTGCTTCCGCCGACGCGTTCCCACGCCTGAAGGCCGGCCGAGCGGCCCGTCGGGCCCGCCGGAGTCCGGGATTTCGGCAGCGTGGCCGGGCAAGGTCGGGACGGAGAACCTCCTGTGACGGATCGCAGAGCCGGTGTCGCGGCGGACCGCGTCTACAACTTCTCCCCCGGCCCCGCGGTGCTGCCGCTGGAGGTGCTGGAGCGGGCCCGGGACGAGATGCTCGCCCTGCCTGGCGTCGGGATCTCGGTGTTGGAGGTCAGCCACCGCAGCCCAGCGTTCGACCGGATTCTCGAGGAGACGCTCGCCGACCTGCGCGGGCTCTTGGCCATCGGCCCCGATCACGAGGTCGTGCTGCTTCAGGGGGGCGCGAGCCTGCAGTTCTCCATGGTCCCGATGAACCTGCTGCGGGGCAGGAGCGGCAGCGCTGATTACATCCTCACCGGCACGTGGGGCGTGACGGGCGCGAAGGAGGCCCGCCGCGAGGGCGCGGTGCACGTGGCCTGGGACGGTGCCGCCACCGGCTACGACAGGCTGCCGTCCGCGGCCGAGATCAGGCTGTCCGACCGGCCCGAGTACGTGCACGTCACAAGCAACGAGACGATCCAGGGCGTGCAGTGGAAGCACGATCCGGACGTCGGCTCGGCGCCGCTGGTCAGCGACTGCTCGAGCGACTTCCTCTCGCGGCCGATCGATGTGGCGCGGCACGGTCTGATCTACGCGTGCGCCCAGAAGAATGCCGGGATCGCCGGGGTGACCGCCGTGATCATACGCAAGGACCTCCTCGACCGCTCCCGCGACGACCTGCCGACCATGCTCGACTACCGCACGTACGTCAAGAACGGGTCGCGGCCCAACACGCCGCCGGTGTTCGCTGTGTACGTGCTCGGCCTGGTCTGCCGCTGGCTGCGTGACACGATCGGCGGACTGGAGGCCATGCACCGGCAGAACGCCGCCAAGGCGCGGCTGCTCTACGACGTCCTCGACGCGTCCGGCGGTTTCTACGCGGGCCACGCTCGGCCGGAGTGCCGTTCCGACATGAACGTCACCTTCCGTCTCCCGGACGAGCCGCTCGAGAAGGCATTCCTCAAGGGCGCCACCGACCGCGGGCTGGTCGATCTCAAGGGTCACCGCTCGGTGGGCGGCATTCGCGCGAGCATCTACAACGCGATGCCCGTCGCGGGTGTGGAGACGCTGCGGGACTACATGCTGGAGTTCCAGCGGGGGCAGCGGCGGTAGCACGGCGGCCGTCCAATCCCCGCCCGCGGATCCCCTGCCGCGATCGGGCCCGTCATCGGTCAACCTTCGTTTCCTTCACATTCGCCCGGCCCGGCCGCCGTCGACCGGACCGTCATCCATCACCCGGAAGCAGCCCATGCCCTCGATCATCGTGCTCGACACGCTCAGCCCGGACGGCCTGGCCCTCCTCGAGGCCGCCGCTGGCAAGGGCATCTCTTACGAGGTGGCCACGGGCCTGTCGGGCGACGGGCTGCGGGACGCCCTCGCCCGCCACGACGGTGCCATCTGCCGCAGCGGGGTGAAGATCACGGCCGACTCGCTGGCGGGCAACCACCGGCTGAAGGCGATCGTGCGGGCCGGCGTGGGCACGGACAACATCGACAAGGATGCAGCCACGCGTCAGGGCATCGTGGTGATGAACACCCCGGCGGGGAACACCGTCAGCACCGCCGAGCACACCTTCGCCCTGATCCTCGCCCTGTCGAGGAACGTGGCGGCGGCGGACGCCAGCCTCCGCGAGCATCGGTGGGACCGCGGCAAGTTCATGGGCGTGCAACTGTCGGGGAAGACCCTCGGCATCGTCGGGCTCGGCCGGATCGGGCAGGCGTTGGCGACGCGGGCTCAGGCCTTCGACATGCGGGTGCTGGGCTTCGATCCGTTCTTGTCGCCGGAGCGGGCGGCCGAACTGGGGATCGAACTCGTGGAGACGGTGCGGGGCATGCTGCCGGAGGTCGACTACCTGACGGTGCACACGCCGCTGACCGACGAGACCCGTCACCTCGTCGGCATGGACGAGCTCTCCCTGCTCAAGCCGGGAGTGCGGCTGGTGAACTGCGCCCGCGGCGGCATCTACGACGAGCAGGCGCTCGTCGAGGGCCTGAAGCGGGGCGTCATCGGCGGCGTGGCGCTCGACGTCTTCGAGAAGGAGCCCTGCACCGACAGCCCCCTGTTTGCGATGCCGGGCGTGCTCGTCACGCCCCACCTCGGCGCGAGCACCGAGGAGGCGCAGTCGCAGGTCGCCGTCGAGGGCGTCGGCCTGCTCGTCGACTTCCTCTCCACGGGCGCCATCCGCCACTCGGTCAACTCCAGCTCCATCGACCCCGCGTCGCTGGAGGGTGTCCGCGGGTTCCTCGACCTGGCATGGCGGCTCGGCGTGCTGCTGTCGCAGCTCGACGACGGACCGCCGCGATCCTGCTCGATCCGCTATCGCGGCGAGATCGCCGGTCGCAATACCCGGCTGGTCACCGCAGCCTTCGCGGCGGGGCTGCTCGAATCCGCGCTGGAGGACGTCAACATCGTCAATGCCGAGGTGCTGCTTCGCGACCGTGGCATCGAGCTGGTCGAGGAGAGCCGGACCGATCCCGGGGCGTTCAGCTCGGTCGTGGCGGTCGATCTGGTGGCCGGCGATCGCGTCCACAGGGCGGCCGGCACGCTCTTCGGCCACACCATGCCCCGGCTGGTGCAGCTCGAGGGGCACCGGTTGGAGGCCTACCTCGACGGCAACCTGCTCGTCTTCACGCACCAGGACGTCCCGGGCATCATCGGCCGCGTGGGCACGGCCTTCGGCGGCCTGGGCGTCAACATCGCGCAGATGACGGTCGGCCGCTCCACGCAGGGTGGCGATGCGATCGGCGTGATGAACCTCGACCAGCCGCCGTCGGCCGAGGCGCTGGCCGCCGTGCGTTCCTGCCCGGGCATCCGGTCGGCACGCCTGGTGAAGCTGCCGGCTGCAGGCCAGCTTCCGTTCTGGCTGGCCACCGCGACGGCGGCCTCCCGCACCGCCGGCCGCGGCTGACCGGCGGGCTCCCGCCCGCGCCCGAGCCGCGCCGGCTGTTGGTGCGGCGGCGATGGCCGCCCCGTTTGACGGTATCGCCGCGGCTCCCCACAATCGGATGGGTTGGATTCGATCCCGCCCGGGGTGTCCCGTCGCGCAGCGTCGCCCGAACCTCGCCGGAACCAATGTCCACAGCCACGTTGCATACCGTCGGTTCTTCGTCGTCCCGCCCCGCGGTCGTCGCCCGCCGGCGCGGACGGTCGTCGATCGCGGCGATCGTGTTCGCTTCGTGCATGGTCTGCGCATGGCCGGCCGCGGGCCGAGCCGCCGGCCCGGAGGATGGTCAGAACGGCATGGAGTACGGCACGCGGCGGCTGCTCGACGCGCTCGAGGAGCGGCAGATGCCAGACGTGGCCCTGTGGGTCCTCAGCCGCATCGAAAAGGATGCCGGCAGCTCGTCCGACCTGAAGCGCGAGGTGCCCTTCCGCCGCGCCGAGGCCCTCGTGGCCATGAGCAAGAACGAGTCGAACGCAGCCCGTCGTGCGGAGCTCTACGAGCAGGCGTCGCAGGAGCTCGACGCCTTCCTGAAGCAGGCGCCGGAGGGGGAGCGGGCGATCCAGGCCTATCTGCAGAAGGGCAACCTGCTCGTCACACGCGGCCGGGCGAAGCTCGACCAGGCCGCCCGTCCGGGCGAGGACGTCAAGAAGCTCAAGGCCGAGGCGTTGCCGTTCTTCGATGCGGCGATCAAGACGCTCGACGGTCCGGACCGCAAGCCGGGCGAGGCGATCGAGGGTGTCGCCAACGCCGAGGATGCCATCCTCAAGCAGCTGCGGCAGGTCGACGCGTCCCTGAAGGAGCTGCGCGGCGAGGGATCGGCCGCGGCCGACAAGGACAAGGACAAGGATGGCGGCAAGGCCGCGAAGCCGAAGAAGCCGGCCCGCAAGCCGGGTTCCGCCAAGCAGATCGCCGACACGGAAACGCAGCAGGAGGAGCTGCGGGGGAAGCTGCTGACCACACGGCTCCTCATCGCCGACGCCTTCTACGACAAGGCGCGGTCGCTCGAGCCGCAGTCGGAGCCGTGGAAGCAGGCGATGGATGCCTCGACCACGCGCTACAAGGAACTGTTCGAGAAGTACCGGTCGCGTGGCGCCGGCCTCTTCGCCCGCTACTTCGAGGGCCGCAACTACTACGAGCGTGGCGACAGGGCCAAGGCGCTCACCACGCTGGCCGACATCCGCGGGCTCGAGGGCGACGCCGATTTCGTGCCCAAGCTGCGGGCGAAGGCGATCAACACGACGCTCCAGTGCTGGCTGGACGACAAGAAGTACGACCCGCTGGATGACCGCCTGCTCAAGGCGGCCCTCGCGCCGCTGCCGGCGGGCACCGTCGATCCCGATGTGATGGGTATGAAGTACCACACGGCCAAGTTCCTCGAGCGGCAGGCCGCCGCGATGCCCGACGCCGAGAAGTCGAAGCGGGCGCCGCTGCAGCGCGACGCCAAGCGGCTCGCCGTGGAGGTGGCCAAGGCCAACAAGGACTACGCCGCCGAGGCGCGGACGCTGCTCGCCGACCTCGGCAAGGAACTGCCGGACGATCCCAAAGACGCGCTGCCCGCCAGCTTCGAGTCGGCCATGGATTCGGCGCGGTCGTCCGTCGCGGCGATGCAGGCCCGGCAGGCGGCCGTCAAGCAGGCCGAGGTGGCGAAGGACGCGGCCGCCGCCGAGGCGGCCCGCAAGGAGGTCGCCGCGGAGCGGAAGAAGGCGATCCCGAGCCTGCGTGCGGCGCTGACGCTGGCCGGGCCCGACGATCTCGAGCCGCTCAACCAGGCGCGGTATCTCCTCTCCTACCTGCTCTACGAGGAGAAGCAGCTGCACGACGCCGCAGCCCTCGGCGAGTTTCTCGTGGACCGCTATCCCAACGCCAAGGGCAGCCGGCAGGCCGCGACGATCGCGATGGCGAGCTGGCAGCAGCTGCAGAAGCAGCCGACCGCGGCCTGGGCCCAGGAGGCCAAGAGCCGGTCGATCAGGACCGCCGAGCTGATCCTGCGGACATGGCCCGACAGCCCGGAGGCGGCCGATGCGGCGCTCGTGGCGGTGGCCGCCGCGACGGAGTCGCGCGATCCGCAGCGGATCGTGTCGATCGTCGACGCGCTGTCGGGCGGGTCGCCGCGCCGGGCGGAGGTCCTCCTCCGGGCTGGAGGCGGGCTGTGGCGGGAGGTGCAGGAGAAGGAGCGGCTCGAGGAGGCGTCGCGGCCGGCGGCGGCGCAGCTCGCCGCCTGGCGGGCCCGCGCCGCGAAGGCGATCGACGATGGGCTGGCCGCTGCGGCGGCCGCCGGCGGAAAGGTGCCCGCGGCGACGCAGGTGGCGGCTGCCCTCGCCCGATCCCAGATCGCGGTGGAGGACGGCGACAACACGCGGGCGGCCGCCCTCCTGGAGCATGCGAGCTACGGTCCGTGGACCGTCCTCAACGGCAAAGACAAGGCTTTCACGCACGGGCCGCTCGCCCAGGCCACCGCCACCGCCTCCCTGCGGTACTTCATCGAGACCGAGCAGACGGACAAGGCGGTGCTCGCCATGAAGAAGCTCGAGGAGCTCGCCGGTGCCGCGGGGGGTGACGCCTCCGCCAGGCTGACCGCCATGTATCAGACGATGGGCCGCGATCTGCAGACGCAGCTCACGGCGCTCGCCTCCGGGCCGGCCGCGGGCACGCCGGAGGCGAAGGCACGGGCCGCCGGCATCCTGACCGGGTTCGAGAAGTTTCTCGAGGGTGTCGCCCGCGACCCGAAGCCTTCGTCGCAGATCTGGGTCGCGACGACCTACCTCAGCCTCGGATCCGGTCCGGGCCTGTCGTCGATCGTGCCCAAGGCGAAGGCCGACGCGTATCTCGACCGGGCGACGAAGATCTACGAGGCGCTGCTGGCGAAGGGCGGCCCCGACGTGGCGAAGTTCGAGCCCGCCATCCGGCTGAAGATGGCGAGCGTGTACCGAGAACTCGGCAGATGGGACGAGGCGCAGAAGCAGATCGACTGGATCCTGGCCGACCCGAAGCGGCAAAACACGCTCGACTTCCAGATCCAGGCTGCGGAACTGCTTCAGGAGACGGCTGCTAAGGCGGGCGACAAGCAGCAGAAGGCCGTCGCGCTCGCGCAGGCCATCAACGGCTATAAACGGCAGGTGGACGGACGCGAGGTGTGGGCGTGGGGCTGGGCCGTGATCTCCAACAGGCTCGAAACCCAGGCCTTCGGGGCGGCAGATGAGAAGGCGATGGAGGCCCGCGACAAGTTCTTCGCGGCCCGGCTCAACGTGCTCAAGTGCCGCATCGAGCGGGCTGAGGCGCTGCCCGAGGAGCGTGAGAAGGAGCTGCAGAAGGCCTTCGATTACGTCGACTTCACGTTCAAGACGCACCCCGACCTGGGAGGGCCGGAGACGTCCAAGCAATTCGACAAGCAGCTCAAGGAGATCGAGAAGCGGCAGAACAAGCCGGAGCAGCGGGGGATCGAGGGCCTCAGGCAGGCTGCCGCCGTGGCCGGATGACAGTGGTCGGGCTGGTTGGCCGGCGGGGTCTGCGAGGTCGGTGGGGAATGCGGCGCCGAGCCGCGGATGAACGATCGGGGCCAAGAACGATCGGGACCAAAGGTGGCAACGAGGTTTCGGCGGAAAAACCGCCGGAGAGTGGGATGAGCGGGCGATGCATGCGGGCACGGAATGGCAGCCAGGGATACGCGTTGCCGCGGGTGGCTGTGCTGCTCCGGCGGGCGTCGCTGGCGATCCTCGCGGCGTTGGCACTGCTGCCGGCGACCGGCGGAGTGGCGCTGGGGCAGTCCGCCGACAGGGTTGCGCTGGCCAACGGACAGTCGGTCTTGGGGACGGTCACCGCCGTCTCGCCGTCGACGATCGACGTGGAGGATTCAAACGGCGAGCTCCAGAGGGTTCCGGTCGAGAAGGTGCGGGAGTTGCAGTTCGGCGCCGAGCCGCCGTCGCTGCGAAATGCCCGTTCGATGCTGCTTCGCGGCCGGGGCGCCGATGCGAAGGACGAGATGGCCAAGGTCGACAAGGAGGAACTCGACGGCGCGGAGCCGCTCGTGCTCGCCGAGGCGGATTTCGTGCGGGCCGCCGCGGCCGGTCGGGCCGTGCTCGAGGCAGGTGGTGACCTCAACGCGGCGATCAAGTCGGCCACGGAGTACGTCGCGAAGAACGGGAAGAGCCATCACCTGTTCCAGATGCAGGAGCTGCTCGGCGACCTGCTGGCGCGGTCCGGCAAGCCGGACGAGGCCATCGCAGCGTATTCGCAGCTTGCCAAGGGGCCGTCGGCGGTGAAGGTCCGCGGCGCCACGTCCAAGGCCGCCCTGCTCCTCTCCCAGGGCAACGTCGATCAGGCGATGGCCGAGTACGAGGCGGCCGTGAAGCTGGCGGGTGACGAGAAGGACAATCAGCCGCAGCGCCGCGTCGCCGAGCTCGGCAAGGCGAGGTGCCTGTCGCTCAAGGGCAAGCACGACCCGGCGGTCGCCGCGGTGCTGCAACTCGTCAAGGATTCGAGCCCGGAGGACAAGGAATTCCTGGCCCGGGCCTACACGGTGCTCGGTGGCATCTATCGGGCGATGGGCGGCAAGGACCAGGATGCCCTGATCTCCTACCTCACCGTCGACCTGGTCTACAACGTGCTGCCGGAGAGCCATGCCGAGGCGCTCTTCAACCTTGTCGAGCTCTGGGAACGCGGCAGCAATCCCGAGCGGTCGCGGGATGCCCGGCAGAGCCTCAAGACGAGCTACCCGGCGAGCCAGTGGGCGGCAAAACTGGGAAACGCCAAGTCATGACCGACGCCCGGCCCGCGGCCGGCTTTGCAGCCGCGGCGGGTTTGAGGCTACTCTGAACAGTGTCCTGACATTCTTCGAGGAGGTTTTTCATGCGGCTCAGCACGACGGACGGTGGTGGACGGGGATGGCTCGCGGGCGCGAGGGGCATCGGACGGATCCTCGTCCTCTGCTTCTCGATGATGCCGGTCGTGGCGGCGGTCGCGCTGCCGACGATCGTCTGGTCGGACGCCGCCGTCGCCCAGGATGAAGGGGCCGCCGCGGACGAGCCGGCCGAGGCCGAGAGCATGCTCGTCTTCTACTACAAGGCTCTCGGAATACGGTATGTCGTCGTGTTTCTTCTCCTGTCGTTCGGCCTCGTCGCGCTCCTGGTGATGTGCTTCATGCAGATCCGCAGGTCGGTGCTGATGCCGCAGGGGCTGAGTCAGGCGTTCGAGTCGCACCTGGAAAACAAGGAGTGGCAGCAGGCGTACGAGCTGGCCAAGGCGGACGATTCCTATCTCGGCCAGGTGCTCGCCGCGGGCATGAGCAAGGTCCAGTCGGGCTACGCTCCCGCCGTGGAGGCGATGCAGGCGGAGGAAGGCGAGCAGGCGATGAAACTCGACCACAAGGTCAGCTACGTGTCGTTGATCGGTGCTCTCGCGCCGATGTTCGGCCTGCTGGGGACGGTCGACGGGATGGTGGGGGCGTTCATGGTGATCGCCAAGTCGGCCACGGCTCCCAAGCCCTCGGAACTCGCTGTCGGCATCTCGCAGGCCCTTATCACGACGCTGATCGGCCTGTGGCTGGCCATTCCGGCCATCGCGTGCTTCGCGCTGTTCAAAAACTGGCTTCAGAAACTCAATGGTGACGTCGACAGCGAGGCGATGCGGCTCATGTCCCGCTTCCAGTCCATGGGCAAGAAGTGAGGAGCGAGGCAGGTCGCAAGTCCACGTGTTGCGCCGGAACTTCCCATGGCAAAACGATCCTCTGAAGCATCGAGCACCGACATCGACATGACGCCGATGATCGACATGACGTTCCAGCTGATCACGTTCTTCATGTTCGTGATGAACTTTTCGGAGGCCGAACAGGATGATCGCGTCCAGCTGCCGATGAGCCAGTTGGCGAAGCCGATCGATGGTCCGGTCGAGAAGCCGATCACGTTGCAACTCACGAGCGACGGGTCGGTGATCTACGCGGGCGAGATGGTGGGCCTGCGGGACGTCGGCGGCTACCTCGATCGGGAGAAGTCGGTGCTCATGGAGGCGGGCAAGGAGCCGAAGGCGGCCACGGTGATCGTCCGGGCGGACGGTCGTGCGAAGACCGGCGAAGTGCAGGAGGTCATCAAGATTTGCCAGGAGAAGGGCTTCGAGAAGTTTGCCCTCCGGGCTCAGTACGACGAGGGGCGGTGAGCGATGGCCCGCAGAGAATCGGCACTTCCAGACAAGATACACATCGACATGACGCCGATGATCGATGTGGTGTTTCAGTTGATTTCGTTCTTCATGTTCTCACTGAAGGTCGTATCTCCCGAGGGGGACTTCGACATCCGCATGCCGCTGGGCAAGTCCGCCAGCACCGTCGTGGACGACCAGCAGGTGCCGCCGGTGCGCGTGAAGCTGAGTGCCAGCCCCGATGGCGGCCTCGCCGGCATCACGATGAACGGAAATCCCGTCGCGGACTTCAACGAGCTGCAGAAGAAGCTCGTGTCGCTTGTCGGCAACGCCCGTGGGCCGGATTCGCTCGCCGACAAGACGGAGGTCGAGTTCGACTGCGACTACGCCCTGAAGTACGCCAACGTCGTCCGGGCCATCACGGCCGTGTCCGGCACCGTGCAGGACGGGCAGATCGTGGAGCTGATCAAGAAGATCAAGTTCACCCCGCCCAAGGGCGGCGGCTGACGCCTCTACGGGCGCCGCCTCCTGCCCGGCGTCAGGTTCGCTCGGCGGTGCGGCCGCTCGCGGTCGCCCGGATACCGCAGTTGGGTGCTGCGGATCAGCCGCGCGGGTGGAATTTCTCGTGGACACTCCGCAGGCGGCCGGCGTCGACGTGCGTGTAGCGCTGCGTGGTCGCGATGCTGGCGTGGCCGAGCATCTCCTGCACGTGCCGCAGGTCGACGCCGCCGGCCACGAGGTGGGTCGCGAAGCTGTGCCGCAGGGTGTGCGGGCCGATGTCCGGCGGGATGCCCGCAGCGTCTGCATGTCGCCGCACGATCTCCCAGATCCGCATCCGTGAGATCCTGTTGCCGCGGGACGAGAGGATGACCCAGGCGGTGCCGGCGCGGGTCGCCACGGTCTCCCGCGGACCGTCGATCCAGGACCGCAGGGCGGCGATGGCCCGGCGGCCCAGCGGCACCACACGCTCCTTGTTGCCCTTGCCCCGGCAGGTGCAGAAGCTCTCGGCCAGGTGCACGTCGGCGAGCCGCATGGCCGAGACCTCCGACGCCCGGCAGCCGGTGGCATAGAGCAGCTCGAGCAGCGCCTTGTCGCGGCAGTCTGCGAAGCTGGAGGAGTCGGGGCTGTCGAGCAGCCGGTCGACCTGCGTCGGGGTCAGGGTGCCCGGGATCACGTCGTCCCGTCGCCCGGCGGTCAGCAGTTCCGCGGGGCTCTCGCGAACGACGCCCTCGAGCTGCAGGAAGGCGAAGAACGTCCGCAGCGTGGCTGACTGGCGGGCCACGCTGGCGCGGGCCAGTCCCCGCTTCGAGAGCGACGCGAGATAGTCGCCGAGGTCCCGCACCGTGAGGTCGGCCGGCCGGCCGGCCCCCAGCCAGTCCGCGAAGTTCCGCAGGTCGCGGGCGTAGGCCTCCTGGGTGTTCTCGGAGAGCGCCCGCTCGTGGCGGACGTACCGCATGAACCGCTGCACGAGGATGCCGGTGGGGCCCGCCTCCGCCTCCGCGTCTCCTGGCCGCGTGTCGAGAATGACCCGGCGCGGCCGGCGGCCTGGTTTCTCGCTCGCCGCCATGGGTGACGTGCCTGCGGCTACGGGTCGTAGCCGAGGTTGGGCGACAGCCAACGCTCCACCTCGGCGACCGGCATCCCCTTGCGAGTGGCGTACGACTCCACCTGCTCCCGGGTGACCCGGTCCACTGCGAAATATCGGCTTTCCGGGTGGCCGAAGTAGAGGCCGCTCACGCTCGCGGCCGGAAACATGGCGTAGCTTTCCGTGAGCATCATTCCGGCGGCATGTTCGGCATCGAGCCAAGTGAAGATCGACCGCTTTTCCGTGTGGTCAGGGCAGGCCGGGTAACCGGGCGCCGGCCTGATGCCCCGGTATTTCTCGTCGATGAGGTCCTCGGCAGTCAGGGCTTCCGACCGTCCGTATCCCCATTCCCGCCGCACCCTGGCGTGGAGCCACTCCGCGAAAGCCTCCGCCAGCCTGTCGGCCAGGGCCTTGGCGAGGATCGACGAGTAGTCGTCGTGCTCCCGGTCGTAGCGGCGGCAGAGCTCGTCGCAGCCGTGTCCGGCCGTGCAGGCGAACGCGCCCACGTAGTCGCGGCGGCCGCTCTCCAGGGGCGCAACGAAGTCGGCGAGCGCGTGGAACACATCCTGCCCCTTCCGCTCCCACTGCTGCCGCAGCGTGTGCAGCCGGCCCAGTTCCTGCGCCCGGGTGTCGTCGGTGAACAGCACGATGTCGTCGCGGACGGAATTCGCGGCAAAGAACCCGTAGACGCCACGGGCGACGAGCGAGCTGTCGGCCGCGATGGCGTCGAGCATGCGTCGGGCGTCGTCGTAGAGCTTCCTGGCCTCGGTGCCCACCGCAGGGTCGGTGAAAATCGCCGGATACCGGCCCTTGAGCTCCCACGACATGAAGAACGGCGTCCAGTCGATGAACGGCACCAGCTCCTGCAGCGGCACGTCGTCGAGACGGTGGACGCCCAGGAATTCCGGCGTGTCGATCGGCGCGGTCTTCCAGTCGGTGGTCCAACGGCGGCTGCAGGCTGTCTCGTACGGCACGAGCTTCACCTGCTGCCGCTGCCGGAAGTTCTCCACGTCGCGCAGCTGGGCGGCACGATTGCCGGCGGCGAAGGCGGCGCGGCTGGCGGGGTTGAGCAGCTTCTCCACGACCCCGGCGGCCCGCGAGGCGTCGTTGACGTGGACGACGTCGCCGGAGTACTTCGGGGCGATCTTCACGGCCGTGTGCCGGGCGGACGTGGTGGCGCCGCCGATCAGAAGCGGCAGCTTCAGCCCCGCGTGCTCGAACTCCTGGGCCACCTGCACCATCTCGTCGAGGCTCGGAGTGATCAGGCCGCTCAGCCCCACGATGTCAACCCGCTGGGTCCTGGCCTCCTCGATGATCTTCGCGCAGGGCACCATGACACCGAGGTCGACCACTTCGTAGCCGTTGCAGCCGAGCACCACGCCGACGATGTTCTTGCCGATGTCGTGCACATCGCCCTTGACGGTCGCCATCAGCACGCGGCCGCGGTTCGTCTGGGCGGAGCCTTGTGCCTTGCGTTCCTCCTCCATGTAGGGCAGCAGGTGGTTGACCGCCCGCTTCATCACGCGGGCGCTCTTCACCACCTGCGGCAGGAACATCTTGCCCTCGCCGAACAGGTCGCCCACGGTCTGCATGCCCCGCATCAGCGGCCCTTCGATGATCTCCAGGCTGGTGGCGTACTGCCTGCGGGCGTCCTCGATGTCCTCCTCGACGTGGTCGGTGAGGCCCTTGACGAGCGCGTGCGCCAGCCGGCCTTCGACGTCGAGGCTGCGCCAGGCGTCGGCCCGGGCCGTGTCGGCGGGATCGCGCTTCTTCACCGTCTCCGCATACTCGATGAGCCGGTCCGTGGCGTCGGCCCGGCGGTCGAAGAGCACGTCCTCGATCCGCGTCAGAAGGTCCGGCTCGATCTCCTGGTAGACGGCCAACTGGCCGGCGTTGACGATCCCCATCTCCATGCCGGCGTGGATCGCGTGGTACAGGAAGGCGGAGTGCATCGCCTCGCGAACGACCTCGTTGCCGCGGAACGAGAAGGAGATGTTGCTCACGCCTCCCGACACCTTCACGAGCGGCATCGACTCCTTGATCCGCCGCGTGGCCTCGATGAAGTTCAGGGCGTAGCGGTTGTGCTCCTCGATGCCGGTGGCCACCGTGAGGATGTTGGGATCGAAGATGATGTCCGCCGGCGGAAAGCCCGCCTGCTCCGTCAGCAGCCGGTAGGCCCGCTGGCAGATCGCGACCCGGCGCTCCACGTCCGTGGCCTGCCCCTCCTCGTCGAAGGCCATGACCACGACCGCGGCGCCGTAGCGCCGGATCGTCCGCGCGTGCCGCAGGAACGGCTCCTCCCCCTCCTTGAGGCTGATGGAGTTGACGATCCCCTTCCCCTGCAGGCACTTGAGTCCCGCCTCGAGCACCTCGAACCGGGAGCTGTCGATCATCACCGGCACGCGGGCGACGTCCGGCTCGCTGGAGAGGAGCGTGAGGAATTTCGTCATCACCGCCTGTCCGTCGAGCATCCCCTCATCGACGTTCACGTCGATGACGTTGGCGCCATTCTCCACCTGCTGGCGGGCGACGCTGAGGGCCTCCTCGTAGCGATCCTCCTTGATGAGCCGCGCGAAGGCCCGGGAGCCGGTGACGTTGGTGCGCTCGCCGATGATGGTAAAGCTGCTCTCGGGCCGGATCTCCAGCATCTCGAGCCCCGAATACCGCGACCGCCGCGGTGGCGGCTCCGGCGTTCGCGGCGGGTGCTTCCACACCGCCTCGGCGATCGCCCCGATGTGCGCCGGCGTCGTGCCGCAGCAGCCGCCGACCACGTTCAGCCAGCCCTCCCGGGCGAACTCGCCCAGCACGGCCGCCATCGACTCCGGCGTCTCGTCGAACCCTCCCAGGGCGTTGGGCAGGCCCGCGTTGGGATAGCAGCTCACGAGCCGGGGCGTGATCCGTGACAGGTCGGCCAGGTGCGTCCGCAGCTTTTCGGCGCCGAGCGCACAATTGAGCCCGATGCTGAGCAGGTCGAAGTGCTCGAGGCTCGTCCAGCACGCCTCGACCGTCTGGGCGGAGAGCGTGCGGCCCCCCTCGAAGACCGTGAACGACGCCATCACCGGGAGCCGCACGCCGGTGTCGGCGAACACCTGCTCGATGGCGTAGAGGCAGCTCTTGAGGACGAGCGTGTCGAAGGCCGTCTCGGCCAGCAGGATGTCGACGCCCCCTTCGATGAGCGCCTCGACCTGCTCGCGGTAGGTCGCCACCATCTGGTCGAACGTCACGTCGCGGTGGCCCGGGTCGGCGACGTTGCCGGAGATGGAGAGCTGCTTGTTCGTCGGGCCGATCGATCCCGCGACAAATCGCGGCCGATCGGGGGTCGCGGCCATGGCCGCGTCGGCCGCCTCGCGGGCCAGCCTCGCCGCGGCCAGGTTCAGCTCCCGCACCCTGTCGGCCAGGCCGAAGTCGGCCAACGCCACGCTCGTCGCGCCGAACGTGTTGGTCTCGACGATGTCGGCGCCGGCGGCCAGGTAGGCGGCGTGGATGTCCCGGATCGCGTCGCCCTGTGAGAGGACCAGGACGTCGATGCAGTTCTTCAGGTCGCGGGGGTGGTCGCGGAACGGGTCTCCGCGAAATCCGCGCTCGTCCAGTCCCAGGGCGTGCACCATCGTGCCCATCGCCCCGTCGAGGACGACGATCCGCTTGGACAACAGGTCGAGCAGGGACGCGGTGCGGTCTGTGGGGGCGGGCATGCGGCGAGGTGCGGGACGACGGTGGTGTAGCGGTGCGGCGATGGATCGGGGGCCGGGATCGGCCCAGACGGGAGAGCCCACCATCTTCGGTGAAACCTTCCCAGTCGGACAATACTCCGCTGCCATGATAGGCGATTGGGCGGACGAGGCGTCCTGGGGTGGACTTTCCGGCCTGCCGCGGGCCGCGGCAGGGTCGCGTGGCGGGGGGTGCGACCCCGGCCGTCGCCGTTCAAGGCACGGCGCACGGAGCGACGATGCTGTGGCGGAGAGTCGCCAAGGGTCTCAGGGTGAGCGCACGCCATGGAGGTCATCGCCTGTATCCCGGAACTGCCGCATGTGCGGACCGGTGACGACGCCGGCCCGTCCGCAAGAGGCCAGGTTGCGGTGGCTGCGACGTCCCGGGCTGACCAGACCGGGCCGTCGACCGCCGAGGTGACGGGAGCGGTGGACGACAGCGCGGCCGTCGCGCAGCGGGAGGTGCGGGCCCGTGCAGCCCGCGGCCGCCGCATGACGGCGTTTCCCGCGCCGTCGGTGCTCATCCTTGCGGCCGTCGCGGCGGCCGTCTGGGCCGCCGCCTGGCGGAGCGAGCGGCTGCGGGCGATCGAACAGCGGCGGCCGCAACGGGTGGCGATGGAGCCGGCCGCGGCCGCGGCACGGAGCGTCTTGCCATGATGACCGCTGCGCATCCGCCGGCCCCGATCGCCGCGACGACATCCGGCACGGCATGCTCGCTGCTCGACGCCGTCGACCGCGGATTCGTCTCGCGGCTCGCCGGCCGCGCGCACCGCGCGCCATCGGCCGATTCGCTCGGTCGTGATGCGTCGGCCGCTGCACGCGATGCGCAGGCTCACGTCGGAGAGGCCGAGGTCGATCGCGCCGCTCTCGCCGGCTCTCGGCCCGACCCCATGCCCGCGCCGCCTCGCGTGGCCGCCTCGCGGCCCGATGCGGCGGCCGTCGCGGTGGCCCCGGCGTTGCCGTGGCAGCCCCCCGATCCCGGCCCAGCGGGGCCGCTCGTGGACCGGCTGCTCCATGCGGCGGCCCCGGCCTGGGAGGCGATCGCCCGGCGGGTCGAGGATGCACGCGCCGCGGGAGCGTTCGTCGTCGCCGTCACGGGGGGGCGGCGGCGGGAGGGGCGGAGCACGGTGGTGGCGTGCCTCGCCCGGACGCTGGTTGCCCGCGGCCGCCGGGTCGAGGTGTGCGATCGGGCCCCCGTGGATGCCGGTCTTCGGGCCGACGCGCCGATCGTCCTCGTCGACGCCGGAATCTGGTTTCCGGGAGGACCGATCCGTCGGGGCCGGGTCGAATGCGAGAGCCTCGGGTGCCATGCGGCGATCCTCGTGCGGCAGGCGGGCCAGCCCCCCTGCCCCGCCCGGGGCGAGGTGATCCTGGCGGTCGGCCTCGTGCTGCTCGGCGAAGTTCTCACGATGGTGCCGGCGGACCCGTCGTCCGCGGCCGACGGCTGATCCCTTCTGCAGCGACCGCGGCCGATCGCGGAGGAGCGGCGAACGTGACGAGTCGGAACGTGCGTGACGAGAGCATGAATGGGCAGATCGCTCGCGCGACGCCGCCGCGATGGACCGCCGCCCAGGAGGCTGCCGTGGCCAAGCTGGCGTATGCCGCGGAGCATCCGGGCTGCGTCGCCCTGCTCTGTGGGCCGGCTGGCGTGGGCAAAACGATGCTCCTCGGGCACCTCGCCCGGACTGGCATCCCCGGCGTGCGCGGCATCAGCGTCTGCGACCTCGGCCAGAGACAGACGCATCACGATGCCATCCCTGGGCCCGACGGCGCGGTCGACGTCATCCTCGTGGACCATGCGGACAGGACGAAGGCCGCCGATCTCGTCGCGTTCGTCGAGTCGTGGTGGGCTCGTGATCCCGGGAGCGTGATCGTGCTGGCGGGCCAGGGCAGGCTGCTCTCGCTCTGCCTCGGTGACGACCGCCTGGAGCGACGGGTGAGGCTGCGGGCCACCGTTCCCGTGTTCACCGTCCCCGAGTCGCGGCAGCTGCTCGCATCCGTGCTCGGCGGTCTCGCCACGGCATGTGCTGACGACGTGCTCGACGCGATCCACGAGATCGCCGGCGGCGCCCCCGCCACGGCGCTGCGGCTGGCCGACATGGCCGCGGTGCTGGCAGCCGCCGATCCCGATCGGCGGCTGGTTCCCGACGACATCGAGGCGATCCACCGGCGGCTCTGCATCCGCGCCGCGTGACGGCCGTCAGGAGCCGGCGGCCACCCGCGCCAGGTAGGCCTGCACCGAGTCGGGCGAGGCCGCGGCGGGACGCCTGTCGGGGGCGAACGGCGTCGGGTCGACCACGGGCGTGCGGCCGGTGAGGAGATCGGCCAGCATCACGGCGGTGCCGGTGGATTGGTGCAGGCCGGCACGGAAGTGGCCCGCCGCGACGAAGGCGTTGTCGCAGCCCGGCGCGCGGCCGATGAATGGCAGACCGTCGGTCGAGCCCGGACGCAGGCCGGCCCACGCCCGTTCCACCACGGCCTCGGGGAGCGGCCCGAGCAGCCGGTGTGCGAGGTCGAGCAGCCGGGCGACCGCCTCCGGGGTGGTGGCCGGTGCGAACCCCGCGTCCTCGATGGTCGAGCCCACCAGCAGCCGCCCGTCCGCCCGGGGCACGACGTAGTCCAGTCCGACGTTCACGATCCGCGCCAGCCGCCGTGCCGGCAGCCGCACGAGCGCGATCTGGCCGCGGATCGGGCGGGTTTCGATGGTGAGGCCGAGGGACTCGGCGAGGCGGCCCGACCACGCGCCCGCCGCCAGACAGTAGCGGTCGGCCCGCACCGTCGCCTCCCCGCCGCCGTCCGTCCGCACGACGACCCCGCGTACGCCGCCGTCCCCCCCGTCGATGGCGACGACGTCGGCCGGGGTGATCTCCACGCCCCGCGATCGGCAGGAGCGAGCCAGTGCCTCGAGGTGCCGTGGCGGGCGAATCTGCGTTTCGTCAGCCAGCAGCAGGCCGCCGGTGATGGCGGCCCGCTCCACGGCGCCCCGGAGGGCCGGTTCGACCTCGGCCACGGCCGCGGCCGTCAGGAGCTCGCAGCGGGCGGCCTTGCCGCGCCACGTGGCGAGTTCCTCTCGGATCCGCGCCTCCGCCCGCGGGTCGCCCGCGAGGTGGAGGCCGCCGCAGGTCTCGAGGCCATTGTCGACGCCGGTCTCGTCGCGCAGCTCCGCGGCCCACTGCCTGTGGAGGCGGTCGCTCCAGGCGGTCAGCGCGTCGCCGGGCGGTGCACCCGGCACGTCGGCCGCCGGCGGAAAGATGCCTGCGGCCGCCCAGGAGGCGGTGTCACGGGCCGGATCACGGGCCAGCACCCGCACCGACAGCCCGCGGCCGGCGAGTTCGCGGGCGATCGACAGGCCGATGATGCCGCCGCCGATGATGCAGCAGTCGGTCATGCGGTCAGGCGTTGGTGGCGATGTCGGGAGTGTCGGCCACGTTCACCCAGACGTGCACGTGCGGCGCGCCGCGGAAGTGCCAGACGAACGCCGGCCCCTCCAGCCGCCAGCAGTCCCACACGCCGTCGTTGCCGAGGTCGCCCTCGCGGAAGAAGGCGAGCCGGCAGCGGTCGAGCCCGCCCTGCGCGGTGAGGCAGCCGCGGACCTCGTCGCGGTCGCGGGTGCGGTAGGGCTCGAGGAGGATGGCGAGCACCTTCTCGATCTCCGCCCGTTGGTCGGCCGACAGCTCCGACACCGGGATGCCCGGCGGCGCGCCGTCGGGGCCGCGGAAGCCGATCGCGTTCTCCGCGGTCAGTGTGTCGACGAGGGCGGCGGCTCGCTGCCGGCCATCGAGCATTGCATAGACGCGGTTGGCCGCGATCGCCTGCGGCCAGAAGACGTTCCCGGAGTGCTGCGGCCCCTCGTTGAAGCCGCCTGCGTCGTGGCCGTAGAAGATCGGCCCGCCGAAGGCGACGTGGTCGGCGGAGTCGCCGTCGCACCGCAGCGTCATGTGGCGGCCGGTGAGCAGGAACTGGAACTTCCCGCCGGCGGCCGGGTCGCCGATGAGCGCGATCGACTGGCTGTGGCCGAAGCCGCCGGCGTCGTCCTCGAGCTGCTTGTCGAACCGTGCGTGCCAGTCGGGCTCGATGAGCTGCTCGAAGATCCCGCGCACAAGCCGCCGCTGCTCCTTCGTGAAGAAGTCGCCGGCGAGCTCGGGGGCGGTGGCGTTCCAGTTGTTGCCCACGCGGGTGCGCAGCAGGCCGAACGTGGGGTGGCGATAGTCCCACGGGAAGCAGACGACCTCTCGCTGCTTGGGCGAGAGCGAGGCGTGGAGGAGGCCGGCCAACGTCTCGGGCGTCGCGGTGGCCGCGGGCTCCGCCGCCACGAGCCGCGCCGCGGCGGGGGCAACGACCGCGCCGGTGGCGGTGGCCGCCAGGAAGCGGCGACGGGAGAGCGGGGTGGCTGGCATGTCCATGATCATGGCTCCTGGTGGCATGGCTGCCGGTGCAGCAGCGTCGGGAGCGCCGGCTTGTTCACCGACCAACTCTACGGGATCGTCCGCGCGGGTGCCACTGGCACTGCGGGCAGAAAAACGTCGACCGCTGCGCCTGCACGATCCGCTCGATCGCGCCGCCGCACCGGCGGCAGGGCCGCCCCTCCCTCCCGTAGACGCGGTGCCGCAGCTGGAACCGGCCCACGCGGCTGTCGGCCGTGCGGTAGGTCTCGTCGCCGATCGTCGATCCCTCCAGCCGCACCGCGTCCGCCAGCAGCCGGCGGGCCGCGCCGGCGATCCGATCCCAGGCGGCCGCGTCGAGCCGGCGGCACGGAGCGCGGGGATCGATCGCCGCCGCGAGCAGGATCTCGGCGGCGTAGATGTTGCCGATGCCGGCCACGGCCCGCTGGTCGAGCAGCGCCACCTTCACGGCGCGGCGCGAGCCGCCCAGCCGCGTCGCCAGTTGCTCGCCAGTGACCTCGAGCCCGTCGGGCCCCAGCCGGGCGGGGCCGCAGGCGGCGTCGAGTCCGCGGTCGTCGAGCAGCCGGATCGTGCCGAGGCCGCGCCGGTCCCAGAAACAGAGCCGCCCGGGCCCGGCGGGCCCGGCGATCGTCAGCTCCAGCCGCACGTGCTGCCGCGTCGGCGGCTCCACGACGAGCATGAGCCCGGTCATCCGCGGCTCGATGACGAGCCACTCGCGGCCGGCGCGGCCGAGCGGCGCGAGCTCCACGGCGATCCGCTTGCCGAAGCGGCGCACGGCCGCGAGCGTCCGCCGCGCGAGCCGTCGCACGATGGCTCGCGGCGCGGGATGCGTGCTGATCGGCCGGACGGGGCCGCGCGGGAACGAGGCGGCCTCGATCCGCCCACCTGCCAGGTGCGCGATCCCGCGCCGCATCGTCTCGACTTCCGGCAATTCAGGCATGGTGGGTCGTGGGCCGATGGTAGCACCGCGCCGGCAGGCTACAATGCGGCGGTCGGTCCTCCGTCGGAGCGGCCGCCCCTTCCGTCGAGTCGCCGCCGCCATGCCCACTGACACCCCGATCGCCGCGCCGCTCTCGCAGGTGCCCGACAGCCTGGGCCGCTTCGGCAGGTTCGGCGGCAGATACGTCCCTGAGACGCTCTCCGCGGCGCTCGACCAGTTGGAGCAGGCCTACGTGGAGGCGATCGCCGACCCTGCCTTCGCGGCGGAACTCGACGCCCTCCTCGCGGCGTTCGTGGGGCGGCCCACCCCCCTGCTCTTCGCGCGGCGGCTCACGGAGATGGCGGGCGGTGCCCAGATCTACTTCAAGCGCGAGGACTTGAGCCACACCGGCGCGCACAAGATCAACAACACGCTCGGTCAGGGTCTGCTGGCCATCCGCATGGGCAAGCGGCGGATCATCGCCGAGACCGGCGCGGGCCAGCACGGCGTGGCCACGGCGACGGCCTGTGCCCGCTTCGGCCTGGACTGCGTGGTCTACATGGGAGCCGAAGACGTGCGGCGGCAGGCCCCGAACGTCCGCAACATGCGGTTCATGGGGGCGGAGGTGCGGCCCGTCGAGAGCGGCTCGCGCACGCTCCGCGACGCCATCAACGAAGCCATGCGCGACTGGATGGGCTCCGTCGAGACCACGCACTACATCATCGGCTCGGTCGTGGGCCCGCACCCCTTCCCCAGGATCGTTCGCGACTTCCAGTCGGTGATCGGCCGCGAGACCGTCGAGCAGTGCCAGCGGCAGCTCGGCCGGCTGCCCGACATCGTCGTGGCCTGCGTGGGGGGTGGCAGCAACGCGGCCGGGATGTTTTATCCGTTCGTCGACCACGCCAGCGTGCGGCTGGTGGGGGTCGAGGCAGGCGGCCGGTCGGGCACGCCCGGCGATCACGCCGCCAGCCTTTCCTACGGCAGCCCGGGCATCCTCCACGGCAGCCTGAGCTACGTGCTGCAGGACGCCGACGGCCAGACGGCGGACGTGCACTCGGTGTCGGCGGGCCTCGACTATCCGGGTGTGGGGCCGGAGCACAGCTACTGGCGGGACGCCGGCCGCGTGGAATACACCAGCGTCACCGACGCCGAGGCGCTCGACGCGTTCGACACCGTGGCCCGGCACGAGGGCATCCTGCCGGCACTCGAGACGTCGCATGCGTTGGCGTGGGCCGCGGAGGAGGCTGGCCGCCGGCGGTCCGACGAGATTCTCGTCGTCTGCCTCTCGGGCCGCGGCGACAAGGATGCCGCGGAGATCGCCCGGCTGCGCGGCCTCACCGGCTGATGCGCGGCACCTTCACCCGCCCCTTTTCGCTTCCGACCAGGCTCGCGCCGCCCCCTCATCGCCGCCGACATCCCCGCTGGAGCCCTCCATGACAGCCCCGCCCTCGGCCGCCCCGCCATCCAAGGTGCAGGCCCTCGCCGAGCTCTTTGCTGGGCAGCGCCGCGCGGGCCGCCACGCCCTCGCCCCCTTCGTCACGGCTGGCGATCCCGACGTCGAAACGACGCTGGCCGTGCTCGAGGCGCTGGACCGGGCCGGGGCGTCGCTGTGCGAACTCGGCGTTCCTTACTCCGACCCGATCGCCGACGGGCCAGTGATCCAGAGTTCCTACACACGGGCGCTCGCCTCAGGCTTCACGCTCGAGCGGCTCTTCTCGCTGGCGAAGGCAGCGACGGCGCGGGTGCGGATGCCGATCCTCGCGATGGTGAGCTACTCGCTGATCTACCGCCGCGGCATCGAGCGGTTCGTGGCCGACGCCGCAGCCGCCGGCCTGACCGGTTTCGTGGTGCCCGATCTGCCGATCGAGGAGTCGGACCAGCTCGACGGTGCCTGCAGAGGGGCGGGGCTCGCGCTCGTGCGGCTGGTGACCCCGACGACCCCGCCGGATCGGGCCGAGGCGATCGCCCGCCGGTCCACGGGCTTCCTCTACTGCGTGTCGGTGGCGGGCGTGACGGGTGCCCGCACCGATCTGCCGCCGGGGCTCATCGAGCGGGTGCAGTGGCTGCGGACGAAGACCGACGTGCCGATCCTCGTGGGGTTCGGCATCTCCACACCGGAGCAGGCCCGGGCCGTGGCGTCCGTGGCGGACGGCGTCATCGTGGGCTCGGCAGTCGTGCGGCAGGTCGCCGAGGCGGCCGGGCAGTCGCCCGACCGGATGGTGGGCGGCCTCGAGCGGTACGTGCGGGAACTCGTCGCGGCGGTTTCGGGCTGAACGGGCCGCCACGTTCCGGGCCGATCGGCGGTCATCCGTCGGCCGTGATTTCTATATACTTCAGCAGCGACATTGGCATGTGCGTGTGAGGGCCATGGAGGCTGCTCGACCATGTGTGCTGCCACGGTTTCCGCCCACGATCCTGAAGACGTCGACCGCTTCTTCCGCGGGCTGACGGAAAACGCCTTCCACGGCCAGCTCGGCGTGGTCGACCCGCCGCTGGTGGACTACGTGGCCGGGCTGCTGGTGCGCTTCATCCGCAGCGACGGCCTCCGCGGGGTTCCCTTCCGCACCGCCGCGGAGCGGGATCGGCTTGCGCAGCTGCTGGAGGACGCGCCGCCGGCGGACACGGCGCTCGCTGAATACCGGCGGATCGGCGATGCGAGTCTCTTCTGGACCGGCCTCTATCCCGAGGCACTGCGGCGTTTCCAGCCGCTCGACTACCGGGCGGTCGGCCGCCGGGCCTACTGGGTGGCGAGCACGCTCGAGCCCGAGGAGTCCGCCGAGGAACGGCTGCTGATGGAGCGGCTCAGCAGCGAGTACGACGTCTGCGTCGCAGGCCTGGCCGAGGTGCGGCGGGCGTGGAACGCGGCGTGATGCGGCTCAGCCCGTCTCCTCCAGCAGCTGCTCCGTCCACGAGGGATGCAGGCCGGCGGATGTGACGGTGACGCCCTCGCGGACGAGCCTCGCCACGATGTCGCCGATGCTCGCGGCGGCATCCGGGAGCAGGCAGTCGATCGCATGGGCGTCGACGAGGTCGACCCGCTCGGCCAGCGGACGAGCCGCGAGCGCGGCAGCCTCGGCCTGCCAGGGGCAGTGGATGCGGCACCGCCAATGCCGGCCGGCGACGACGGCCGTCGGGGTGGCGGGGCCGTGGTGCCGCAGCCGGGCCTCGTGCAGGACGGCGAGCGTCGTGAAGCACTCGGGCACCCGCGCGTCGTCGATCGCCGCGACCACGGTGCGGCCGCCAAGCCGCAGGTCGTCGACGAGCCGTTCGACCGCCTGCCGCTCGGCGGGGTCGAGGCCGCCGCAGGGATCGTCGAGCACGAGCACGTCGGGGGCGTGGAGGACCGCACGGGCGATCAAGAGGAGCTTGCGAGTGCCCTCGGGGAGCCGATCGAGCCGCTCGTCGCCACGGCCCTCGAGCCCGGCCGTCGCGAGCCCGCGATCGACGGCCGTCCGCCCCTCGCAGCCCGTCATTCCGGCCGCCGCGGCGAACAACCCCAGGAACTCCCCCGCCCGCACCGCCGGGCACGTCGGCGGCAGCGGCGGCACGTAGCCGGTGCGGCGGCGCACCGCGTCGGGAGCGTTGCGCACCGAGCGGCCGCCGACGAGAATGTCGCCGCCGTGCAGCGGGATCGCCGTCGCGATCGCCGCCAGCAGCGAGCTCTTGCCGGCACCCGTGCGGCCGATCACCGCCAGCGCCTCGCCCGGGGAGACGGCCAACGACAGCCGGTCGACCACCACCTGTCCCGACCGCTCGACGATCGCCTGGTCGCAGAGAATCATGCCGGCACCGCTGTTCACGCCGGCGGCCGCCCGGCTGCCGCCAGGCGGTCGGTGGTCATCTCCAGGGCGACGAGCATGCCCTTCGCCTTGTTGAGCGTCTCCTGGAACTCGCTCTCGGGCTGGCTGTCGGCGACGATGCCCGCGCCCGACTGGACGAACGCCCTGCCCCCCGTGATCACGACCGTCCGCAGCGCGATGCAGGTGTCCATCGCGCCGCTGAAGTCGACGTAGCCGACGGCGCCGGCGTAGGGGCCGCGTTTGCACGGCTCGAGCTCGTCGATGATCTCCATCGCCCTGATCTTCGGGGCACCCGAAACCGTGCCGGCCGGCAGGCACGCCCGCAGCGCGTCGAAGGCGGTGGTGTCCGGCGCCAGCCTGCCGGTGACGTTGCTCGTGATGTGCATCACGTGGCTGTAACGCTCGATCGACATGACGTCGCTGAGGGCGACCGAGCCGATCGTCGCGACGCGTCCCACGTCGTTGCGGCCGAGGTCGATGAGCATCACGTGCTCCGCCCGCTCCTTCGGGTCGGCCAGGAGCGACTCCGCGAGCGCCCGGTCCTCCTCGGGCGTGCCGCCGCGGGGCCGCGTGCCGGCGAGCGGCCGCACCGTCACCGTGCCGTCCACGACCCGGACCATGATTTCGGGCGAGCTGCCGACGAGCGTCGCGTCGGGCGTGCGCAGGTAGAACATGAAGGGGCTGGGGTTCACCACCCGCAGCGTGCGGTAGAGCTCCAGCGGCGGCAGGTCGAAGGGCACCTCGAGCCGCCGGCTGAGCACGACCTGAAACACGTCGCCGGCGTTGATGTATTCGATGGCGCGGCGGACCGCTGCGAGGAACTCCTCGCGGGTCGAGGCCGTCCGGGCGGTGCCGTCGGCGAGGCAGCGCGGCTCGCGCCGGGGGCCGATGTCGGCCGCCGGCGGCCACGGGCTCGGGCGGGACAGCTGCTCGATCGTCGCGTCGATGCGGCGGCACGCCTCGGCATAGCCGCGGTCCACGGCGGCGGGCGAGCCGTCCCCGACGCTGGCGAGCACGACGACGTCGAGGGTCTTGGTGGCGTTGTCGAAGACGAGCAGGCGGTCGTAGAACGCGAACGAGAGGTCGGGCAACCGGAGGTCGTCGGGGGGCGTGGAGGGCAGCCTTTCGGCATAGCGGACGGCGTCGTAGGCGGCGTAGCCGACGGCGCCGCTGGTGAACGGCGGCAGTTCCGGCAGCCGCGCCGGACGAAACTCCGCCATGCGCTTCTCCAGCTCGCCGAGCGGATCCACCGCCTCGAACTCCTCGACGTGGGCCGCCGCCCCGCCGCGCGAGACGCGGACGCGGGTGCCGGTGGCCTCGAACCGCAGGAATGGGTCGGCGCCCACGAAGCTGTAGCGGCCCACCTTCTCGCCGCCGACCACGCTTTCGAAGAGACACGCCGACTCCCCGGCGTCGATCCGGGAGAAGGCCGTCAGCGGTGTGAGGCCGTCGGCGAAGAGGCGGCGGTAGACCGGCACGAGGCGGTGGGTCCGCGCCACGTCGTCGAAACGGGACCTGTCCGGAAGGTGGGGCATCGGGGAAGTGGCACGGTGGGGCGGCGTCGCCGCCGGATCGCTCGATCAGAGACTAACGGCGGCGGGGCGGGCCGAACAAGGAGGCCCGTCGCGTGGCCCGCCGCCGCGGCCCGCCATGCCGCCCCGTTCCCGGCCGGCCGTCCGTTCCGCGAAACCCGGGAGCGCCCTGCCGGGCGTCCGTCGCTATGATTCAACGGTCGCGGGTGCCGCATCACCAGGCTCCGCGACGGCGACCGGAAACTCGACCATGAAATGCCAGCAGTGCGAAAAGCAGGCGGTGTTCCACATCACGGAACTCGAGACCGGCGCGGTCCGCGAGGTGCACCTGTGCGAGGATCACGCCCGCGCGTACCTCAACCAGACCGAGGCTGCGGAGGCGACGGATTCGTCCGCCGAGGGCGGGCCGCTCGGCGTGGGGCAGACTGCCGAGGACCTGGCGGCGCTCGACCAGAAGGCGTGTGACATGTGCGGAATCACGTTCTTCGAGTTCCGCAACCAGGGACGTCTCGGCTGCCCGCACGATTACGTCCAATTTGCCAAGGAGCTGGAGCCCCTCATCGCGAATATCCACGGCGCGACCGAGCACACCGGCCGCCGTCCCTCCCGGGCCGCGGATCCCGCCGCCGGCGAGGGCACGGAGGAGCTCACGCGGGTGATCGGCCTGCGTCGCGAGATGAAGGACGCGATCGGCTGCGAGGACTACGAGAAGGCCCGGGAGAATCGCGACGCCATCCGGGCGATCGAGGACCGCTGGATCACCCCCGCCCGCCTGGAAGGACCGCCCGGCTCCGCGCCCACCGCATGAAACTCGACACACTCACCCAATCGATCGGCGAATGGCTCCGGGGCACCGGCCCCGAGTCGGACATCGTCATGAGCAGCCGCGTGCGGCTCGCCCGCAACGTCGCGCAGTTTCCGTTCGTGAGCCGGGCGAGCGAGGCGGATCGCGCCGACGTGGAGCGGTTCCTGCGGGAGCGGATCGCCTCCGTGCCGGTGGGCCGCAGCCTCGACTCCATCGACGTCGGCAGGCTCGAGGAGATCGACCGGCAATTCCTCGTCGAGCGGCAGCTCATCAGCCGCGAGCACGCCGACGCGCAGGGGGCCCGCAGCGTGGCGATCGACCAGCTGGAGCAGGTCAGCCTGATGATCAACGAGGAGGACCACCTCCGGATCCAGTGCATGCACAGTGGCCTCGACCTGCGCGGCGTGTGGGAGCAGATCAAGGTCGTGGACGAGCAGATCGAGAAGGTCGTGCCCTACGCGTTTCATCCGCGGTTCGGCTACCTGACGGCCTGCCCCACGAACGTCGGCACCGGGATCCGCGTCAGCGTGATGCTCCACCTGCCCGCACTCGTCATCACCCGGCAGATCGACAAGGTGTTTCGCAGCCTCCACAAGATCTCGCTCGCCGTGCGCGGCCTCTATGGCGAAGGATCCCAGGCGATGGGCGACTTCTACCAGATCTCGAACCAGACCACGCTGGGCAAGTCCGAGGAGCAGCTCGTGGAGCAGGTCGGCGACGTCGTGCCGGTGCTGATCGACTACGAGCGCCGTGCCCGCGAGTTCCTTGTCCGCGAGACGGAGCAAAACGTGCACGACCAGGTGAGCCGCGCTTACGGCATCCTGCGGACCGCACAGACGATCAGTGCCGAGGAGACGATGCAGCTGTTGTCGCGGGTGCGGATGGGCGTGCTCCTCGGCCTCATCGGCGACGTCAAGATCGCCGACATCAACTCGCTGCTCGTCCGCACCCAGCCGGCGCACCTGCAGAAGATCCGCGGCGTCGAGCTCGACACGAAGGATCGCAACATCGAGCGGGCCCGGTATCTGCGGCAGCACTTCGAGGCGGGGGGCGCGGGCGGCGCCGCCAGCGTGAACTGAGTTCACGCAAAACATCGCATCGTGCGATTTTTGCTTGGCGGGCTCCGCCCGCTGGTACTGCGCTCGGCTAACGGCTTCACGAAAAACATCGCATCCTGCGATTTTTTCTTCGCGGGCTCCGCCCGCTGGTGCTGCGCTCGGCCTCCTGCCGAGCAGTCTCGTTATCGGATGCGCTTGAGGAGGGGCTGCCCGTGCCCCGTGAGCCGGCGTATGCAGACAAGCGAAGCAAGGATTGCGAAGCGAAGTCTGCATCCGAGTGAGCAGAGGGCACGATGCCCTCTGCGAACGCCCGGCGATGGGGCACGGGCGGCCCCGGCGTCCGCTTCACGCAAAACATCGCGTCGTGCGATTTTTGCTTGGCGGGTGTCCGCCCGCCGGTGCTGCGCTCGGCATCCTGCCGAGCAGTCTCGTTATCGGCTGCGCTTGAGGAGGGGCTGCCCGTGCCCCGTGAGCCGGCGTATGCAGACAAGCGAAGCAAGGATTGCGAAGCAAAGTCTGCATCCGAGTGAGCAGAGGGCACGATGCCCTCTGCGAACGTCCGGCGATGGGGCACGGGCAGCCCCGGCAGCCGCTTCACGAAAAACATCGCATCCTGCGATTTTTTCTTGACGGGCATCCGCCCGCTGGTGCTGCGCTCTGCCTCCTGCCGAGACATGTCACGCTGAGGGTGCGGCAGCCGGCGGGCGCGGGGCCGCGCCATGGCGTCAGGCCGGGCCGGAGAGCGTGCGGCGGAGCGGGCCGACGACCGGCGGCGGGACGAACTTCAAGAGCGCCGCGTCGTCCGCCAGCGGGGTGATCTGCTTCAGCAGGGACGACGAGATGTGGGAAAACTGGGCGTCGGCCATGAGAAACACCGTCTCGACGCCGGCGTCGAGCTTGCGGTTGGCCAGCGTCATGGTGAACTCCGCGTCGATGTCGGAGAGCGACCGAACGCCGCGAAGCAGCACGTCGGCCCCCTGCTCGCGCACGAATGCGACGGAGAGGCCGCTGAACAGGGCGACGGCGACGTTCGGCAGGTCGGCCACCGACGCCTCCACCAGCCGCACGCGTTCCGCGAGCGAGAAGATGGGCTGCTTCTCGGGATTGATGCCGACGCCGACCACGATGCGGTCGAAGATGCGGCTCGCCCGCTGGATGACGTCGAGGTGGCCCAGGGTGATCGGGTCGAACGACCCCGTGTAGACGGCGGTGCGGCCGGAGGGCGGGCGGGCGGTCACGGCGGTGCTGGCTCCTGGGATCGCGGCTGGGGCCGGCTGAGGCCGCCCGCCGGGCGGCCCGGTGGCGCCCCAATGGGGCGTTTGGCCGCCGGCTGGTGGCATCCTGACGAACAGCCGATATGGTAAGGGAACTTTCGGCCGGGCGAGCGGTTGAGTGTTGGAGGCGGCGAATCCGTGGCAAAACTGGTGTCGATCATCGGCATGGTCATGTCGGGCCTCGTGGCGATCCTGTTCCTCGCCGATCTGGCTGCCGGCTTTCCCTTCGCCCGGATCAGCATCGCGGCAGACATCGGCTTCGTGCTGAGCAGCCTGATCCTGGCGTACATGAGCTGGTCGATCATGGAGCGGCCCCGTCCCACCGCCGCCAAGCCGCGGGAATGAGCCGCCGAACTGAGATGGCCCCGACGATGGCCCCGACGACGACCCCGACGACGACCCCGACGACGACCCCGACGACGACCCCGACGCTCACGCCGCCTTCAGCACCGACCCGGCGAGCGGCCTCCGCGCCGCGCCCGTGATGAGATCGGGCAGCGCAGAGAGATCGGCGAGTTCGACGGTTCCCGACCGCTGCTGCCGGATCCATGACTGCCACCGCTCCAGTCGGTCACGAATGGAGGCCGCCGTCGGCGCCGCAGCACCGGCCACGTTCACGACCGTCAGCCCGCCGGGCTGAGGCTGCTCGGCCGTGCGACGCAGGAGCCGGTCGATGAAGCCCGGTGGGCCGGCATCGAGGGTGGCGATCTCCCAGAGACCCCAGAGGACGCTGCGGCACGGCCAGCCGCTGGGCGCCGGACGGCGGGCGCCACGCGACACCGGTTCGAGCCGGTCGCGCAGGACGACGCTGATGCCGGCGTCGACGAGCGCCTTGCGGCAGTCCTGCGGCAGGTTGCCGCGGACCACGGCTGCGTCGATCCCCGGCGCCGCCGCCCCCGCCGCCGTGAGCAGCCGCCGCAGCGACTGCCGCGACGCCGCGATCCCGACGGGCACGTCGACCGCGACCCGCACCCGGCCGCCAGCGCTCGCCTGCCGCTCCACGACGAGGGGAAGGTGTTCGGCCGCCGCGGCCCAGGTCACGGACATCGTCGCCCCGGCGACGGAGTCGATGCTGGCTGCCAGCTGCTTCGCCGACAGGCCCGCCGGCAGCGGGCAGCAGAACACCAGCGTCGTCGGCAGAACCGCTCGCCCCATGAGAATCCCCCTGTCTTGCCCGGACCGCCTGCGGCACCGGCAGCGGCGTGGAACCCGCCTGCCGCCGCCCCTCCCGGGAATATCGTCCCGAGTTTCCGCCGTTCTGGAATTTCCCCGGAAAATCAGGAGCGGCCGGTATTTGCGGAACGTTCCCACTCCACCATCGCCGCGACCAGACTCTCGCCGACCGCAGCGCGGGCCTCCACGGTGGGGGGCACGCCGCATCCGCGGAGCGTGGCCGACGTCACGGGGCTGAGGCTGGCCACCTTCCAGCCCTCGAGCCGCGGGCCGAACAGCCGGACGACCGACTCCGCGATCAGGGAACTGGTGACGGTGATCCAGTCGACGGGCGACTGATCGACGGCCGCCGCCGCGGCGGCGGAGAGGGCAGTGACCGGTTGGCTCGAGTAGCCGCAGACCTCGGTCACGTGGTGCCCGCGGGATTCGAGGTGGGGCCGCATCACGTCCCGGCCCCGGTTGGCACGGACGATGAGAAACCGGGCCGGAGACGGCATCAGGCCGAGGGCCTCCGCGATCGCCTCCGACCGGAACAGGTCGGGCGTGAGATCACAGACGAGGCCCGATCGCTCCAGCTCGGCCCGTGTCGCGGGGCCGATGGCGGCCAGCCTCGCCGTGCCGAGCGCCCTGCCGTCGAGCCGCGCCTCGCGCAGGCGGCCGACGAAGCTGCGCACCCCGTTGGCGCTGGCGAATACGATCCAGTCGAACGTGTCGAGCCGCCGCAGGCAGTCGTCCACGGGCTCCCAGGATGGCGGCGGACCGATCTCGATCACGGGCACGTGCAGGCAGCTCGCGCCGGCCGCGCGGATCGCAGCGGAGATGTCGTCGCCCTGGCCAGCAGGCCTCGTGACGAGCACGCGCCGGCCCGCGAGCGGCCCGCGCGGCATGTCCGCGGCCGCCGCCTGCGCCACGTCGCCGATGACGACCACCGCCGGCGATGGCCAGCTGTGCTGCTCGAAATCGGCAACGCAGCGGGCGAGCGTGCTGCAGCCGACCCGCTGGTCGGGCCACGAGCAGCGGCTCACGATCGTGACGGGCGTGTCGGCCGGCCTGCCAGCCTCCATCAGCGCCTGCGACCAGCGGCCCACCTGTTCGACGCCCATGTAGATCGCGAGCGTGCCGGCCCGTGTCGCAAGCGATCTGAAGTCGATCGCTTCGCGCTTGTCGGACGCCTCGTGCCCCGTGAGGATCGTGAGGCTCGAGGCGGCCGAGCGGCTGGTGAGCGGGATGGCGACGGCGGCGGCCGCCGCTACGGCCGCGGTGATTCCCGGGACGACTTCGAGGGGGATGCCCGCATCGCGGACCGGCGCCATCTCCTCGTTCAGCCGGCCGAAGACGGCGGGATCGCCCCCCTTGAGTCGCACAACCGTCTGCCCGCCGGCCGCCAGGCTGGCGAGCAGCCTGCCCGTGGCCTCGCCGGGATCGCCGCCGCCCTCGCCGGCGTCCCGCGGCGCGGGGATGCACGTGGCGTTGCCGCCGACGGCCGTCAGGATCTCTCCGGGCACCAGCGCGTCGAACACGACCGTGTCGGCCCGCTGCAGGACTTCCACGGCCCGCACCGTCAGCAGCGCGGGATCTCCCGGCCCGGCGCCCACGAAGAACACGCGGCCGCCCGCAGCCCGCGATCCGTCGACGGGAGCCGGTTGCGGAGGCGGTGTCATGATCGGAGGGTCGGCTGGGGGCATGCGGGAACGGTGAGCCGGCGGGCGTCCTTTGAGGCTGCGGCGGGCAGGCGATACACTCTCCGCGGTCGCAGCATACCCTGTCGTGCCGCAGCCGAGCCCCCACGCGACCCACCCCCGATGGCCAATGCCACCCCCGCATCCGGACAACCCGCCTCCGGCACGCCGGCCGCGGTGCCGGTCCCGTCGGCCGGGCTGCCCGAGGCTGAGCGTGCCCGGCTGACGCAGTGCTTCCAGCGAGGCACGCAAAACGCGGCTCAAAACATCGACTACGCCGTGGAGATGTTCGTCACCTGCGTGGCGGGCGATCCCGGCAACGCCATCTTCCTGCACCACCTGTTGGTGACCCTGCGGAAGAAGCACGGGGGCAAGGCCGCGGGGGCGTTGACGTCGCTCTTCTCCGCCCCGGCGCGGGCCGGGCTGCGGAAGCTCGCCGCTGCCGGCAAGTCGCGGGAGGTGATCGTCCAGGGGCTGGAGATCATCAAGTCCAACCCCGGTGATCACACCTGCTTCATGTTGATGGCCGATGCCTGCGGCGCCCTCGGCTTCCTCGACGTGCAGCGGGTCTATCTCAAGGCGGCCCTCGACGCCGCGCCCGCCGACCCTGACGTCAACCGCCACTGTGCGGCGTTCCTCGCGGCGCAGGGCGATTTCGATCAGGCGATCCAGTGCTGGCGTCGGGTCGGTGCGAAGAAGGGACTGTCCGACGAGGCGGAGCGGGCGATCGCGAAGCTGTCGGTCGACAAGACGCTCGAGGCCGGGAAGGGGCTGGTCGGCCGCCAGGCCGCCGCCCAGAAGCCTGCTGCCGGCAAGCCGGGGCAGCCCGCGGGCGGGCAGCCGGAGGCGGCCGCGGATGGCGAGCCTTCGGTGGCCGATCGCCGCCAGGAACTCGAGCGGACGATCGCGGAGGACCCCACGCGGATCGACGCCTATCTCGACCTCGCCGACCTGCTCGAGCGGGAGGCGAGCGTCGCCGAGGCGGAGCAGATGCTGGCCAAGGCGTTGGCCGCGTCGGGAAACGAACTCACCGTCCGCGAGCACGTCGAGGACCGCCAGCTGCGCTGGAGCCGCAGCCAGGTCGTGCTGGCGGAAAAGCGTCTGGCGGAGGCCGACACGCCCGAGAATCGCGGCACTCTCGAGAAGCTCCGCACGTCCCTGCTCAAGCAGGAGATCGAGATCTACGCGGCCCGGGCGGCGCGGTACCCGGAGAACATGACCTGGAAGTACGAGCTGGCGATGCGGCTGAAGTCTTCGGGCAACTACGTGGAGGCCATCAAGCATTTCCAGGAAACGCTCAACGACGCCCGCCGGAAGGGGGCGATCGCCCTGGAACTCGGCGAGTGCTTCCAGAAGATCAAGCAGTACCAGCTGGCGATGCGGAACTACGAGGTGGCCATCGAGTCGCTGACGGACCGGGAACTTGAGCTCCGCAAGCGGGCCATGTACCGCGCCGGGGTGCTGGCCGCGGGGCTCAACGACGTCGATACGGCCCGAAAATACCTCTCCACGCTGGCCGAACTCGACTTCGGATACCGGGATGTGGTCCAGCGTCTGGACAAGCTGTCCGCGCCGAAGGATAAAGAGACCGGCAGTTGACCTGACTCCGTCGCCCCCCGGCGTCCGCCACGGGCGTTCCCCCCCATCACGCAGCCTTTTTCAGAGGAAGATTTCCGGCATGCCCCATTCGGCCAGCGCCAAGAAGCGACACCGCCAAAACCTCCGCAACCGGGACCGCAATCGCGCCGCCAAGTCGGCGCTCAAGTCCGATGTCCGAAAGGCGCTCGACGCCATCGAGGCGGGCGACACCGACAGTGCCCGCGCGGCGCTGCGGACCGTCGCGAGCACCGTCGACAAGGCGGCCGCCTCTCACAAGATCCATCGCAACAAGGCGGCCCGCATCAAGTCGCGGCTCTCCGCGCGGATGCTGGCGGCGAAGGGCGGCACGGCGGCCGCGAAGCGGAAGTCCTGAGCCGCCCTCCCTTCGGGGGCAGTGGCACCAGCGACGTCACCAGGCGCGATATCACGAGGCCCGATATCACCAAGCGATCCGTGCCGCGTCGAAGACCGGGCCCTCGATGCAGGTGCGGCGGTAGTCCCAGCCGCCGTCGGCGTCGCGGACGCGGGCCACGCATGTGAAGCAGATGCCGATACCGCAGGCCATCGGCGCCTCCAGGGAGACGTCGCAGCGGATGCTGCGGGCCGCGGTCCAGCGGGCCACGGCAGCCATCATCGGGTCGGGCCCGCAGCAGGCGACGTGCATGTCGGCGGACGCCGCGCCGAACCGGCTCTCCAGCAGGTCGACCACCGTGCCGCGGAGTCCGGCCGAGCCATCGAGCGTCGCCTGATGCACGTCGAATCCGGCGGCGCGGAAGTCCTCGATGCCGCCGAACAGGCCGGCATGCCGCGCGCCCCAGCAGACGCTCACCTTGCCGGCCCGGCCCACCGCGGATCTCGTCGGAGGTCCGTAGCCAGCCTGCCCGTTGAGTTCCCGCCCCAGCGACAACAGCGCCGTCTGGCCAATACCGCCGGCGACGAGCACCAGGTGGTCCACGGCGGGAACGTTGAACCCGTTGCCCAGTGGCCCCCACACGACGAGCTCCTGGCCCGCCGGCACGCCCTGCAGGGCGGTCGTGAAGCGGCCGTGCACCACGTAGATGAAGTCGACGTAGCGGGCCGGATCTCGACCCCGGCGCAGGCTGCCCGCCGCCACGTCGGCGGATGAGAAGGTGTCGTAGACGGCCAGCGGGCGGGCCAGCAGCGGGTCCTGGCGGTGCGGGATCCGCAGCATGGCGAACTGCCCCGGCACCGCCGCCGTGGCCAGCTCCGGGCAGTCGAGCCGCAGCCGCCACGTACCCTCCGCGATCCGCGCATGGTGCACGATCCTCGCCGAGCGATAGGACGCCGTATCGGCGTAGCAGGTCGGTGTGGTGGTCGTCACGGCGTCGTGCTCGATCGGGTGTGCCGGGCCATCGTGAGTCGCGAGGGTCACTCGCCGCGGGGCTTGCGCCACGACGACGCCTTGCCGGGCTTGCGGGGCCGCCGTGGTCCGCCGCGGTCCACCCTGCCCCGTGGGGCCGGCCCGCCGGGCCGCGGCCGCCCGCCGCGGGCGTCGCGGCCACCCGCCGCCCGAGCGGGACGCGGCTCGCGGACGGTGGTCGGAATCCGGGCCGCCTCGACCGCGCCGATGGCGGCGACGGCGTCGTTCCGCAGCGCCTCGATCTCGCTCCAGGCCAGCTGCCGGCACTGGCCCGGGAGCAGGTTGCCCAGCGACAGCTTGCCGACGCCGACCCGCTTGAGCTGGTGGACCTTGTGGCCGAGCTTCGCCAGCATCCGGCGGATCTCGCGGTTCTTGCCCTCGTCGAGGATCATCTCGAGCACGGCGCTCTGCTTGTGCTGCGAGCGGATGTCGACCCGCTTTGCATGCACCCGGCCCTCGGCGAGCGAGATGCCCCGGCGGATCTTGTCGAGCAGCTCCTGTGACGGCACGCCGGCCACCTGCACGAGGTACTTCTTCTCGACGCCGTAGCGCGGGTGGGTGAGCAGATTCGCGAGGCCGCCGTCGTTGGTGACGAGGATGAGCCCCTCGCTCATGCGGTCGAGCCTGCCGACCGCGAACAGTCGCTGGTCACCGGGCACGAGGTCGACAACCCGTGGCCGACCGTCGGGATCGTAATTGGTCGTCACGACGCCGACCGGCTTGTTGAGCATGTAGACGACCCGCTTCGGATCGGGCAGCCGTTCCCCGTCCACCCGGATCTCCTGGCTGGCGGGATCGACCCGCGTGCCGAGCTGAGTCACGACCTGACGATCCACCTCGACCCGGCCGGCGGTGATCAGTTCCTCGCAGGTGCGTCGGCTGCCGAGGCCGGCCGCGGCGAGGACCTTCTGCAGCCGCTCGAGGCCGTCGGGGGCCGCGGCGCCGGCGGTGGCAGCCGCGAGGGGGGCCGGCGCACGGCCTGCGGCATGAACCGTCGGCCGATCCGGTGTCGGGCGGGCTGGGCGGGCCGACGGCCGGCGCGGCGGCGCGGCTCCTGGCCGCGGGCTGCGGCTGGGACGTGGGCCGCGATTTGTGCGGGGACTGCGGTTGGTGCGGGGACTGCGATCGGGGCGCGGGGCTGGAGGCACGGTGCGGCCTGAGTGGTGAGCAGGTGACGGCTGAGAGTCGGGCCGCCGAGCCGATCATACACGACCGCCGCGCACGCAGTCGTGGGGGCGGGCGTGCCTCGCGATCGCCCGTGGCTCGGGCTCTTTTCGCCGTCGGCCGTTGCGGCGTCGTCGCCACGCGGCGGGGTCGGGGGGCGTGGCGACCGCTATTGCGCGGGCGACCACCACCGTGACCGTCGCACCTCGGGCACCGGCTCGGCGAAGTCGCGGGGCCGGGCGCCGTCCATCAGCGGCAGCCGCAGGCTCGAAGGGGCGATGTCGTCCTGAAGGTACGGATCGAACCGTACAGCCCGCCGCTGCTGCAGCCTGGCGGGGCCCGGCTCGAGCCACTCGGGTTTGCCCAGCGACGCGCAGCCCGAGCAGGCAGCCGCAGTGACGAGCAGAAGCGATGGCAGGAGGCAGCGCATGGGCGAGACCGTCGGGAGGGCGGGCGGGGGAGTGTAGGCGGCTGCCGGCGTGCCCCTCCAGAGCGATTTACACGTCGTTTTCGCGCTTCGCGCGGGCTTCGTCAGGGAATCGCCACGTGCAGCAGCGTCGCGTTTCCGGCCCGCGCGGTCGCCAGCGACTGGCGGCCCACGGCTGCCGGCAGGAGCAGCGACGTGCCCGGCAGGAGCGACGGGAGCCCCCAGGCGTCGTCGAGGCGGAGTTCGCCCGACAGGACGGCGAGGAAGTGGCAGGCGTCGTCGCCCCCCACCTGCCATGCGCCGCTCGTGCGGACCTCGTCGAACGTGAAGTAGTCGCACGACACGAGCCGGCGGGATGCGGTGGCTGATGTTGTGGCGGATGCATCGGGGGCGGTCGACCGTACCGGCGCCACGGGGCCGAAGCGGGTGACGGCCTCCAGGCCCGCCTCGACGTGCAGCGGGCGGGGCCGGCCGTCGGCCCCCACGCGATCCCAGTCGTAGAGCCGGTAGGTGACGTCGCTGCACTCCTGAATCTCGGCGATGACGAGCCCCGCGCCGAGCGCATGCACGGTGCCGGCCGGGATGAAGACGCAGTCGCCGGGCTGCGGCTCGAAGGAGTGCAGGACGTCGCTGCAGCGGCCCGCTCCCACCGCCACCGCGAGCGCCGCCCGGTCGACTCCGTCCCGCAGGCCGGCGTAGATGCGGCTGCCGGCCGCGGCGTCGATCACGTACCAGGCCTCGGTCTTGCCGAGGTCTGGAGGCACGAGCCGGGCCGCACGGGCGTCGTCGGGATGCACCTGCACCGACAGGTCCCGGCACGCATCGAGAAACTTGAACAGCAGCGGGAAGGCGGCCCGGGGCGCATGGCGGCCGAGCAGTTCGCGGCCGCGATCGCGGACGAGTTCGCCGAGCGTCGTGCCGGCCAGCGGGCCGGCGGCCACCCTGCTCTGGTCTGCGGCCCGGTCGACGAGTTCCCACGACTCCGCGAAGTCGTCACCGGGCGGCAGTTCCCGGCCGAGCAGCGTGGCGAACCGGCGGCCGCCCCAGAGGTAGCGGCGGTAGACGGGCGCGAGGGGCAGCGGGTGCATCGGAATGGCGGTGGACGCGGGCGTCATCGACGGGCCGTGCCTCCAGGACGGTCGTTCCCGCGCGAGCGAGGGTTCTCGCCGTCAGCGGCTCCTCCGCCGCGTCCGTCGGCTGAGGCGTAGCCCTCCACGATGCGACCGATCCAGAAGCAGCAGACGGCGGCCACCAGCATCATGAGCATCTGGCCGAGCGAGATCGCGTGGTTCAACTCCAGCAGCACAGCCAGCGCCGGGAGCGCGAGACCGAGGAACTGCCCGAATCGACCCACTGCTGCCACGCCACAGCCTCCATCCACCCGCATCGGCCCGCCGCCCGCATCGGTTGCGACGTTCGCACTGGCCTCACCGGCCGGCCACGCGACCGAGCGGAAAAGAAACAGCCTCTATCTTGGCCGCCGCCCGCCGCTTTCACCAAGGCGATTCGGCCCGGCCGGTCCGGGACGCACGCCGCGCGCCGCCAACCACGGCATTTTCCAGGGCATTTCGCGGCCTCCGCTTGCCAGCGGCGATTTGCCCGCGATACTGCCCGCATCCTCGAGTCCCACAACGGCGGCTCCCCTTTCCCGTTTTTCCCGGTTTGCAGGAGACACATCCATGGGTCGTCACGGCGCGGTCACGTTCAAGGGCACTCCGCTCACGCTGGCGGGCGACGAGGTGAAGGTCGGATCCCCCGCCCCCGATTTCTCCCTCGCCTACTTCGAGGGAGGCATGAAGCAGATCGGCAAGGCCGACCTGCTCGGCAAGCCGACGATCATCAGCGTGGTGCCGTCGCTCGACACGCCCGTCTGCCAGGTGCAGACGAAGACGTTCAACAAGCGGCTCGCGGCCCTCGGCGACAAAATCAACGCCCTCACGGTCAGCCTCGACCTGCCGTTCGCGATGAACCGCTTCTGCGGCGCCGAGGACATCAAGGGTATGCGGAGCGGCAGCGACTACATGGATCGCGGCTTCGGCACGCACTGGGGCGTGCTCATCGACGAGCTGAAGATCCTGGCCCGGGCGGTGTTCGTGCTCGACGCCAAGGGCGTGGTCCAGTACGCGCAGGTCGTCAAGGAAGTGGCCAGCGAGCCCGACTACGACGCCGCCCTCGCAGTGCTGCAGAAACTCGCCGGCTAGCTGGCTGTGGAAAAAGCCCTCCCTAGCCTTTTTCTACGAGGGCGAGCGGCGAAAAGCCGAGGTTTTTCGGCGCTCGCTACCGCTGCCTCCAGCGGCAGATGACCGTATCCACGGGCTGCTAGGCCTTCAGGAACTGCTCGATCGTCTTGCGGGCGGCCGCGAGCGCCTCGGGCAGCTTGTCGACGAGCTTGCCGCCCGCCTGAGCGAGGTCGGCGCGGCCGCCCCCCTTCCCGCCCACGATGCCTGCCGGGTCCTTGATCCACGAGCCGGCGGACAGCCCGCGCTCCTCGAGCTCGCGGCTGATGCCCGCGACGAGCGTCACCTTGTCGGCCTCGGCCGACCCCAGGAGCACCGCGATTGGGCTCGCCTTGCGGCGGAGCTGATCGATGCACTGCCGCATGGCGGCCGCGTCGCCGCCACGGGCGTCGGCGACGACCACCCGCGTGCCGCCGACGTCGGCGGCGCCGGCGAGCAGCTCGTCGACCGAGAGCGCCGCGGATGCCGCGGCGGGCTTCGCCTTCTTGAGATCTTTGAGCTCCTTGGTGATCGCCGCCAGGCGGGCCGGCAGCTCGGCGACCGGCACCTTGAGACCGCCTGCCGCCTCGGCCAGCAGCCCCTCGGCGTGCCGGATGCGGTCGAGGGCCCGCAGGCCCGTGACGGCCGTGATCCGCCGCGTGCCGGCGGAGACGCTCTCCTCCGCGATGATCCGTACGAGGCCGATCTCGCCGGTGCTCGAGACGTGCGTGCCGCCGCAGAGCTCCCGGCTGACGCCGTCCATGGTCACCATTCGGACGACGTCGGGATACTTCTCGCCGAAGAGCATCATCGCGCCGGCGTGCCGCGCCTCCTCGAGAGGCAGCAGCCGGGCGCCGACCGGCACGGCCGCGAGGGTGTGGCCGTTGACCATCGTCTCGATCCGCTGGAGCGTGTCATGGTCGATCGAGCTGGTATGTGAGAAGTCGAACCGCAGCAGGTCGGCGTCGACCTTCGAGCCCTGCTGGACCGCGTGCGAGCCGAGGTGGTGCTGCAGTGCGGCATGCAGAAGGTGCGTGGCGGAGTGGGCCCGCCGCAGCGCGGCCCGCCTGTCGGAGGCGACCCGCGCCGTCACCGTGTGGCCGAGGTCGAGCGTGCCCGACCGCAGGTGGCCGCGGTGCAGCATGAAGCCGCCCTCCCGCTGGGTGTCGGCCACGGTGAAGCTGCCGCCGGGCCACTCGAGCACGCCGGTGTCGCCCACCTGGCCGCCCGATTCTCCGTAGAAGCTCGTGCGGTCGAGGACGACCGTCACCAGCTCGGCATGCCCCACCTCGCGAAGCTGCTCGCAGAGCCGATCCTGGGCGATGATGCCGATGACCTTTCCGTCGGTCTCGAGCGTGTCATAGCCCATGAACTCGGAGCCATGCATCGTCTTCTTGAGGGCATCGAGCGGTCCCGACACGAACACCTCGCCACGGGCGCCCGCACCCGAGACCTTGCCGTGGGCCTCCATCGCCGCTCGGAAGCCGTCCCAGTCGAAGCTGCAGTTCCGCTCCGCCGCGAGCGTCTCCAGCAGCTCCGGCGGAAAGCCGTAGGTCGTGTAGAGCTCGGCGGCGTCGCTCCCCTTCACCGTGCCGCCGCCCGCGCGGCCGATCGAGGCGAACAGCTTCTCGATGCGGTCGAGGCCGCCGTCGATCGTGGCGAGGAACGACTCCTCCTCCCGCTTGATGACCGAGGCGACGCGGTCGACCGTGTCGGCGAGTTCCGGGTAGGGCTTCCGCATCATCTCCGCCACGCTACCGGGCAGCTTGTGGAGGAAGGGCTCGCGCATGCCCATCTGCCGGCCGTCGAGCACGGCGCGGCGCAGGAGCCGCTTGACCACATACTTTTCCTCGTTGTTGCCCGGCAGCACGTTCTCGTGGATCGCGAACGTGCACGCACGGACGTGGTCGGCGATGCGGCGCATCCTCCGGCCGTCGTCGTCGGCCGCCACATAGCGTCGGCTGCAGACCTCCCCCACGGCCTCCACCAGCGGCCGGAGGATGTCGATGTGGAAGTTGCTGTCGACGCCCTGGAGCATGGCGCAGGTCCGCTCCAATCCCATGCCGGTGTCGATGTTGCGACTGGGGAGCGGCCGCAGGTTGTCCGGGGGCGGTCCCATCCGGTTGAACTGCGTGAAGACGAGATTCCAGATCTCGACGTCGCTGCCGTCGGGCATGCGGTAGAAGATCTCGCTGCACGGGCCGCAGACTCCGTCAGGCCCCTGGGTCGGGGCGCCGGCGGGCCAGAAGTTGTCGTCCTCTCCCATCCGCGTGATCCGGCCGGCGGGCACGCCAACTTCGTCCGACCAGATCGCGTAGGCCTCGGTGTCGTCGTGGTAGACGGTGACGGAGAGCTTCTCGGGCGGGATGTGGAGCCAGTCACGGGCGGTGAGGAATTCCCAGGCCCAGAGGATCGCCTCCCGCTTGAAGTAGTCGCCGAAGCTGAAGTTGCCGAGCATCTCGAAGAAGGTGTGATGCCGCGGCGTCCGGCCGACGTTGTCGATGTCCCCCGTGCGCAGGCACTTCTGGCAGGTCGTGGCCCGCGTGAACTCGAGCTTGCACTTGCCGAGAAAGTGATCCTTGAACTGGTTCATGCCGGCCGGCGTGAACAGCACCGAGGGATCCCACCGGGGCACGAGCACGTCGCTGGGGCGGCGGACGCAGCCCTTGCCCTGGAAGAACACGAGAAAGGCTTCGCGGAGGTCATCGGCCTTCATGTGGGCTGCGGCTCCCGGAGAGAGGACGTAGGTGGGCGGGCGATTGGGCACTCAGCCCGAAAGAGAGCGCGACACTATACACGCCCCGCTTTGTGACGGGCGACGGACGTTTTTACCGCTCGCTGACCGCTTCCGACGGGGCGGCGTCCCCTGCCGCGGCGCGACGAGCGGACCGCGCAAAAGCAACCGCCCGCGAGCAGCCGCTTGGGTCGGCCGTCCGCGGGCGGAGGGGGGGAAATCGGTGCGGCGTCGGGCCGGCGCGGCCGGCCCGCTCCGCGGTCACTCGCCGCCGGCAGAGTCGCCGGCAGAGTCGCTGGCGACGGCGATCACGGCATCCTTGCTCGCGAGCACCTTCTCGCGAATCTCCTGGGCAACCTTCGGGTTCTCCTTGAGGAAGAGCCGTGCCTTCTCGCGGCCCTGCCCCAGGTGCACGTCGCCGTAGCGGAGCCACGTACCCGTCTTGTCGACCAGCTTCGCAAGGACCGCGAGGTCGAGGATGTCGCCCTCCACGCTGATGCCATCGGCGTGCATCATGTCGAACTCGGCAACGCGGAACGGTGGCGCCACCTTGTTCTTCACCACCTTCACCTTGACCCGCTGCCCGACCACGTCCTCACCGTCCTTGAGCTGGCCGATCCGGCGGACGTCGATCCTGCAGGAAGAGTAGAACTTGAGCGCCCGGCCGCCGGGGGTCGTCTCGGGGCTGCCGAACATCACGCCGATCTTCTCGCGGATCTGGTTGATGAAGATCACGGTCGTCTTGCTCTTGGCGATCGCACCGGTGAGCTTCCGCATCGCCTGACTCATCAGCCGGGCCTGCAGCCCCACGAACGAGTCGCCGATCTCGCCGTCGAGCTCCTTCTGCGGCACCAGGGCCGCCACCGAGTCGACGACGATGATGTCGACGGCGTTTGACTTGATCAGCAGTTCGGCGATCTGCATCGCCTCCTCGCCGCTCGTCGGCTGGCTCACCAGCAGGTTTTCCAGCGAGATGCCCAGCTTCTTGGCCCAGCTGGGGTCGAGCGCGTGCTCCGCATCGATGAACGCCGCGATGCCGCCGGCCCGCTGGGCTGCCGCCACCGCATGGAGCGCGAGCGTTGTCTTGCCGCTCGATTCGGGACCGAACACCTCGATGATGCGGCCGCGGGGAAAGCCCTTGCCGCCGAGGGCGAGATCGACCGAGAGGCTGCCGCTCGAGATGCCCTCGATCGGCGCCTGGGCGTCGCTGCCCAGGGGCATGATCGAGCCCTCGCCGAACTCCTTCTCGATCTGGGCAAGTGCGCCCCTCAGCTGCGGGTTGCCTTCGAGGAACGCGGCCCCCGCGCTGGCGGACCGAGCCCTTCCGCTGCCGCGTGCCGTCTGGCCGCCGCCGGAGGTCGCCTTTGACGTCTCGGCCTTGCCCGCTGCCTTGCCTTCCGCCTTGCCCGCGTCCGACTTTGCTGCCTTTGCCATCCGTCCGTTCACTCCTGCTGCTGCCATGACCATGGCGACTGCCTCCCGCATTTCCCGGCACGTCGTCGGGGTGGTTGCATCGCCACCATGAATCGAGCGAGTCGCCGCAGAAACGTATACTGAACGCGGGTATACTATCGGCCTGTGGCCCGGCTGGCAAGAGGTTTTTCTGGACGGCCGTACAGGTCTGTTTTCCGTCGTCGGCGGGCCGTGGCGGCGACGGGTGCAGGGGTGGAAAAAGGCCATGGAGGGCTTTTTCCATATGCATCCACGCACGGTCCAGCCAGCGCGTGGCATCGCCGGACGCGATGCCGCCGGTCGTGGGAATCCTCGGCATTCCCACCGACCGGCCCAAGTGGAAAAAGGCCGTGGAGGGCTTTTTCCACGTGTAGCCAAGCGGATCGCGTGGCATCGCCGGATGCGATGCCGCCGGTCGTGGGAATCCTCGGCATTCCCACCGACCGGCCC